>Ga0097691_1002246_pt1 | contig 13226 bp, 10 predicted proteins | sample NGESurdeep072012_8_FD_72858 | JGI IMG/M metagenome (GOLD analysis project Ga0097691, IMG submission 72858) | Arctic peat soil microbial communities from Barrow, Alaska - NGEE Surface sample 210-1 deep-072012 | ecosystem: Environmental > Terrestrial > Soil > Wetlands > Peat ...
GGCGTGTACGATTTCACGAGCTGGGATCCGGAGCCGGCGGGCAGCCACCCCGAGGGAACGAGCGCGTGGGGCATTCAGGACCTGGTCGGGAACGGCTGGGAATGGACGAGCACGACGTTCGCGCCGTTCCCAGGCTTCGAAGCGTCGGCGTCGTACCCGGAGTACTCGGCCGACTTTTTCGACGGCGAGCACTTCGTGATGAAAGGTGCGTCGCCCGCCACCGCTCGCCAGCTCCTGCGGCCGACCTTTCGCAACTGGTTCCGCGCGCGCTATCCGTACGTCTACGCCACGTTCCGCTGTGTGAGGGATCTGGTGTGAGCGAGCCGAAACCCGTCGTGAGTCGAACGCCCACGGACTCGTCGGCCGATCAGTTTGCCGCCGACGTGCAGTACTACCTGGCACTGCAGCCGCGGCAGTTGCCCTCGCGGTACTTCTACGACGCGCTCGGGTCGGCGCTCTTCGACGCCATCTGCCGCTTGCCGTGGTATCGCATCACGCGCGCCGAGACGCGTCTGCTCGCCAAACACGGCCGGGAGATCTTCGACGCCTGTGGACGCGAGGTCGACACCGTCGTCGAGCTCGGCTGCGGCAGCGGGCAGAAGCTGATGACGCTCGTGCAGGCGGGACGCCGCGCCCCCTCGCGGCGGCTGGAGCTGCGCCTGATCGACGTGTCGGCGAGCGCGCTCGCCTCGTCCGCCGGCGCGCTGAGCGCGCTCGACGACGTCCATATCGTCACCTACGAAGCGTCGTATGAAGCGGGCCTCGCCGAAGCGCGGGCCGCCCGCCCCGGATCCGGCCGGACGCTCGCACTCTTTCTGGGATCCAACATCGGCAATTTCGATCCACCTGGCGCCGACGCGTTTCTTCGCGGGATCCGCGCGGCGCTCGCGCGCGGCGACGGATTCCTGATCGGCGCCGACCTCGTGAAGCCGGAGCGGGCGCTTCTCCTCGCGTACGACGATCCACTCGGCGTCACCGCGGCGTTCAACCTCAATCTGCTGGTACGGATCAATCGTGAGCTCAGCGGCGACTTCGACGTCAGCGCGTTCACGCATCGCGCCGTATGGAACGCGCGCGCCTCCCGCGTCGAGATGCACCTTGTCAGCCGGGGCCGCCAGCACGTGCGCGTGCCGGCGGCGCAGCTCGAGTTCGACATGGAGGATGGCGAGTCGATTTGGACGGAAAGCTCATACAAATATGACCCGGACGGTCTCCGCCTCGTGCTGGAGCGCGCCGGCTTCCGCACCATCCACCAGTGGATCGACGGCGACGATGCCTTTGCGCTGACGCTGGTCGCCGCCGTGTGAGACGGACTGCACGAGCTCGGCCGGTTTGACTCCCTCAGGAAATCCTCGTACCTTTCATAGAACCCGCTGAACTTCCACGTCATGCGATCCAGTATTCATTCATATGGACCTCAGCTCGACTCTGCACGCGGCCACGCCAGACACATCGCTTGGTGTGTCCGGCTACAGTTTTAGCGACCTTCACAATCCGGAGCGGCTTGCGTCGTTGTACGAGCGCTTCTGCGAGGAAGTGTGTGCCCAGGACGGGGCGCTTTGGGGTGAGTGGGATCGCTATCGCCAGACGCCGGACGCGCCGCGGCCACCGATCGAGGTCTCGAACCTGCTCGTGGCGATGGCGCCGCACGTCAGCCGATTCATCACGCGTCTGTTTCAGACCGACCCGCAAACCTCCGCGATTGGCGTCTCGACGCGCGCGCAGGACGATCTGTTCCGGTTCAAGATCGATTTCGTGAGGCGCCGCGCGCTGCCGCTCATTAAGGGCGGCGCCCACGTCGACCGAACCACCGGGGACGACGCGGTTGTCGCGCGGTTGACCGCGGGCAGTTCGTCAGACGATGCCGAGCTGGCGCTGGCGCGCGCCGGCTGCGCGCTGATGGATCGCGAGAAGGGCGACAAGGCGGGCGTCGCGGCCGACATGGACGCGCTCAAGCGCTGGTGCGCCGCGCGCCTGCACGATCCGGCGTATCGCGGTTGGGTGATCTTTCGCTTCCCCGACAACCTCGACTACTTTCACCTCGTCTCCGTGCAGCATGCGGCGCCGTCGCTGCCGGAAGCGATGATTGGACCGGACGTCCGCTTGCGCCGCCGCGACGGATTCAAGCTGACCGACACGCGCATGCACCAGCGCGAGGTGCTGAGCGAGATTCACTACTGCGTGCTCTGCCACGAGCGCGACAAGGACTCGTGCTCGAAGGGGCTGTACGAGGCCAAGACCGACGATGCCGCGGCCGACAAGCTCGCCAGGGTCGCCAAGGTCGCCGTGAATCCGCTCGGCATCGAGCTGAACGGGTGCCCGCTCGACGAGAAGATTTCCGAGATGCACATGCTGCGCAAGGCCGGCGATGCCGTCGGTGCGCTGGCGCTCGTCGCGATCGACAACCCGATGTGTCCGGGCACGGGCCACCGGATCTGCAACGACTGCATGAAGTCGTGCATCTACCAGAAACAGGAGCCGGTCAACATCCCGCAGATTGAGACCGGCGTGCTGACCGACGTGCTGGGGCTCCCGTGGGGCGTCGAGATCTACGGGCTCCTCACGCGGTGGAATCCGCTCAACGTCCGCCGGCCGTACGCGCTCCCATACAACGGCAAGAACGTTCTCGTCGTCGGCCTCGGTCCCGCCGGATACACGCTCGCGCACTACCTGGTGAACGAGGGGTTCGGCGTCGTCGGCATCGACGGGCTGAAGATCGAGCCGCTGCCGGAGGATCTCGTCGGCACCGATCGACAGCCGCCGCGTCCCATTCGCGACTGGAGTGAGATCTACCGGCCGCTTGACGATCGCGTGCTCGAAGGTTTCGGCGGCGTGTCCGAGTATGGGATCACCGTGCGCTGGGACAAGAACTTTCTGACGCTCGTCCACCTGACGCTGGCGCGCCGCCGCCTCCTGCGGATGTACGGCGGCGTCCGATTCGGCGGCACGATGCCGATTGAGGACGCGTGGACGTCGGGCTTCGACCACGTGGCGATCGCGGCGGGCGCGGGACGTCCGACGATCATCGACATGAAGAACAACCTGATGCGCGGCATCAGGAAGGCCAGCGATTTTCTGATGGCGCTGCAGCTGACGGGCGCCTTCAAGCGCGAGGCGCTGCCGAACCTCCAGGCGCGCGTGCCGGCGATTGTGATCGGCGGCGGGCTGACGGCCATCGACACGGCGACCGAGCTGATGGCGTATTACCCGCTGCGGGTCGAGAAGACGCTGCGCCAGTACGAAGCGCTGGCGACCGAGATGGGCGAGGATCGCGTGCGTGCGGCGTACGACGCGGAGGAGCTCGCGCTGCTCGACGAGTACCTCGTGCACGGGCGCGCGGTGGCCGCCGAGCGCGACCGCGCCGAGGAGGCAGGCGAGCGGCCGGATTTCGTTCCGCTCGTGCGGGCCTGGGGAGGCGTCACCATCGCGTATCGCAAGCGCATGGTCGACGCGCCGGCGTACCGGTTGAACCATGAGGAGATCATCAAGGCGCTCGAGGAGGGCATCGTCTTCGCCGAGCTGCTCAATCCCATCGAGGCGGTGGCCGATGAGTTCGGCCATGTGAAAGCCATGATCTTCAGGCGGGAAGGGCAGGAAGGGCAGGAGGGGCTGGTGACCCTGCCGGCGCGGACCGTGCTGGTGGCGGCGGGGACGTCCCCGAACGTGACATGCGAGAAGGAAGCGCGCGGCACGTTTCAGATGGACGCGAAGAAGAAGTTCTTTCAGCCTTACGCCGCGTCGCGGAGCAGCGACGGGCGGTTTCACCTCACGCCCGATGCCGGCGGCTTCTTCACGTCCTACGACGCCGGCGGCCGGTTCGTCTCCTACTATGGCGACAATCATCCGCGCTACGCCGGGAACGTGGTGAAGGCGATGGCGTCGGCGAAGGACGGTTTTCCGCACGTCGTGAAGCTGTTTGCGCAGGAGATCGCGGCGCTGGATCCGGCGGCGCAGCCGAACCGCGACGCCGCGTGGACCGCACTTGCGGGCCGGCTCGACGCGGATCTCAACGCGTACGTCGAAGACGTCATTCGCCTCACGCCGACCATCGTCGAGGTCGTCGTGAAGGCGCCGGCCGCCGCGAGACACTTCCGTCCCGGGCAGTTCTACCGCCTCCAGAACTACGAGTCGGTCGCCCGCCGCGTGGGGACGACGCCGCTCCTGATGGAAGGGATTGCGCTGACCGGCGCGTGGGTGGACAAGAAGAAGGGGCTCCTGTCGCTGATCGCGCTCGAGCTCGGCGTGTCCAGCCGTCTGGTCGCGTACCTGAAGAAAGGCGAGCCGGTCGTCGTGATGGGCCCCACCGGCGCGCCGACCGACATTCCCGAACATCAGAGCGTGCTGCTGCTCGGCGGCGGACTCGGGAACGCGGTGCTCTTTTCGATCGCGAAAGCGATGCGCGATGCCGGCAACAAGGTGATCTATTTCGCCGGCTACAAGAAAGGCGAGGACCTCTTCAAGCGCGAGGACATCGAGGCGGCGACCGATCAGGTGATCTGGAGCACCGACACCGGTGCGGGGGTCGAGCCCGGACGGCCGCAGGATCGGCACTTCCGCGGGAACATCGTGCAGGCGATGCTGGCGTATCAGGCGGGCGAGCTGGGTCCGCGGCTCGTGCCGCTCGACACCGTCGATCGCATCATCGCGATCGGATCCGACCGCATGATGGCCGCGGTCAAGGCGGCGCGGCACGGCGTCCTCGCGCCGCATCTGAAAGCGGGCCACGTGGGCATCGCGAGCATCAACTCGCCGATGCAATGCATGATGAAAGAAGTCTGCGCGCAGTGCCTGCAGAAACACGTCGATCCGGCGACGGGCAAGGAGACGATCATCTTCTCCTGCTTCAACCAGGATCAGGACATGGACCGCGTCGACTTTGCGAACCTCGCGGCGCGGCTACGGCAGAACACCGTGCAGGAAAAGCTGTCGAGCCTCTGGCTCAATCACCTGCTCTCCGTGCACCCGTTCGCGCACGTCTAAATCAGGCGACGCGCCATCCGTCGCCGCGCAGCGAGTTCATCAGCCGTACCGAGCGCTCGATGAGCTCGGTTGGTTCGTCGACTTCTTCGACAGATTCGGAGCCGTCTGGGTGGGTGATCACCACGCGGTAGCGTCCGACGGAGCGGTCGCGGCTGATTTCGTACCGCAGCTTCTCGCCGTCGCGATCGAAGAACCAAATCATCGGGAAATGAGAATACCTCGAAGCGGGCTAGGCTGAGAACGGTCACATTCTCACTCGCGTCGTTGTTGTTCGTTCGCTGTCGTTCGTGTCAGGTAATGAAACAGAAATTCATAGATATCCGCCTGCTCTTCGATTTGCTTCGAGATCGGCTTGCCAGCGCCGTGCCCGGCGCGCGTCTCGACGCGGAGCAGGATCGGGCCGCCGGTGTCGGCGACGGCCTCCTGCAGGCGCGCGGCGAATTTCTTCGCCATGCCGGGCGCGACGCGGTCGTCGGTGTCCGCCGTCATCACGAGCGTCGGCGGATACGCCACGCCGTCGCGGACGTTGTGATACGGCGAATACCGCAGCAGGTACGCGCACTGGTCGGCAGCGTCTGCGCAGCCGTACTCTGGAATCCAGAAACGGCCGACGGTGAACAGGTGATACCGCAGCATGTCGGCGACCGGCACGCGGCAGACGACGGCGCCGAACAGTTCGGGCCGCTGGGTCATGGACGCGCCGACGAGCAGGCCGCCGTTGCTGCCGCCTTCGATCGCGATCGCGCCAGGCGCCGCGTGTCCGTTCGCGAGCAGCCACTCGGCGGCCGCGATGAAATCGTCGAAGACGTTTTGTTTGCGGTCGAGCATGCCCGCGCGGTGCCAGGCTTCACCGTATTCGCCGCCGCCGCGCAGGTTGGCCACCGCGATCAACCCGCCCGCATCGAGCCAGAGAAAGTCGGACGGATCGAACGCCGGCGTCATGCTGATGTTGAAGCCGCCGTAGCCGGTGAGCAGCACCGGCGCCGGACGCGTCGTGTCGACGTGTCGAACGAGAAACATCGATACCTGCGTGCCATCCTTCGAGGGATACCAGACCTGCCCGACCACGTAGCGCGCCGGATCGACGGAGACGGCGCGGGCGCCCGCGTCGGTGTCCGCGGTGTCGAATGGCCGCACGCGGCGGCTCTCGAGATCGCACGCCAGTATCCGCGGCGGCGTCGTGAACGAAGTGAACGCGATGTACGAGCGCTCGTCGCGCCAGCGGGCGGCGATGCCGAGGACGGATCCGAGCCCCGGCAGGTCGATGTCGCCGACGCGGCGTCCGTCGAGCTCGAAGATCCGCAGCCGATCGCTCGCGCGCTCCAGATACGACACGATGAGCCGGCCGCCGCCGATCGCCGCGAGCGAGAGCTTGTCGCCTGACTCGCCGATGACTTCACGCGGTGCCGGATCCGCGTCTCGCAGGTCGAAGACGACGATGCGGCCGCGGGGCGCGTCCAGGTCGGTCCAGAAATAGAGCCTGTCGTCGGCGCCATCGATGAAGTGCCATCCGCTCGAAAAACCGCTCACGACGGCCTGCCGAAAGGCGGACGCTACTTCAGATGTAGTGTCCGGCTTTCCCTCGCTGGCGCTCGGGACAGGCAGCCGGACTACATCTACTTCCGCGTTGTCGTTCGCGCCGCGCCGGCTCGTGATCACGAGCTGTCCGCCGTCGCTCGTCACGTCGACCTCGAAGACAACCTCTGGCGCGTCGGGCCGCTGGTGGATCAGGTGATCCTGATCCTGCGAGTCGCCGAGCCGGTGGAACCACACCTGGCAGAAGTACTGTTCGTGTTCGGGCGGGACCGTGCCAGGCTTCGGAAATCGCGTGTAGAAGAAGCCGTCGTCGGCCCATGCGATCGAGGCGAACTTCACCCACCGCACGGAGTCGCCCAGATCGGCGCCCGTGACGACATCGTGCACGCGCAACTCCTGCACGTCGCTGCCGTGGTGCGACAGCGCGTACACCACGCGAGCGCCCTCATCGTCTGGCTCGAATGCCGTGACGGCGGTCGTGCCGTCAGCATCCATTCCGTTCGGATCGACCAGCACCCGCCGAGCCCCCAGCCCCGAGCCCCCAGCCCCGAGTCCCATTTCTTGCAGGTACAGCACCGCCTGATTCTTCGTCCCGTCGTTTTCCGTGAAGAACAGCCGCGCGCCGCGGACCGAGGGCACCGACGTGCGCGGATACCGGTGCAGCGCGCGGAGCCGCTCGACCAGGCGCGCGCGATTGGGCGTGTCGAGCAGCCGACGCGTCAACGCGTTTTCGGCGGCGACCCAGGCGGTGGTTTCCGGAGCGTCGGTGGTCTCGAGCGTGCGAAACGGATCGGCGACCGGCGTGCCGTGGAGAATCTCCACGACGTCGACGCGAGGGGCGGGAGGATACGTGCGTGGCACAACCGGGCGCCGCGTTATGGAGCGCTCGCGGCGAAGACCGCAGCGCCGAGGAGTCCGGAGTCGGGATTGAGGATCACCTTCACGGGCATCGCCGTGAGCATCGCGTCGAGCGGCGGCTTGGCGCGGAACGCGCGGATAAACGACCCGTTGGCGAGCGCCGGCAGAATCTTCGGCGCGATGCCGCCGCCGACGAACACGCCGCCCGTCGCGACGGTCCGCAGCGCGAGGTTGCCCGCCTCGGCCCCGTAGGCCTCGACAAACATGTCGAGGGCCGCCACGCAGCCGTCGCAGCGGCGCTCGAGCGCCGCCGTCGAGATGGCCGCCGGCGCGTCGGCATGCGAGACGTCGATGTGCGCCGCGCACGCGCTGGCGTGAGTGATGCTGAACAGGTTCACCAGCCCCGGCCCGGAGAGCACGCGCTCGACGTCGGCGCGGCCGTGGCGCCTGGTCACATCGCGCACCAGTGCCATCTCGCGTTCGGTACGCGCCGAAAAATCGGCGTGCCCGCCTTCGGACGCGACAGGGATGAACCGCCCGTTCACGTTGAGCAGCATCGCTTCGCCCAGGCCGGTCCCCGCGGCGATGAGCGCGATGTTGCCGATATTGTTGCCCGGGAGCGGCTCGCCGTCCTGCAGGACGTGGACTTCGGACGCCTCGAGCACCGGCACGGCGCACGCCAGCGCCTGGAGATCGTTCAGCAACATCACGCGCGCGAACGTGAAGCGCGCCGCCACGTGCCGTGCGTCGACTTTCCAGGGCACGTTGGTCAGCTCGGCCGCTTCGTCTATCACTGGACCCGCGACGCCAAAGCACGCCGTCGCGATGGCCGCGCCTTTCACGGCGTCGTCTTGGAGGAACTCGGCGACGATCGACGGCAGATCGCTGTAGTCGAGCGTTCCGAAGACGCGCACCGCGACGGGGCGCGGACGCGGCGCGGCTGGTTCAAACAGTCCGAGGAGCGTCTTGGTGCCGCCGATGTCGCCGGCGAGCAGCATGCGCGTCATCCTTGACATCAGATGCATTCTCCTTCATCTTGAACGCCGTTGAGCTCAGCCTCGCCTGATCTGCCGGGTCGTCCGCCCCTCGAGGGCCAGGTCGTCGTATTCACCGGAAAACTCAGCTCGCTCGGCCGCAAGGACGCGCGCGCGCTCGTCGCGCGCCTGGGCGGCGCCACCGCCGACGACGTCAACGCGAAGACGACGATGCTGGTGATCGGCGCCGAAGGCTTTGGCCCGTCTCCTCAATCCGACTCGCCCGACGTCGATCCCGCGGCCGCGTCCGGCGTCAGCCGGATGAGCAACAAACTCAAGCGCGCCGAGGAGATCAACGCGCAGCAGCAACCCTCCCAAATCCGCATCCTCACCGAAGAGGAATTCTGCGGGATCGCCGGCGTGCCGACGCCCGAGGCGCTGAAGCGGCAGTATCATGCGATGCGGGATCTGCTCGCGCGGTACCGGGCGCTTCGCGAAGATCATCTGCGGTATCTGGTGAAGTGCGGCGTCATCCAACCGGTGCTCCGCACCAACGCCGACACGTTCTTTGCGTTTCCCGATCTGGCGGCCATCAGGCAGGCGAACGAAGGGTTGAGCGACGGGGCGTCGTTCCGAAGCGTCGTCAGGGCGCTGATCGCGTCGCGGCAGGGGCAGCTCGCGTTCGATTTCCGCCTCGATGCGGCGCCCGCCAAGATCCTCACGCTGCGGCCTCGGCCGGAGGCCCGCGCCGTGCCGGCGGCGAACGACGTCGCGCCGCGCGCGCCGCGCGATACGGCGCTCGCCGAAAACTACTTCCGCGCCGGCTCCGCGCTCGACGATGGAGACGAATCGAAGCGGGAGGAGGCCGCGGCGGCGTACCGCAAAGCCTTGGAGTGCGATCCGTACCTGGTCGCCGCGCTGATCAATCTCGCGAACGTGCACTACAGCCGCGACGAGCTCGCTGAAGCGCAGGCGCTCTACGAGCGGGCGATCGGCCTCGAATCGGATTTCTTCGAGGCGCACTTCAACCTCGGCAACATCTATCACGATCTCGGCCGCTTCGCCGAGGCGCTGGGCTGCTACAGCGAAGCGCTGAAGCTCAATCCGTTCTACGCCGACGCGCATTTCTATCTGGCGGTGACGTTCGAGAAGATGGGGCAGCCGCAGGAGGCGCGTCCGCACTGGCGCGCGTATCAGGAGCTCGCGCCGCAAGGCGAGTGGGTCGAGCTGGCGAAAGAATTTTCAGAGTAGCTAATAGCGGTAGTCTTCGGGGCTGCGCTTCTTCGGCGTGCGGCGGAGCTTGTAGAACGTGCAGTCCGGGCACCACGCCTGCGGATCGAAACCGGTGGCGCCGGCCATCGGCAGGACGTCGCGGTGGCCGCAACACTCCGGGCCGTCTTCTGGCGGACGCCGCCAGCGGCACGACTTGAACTTCATCACGGCCGCCGAGGCCGCGGGAGCCGCGGGGGCGTCGGGCTGCGGGGCCGGCGCGTCGGGAACGATCGAGCGCGCGATCAACGGATCAGTCATGCCGCTCGTTCCATTCTAAGCGAACGCCAACCGACTTTTCCAAAAGAGCCAGCGCCGAGCGCTCCTCGGGCGCGACGAGCGTGAGCGCCTGACCGACCTCATCGGCGCGGCCCGTTCGGCCGACCCGGTGCACGTAGGCGTCAGGTGAATCGGGCATCTCGTAATTGATCACAGTGTGGATGCCGTCGATGTCGAGTCCGCGCGCGGCGATGTCGGTCGCGACGAGCACAGTGTATTTGCCGCCGCGAAATCCCTCGACGGCCTGACGCCGCTGTTCCATCGTCCGGTCGGCGTGCAGCGCGATGCAGCGGACGCCGGCCGCGGACAGCCTGCGCGCCAGCCGATCGGCGCCGATCTTGGTGCGGGAGAAGATCAGCACGGGCCCTTCGGGCTTGCGCAGGTGATCGATCAGCCAGTCGATCTTCTTTCCCGCGGGCATGACCGCCGCGCGGTGCGTGATCGCCTTGGCCGGCGCGCTGCGCTGGCCGACCTGCACGTATTTCGCGTCGCGCACGATCTCGAGCGCGAACCGCACGACATCGTCGGGCATCGTCGCCGAGAAGAGCAGCGTCTGGCGGACAGCCGCCATCGCCGAGATGATGCGGCGGACGTCGGGCCAGAAGCCCATGTCCATCATGCGATCGGCTTCGTCGAGCACCAGCAGCTGGATCGCGCTGAGGTCGGCGTTCTGCTGCCGCATGTGATCGATCAACCGGCCGGGCGTGGCGACGATGATGTCGACGCCGGCGCGCAGCGCGCGCTCCTGCATGCCCATCTCGACGCCGCCGTACACCGCAGCGCTCGTGATCGGGGTGTGGTACGAGAGGCCGTGGATTTCGTCTTCGATCTGCACGGCGAGCTCCCGCGTCGGTGCGAGCACGAGCACGCGGCTCTGCACGGCCGCGGCCTCGCCGTCGACGAGCGCGCGCGGCGTCGTCAGGAGCCACTGCACCATCGGCACGACGAACGCGACCGTCTTGCCGGTGCCCGTTTGGGCGCAGGCGATGAGATCGTGGCCGGCGAGCGCGAGCGGAATCACCGCCGACTGAACCGGACGGGTGTCGCTGAATCCCAGGTCGCGGATGCCCTCGAGCAGCCGCGGATCGAGATTGAGCGAGGCGAAGGAGACCGGCTCCGTGTCGCACGGGGTCGGCTCGAGCGCCGGCGATTGGGACGACGCCGGACGGGACGCGTGTGTCTTGGGGCCGCCGTGTGAGCGCCCGCGGAGCGGACGGCGGCTGTGGCGCTGGGGATGTCGGCTGTTCGTGGTATTGGAATTCAAACCGTCTCTGGCTAGCGTGCGCGGAAGGTGATGATGCCCCGGACCGGATCATACGGCGAGACGCCGACGGTCACGCGATCTCCTGGAACCACCTTGATGCGGAAGCGGCGCATGCGGCCGCTGAGCTGGGCGAGCACTTCGTGGCCGGCGTCGCACTGCACGCGGTAAAGACCGCCGCTGTGAACGGCGACCACGGTGCCTTGCATGTCAATTAGATCGTCCTTGCTCAAACTGCTAGCGGTCCTTTCATTACAAACAAGTATTGTGCCACATCCGACACATTACCGCCAGTCAGTTCACCGCTTATCGCCAGTGGCCTTCGACGAAGTACCAGCCGCGGCGGTCTCGCACCCAGCGGGCGGGCACCCAGGCTGCGCGCGCGCGAGGCGGAAGCATCCAGCGGCCGGGGGCCCACACGTATGCGCCGCCGTTCCACATGTGATAGCCGGGCACCCAGATGTAGCCCGGTCCTGGCGCGCCGATGCGCATTTCGACGATGGGCGCCGGCGGGCCGACGCGAACGTACAGCCGGCCGCGAGGCGCCGCGCATGCGGGCATCACCAGAATGGAGCCGGCAAGCAGAATTATTCCCAGGGCGGTGTGACAGAACTGTCGTGGTGTCATGTTCGAACCTCCATATTGCGCTGGCGGTCATCTTCGACATCCGCCACATATGCATAGACCGTCCCATCGGCCGCCAGGTTGAATGTCCTTGTCCCCTTTTACAATTTCCGTACGGCGGCTTCAACCTGCTTCGCCAGCGCTTCGTAGTCGTCGCCGCTCAGCCGAAGCGGCGCACCGAAGACCACGCGGACGCGGCCGGGCTGGGCCATGTGCCACCCGACGCCGAGCACGTTGTTCAACCCGGTGAGCCGCACCGGTACGACCGTCGCCCCGAGCCGTGACGCGATCATCCCGATGCCCGGCCGAAAGGTGCCGATGTCACCGGTTTCCGATCGCTGTCCTTCCGGAAAGATCAGCACCGACGTGCCGTCGCCGAGCACCTCGCCGATGTAGCGCAGTGTCTGTCGCGCGCCGGCTTCGCGCTGCGGCAGCGGGAACGCATTGAAGAAGAGCACCGCGAGGTAGTACTCGAGGCTGCTCCTGAACCATGCGCCGCGCGAGTGCTCGGCCGGAAAGAAATGCGCGGCGAACATCTCCTTGCCCATCGCCGGAGCCAGCCGGTAGCGCCAGCGCGCCGGCAGCGCCGCCATGATGACGGGGCCGTCCATGAAGCTCTGATGGTTGGCGGCGAAGATCACCGGCCCTTCGAGATCGCGGAGGTGTTCGCGCCCTTCGACGCGCAGCCACGCGAACAGGCGCGCGATCGGTAGAATCCACGTCGGCAGGCTGACGCGGCGGATCGCGCGCGCCGGCCAGGCGCGAGTCCACGAGGGAAAGTCCACCGGTTCGGCTGGCGCCAGGTCGCTCGTCGTCGCGCGCGTCACGAGCGCGCGCAGCTGGCCGATGTCGCGCGCGCCGGCGAACGCGCTCTCGTCGATCCGCGTCTGGAACGTGTCTTCGAGCGCCACCATCAGCTCCACGCGTTCGAGCGAGCTCAAGCCGAGCTCTTCGATCGTCGTCGCCGCCGAGAGATCGCTGCGGCCCGCGTATTTGGCGACGAGCGCCGCCAGCGCATCGCCCGAAGGCCCCGCCGGCCGCGGCGCCGCGCCGGTCCGTACCCATTCGCCGATCGCCGCGCGCTTCAGCTTGCGTGTGCCGTCGGTGCGCGGAAGCTCGCTGTCGGGCCAGACGAGCGCGCGCCGAATCTTCTGATGATCCTCGAGCTCCGCGTTCGCCCGCCGCGCGACATCGTCCGGATCGACGCCCGGGTCGACGACGAGCACGGCGTGGACACGCTCTTCACCGCCCGTGGAGACGCCCACCACCGCCGAATCGCGGACGCCAGGAATGTGATTGATGATGCGCTCGACGTCCTCGGGGAACACGTTCAGCCCCTCGGGCGTCACGATCATTTCTTTCTTGCGCCCGCGGATGAACAGCTGCCCGTCGGGCGCGATCTCACCGATATCGCCCGTGTGGAACCAGCCGCCTTCGAACGCGCT
>Ga0097691_1002247_pt1 | contig 13224 bp, 19 predicted proteins | sample NGESurdeep072012_8_FD_72858 | JGI IMG/M metagenome (GOLD analysis project Ga0097691, IMG submission 72858) | Arctic peat soil microbial communities from Barrow, Alaska - NGEE Surface sample 210-1 deep-072012 | ecosystem: Environmental > Terrestrial > Soil > Wetlands > Peat ...
CTGCTCAAACCCGTTCGCCATCGCCAGTGTCTGCTGTTGCATCGCTCTACCAGCCCTCCGCCAAATTTCCTCTCAATCTAAACCGCAGATCGGTGGAAATCGAAGTACTTGTTCAGAGTCTCCCTAGGAAGGATCAGTCCCCACTTCGTTGCAGTTGCTCGGCCGACCCGCGGCTCCCTATTTCGCATCTATCGTGACACTCGCTTCTCACCTGACGGGCCTCCCTTCAAAACTCACGTCGGCATACACTTTTCTCACGCCAGCGGCAAGGATGCTCATGCGCCGGTTTTCTATCTGCACCTTGAACCTGACAATTGCTTTGTTGCGGCAGGTATCTGGCATCCGGACAACCGGGCTCTGACCAGAGTGCGTACGGCCATTGCGCGCGACACGGAGCAGTGGGCGAAAATCCGGAAAAAGCTCACTCTTGAGGGCGACAGACTCTCGCGCCCGCCGCGTGGATTCGATTGCAGTCACCCCTTTATCGACGACCTCAAGATGAAGGACTTTGTCACGTCGGTTCCGCTCAGCGAGGAGCAAGTCTGCAGCGCCATACTGATGCGGGATTTCGCCTCGGCATGCCGCAAGATGTCGCCATTGGTGGAATTCACCACGAAGGCTTTGGGGCTGAAATACTAGGCGGGCGGGAATCGATGATAGAGGCCGAGACCCTGGTCGGTGTTGAGATGCGTCCCCAGCGAGCAGGTCACGTTGGAGAAGCCCGCCTGGCGCAACACCGCATAGTCGAGCAGGCCCTCGACCAGGATGATTTCTGAGCAGTGGCGAAACTTCTCCCAGGCATCGAGTCCGCCCTTGCTGCCGGGGAGGAAGCGATGCGGGGGCGGCGCCGAGGCTGCGGGCCGTAGAGGTTGACGATGTGCTGGCCATGGCGTAGGTGAAAGACGATGCGCTGATACAGAGCATCCGTGCCGTGCGCGTTGATCAGGCCAGCTCTTTGAAGCAAGGCGAAGGAATAACCTTGCGTGGTGAGATACCGGCGCAGGTTTCCCCCTGGGGCATAACCGATGCACAACTCTCGGATCAGGGCAGGATCATGAAGTCCGCGTTGGCACAGATAGCCCAGCGCCTCGGGATAGTTATTCAACTGCTGCTGATAGAAGGCGGCCGTCTGCTCGCGTAACGCGGTCGCATCAGCTTCTGCACCAGTCTGCCGATCCAGGCAGGCGAGGTCTTGACGGAAAGACACTCGGCCGGCTAGCTGGAGGAAGCGAAGCAGATCGCCGCCCTCGCCGCAGCCGTGGCAGTAGAAGACATCCTTGCGGGTGTTGACATAGAACGAGGGCCGGGTCTCCTCATGCAGTGGACAGAGTCCAACATACTCCCCGCGACCTGCAGGCCAACCGATCCAGCTATGCTGCCGCAGATAATCGAGCAGCGGTACTCATCGTTTGAGTGCTTCGACGTCCTCGCCCACAGCCGCCTTTTCGCCTCCGAGGCCCAGCGTAGGAGAGATCGGCTGGGGGTTCCCAGGCAAAGATGGTGGGCGAACGGACTTTTCTCACAGACGCAAGGGCCGGAGGAGTTCAAGAACCGGAGTTAGCCAGGATAAGAACGCCGCTTCGTCCTGACGCGAATCCGTAAACGCCAGCGACGGAGCCACCCGCGGCAGCGTCCGGCGGAGAAAAGAACGGGCGGGCAACGTGCATCGCGAGTACGAACGTCGGAGGGATTTAGGATGTGTACGCCGCAAGCGGGCCGAAGCCTCTGTTCAGCGTTCGACTGCAACGTGCGTTTCCGTCCTGGTCACGCCTGGCATGCGGTGAATCCTGTCCAAAACGACTCCGTTGAGATCGTTCCAGGCAGAAAACTCGATTACGGAATAAACATCGCCACTGCCCCAGCAAGCGTCGGCCATCTTGACCCCCGGCAATGCAGCCATGGCCTTGGCGATGTCATGCGCTTTCCCCACTTCTGCATTAACGACAACGTACGCTTTCATAACCAGATCCTCTCAAGGCACCGACCATCGAATCTTCAATAACCTTAGGAGCTACGCCGAGCTACCTCCTCTCTTGAACTCGCTCATGGAATCGACTCAGAAAGGGATGCCGAATATACATCGCGGATAACTTGCGCTATGACCGATGCCACTGCTCCTTCTACGGCGGGTGACAATTCGACGCCAGCCTCAAAAGTGCCGCCTTCGATGCCGTAAACAATCAGGTGCGGAGGTAATTCATGCAAAACTCGAGACAGTTCGACTGCTTCTGCCAAGCTGAACCCGTGGGTTGAGTAGTTAAGGAATGCACTGGGAATTGGTTCAGTGCTGGCGTCAAAGCGATAAACTGTGCCTGCACGCCTGCCGAAACAAGCCGCATCCAGCAGTATCACCGAAGTCGCTCCCTGCCAGGCATCCAGCAAAGACACTCCCTCGCCACTCGCCTCGATGATATTTATTTCAGCCGGAAGCTGCGCTCTGAGACGGCGCGCGATGACGATTCCCACTCCATCATCGCTGCGATAGTCGTTGCCGACTCCGATGACGACGATGCTGGGGCGGTCGGTTGTCATTCTTGTTCGATGTGCAGCTTCAGGAAATGGGTCGCGCACGAGATACAGGGATCATAATTACGCACTGCGGCCTCGCAACGCCACTGCAGACGGTCTTTCTGCATTCCCATGTTGGCCGGTACGAGCTGTAGCAGGTCCGCTTCGATCGTCTTCAAATTCTGCGAAGTGGGCGGGACGATTTTGGCATCCACGATAAGGCCACGTTCGTCGAGGCGATACCGATGGTACAGTGCGCCGCGCGGCGCCTCCGTGCATCCGAAGCCTGTACTGAGGCGGGCTTCGGCTTCGACATAGGGTTTGTCGGGCATCTCGAATTGCTCGATGAGGCGCAGCGCCTCTTCACACGCGTACAGGGATTCCACGCTCCTCACAATGATGCCCTGAAACGGATTGCGGCATACGCTCCCGAGCCCGGCAGAGCGCGCAGCTTCCTGCGCCGTTGGTGTCAACCGGTCGAAGTTCAGGCTGTAGCGTGCAAGCGGACCCACGAAGTATGCCCCGCGTTCCTTCAGAGTTGAGTGCAGAGCGTTGGAATGCGCTACGTGCTCCTCTGCGAAGTGCTGTTCGTAGTCGCAAATTGCAATATCGAGCCCCTTGTTCGACACAATGCGTCCTTCGTTGAAGGGGTATTCGTCCGGATGGCGCAGGGAGACAAATTCGTAGTCGCGCTCAAACTCGGGGATCGGGATGGTCGCTACCCAGCGAACGGTTTCGAGCGCTGCATCGCGCGCCCACTTGAGTTCTTCCGCAAGCGCCAGAAATTCCGATTTGGGCGGAATCTTGTAGAATCCGCCGACCCGCACGTTGATGGGATGGATCTCGCGGCCGCCGAGCAAGTTGACGATTGCGTTCCCCGCCTTCTTCAGGCGCAGTCCGCGACGGACTTCCGTAGGATGGTCCGTTGCCATGCGGATCGCGTCCTCATAGCCCAGGAAATCCGGCGCGTGCAGCAGGTAAACGTGCAGAGCGTGGCTCTCGATCCACTCGCCGCAATACAGGAGCCGGCGTAGTGCCCGGATGGGTGCGGGGATCTTCACCCCGAGCGCGTCTTCCATCGCGTGACATGAGCTCATCTGATACGCCACTGGGCAGATGCCGCAAATGCGCGCTGTAATGTCTGGTGCCTCGGTGAATTTCCGTCCGCGCAGAAACGCCTCGAAAAAGCGCGGCGGCTCGAAGATCTTCACCTTCACTTCGGAGACCTGGTGCCCCTTCATCCTGATGAGCAGGCCACCCTCGCCTTCGACGCGCGCCAGGTAATCGACTTTGATGGCCCTACTTTTCATGCAATTCGCTTTCTCGACGGAAGGGTTCAGCGTATGCGTTGAAGCTGCGGAACGCCCGCACCAGGTCGCTATCGCTGACGCCCATCCGCTGCCACCACTGGCTGAGTGCTGGAGTATTAGGCGTCTCCTTCGGCCCGAAGCAACCGAAGCAGGCCCGCGCGTAGGTCGGACACAACGCTCCACAGCCTGCCTGGGTCACCGGGCCGAGGCACGGCATCCCTTCTGCGACCATCACGCACACCGTCCCCCGCTGCTTGCATTCGATGCAGACCGAGTGCGGCGGTGTATTGGGTTTGCGGCCGTTCAGAAATGCGCTCAGTACTTCCACCAACTGGAGTTTGTTGATGGGGCAGCCACGCAACTCGAAGTCCACAAACACGTGGTCGGTGATGGGCGTGGACTTTTTCAGCGTCTCGATATATTCCGGCTTGGCATAGATGATGGAGATGAATTCCTTTACGTCCTTGAAATTGCGCAGCGCCTGAATGCCTCCGGCCGTTGCACACGCGCCGATTGTCACCAGGAACTTCGAGGCGCGCCGAATGCCGTGGATCCTCTCGGCGTCGTGCGACGTAGTGATAGAGCCCTCCACCAGGGAAAGGTCGTAGGGCCCTTTCACAACTGCCCGCGAGGCCTCAGGGAAATTGGCGATCTCCAGCGTGTCCGCCACCGCCAGCAGTTCGTCCTCGCAATCCAACAGGCTCAACTGGCACCCGTCGCACGAGGAGAACTTCCACACCGCGAGTTTGGGCTTGCGCTTGGCCATCTCAGACCTCCGCCCTGCCGAGCAGCGCAACAATCTGATCGTAGGAGAACACCGGTCCGTCCTTACAAGTGAACACCGGCCCGTACTGGCAATGTCCGCACAGCCCGACGCCGCATTTCATGTTGCGCTCCATGGACAAGTAAGTGCGTTCGGTCGCCACCCCGCGTTTCTGCAATTCCATCGCAGTGAAGCGCATCATTACTTCGGGTCCGCAGATAAAGGCCGCCGTGTTCGACGGGTCGAACGGAGCCCGAGGAATCATGGTGGTCACCACGCCGACATTCCCCCGCCAGGTACAGGCAGCCCGGTCCACCGTAACCTGTATCTCCAGATCGAACTTGCCGCGCCAGTGCTCCAGCTCGTGACGGTAAAGGATGTCCTCCGGAGTACGCGTGCCATACAGCAACACAATCTTCCGATATTTCTCACGCTGCGCCATCAGGCGATAGAGCGCGGGCCGGAGGGGCGCGAGTCCGATACCACCCGCCACAATCACGACGTCGTGTCCGACTACCCCTTCGACCGGCCAATGCGTGCCGAACGGACCGCGGATGCCCAGCATGTCGCCACGCTTGACCAGCCGCATGGCCTTGGTTACTGTGCCAACCACCCTGGTGGTGTGCTGGATCAGCGGCGCGTCGCTGGGGTCGCTGCTGATGGATATCGGCACTTCGCCAACGCCGTACACATAGAGCATGTTGAACTGTCCCGGCGCGAAGGAGGATCCCTCCGCCGAGTCCGCGGGCACCAGCTCAAGTGTGAACGTGTCGTCCGTCTCCTGTTTCACCCGCTGGATACGGTAGGGAGTGGGGAGCATGGGCTCCCGGTTTACCGGCGCGGCTGCGAATTGGTCACTTGTTGTTGCCATATAGATCCAGCAGCTGCAATCTCGTCGACTCCAGTCGTTCGGTGACGACCTGCATGAAGCGCTTGAAGATCTCGTAGCCAAGATCATGATCTTCTTCACACTTGCCGCGAAGGCACTTGCCATCAAACGCCAAGGCATGTGTGGGTTGCGGCGCGCGTGCATCGAAGTGCCAGCGGTAAGGCGGGAACAGCCACGACCAGCCAAGAATTTCCCCCTCACTTGCAGTCAGAATCGTGGTGAGGCCGCGATGCGGAATCATGAATTGCACCGACACGAGACCGCTGCGAATTAGATAGAACTGGTCTGCCGCGTCGCCCTCGCGAAAGACGACTTGGCCCTCGGCGAAGCGCACATTTTTGGCGCACCCGGTAATCAGCTGGATGTAGCGCTCTTCCAAGCCCTGGAAGAAGGGCGTCGCCTGGATGATCGGTTCAAGCGTTTCTATTGTCATGCGGACTCCTGCTCGAGTCGGACGCGGGACTGCTCGCGTCGTTTTCGCGGAGGGCACGGACCTCCGCGGTAATGTCGATACCGACCGGACACCAGGTTATGCAGCGTCCGCAGCCTACGCAGCCGGACCTGCCGAACTGGTCAATCCAGGAAGCCAGTTTGTGAGTCAACCATTGACGATAGCGCGACTTCGTAGTGGCGCGCACGCTGCCGCCATGAATGTAGGAGAAATCCTCCGTGAAGCACGAATCCCATCTGCGCCATCGCTCAGCGTTACCGCCGGCCAGGTCAGTCGTGTCTTCCACCTTCGCGCAGAAGCAAGTGGGACAAACCATGGTGCAGTTCGCGCATGACAGGCATCGCGCTGCCACGGTGTCCCATTGCGGACTTTCGTAGTTGCGGTACAGGAGGTCCTTGATACCCTGGGTATCTAGGCTTCGCCCCATGTGAACGGCAGCATCGGCGACCGCTTGCGCCGCAGCCTCCTTGTCGGCGTCGCTGGCGTCGCCATGAGGAACCAGCGCAAGAATTTCTGCGCCGCGCTCCGTGCCCACCTCCACCAGGAAGCAGTGCCGCCCCTCCCGCAACAATTCCGTCAGCGCGAGATCGAAGCCAGTAGTCGCTTTGGGCCCGGTGTTCATCGAAGCGCAAAAGCAATTGCCGCCGGGCTCGGTGCAATTGATCGCCACCAGGAACAAACCCTCGCGCTGCACTTTGTAATCCTGATCGACGTACTTACCGTGCAGAAATACCTGGTCCTGGATCGCGATGGCGTGGAGCTCGCAGGCACGAACACCTAGTAACGCGTACCTCGTCCCCCCAATGTCCTCGGGCACGATACGGAAGCCCTTCGTATTGCGCTCGGCACGCCACAGCCGCCGCAGCGGCCGGTACAAAACCTTCTTCCAAGAATGGGGGCCGACCACGTACCCGAACAGCGCACCGTCGCTCCGCCGCCTTAGCCGGTACCGTCCAGCTTGCTGTTGATCGGCCCATCCCTCAGGCAGATCTCTGATCGAAGTCAATGGCTGGTAAACGATGGCACCCTCGCAGACTGTGGGTCCGATGACTTCATAGCCGCGATGCCTCAGTGCCGCAAGTAATTGCTCGAGATGCTGGGATTCGATAATGAAATACTGCCCTACACTCATGGGCTCGGCAGACATTCGTTCCTCGACAACATTGCAAGTGGTGGCCATAAGAAAGACCGGACAATGCGTAATAAGTCGTACTCAAAAGCGATTGATAGATCTATTGCTCCAGGTGCTTGATTTCCATCGCTTCATCCTTTCCAGTCGCCTGTAGTCGGATCCGCCGGACCATCTGGATTATCGGCGGCAGGAAAAATCTCTAAATGTTTCACTCCTAGGGCGAAGGCGGCGATCCCCAGCCCCACTAGACTGTAGGCAATCAGAACCTCGCCCCAGCTTGGCCAGTACTGTTGTCCGGCGGCGGTTTCGACTGCGGTTATCGAAGTATTAATGCGGTTGGCAAGCACGCCGGCGACGATCAGTACCGGCCCGATAACTGCATTGCTGGGGTCGGACTCGTGTACTTTCACCGACATCATCCCGCAGAAGAAGAGCGCAATTTCGAGCAGCAGAAGCGCGTGCTCGCGGGAGAAATTCAATAGAACGGGAAATACACCGCTCTCGATCAGACCCGTTAGCCGAAGCAACAGGTACAGGAAGATGGAGATCGTCAGGGCGCGTGCGACTCCCCGCAGGATGGGGGTGGGGATTGCCTTGGCAAAGGCGAGCCGGCTTCGCCATGACGCAAATAAGAGAACCGCCAGCGCGCCCGAGATCGAAGAGAGATAAAACATCAGGGGCAACGAAGACCCTGCCCACAGCGGCGAAATGCGCGTTCCCGAGAGTCCGATGATGCGGTTCAGTCCGTATTGATGAAGAATGGCGAGCCCCGCCGCCAGAATTACCAGAGACACAACAAGTCGCCGCAAGACGGCGAACCAGCGGCTGCGCGCGACCGAGAGCGACGCGTCAGGCAGGAACTCAATCAGGAGTACGCCGGCCAGAAGCAGCAAGGTCCATACTGCGCCCGACAGGATTGACCGCGGGGTCCAGCCGTTCAGGATTGTCCACCATGCACGGTCGCCGAGGCCTTGATTTGCCACCACGCCCAGCATGGCGACGATGTATCCGACTGCTCCGGTGACCAAGCTCGCTCGCGCAACGGTTCGCCAGTCCGGCCGGTCGGACACGAACACGGCAGCTGCGATTGTAAGCGCTCCCGCGGCCAGGGCGATTCCGCAAAAGACGTTTAACCCCTGGCACAGGCCCCATGGGAATACATCGCTGAGGTTTGTGGTAGATCCGATTCCGAAGACTGCGCCGCGAAAACTGGCTATCGCGCCGGCGGTGGTCAGCAGTAAAATCATCCACCGCCACACGCTCATTTGCATCCGACCAGCGTGAGCTGTCATCGGAGTACTTCCTGGGCCGGGCGCTTGACCGGCTCCCTACGCTGTCTTCCAACGCTGGCAGGCTATCTTGAATCCGTCAGCCTGCCTCCAATTTACTCTTCCGCTCGGCCGCCAATTCTGTGCGCTGCCGATAAAAACAAGTTCTCCCGTCCAAGTCTCTGACCAGGCACTTGTCACGGAAATAAATCCCACAGTGGAGGCAAATGTCTCCGGCCCGCGCGCTATGGTTAAGAATCTCCACCGTGATCTGGTCCATCAATCGTGCCAGGGCGCGCAGTTGCCGCGGCGATGCCTTACGAAATATCTCTGGCAAGTTCTGCTGCCTTATCCTTTCGTAGACCGCAAGCAGCTTGTGGGATTGCTGGGTAAGTGAAACGTGGGCTGCGCGGCGGTCGTGCGTACCGGCCGCGCGGATGAGCCATCCGCTTTGCACGAGCTTTTCCACCATCTTGCTCGCCGCCGCTGCACTGACACCAAGAAATGCCGCAAGCTCGCCGACCGTCTGCGTTCTGGCGACGGCGAGTAATTGCAGTGGCTTCAGTTTCGAGAGGCTGAGCCCGGCGCCGCCGGCTTCCGTCAACAGCCTGGCTTGAAGAACATCCGTCAGGGCCGACAAGAAAAGATGGGCGCTTCCCACAAAGTCGGTAACGCCATTCACTGAGCGCATGCGGGCCATCCGACGCGCTCCAACGCGACTTGGCCTAACGTTTCCCACAAACAGATTATATAACTTAGTTGAATATTAAGATGGTTATATTTCGCGAATGTCCCACAATGAGACTGGCATTAGTCACGATGCGGCAAGAGGAAGAGTTGCCGAATAACCAGCAGCTGTCGGCGCGGTGGCTAGAGGAAAGGCCGCCGCTTCAAAGCCGATGGAACTGCCGTTCGCTCCGCCACGTATGAGGTGCCGTTTAGATTGCCGTTCGCGCCGAACATCACACTGCCCATGGGACTTGTCCCGTGGCCGTGGGATCCGGAGTCGTCCGGCCACAAGAGACTCCGACCATAGGAGCGTCAGCATAACCCCAGACAGGAGCAGTCCGACCACGCCACCACCAACCGCCACTTTTCTTCCGGTGAGGGGAATGGCATACTCCGGCTCTTCGATGCCGCGATGAGATCTGAAACGTAATTCACTTACCAAACCGTGCTTGCCTTGATGTCGAACTTTGGGACGATCTTGCGCGCCTTTTTTGGTTTGGCCTTCGGTTTTCCTTTCGGCTCGGGATTCGCGTTGGCAATCTTCTTGTTATTCCTGATTTTCACTGCCGCTAACTCCTTTGTCGATTCACCTCGCAAGAGTACAGCCCGTGGGGATTGGGGCGCACTGTCCAACTCCCTTCGAGCTCCCTCACCCGAGGGGAATATTACGAGTGATTTATTACTAACAAAACGCCCGCAGTTTAAGGGGAGTGGCGCCCAGGTCGAGGTTAGCTCCCCCGTGGTTTCTGCGGGCGAGCTACTGCTAACCGCATCTCGTTAAGCTGCAACACTGCGGTGTTTTCTTGACGTGAGATCCGCCTCAGTCCGCAACCAATCATCCAGGTCGTGACCGTCTTCTTTCCCACGCTCCTCGTACAGTTCGTAAGCACGCGCTCGAATCTGATCTTCAAGGATCTCCGGCTCGATTGGGACCGATTTTGCTGCTTTCTTTCCTAGTTCTTTCGTCATTTCGCATTCCTCCTATTTCTTGCGTTTGCCTGTTGAAACCACCGCGTTGCGAATTCCTGCTTCGATGCCGGTAAACCTCCCGTTGCGTACCAGACGTCTGTAAGTCAACCTTGGTCAGAGCATGGCACACGCCTCTTCGACCCGCTCCAATACGCGTTCCACAAGTCCCAGCTTGCGTTGCAAGTTAAGGCGCAATGTGGAGTCCTGCAAACGAGCGATCTCATTCCTTAGGTCACGCTTCTGCTCACTAAGAAGCCCAGCCGCTTGTTCGAGCTCATCTGAGTCGAGCTGCAAGTCTTTGACCAAGACCTTATCCAGTAGAGCGTCGTAGCGCCGCGCGCCTTGCCCCATATCCGCGTTCCCTTGGACGCTGGCGACCGAAGGCCTTTGGGCCGACATTGCGCCAACCCGATCTAGTAACATGTCCGCAAACAGATTTAGTTCGTCTGCATTGAGGTGGAGCTGCATGACCCCTCTCCTTCATCCGAGACAACGTTCTGCGGTCTATTCACTCGACAGACTCCAGCGCTGTGGCCGGGCGTCGACGCTATTCGCCGCGGACCGTAAGCACCGGGCAAGGTGCGTGCTGCAATACGTAATGCAGAGTCGTCCATGGCAAGTGCCTCGACACTGAGCCACCTGAGTGACAACCCATAACGATGAGGTCCGCTTCCCTGGTGTCCGCCATCCGGACAATCTCCACCTCAGGAATTCCAACCTCAACCTCGATCTCAGGCTTGTACGCCAGATCGGCGTCGGGCGGGACCAACTGACTCAGCTTCTCGCGATCCTGTCGCTTCCATTCCAGTAACCCCGACTCCGATACCGGGTCACTTTTGATGACGTGAAGTAAGGTCAATTCCGCGCGGTCCTCTTCTGCTAGCGATAAGGCGTAGGTCATCGCTCGCAGGGACCCAGAGGAGAAATCGCTGGCGTAAAAGACGTGACCGAACCGGTTTAGGAACACCGATCGGAGATGAGGCCCAACAGTAAGTACCGGGCAATTGGCGTGTCTTACTACCTTTTCCGCCGTCGATCCCAGAAATAGCTTTTTGATTCCTCCGTGTCCTCGCGTGCCCATCACGATCAGATCCACGTTCTTGTCCGACAGAACCTGGGAGATCACGGCCCAAGTGTCACCAGCCCGTAGAACTACTTCGTGAGGAACAAACTTCAGGTCTTCGGTACTTTCTAATTTCGCCATGCTTCGTTCTGCGTTGTGCTGCCTGACGTCGGTCAGGGAAGGCCATGACTCCACGCCTCCCATGGCGCCTTCGGTCGGAAGAACGTGAGTGAGGAAAAGCGTGGCTCCGTAATGCTTGGCGAGAGAAACGGCATATCGCACAGCGTTTTGCGACTCAGGAGAGAAATCGGTTGCTAGCAGGATTTTGTTGATGGCTACGTGGCAGAGTTGGGCTTGAGATGCCATAGCACACCTCCGTGAACCTGTGTCGAGCGACACACACCCATCGTTATATTTACATCGAGCACCTGAAGAAGTCAGTGATCGCAATCACCGGGGTGGAGTGATAGCGCCGGGGTTCTATGTCAATCGCCAACAAGTGATCACTCATGGCGCCGCATGCAAGATCCCTAACTAACAACAGAAGGATCGATTGCTTGCAGCATCTTTGTGGGCTACCTTGGCAATAGCCGTCGTCAATTTGATGTCTGCAGCGACCCCGGGTTTATTCAGATGATACCGAGCAACCACCGTTGGACACAGTGGTCTTACAAATTGACCCCCATACTGGCGTCATGCAATTGACCCGCCCGATCTCTCATCCCGGGGGTGACGCGAAGGGGGCACTTCAAGATTGAGCGGGCCTGTATCGTTTCATTGGGTAATTTTGTTGGACAGCCGCGGCCACCGGTTGTGTTCTCAAAAGGGGGATGGGTACTCGGGTCGGCTGTGGTCCCGGCTTGCGGCCGGATAATCAAATAGCCCGGAAAATGAGCGTCACAATGTGGTGTGTTGGTTGGGCTTGTGCGGCTGCCCATCTTCGATGGAAACTATAAGTGACCAATGACGCAGGCGAGGTCAATTGGTCTCCCTCCGGGCTTTTGAGCGCCAGCGATTTAGAGACCCACCTTTGACCCCGTTCCTTTCTATGCGTGGCACCCGAAATGGGCTTTGCTATGAGCAATTTCGAGACGCCAGGCCGGTGGAATTTCGACTTCGTTGCGGGCGGCTGTTGGCCCTGATTTCTGAGAGACGACATCAAAAGTGGAGGTGAGTGATGCAATGCAGAGACTGCAAGTTCTGGTCGAAGGAGCGACTCAACACCCAGGCTGGCCTCTTTGCCGAGTGTGAACTGCCCGCATCCGAGCGATGGTGGTCAACCCCGGCTTGTCCAAGTTCCGGCCTTAAGACTCGGCTCGATTTCGGCTGCGTTCAGTTTGTTTACGACGGCGCCACACACACCACCTTCGGTTTGATGGAATCTCCTGAGCGCTGTCGGCCAGGCAAGCGCTGGCACGAGATGGGGCCAGCACCGAGTCTCAACCAGGCAATTCCTCAGGAGGTGAACCAAGCCGCTGCGTAGTGCGGTCAACGAGTTCAAAAGGCTTAATGGAGGTGTGTTATGGCATCTCAATCAACACTTTCACGCATAGGGATCAGCAAAGTCCTGCTGGTAACGGATTTCTCTCCTGAGTCGCAGAATGCCCTGCAATGCGCCCTTGGGGTAACTATCCCCCGGCAGAGCCGGGGGCTTTAGGTTGTGAGCCGCTCAAAGCGGCTGGGCGGGGTCGCTAACGCGGCCCCGACATTGTTGGCCACCTGAAGGTGGCCGTTTCAGCGCCACATGTTCAACTGATCCAAGCGCTTGTCCTCTTCCTCCTGGGTGCGGATGTACTCTCGAACCGATGCTTCGTCCCGCCCTACTGTTGACACGAAGTATCCTCGCGCCCAGAAACTCTGCCCCACAAAATTCTGCTTCCGTCCTCCGTACACTCGCGCCAGGTGAATCGCACTCTTCCCTTTGATAAACCCGATCACCTGCGCCACGGCGTACTTGGGCGGAATCGAAATCATCATATGCACGTGATCAACCAGCACATGCCCTTCCTCAATCCAGCTTTCCTTCTGCTCCGCCAGCTTGCGGAACACCTCTCCCAAATACTTCCTCAGCTCCCCATACAACGCTTTCCGGCGGCCCTTCGGGATAAACACCACATGGTATTTGCACTCCCATTTCGAGTG
>Ga0097691_1002248_pt1 | contig 13220 bp, 6 predicted proteins | sample NGESurdeep072012_8_FD_72858 | JGI IMG/M metagenome (GOLD analysis project Ga0097691, IMG submission 72858) | Arctic peat soil microbial communities from Barrow, Alaska - NGEE Surface sample 210-1 deep-072012 | ecosystem: Environmental > Terrestrial > Soil > Wetlands > Peat ...
GAGGTCGCGGGATCGGACTGGTCACGCAGGAGAGTGGTCGCCGACCGGGGCGCGTCGTCTCGGGCGAGCATCCCCTCGAGCACGTCGGTGGGCGCGGGTGGCCGGACCGTCTCGGGCCGGATGATGCTGTGCGGGTCGCCGTCGCCGACGACCTGCAGGTAGAGGTGGTTGCCCAGGCTGCCGCGGGTCATCATCGTGTAGAGCTGCTGGCGGGTCTCCTGGCCGCTGGCCAGCGCGTGCATCGTGTCCACCGAGACGCCTTGTGCGGTGTGCACGGTGGTGGCGTACCCGAGCTCGGTGGCGGCCTGGACGTAGTCGGCGGGCAGGCGCACGGTGCGCCCGGACTGGGTGTGCTGGACACTTAGGTCGCCGCCGTCGTGGATGCCCAGCACCATCCACCGGTCGCCGTTCTTGACCCAGTCGGTGGAGGAGGTGCGCAGTGTGCGGTCGTTGGAGCGGGTGATGATCAGCTCGCCGATGCTGGCCTCGTTTCCGTCAGCCAGGCCCGCCGCCTGCCCGGCCGGACTACCCGCTAGGCCTTCTTCTTGCCCGAGGCGGTAGGCGCGAGCCTGCTGGTTCAGCTCGCTGACCAGCTCGCGAGTAGGGGCGAGCATGATCGAGTCCAGGCCCCGGCCGCGGTCGGCCTGCCACGCGGTGAAGACGTCCTCGGTCAGTGTGGTCAGGTCACCGACGTGGACCCGGCCGGAGTCCAGGTAGAACCCGAGCGCTTCGGTCTGTCCCTCGCGCAGTGCGAGGGAGGCGGCGCCCTCGGCCGGATCGGCGAACCGCAACAGCTCGGCCAGGCGGGCCGCTCCGTGGGTGGCCTGGATGTCGCGCAGTACCCCGCCGGCGCCGATCGCGGCGAGCTGCTGGTCATCTCCGATCAGCCGGACGCTGCCGCCGCGACCCACGACGAACTCGACGGCCGCGTCCAGGGACAGGGTGTCGGCCATCCCGGCCTCGTCGATCACCACGAGCGTCGAGGGTCCGATCTGCTGAGCCCACCCAGGCAAGTCCCCTTGCCCCAGCGACCAGGTGAGCTTGGCCAGAGTGTCGGTGCTTGCACCGATCTGCTCCCGCAGCGCCGCAGCCGCAGCTGCCGACGGGGCCAGACCGACGACGGTGCCGCCGCCCTCGGTCCATGCGCTGGCCAGGGCGCGCATCGCTGTGGTCTTGCCGGCGCCGGCGGGTGCGATCGCCAACTGCAGGCGGGCGCCGGAGGTGGCCATGGTGCGGACCAATGCTGCTTGACCGGCGTTGAGGGTGATCCCGTTGGCGGCGCTTTCCAGCAGGGCCATATCGACCGCAGACTCGGTGACGGCGTGCCCGTCGCGCAGTCCGGCCATGGCCACCAGGTGCTGCTCGGCCTGCAGGACCCGGGCCGAGGTGAACAGCTCGGCGCCGGCGGCGGTGTAGACGCTGGACCCGTCCGAGCGACGCAGCAGCTCGGGTTCGATGATGTCCGGCTCGGGTCGGGCCAGTGACACCGAGCGGGCATCCAGGACCTCCCCGACGATCAGGTCGACGACCCGCTCGACCTGCCCGGTGGGCACCTCGGCGCCCCGGACCTGACGCAGCGCCTCGGCGCGGACGTGCCAAGTTTGCCAAGTCGACCGGCGCGCCTCCATCGCCTCCAGCACCCGGCCGGAAGCGTCGGCAACCCAGGCGGAGTCCACGGTCGCGCCCGGCGCCACCTTGGGGGACAGGGCCCGCGAGATCATGGCCGCGACTTTCTGCTGGCCGCCGAGCACTTCGACGGCTTGTGCCTGCCAGGTCTGTCGCTGCTCGGTCAGGGTGCGCGGCTCGTGCTTGGCCTCCCGGGTCTCCAGGGTCGCCTGCTGGGCCAGTTTCAACGACTCGACCGGCGTCGGCGGACGCCCGTGGGCGGCCTGGAAGCCGGCGGCCAGCTCGCTGTGACGGGCCAGGATGGCGGCCCGCCGGGCTGACCACCGCTGGTTCAGTGCGGGGTCGACGCCGACGACCTCGCGCACCGGACGCTTGCGCGGATCCGGGTTCGCACGCTCGGCGAAACGCAGCCCCAACCCGTCGCGAAGGTGCCGCTCCAGGGACGTGTTGTACGTCTCCGATGCCGCCACAGTGGCCTTGAACAGGACCCGCCCGTCGATGCTCAGCCAGCGCCCGTCCCTGGTCTGGACCTTGTTCGCAACCGCGACATGGGTATGCAGATCGGGGTCCCCGGCCCGGGAGTCCCGGTGGGTGAACGCGGCCGCCACCAAGCCCTGCACGTCGACCTGCCGGACCCCGTTGGTGCCCTCACGGGTAAACAGGGCGCGGGCTTCGATGAACGCCAACGCATCCTTCACCGCACTCTGGTGGGCCAGCTCAATCCGGGCAGCCACCTGCGGATCGGCCACCGCCCACAGGGTCGAGACCGACTTCACCGGCGAGAACGTCAGGTCGAACCCGGCAACCGCCGCCGTCCTGGGCCGGGAGTGCCGGGCGATCAGCCCGGCCAGCTCACGCGCATCCTGCGGCTGCCGGCCGTGCTCGGCGACGAAGAACTCCCGGGCCACCTCGGTGCGAACCCTGGCACGCTGATCCGCCGGGACGGGCCAGTCACCGGGCAGCCCGGCGGCCTCGTTGACACCGGCGATCCGCTTGGCCACCTCCAACCGGAACGCGCTCACATCCCCGGAGAACACCTTGAACGGCACCCCCAGCCGGGTCACGCCCTGGTAGTCCCTGTCCGTCAGACCTGGCCCCTGCAACAGCTCGCGCCGCTGGGCCGCCAGCGGGTGGTGCCCGGACCCGAACAGGGCCTGCATCTGCTCGGCGGTGACCACATCCCCGGCCGCCAGACCCTCGATGCCGGTCATACCCGAGCCCATCCACTGGCCCGGCGTCTCACCCCGCTCGGTGTAGTAGCTGGCCAGCCCGGTGTGCCCCTTCTCTGTGGCATCCTGGGCCGCGACCTGACGGGTCAGGTAGTCATACCCCGACCCCGCCGTCAGCTTGTGGATGCTCATCGTCACGCAGTCCCTAAGGCGATCTGCTATGCCTAGAGGACAGTAGTTGAAAGTTCAATTACCAAAATGCAAGAGGTGTGTCGCACATCGATTTCGGCTCTTTTTGGGGGTGCGTGAGTGGTGAGGTTGTTGGGTTCGGTGACCGCTGACAGTGGTCGGGTCGTCTTAGGGACGTGCGACGGTTCGAACGAGGAAGGGTGACGTAATGGGTCAGCACTCGATCAGGCAGGAGGCGCGGCGGGCGGCGCTGGATGCGCAGTCAAGAAGGCGTCGGGAACGGGCAGCGCGCGAGAAGCGGTTGGAGGATCTGGTCGTGCGGGTGTTGGTCGCTGTGCGTGAGCGGGATGCTGCGGTGGCCGACGCTGACCGCCGGGCGGGCGAGGCGCTTCGCGAGATGACCAAGGATGAAGGATTGTCGGTGCGTGAGGCGGTCGAGTGGTGCGGGGATGAAATCACCACTCGTGAAGCAACACGGCTGCAACGCCTGGCCGAGGACGTCGAGGTGGGCGAGTCCAAGGTGGAGGTCAAGAACTGATGCGCTCAACGAAGGAACGAGGAGCACACAACGGAGGTGAAGGTCTCACATGCGGTCGCCGGATTCGACCCCACATCCCCTGTGCCGAAGAGTGTCAGGGCGGCGTCGGCAAGGGCGCCGGACACTCACGCACTGCTGCGCGGCTTCCACGAGGTCGCGTCGGTCGAGGAGGAGAGTATTTCCTGCTAGCGCTTCAGGGGCGATATCGCTCGCGGGTCTTGAACATGGGCCGCCGTCATTTCGCGGAGAGAGTCCAACACCGATTCGAAGAAGCCGGGCGTTTCACCGTCGCCTACGACCATCACACGGTCCAGCAGTACATTCGATCGCTCGCAGGAGGTCTCCGCTGCAAGTGAGCAGCCATGGCAACTTGCGAGGTTCAGGCTGTCGAGGCCCTGTCCTCGACTTTCCCTGCAAAGAGGATCCGCCGAACACCAAGATGCCTCTTCCAAAGCCGCGATGATCGTGCGGCTGAGCCTTGGGGGCTCGCCCTGGCGCACCAGGCCGCCAAGCGTTCCCTCAGCATCGCCAGCTGCCGTGTACACACGAAGACCCGCCTCCGGCTGAGGTCCGCCAACTGCGTACACCCGTTCTCGCAGGGATGCCGCCGAGTAGCCACAGGAGAAGGCGAGCCGCCTCATTAAGAGGTGCGCCAGTGTGTGAAGCAGGATCGCACGTGGTGTGGCTTCAAAGAAGCGTGAGCCGATCGAACTGGCTTGACGGCGACGTTCCAAGATATCGGCTCTCGTCTGCACATCTTCGCGTCGCTCCCAAAGCTCAAGTCGCTGCTGGTTCAGGGACAGAAACACCCCTTCGCCAAAGGACTCGATTGCCGGCAGCCACCGCTCGCGCCCGCGTCGGCCAAGGTCCACATCAACTAGGTCTGCGTCCAACGCATACCGGCGGAACCCATGCAAGACGCGAATCTCCCGCAGGCGGTGTACGAGGACGACATGCTCCATCAGGTCCTCAAGAAGACCGACAACGGGCTCCTCTGCGCTTCCGTCTTCGGTGAGTCGTGTCGAGCTCACTATGAAGTTGGGGGTCCCCACCTGCTCCTCGGGGGCCTCGGCCGTCTGTAGGAAGGCGCGCCATTCGTCGTTTAGCAAGCCGGCCCGAGCCTCATTCAGTGCTTCCGTAGCTCTTGGGTCGACGGTCAGAGCCCGTCGGACGATTCCCTCGTCTACCCCTAAGTCGTCGGCGATGAGTCCGATCAAAGCGGGTGCTCGGGGTCCGTCAGGCGCGCTGCGCACGTCCTCGAAGTTGCGATGCTGGCGCACCTCGGCTTCGATGTCTCGAGTGCCCATGGTGGGTTCTGGGATGTCCAGCGCTGTGGTCGTGTCAGGGATTGTGACATTGGTGGCGCCTCGTTGCATGACCTCAAGCCGCGCGTCGCAGGAGAATTGTCCGCGTTGCCATGGTTGGCGTCCGGGGCAGGTGACGTTGATTCGCTTCAATGAGTCGCGCGCCGTCAAGTCGCCCAGGTGTCGGGATGCTTGGCAGGTCAGGCAGTGAACGACCAGGCTCGACAAGCCTTCGCTACCTCCCTTCTTCGTCTCGAATGTGAGTTCTGGGTCGTGACAGCGCCCCTGGTCGTCGTTGATCGGCTGGGAGTGTGCCCATCTATCCCAAGGAACGTCAGCCGCGTGTCCCCTGCTGGCGCAGACGGCGATGAAGCGCATGGGAACCAGCGTCGCATCGCAGTGCTTGCATCGGGGTGCCGTGCCGTCTTCCTCGTGGTTGCTGGATCGGTGCATGCGACGGCAGTCCTGACAGAACAGCCATCGCGGAAACCTCTGGTAGTAGATGCCGGGGCTCTTGGTCGAAGGGCGTGAAGGGACGCTGGGTGGCGAGCGCAACTCCTTGACGCCTAACCGCTCTTCAAGCCGCCGGGATTCCACGCGGACGGTCTTGTCGTAGGGCCACTCGCTGATGTCGACGCCCATCAGCGACTCACCTAGAACGTCGAGCACTGAGCCGACTCCGAACGGAGAGACGGTCTGACTGAGACGGACCGTCCTCATGCGCGGGTCTCGCCAACAGCCAAGACGCGCACCTGGCGGTCTACGGATCGCATCGAGTGCATCGTGGGCCAACCTTCACCTTGTTCACCGAAGTCCTTAAGTAGAGCCGGGTTGTCCCGAGACTGGTAGTGCAGGCGTTCTCCCTGCGTGACGGCACGCTCAGCGCGCTCCTGCCATTCGCGGGTAAACCGGAGCAGTTCTCGCTCGGTGTGGTCAGCTTCATCAGGGTCCGCGATTCGTGCTGTTGCGACCAGTCGTGCGACGGCGTTCTTGACAGCAGGATCGTCACGGGAGAAGTCACCGGCGGCTCCGTTGTCCCGAAGGCCGACACCGTGCCGCACGAGAAGCACAAGCGCGGCGCGGAGGGAGCGCTCACGGGAGGCGAGCGACCAGGGTGTGACGCTGGTGGGCTCCACGTGCCGGTAGAGCGACTCGTGGTACGAGCGGAAGGACTCGTAATGAGACCTGTCTCTCGGCTTTCCAGCCCGCAGCAGTGTGATCACCAAGCCGGGAACGGTCGAGCGTCCTACGCGGCTGGTCGCCTGAATGTACTCGGATGTGGTCTTCGGCTGTCCGTTCATGAGCATCATCCCCAAGCGGCTGATGTCGATGCCGACGGACAGCATGTTCGTTGTCGCTACAAGGTCTACGGCGTCCACGTGCCCGACTTTTTGTTCCAGGCGTGTCAGGATTTGCGGTAGCTGGCTCGCGGAGATATTGCTGGTCAATTCGACTACGCCATCGCGACGAATGCTGCGGAAAGCCAGTCCCTCCTTGCTTCGGGCCTTGAGCATGCTCTCGACGTCATCCCGGGCGATTGTGACGGTGCGCCCCAGCTCCCGAAGGCTGCTGTGGTACGCCACGAGGGTCCAATATGCATCCAGGGCGTCGCCCTCAAGCCCCAGCGCCACGGGACCTTGCAGGAGCGCGACACAGCTGAGCACCGTTGCGAACGCTTGCGTGTGGGCTTGGGGCATCAGGCCGATATAGAGACGACCCGGTGAGTCCCGGTCGGTGCGCGCGAAGAAGCTGTCGTCGGCACTGAGGCCGCTGGGCGGGAAGAGTTCGACGGGGGCACCGAACAGACCACGGACTTGATGGTCCGCCGATCTGATTGTGGCGGTGGAGGCCACCACTTTTGGGGCGGATCCTCCCCAGCTGATCAGGCTCTGAATTGCCGCCTCGTAGAGCGCCACTGTGGTACCCAGAGGGCCCGACAACAGGTGAAGCTCATCCTGGATGACAAGGCTGGGGGCGTCGTAGGGTACGGAGGCTCTTCCGAGCAACGCGCCGGCATCCTTCAGCCAAGGCAACCTCGCGAACTTGTCCACCGTGGCGATCAAGAGCGTCGGTGGCTCGCGGAACATCTGTTCATCGACGACGCTCACGGGCAATAGGTCGTGGAAGGGACACTTCTCGTGGGGGCAGAAGAGTTCAAAGCTGTTCCCGGTCGTTCTGAAGCCGTATGCAGGGCTCTGTTGCTTGCGCTCGGGGACTACAGGGGTGCCGCACCATGGGCATACCTGGATCTGGAACGGGTTTTCCGGTACTTGGGCTTTGCGCAGGGCCACGGCCAGAGCATGTGCCGTCTTGAAGTCGTTGGGTGTTGTCTCCCCCCCCACCCATAACCCGATGCTGAACGGCGGCGTTTCCCGCAGTTCGGAGCGCTCCTCTCGGAGGCGCTCCAAGGCGCAGATCAGGGTGGCGGCTCGTTGGAATTGTTGACTCGTCAGAAGGCGCAAGGTGTAACGGGTAAGAACTGCCGTTCCGCCTCCCCGGAGACCTCCGACCAGGCGTCGTCGGATCATCTCGAATGCGGCGAGACCCAGGTAAGCCTCCGTCTTTCCTCCACCTGTAGGAAACCAGATGAGATCGACCGTCGGACGGTCCTCGTGTCGTTCGTCGGCGGTCGAAGCCAGGCTGAGGAGCTGGAACCCGAGTTGGAAGGGTCTCCAGTTTGGTTCCTCGCCCGGCTCTCTGGGAGCCAACTGCTTGCCTCGTATTCCGGGCTCGGTCCGGACGTGTCGGGTTTGCAGAATCTGCTCGTACATCGCGGCGTTGGCGAGTTGGAATGCCAACAATGCGGTGGGCTCGCTTCGTAACAGTTCGACTCCCTGCTGCATGCGCCCGACCGCACGGTCCATTCGCCCAAGAAGCCGGGTCGCCGCCGGCATGTGTCGGTGCCTGTCGCTGGCACCCATTGCTTCGGCATCCTGCCGCTGTTCGACCACCCACGACTCGTAGGTTCCGATGAAGGCGGACAACTCATCGCACAGAGTTTCCGTGGCAACCGTTTCGTCGGCTAGGTGGGCAAGACGGAGTACATCCGCTTCGCCACCGGTGGCCTTGACGTCCGGCACGACCGTCATCGGCAACATCTCGGTTGAGACCGTTCGTACGACACCGTCAAGGTCCTGTTTCCAGTCGACGGAGCAGCCGTGCCCGACTCCGAAGACTTGCCGATCCCGGTACAGAAGTCGCAGATCCTGGTCCTCGGGGTCTTCAGAGAGGTCTGAACTGCTTGGGTACGGCAGAACCCGGCCGTCTTCCGTGTGGCAGTCGACCTGGACCTGAAAGAGGCACTTCTCCGTTGGCGGCGGCGCTTCCGCCTCATCGTGCCTCGCCATGTTCTCCAGTGCGACGGTCACCAGCCAGCGATCTCCAGCGGCGCGCCACACGCACACCAATCGCGCCCTATCGTCGAACAGAGAGACTTTGTTGTCTTCGGCCGGACCGTGGGCGTGGAATTCCATGTCACCTTCCTGCCAATCGCGTCTTACCCAGCGGTCAGTGCCTGACCCACCACCGTCGGATCGTTTCTTGTCGTACGTGCCTGCCCTTGCTTCACAACGGAGGGAGGTCGCGTCGTGGAGGAAGGAGATGGCCGCTGAGGCGGGGTGCCATGCGTTTGCCAACTCGATCGGCTCGTCCAGCTCTTCGTCGTGGGAGTCCGTTCCCAGGGCATCCCCGTCCAGTCGGTCCGCCGAAGGACCTTGGGGGTAGAGGGTGCCGACCAGGTAACTGCGATCAGGACGTCCGAGCGTGGCTTCATCAGGTCCCGCGGCGGGCCCGAGATACTCAGCGCGCAGAAGCGTCACCAGGTTCTCACGGATGGCAACCGGATCGTACGAACTCACTGGGTAATCCTCTTGTTGGGGGCTTGGGCCATCTGCTGCCAGGCATCATCGGTAGCGCAGATCCACAGGCTGATCCGAGGTCGAGTCATTGCGACATAGAGCCGTGCGAGTGCCGTCGCGTCCCGGGTGTCCTCGACGTCTACGACGCACACATGGCTCGTCTCCAGGCCCTTGATCTGAACAGCCGTAACGAGTCGGGCTTTTCCAGGTTCTGCGGTGGTGGGGTCGGTCGTAGCGACCAGGTGGCCGCTACGGAATGCCTTTGTGGCCGTTGCCGCGCTCAGATCCACGGTGTCCCTCATGGTGACGACCGCTACTTCTCGGAGGTCTATCTCCTCCTTGCCCAACTTCTTGAGGCGGGCATCGAGAAGATGGGCGGCACTGTCCTGGTCCGCATAGCGCTGGTACTCGACGGCAGGACCCTCGCCGGCTCGGGCGACCCCGAGGTCAGCCCCGGTGTCGGACCACGGTTGAGGTGTTGCGGCAGTTGTACGGTAGATCGATCACAGAGGCGCTCTGCGTCAGTTCCTCGAACGCCGCGCGATCGAATACCCCGTCGACATTTGCCTGGCTATTGGGGTCGCAGAAGATCCGCCAGCGGCCGTCCCGCCAGCCCCCCTTGATCAGTTCATCCAACTTCAGCAGGCTTTCGACGTCCATGAGGTCCTGCGCCTCGTCGATCACGAGCATGTCGACAGGCGTCAGGCCGTCCAGCTCCTCGATAGCCCTGCAGATGACCCCTGTGCCGGTCGTGGCATTTCGCAGGAGAATCGTAAGTCCAGGTGAGCGACAGGTGAGCAGAACGGTTGCACCCTCGTGAGCCGCCCTACGAGCGGTTTCCACGGCGAGCAGCGTCTTGCCGGAGCCGGCTCCGCCTGTGCAGACGATCCGCGGGTTACTTTCGGCGACGAGCAGCAGGTCGTACTGGTGTTCCGCGAGGCGCACGTACTGATCCTCAAGCCCGGGTATTCGACTTGCCAAACTCGGCACGCGGTCGAAGTCGGGGCGTAGGACGGCCAGGAGTCCTTTGTATGCCTGGCCTCGTACAGGGTGACCGAGTCGCTGGTGCCAGAACTGCCTCGCTCTACGTAGTGCCTGCTCCAGTCCTGAGACGCTCATCGAGCGACTTCCTGCGTACTGTTGCGGCTCCCACTCGATGTCCGGTTGAAGCTCTTGGTCGGGAGTGAGGACGAGGTACCCGAAGGCGACATCCAGGTCAGGAAGCCGATCCTCGAGTCGGTGTTGAAGCGCGAACATCGCGGAAGCTGCCTGCTCGAATGGCCCTTCGCGCTTCTCGTTCGTCTCCCCAAAGCGGTTGGTGAAGGTCCACGCCCCCCCGTGGCGCCCTAGGCGTCCACCTTTCACTTCTATGACGAGCACGGTGTCGCCCCATACAACGAGGAAGTCCACCTCGGACATCCGCTTGTACTCGTGGACAGGAACCCTGACGGAGTACAAGCAGGTCGTGGGTTCTCCCACATCCACCTGGCTCAGGAGCTCGGCGACCCGCAGCTCCGCGCGGCTGTCGACGTGCCCGTACATCTCGGGTGGAGGGATCATCCTCACTGTAGGCGCCCACCCTGGCGCTCCCACAAGTAGTCGAACTCCCGGTAAGCCAACTGTTCGCCGAAGAGTCCGAATGTGTCCTCAACGTTGACCACCAGGCACTCGTCCTTGCCGCCGTTGGCCGTCCCGCGCAAACCCCGGCCAACCATTTGTATGTAGGCGTTGGGGCTGAAGGTCGGTCGGGCGATGTACAGCGCTCGCACACCGGGCGCGTCGAAGCCCTGGGTCAGCACGTTGCAGTTCGTAAGCACTTGGATATCTCCATGGCGAAACTGCTCAATGCTCCGGCGTCGCTCGTGCATGCGCGTCAGGCCGCTGACGGCGGCGGCTCGGACACCGCGCACACGCAGCAGTGCGGCGAGGACCTGTGCCGACAGCACCGAGGCAGTGAACACGAGCACCGGCCAGTCCGGCGGCAGGCTCTCGATGTCCTCCAGCAGGCGTTGTGTTCTCGCTTCGTCTCGGCCGATGCGTTCGAGGACGGCCGCCGGCAGCAGTCGCGTCCGTCGGGTCGCCTCCGCCTCGTCGGCATTCAGCTCCATCGCCGAGCCGTCAAGAACCCTGTGCTCGACGCGTGACAACACGTGCAGATCCTGGAGCGTGCCGTACGGGTCTCCTCCCAGAACGTCGAGGAGCTGGTTGCCGAACCGTCGGGCAAGCCGCTTCGTCGCTTCCTCGCTCCTGCCCTTGAAGGGGGTGGCGGTCAGCCCGAGCAAGGGTCTAGCAGTCTGGCGGGAGTCAAGTCCGAGCCATGCGAGGGTCTGGGTGTAGTCCGTGCCGGTTGCCTCGTGCGCCTCATCGATCACGACGGCTGTCGGATCGGCCAGCCAGGCATAGTCCTCACGTTCTCTGCACACCGCGAGTTTCGCGTCGGTGGCCACTACGACTGTGACTTCGTCTTCGCTGTCGGCGACCTCGTTGCGCCCCCAGAGCCTGCACAGGTGCATGGGACGACCGTCGCCTAACTCACGCCACACAGTGCTCCAGGTCTGGACGGCCTGCTCGCAGAGCTCTTCGCTTTGGGCGATCCACAGCAGGGGGCCCTGCAGGTCATCGCTCGTGAAAGCCAATGACAGCGCTTCGACTGTGACTCGTGTCTTCCCAGCCCCGGTGGGCAGGAACAGGAGGCCCCGGCCGGGTTTTCCGACGAGTTTCCTGATCTGGCCGGCGAGCTCCTCCTGAAAGGCGTGTAACGGCTTCAGTCTTGGCGGACCAAGCACCGTCAAGTCGGCTTCCAGGTGCGACCCGCGGTCGCCCGCATACTCGGTGGGAAAGCCGAGCTGGCGCACGAAGCCGACGGCCGGGGATGATCCGGCCCAGCGTTCCGGCACCGGCAAGCCGGCGTCCGAAAGATCGTGGCGGAGCTCCCGGAGCACGTCGTAACCATGAACGTGGAGCAGGAGCTGGGAAACCTGCGCCTCATCGGTGCCCTCGCCGAGCCTGTGAACCGTCTCGAGCAGACCCGCTGGCAGATGGGACTCGAGTACGCGCACCTCCAAAAGGTGAAGCAGTTTGCTCGCGTGGTCGCGTTCGTTGCGACACAGAGCCATGCGCGTGCGGACCTCCTTCTTCTGGGCGTCGAGCAGGATCCGGTCGATGGCAATGGTCGACAGTTGCAGCTCGAACTCCTGGGACAGTTCCGCCAGAAGCTCCTCGTCCCGAAGTGTCGCTCGGTGGTAGACGATGTTGTCCTGACGGATCAGGTCAGCCGGCTCGCGGTCGACGCCGTCGGGACCCGTCACCTGCCTGAATAGGTCCTCGCACTCGACCAGTTCCATGCCGTCCAGCCTGGCGTCCGTTACAGTCCGCAGGCCACGGTAGCGGTCAAGCAGGATCACGGGCTCGGCCGGACTCTCGGCAACAACCTCGAGCCGCAGTCGCATCGACGCTGGATTACAGCCCCATCGCTCCGTGAGGAACAAGGCCAACTGCTTATCCGACACCGCAACGTAAGGCAGACGTCGCTTGGCCAGGGCGCGGACTTCGCCGTCGTCGTCAGCGACCAGAACCTCAGACGGACCCACCAGACATCCGTCAGATCCGCAAAGGGCAGGTACGAGAGCAGGGGTCTCCTTCTCGGGTATCCATTTCGCGGCCTCAGCCAGGAGCCTGCCCAGCAACCACGGTTCGTTGGCCATCGGGGCACGACCAAGAAACTCTCGCCACAGATCTAGAGGGACGTTCTGAAGTGAGTCTGTCAGGGTTAGCTTGATCGTCGTTTCCCACTCGGCCACGGGCAGAAGCGGTGAGTACTCGGCCAGACCACGACCCAATGCCCGGCCAGCAGGTCGCGGTCCCCAGGCAGTGGCTAGTAGCCCATACTCCTTTACCGCCCAGAGGTGGGGCGCGAGGGCCTGGATGCTCCCGAAAGCCTTCCGCGTGCGATGGCCGAATCCCACCCGGACAGGCCCGTCCAATGCAAGGAGCTCTCGGCTCCATGTCGTGCAGGACTCAGGGTCTTCGGTGTCGCGGAACCGGCGCATCACGTGGAGCGGGCCAGCGCCCTTGTCCATGTCGAAACCCACCGCTGAAGGCTCTGGACGACCCCGCGCCGGGAGCTGCTTGAGATAGTGTTCACCGACGATCCGGACGTATTCGCGGTGCGTCAGATCCTGGAGCGCCGCGCTTGTGAATACAGGTCGTTCGCTGACGCCCACCTGTCGCAGTAGGGCCGTGTGGAGCTGATGGAACGTGGAATCGAGCACGAGCGCGGGCTTCTTCGGTTCCACCACGCCAGCCAGCACGACCTCGCCGGTGTTGTGCCAGGACCCGTCCCGGCACAACACCTTCAGTAGTCCGCCTCCTGCGACATGCTCCTCCAAGTGGCTCAAGGCAGTGGCTGAACCGACGTCCTCGACGAGGTGCCAGAAAACACGCCACTCATGGTCTCCCCAGTCGCTCGCGACCGTACGAGGTCGAAACCGGGACTCTCCGCAGCGTCCGTCTCATCGACGGCTGTCAGCCAGTCAAA
>Ga0097691_1002249_pt1 | contig 13209 bp, 20 predicted proteins | sample NGESurdeep072012_8_FD_72858 | JGI IMG/M metagenome (GOLD analysis project Ga0097691, IMG submission 72858) | Arctic peat soil microbial communities from Barrow, Alaska - NGEE Surface sample 210-1 deep-072012 | ecosystem: Environmental > Terrestrial > Soil > Wetlands > Peat ...
CACCAACTCTGGTAAGGGCCTCTGACCTGCGGGAATACAGTCGGGGTGACAGGATTTGAACCTGCGGCCTCTTCGTCCCGAACCACGGGCGAGGTTGTCGCAAACGGGCGTTGAGCACGCGAGAGAAGCACCGGGCCACTCTATGCATCGCCAAAGAGTGGCACTGCTGCTGTACTTTGCTGCTGTACTGCTGGCGAAGCCAACCCCGGTGATCAGGGTCCGCGTCACGCAGTCGGGGTTGAAGTGACCCGCGCCGTGAATCCCACGATGCAGGCAGCGGCCGCGTAGTCCATCTCCCATACCGGCCACACCTCGGCGCTGGTGGCGATTGACGCGCGCACCGACGCGGTCCTGGCTGCGACGTCGAACCTTGCCGGCTACCCCCCCCGTGCGCTGCTGGGTCAGTACCCGCCTGGGAGCACGTTCAAGATGGTGACCCTGACTGCGGGGCACACCCTGACTTCACCCATGACTTGTAGCCCCACTGCCCTCGTGGACGGGTACAGCTTCCGTAACGCCAGCGGTGAGGCCTTCGGCACCATCCCTCTGCAACAAGCTGTTGCGGTGTCTTGCGACACCTCGTTCGTCAACCTGGCGCCGTCACTGCTTGCCGGCACGTTGACCGCGGCGGCCAAGTCGCTTGGCTGTGACATCGGCCATGCACCGCTTCTGGTTCCGTCGTTTGGCTGCTCGTACGCGGTCGCTGCCAGCTTCCTTGGCGCGGTCACTCGTGACCGGGCTGGTTTCAGCGGATCAGCGCAGGCCCAGGGGGGCGGCGAAGGCGGTGTCGGCCTGTGCCGGGGACAGGACATTGGTGGCGACCAAGCGGTTCAGGACGTGCCGCTGGCGCAGGCGCCCTGTGGACAGGTGGTCGATGGGGTCGTATGCCGAAGGGGCCTGGACCAGACCCGCCAGCATGCTGGCCTGGGCCCAGCTCAACTGAACAGGCATCACGCCGAAGTAGCCGCGGGCCGCCGCCGGCAGACCGTAGAAACCGTGGCCAAAATACACCTCAGCCAGGTACATCCGCAGAATGTCGTTCTTGGAGTAGTGCGCGTCCAGTTTGAGGGCGAGTTCGGCTTCGGCCACCTTCGAGAAGAGACCGTCGTTCTTGGGGAAGTAGAGGTTCTTGGCGAGCTGCTGCTCGAGCGTGGCGGCGCCGGTGTCGATGTTTCCGGTCATGGCAGCCAGGCTCGCCCGCAGCGTGCTGACCGGGTCGATACCGGGCGTCTGGGAGAAACGACTGTCTTCGGTGGCGATCAGGGCCTGCCCCACCCGGTCCGGTTTGGGCAATGCCACGAGCTCAGGGCTGTCAAAGGCGCTCAGATGCGCCCGAACCAGCTGGCCGGCGCCTGACACGCTCGGCGTCAATCGCCACAAGACAGCGACCCCCAGGACGGGCACGACCACTACCGCGGCCAGTGCCCCGGCCACGTAGCGGCGCCATCGATGCTTAGTCCGTGCCACTACAGCCACCTCTTCGCGCGTTCGGGGCAGGCGCGCGCCGGTCCTGCTCACCGACGGTAGGTGCCCTTTCTGAGCGTCAGGGGTGAACAGGCTGGGTGAAGCATGTGCGCAGGGGTCTCCCATGCCTCGCCCAGAAACATGTGTCAGGTTGGGTCATCATGGATGCCCTCATCGTCGCTGTCTCCCAATATCTTCTTTACTTCATTCTGGCCGCGGCGGCCGTCGCCTGGCTCTACCTCCCCCGACCGGACAAGGTGGGTATGGCGGCGCAGGCGATCGTGGCGGTGGTCATCATGGTCGTGCTGATCAAGTTTGCGGCGGCCATCTATACAGACCTCCGGCCTTTTGTCGTGGATCCGTCGATCAAGCCCTTGTTCGCCCACCCTGCTGACAACGGGTTCCCATCCGATCACACCGCATTGGCTGCCACGGTCGCCCTCGTGGTGATGATGTACCGCCGGTGGCTGGGGGCCGCCCTGCTGGCTGCGGGCATCGTGTTGGGGGCTGCGCGTGTGGCCGCGCATGTTCATCACGTTCCGGACATTGCTGCCGGGGTGCTGATCGCCCTTCTGGCCGTAGGCGCTGCTTCGGTCATCTGGCGGTACGTGCGGCCCCATCTGCCGTCGTCGCTGAGCCGCTCAGGGTTTCACGGCCCGGGTGGCGGCGGGCACTGATCACGAAGTAGGCCACGGCCCCGGTGAAGACCACCAGGGAGGTCCAGTCGTTGAGGCGAAGTCCGAGGATGTGGTTGGCGGTGTCGATGCGCAGGGACTCGATCCATGCCCGCCCAACGGTGTAGGCGGCGACGTACAGGGCGAACGCGCGTCCGTGGCCCAGCGTGAAGCGGCGGTCGGCCCAGATCACCAGGGCGGCCACGCCAAGACACCAGAGGGATTCGTAGAGGAACGTGGGGTGGAACGTGGCGAAGGCGCCGTAGCCGGGTGGCCGGTGTGCTGGGTCGATTGACAGCCCCCACGGCAGGGTGGTCGGACGGCCGAAGAGCTCCTGGTTGAACCAGTTGCCCCAACGCCCGAACGCCTGGGCCACCGCGATGCCGGGGGCGATCGCGTCCGCCAGCGGCGGTAGGGGCACACCCGCGCGGCGGGCACCGATCAGGGCGCCGACCCCGCCGAGCAGAACCGCACCCCAGATTCCCAGGCCGCCGTCCCAGATCTTGAACGCGTTCCACGGGTTCCTGCCCGCGGTGAAGTAGAGCTCGGGGTCTGTGGCGACGTGGTAGAGCCGGCCTCCGACGATGCCGAACGGCACCATCCACAAAGACACCGACTCCACGACTCCGGGGGCGCCGCCGCGGGCTTTCCATCGCCGCTCGCCCATCCAGACGGCGACCCCGATTCCGGCCAGGATGCACAACGCGTAGGCGCGGATGGGGAAGGGCCCCAGGTGCCAGACGCCCTGGGGTGGGCTGGGGATGCTCAACGGGACGATCAAGGGACGTTCCTTTCGTACAGGCGGGGAGCAGGCAGCCCCGCGCACCGGTGGTGCGCGGGCGATTAGAGGACGGTGACGACTGCCACTACTGCGCCGACGAGAGTGATGAGGGCGGCGGCGCCCAGCCCGGTGGTCACGGACGCTCGCGGGTGCATCTCGCCTGCCGGGCTGGTGGACCGGGCCTTGGCGACCTGCAGGGTCTGGGCCACCGCGGCCAGGTCGATCACGGCAACCGTTACAGCCAGGCCGAGATGCTGGCGCACCATGACCACGGTCAGGACCGTTACAACGATCTCCCAGGCAAGCAACGCCCGCCAGTCCCGCAACATCCCTTGCCACTCGTTGGCTTCGACTTGGTCAGCTGGCATGTTGTCCTCGGTCATGCGATGTGCGCGGCGTGGGTGCGGGTGGGCGTCTGGGCTTGCTCGTCGATGACGGCAACGAGGCGCTCCAAGACTGGCAGCGCGTCGGTCAGTACCTGTCGATCTTGTGACTTCAAGGCGGCGATGGCGGACTGCAGCAGCGCGGCGTTGGTGCTTCCCCACTGCCGGACGAGGTGGGCGCCTTGGGGGGTGAGAACGAACGCCACGGTCCGTTTGTCTGTGGCGCCGGGGGAGCGGTCCAGCATCCCGGCGCTGACCATGGCGTTTGCCAGCGTGCTCACTGAGTTCGGAGCCAGGTGAAGCAGGCCGGCCAGGTCGCCGGATCTGGCGCCGGGGTGCTCCTGCACGAGGCTCAACAACTCCAGCTGTGCGACGCTCAGGGGCATGGTGGGCGTCCGGGCCCTGGCCGCGCTACGCATCGCGCGTCGCAACCTGGCGACGAGGTCGGCGACGGCTTCGGGCAGCATGGCCTCGGCGGGAACCCTTTTCATCGACCTCACCTCTTCATTGTGTTGGCGGACGTTGTGCACCGGACGTGGTGGGCCGGCTCAGCGTGGTGGCGCCCAGGGCGATCGAGCACACAGCCAGCCCGCCGAGCACGACCTGGGGTCCCACCCAGTTGTGCAGCTCGGCCACGTGCAGGCCCATGGCCGCTACCGCGACGCCGAACGCCGTGCCCATGGCGCGTGCCACGTTGACCATGCCTCCGGTCACGGCGGAGGCGCTGGCTGGGACCGCCGCCATCACGGTGGCGTTGTTCGCGGGGATCACCAGGCCCAGGAAGGCTCCCATGAGCAGCAGAAGCACGGCGACCAGACCGGGCGAGCGCCACAGCGCGATGTTGGTCACCACACAGGCGAAGACCCCCGTCGCGCCCACCGCGACTCGTTGACGGTTGGACGCTCGAAGGTACAACACGTTCGCACCGACAGCTGCCAGCGCGAAACCGGCAGGCAGGCAGGACAGCACCAGCCCGCCGGCGGCCGTGCTCATACCCCAGGTGGCAAAGAGGCTCGGATACAGGACCAAGGGGGCGAACAGCAGCAGGTACGCCAGAAGTGCCCCCGCCAACGAGGCACCGAGCCCGCCGCGCCGCAGCAGGCTGGTGTCCACCAACGGGGCCACCGCACGTGCCTCGGTCCGCCAGAACAGGACCACCGTCACGACCGCCACCACACACAGCCCCACCACCACGGCTGACGGCAGGGGCATACCGGACAGGCCGCTCAGCACCAACAGAGTCGACACGATGGCGGCCGCCAGCAGGACGAAGCCGGCCACGTCCTTGCCCCGCCCGGGGTTGAGGTCCCGACTGCGCGGCAGAAGAACATAACCGGCCACGATCGCCAGGACGCCAATCGGGACGTTCACCCAGAACACCGATCGCCACCCGTAGGCATCCACCAGCACCCCACCAAGGGTGGGTCCCAGGGCCAGGCCCAGCGCCTGGGCGGCCCCCTGAAACCCGAGCGCGGTCCGCACCCGGGACCGGGGGACACTGAGCACCACCAGCGCCACGCTGTTGGCCTGCAACAACGCGGCCCCAACTGCCTGGAAACTTCGCCCGGCCACGAGCCAGCCCAGGCTCGGCGCAAGGGCACACGCAGCGGAAGCAAGTGAGAACAGGCCGAACCCATATAGGTACAACAGTTTGCGTCCTCGCGAGTCCGCCCACCGACCCACCGGAACCAACAGCACCGCCAGAACCACCAGATACGAAAGCGATACCCACTGCACGCTGCCCAGCCCTGTGTTGAACTCTGCCTGCAGCTGCGGGTAGGTCAGCGTCACGATGCTGGCGTCCAGCTGCCCCATGAACGCGCCCAGGCACACCGCGCCGACCGCAGCCCACGGCGCGCGTGGGTGTTCGCGCACCCATTGCGGGCGCCGGGACTCTCGCGTCAACGGTCCTAGGTCGAAGTTGCTGATGAACACGATTCGATTCTGTCACAGACAGAAACCTAATGACGACACTTGCTTGGTCGTCCGTATTCGACTGCCCGGGACCGAAATGGACACTGATGGAACACCGCACCAGGGGCGCCTTCCTACCTGGCTCGGCGGGCGGATTCATCCCCTTGCGTCAACCGGGTCGGGGCGAAGTGAATCATCGGCTGTCTCCACAGCGGGACCGGTGTCGGGTCCTGCCCACGCAGCTGCGCGATGACGGTGAAGCTGCGTCGCATCAACAGCGCGGCGCTGGTGGCCAGCAAGATCGCCACAGGCAGCTCCACGAGCGCGGCCGCGACCGAGCCCCAGTGTTCAGCGGTGCCCCAGGACAGGCAGACGTCGAACCACACGTCGCAGGTCAACAGGGTTGAGGTGATGACCAGGGCGATAACGGCAACTTGCCGACGGAGCCAGACGGTCAAGACGGTGGCTACAAACGCGGCGACGAGGGCAATGTCGAAACCCACCCAGACGGTTCGCCAGGCGCCACCGGAGGAGGTCGCCGGCAGGGTGGCTGACAAGAAGACCAACCATGGCAGCAGGAACAGAGCACCAACCTCACCGACCGCCAGGACAAGCCTTCGTCGGCCGGGAGACCGCATCGTCGCCGGAGGCTGGTCGATGCTCTCTGCCAGCAGCCGCGCGACGCTGGCCCGCTGTTGCGCGCTCCAACCGTGGACATCGTCACGGGTGGGCATCGAGGCTTCTGTTTCACTCAAGCTGGCCTCCTGACGGTAGGGGGAGGAACCCGCATGATCCCCGGGCCGGATGAACGCCGGCGGAGAACTTCTGCAGCACCCGTATTGCCTGCAGGGAAATCATATGGACTTATGCCCTCCCCGGGAGGGCAACGCCCGATACGTCAACAGGGCATGTGAGTTCCTTTTCACTGCGCTGCCTAGGCTCGACGTATGGAACTCAGGAACCTTGACGCGGCCGCGATGGATACCTTCCCGCTCATCCAGGTTGAGGAGCTCGCAAGACTTCTGGCTGGCCCGGAGGCAGTCCGGCCTGTGGTCCTGGACGTGCGCTATCGGATGGGCAGCTCCACGGGGTTTCAGGAGTTCGAGGACAGTCACGTCCCAGGGGCGTCCTACGTCGGTATGGACACCGAGCTGGCGACCATCCGTGCCGACGGAGCAGGCGGTCGCCACCCGATGCCGACGGTCGAGACCTTTGCTGCCGCAATGAGATCCGCCGGCGTGACCATGTCTCGTCCGGTGGTCGCGTATGACGACTGGGCATCACTGCCGGCCAGTCGGGTCTGGTGGATGCTGCGGCACCTCGGCTTCCTGGATGTCCGTGTCCTGGACGGCGGCATCGCAGCCTGGACCGCCGCCAGTCAGCCCACTGAATCCGGTCCGGCCACACCGGGAGCCGGCGACTTCACACCATCCAGCATGGGTGTCGGCCACCTCCTGGACGCTATAGACGCCACGAGGTATGCCGCCGGGCATCTGCTGCTGGATGCTCGCCCCGCCGACCGCTTCCGAGGGGAGAACGAGACCATCGATGCGGTCGCCGGTCACATCCCCGGCGCCGTCAGCGCTCCGGCATTGACAAGCGTCGACAGGCACGGGCGTTTCCGGCCCGCCGAAGAGCTGGCACGTCGCTTCCATGAACTCGGCGCAGAGGATGGGAAGATCGTTGGCACGTATTGCGGTTCGGGTGTGCAGGCCACCCACCTGGCACTCGCCCTGAGCGTTGCCGGGATCACCGACGGCGCTGACGTCTACATCGGCTCCTGGAGCGACTGGATCACCAATTCAGACCGACCGATCGCTCTGGGCTGAGCTCTCTGGCAATCTCAGGACGGTCGCGTCTTCCCATTCGTGGCCGTCCTCGCCGCCTGACACGGCGGGCGTCAGCCGGTGGCCGGATCCGCGGGCGAGCAGTCCGGACAGAGGCCGAACACCTCCAGGGTGTGGCTGATGTCGGCATACCCGTGCTCTTTGGCAACAGCGTCGGCCCATTGAACGACGGCTTGGCCGGCGATTTCGATGGAGCGTCCGCAGGACCGGCACAGGAGGTGATGGTGGTGTTGCTGGGAGCATTGCAGATAGACCGTCTCGCCGTCCTCGCGCGTCAGCACATCTACGTGGCCGGAGTGCACCGAGAGTCCGAGAGTCCGGTAGACCGTGGCGAGTCCGATGTTGTCCCCGCGCTCTCGCAGGATCGCATGGATCTGCTGGGCGCTGCGGAAATCGTGGAACTCCGAGAGCAGGTCCTCGACAGCCTTGCGCTGCCTCGTCGTCCGCGTCGCGAGGAGACCCGTTGAGGTGGGCACCGGTTCACGGTAGTGAGGAACCGGGCCTGGCCGTGTGTGGCCAACGCCGCCTGCTGTGTTATCAATGGTTCCCATTACCAGCCGACGGTAACACGGGCCCGGACACGCCTGACTGTCGCGAGACGGTCAGCTGCCGGTGACGGCAGCCCGGTTCAACCGCGACGGCCACTTCGGCCTTATCTGGGACCAGGCACGAGACCGGCCCGGAGCGCTGGGCTCCGGGCCGGTCCTGTGAGCCGGGTTCAGACTGATGTGGAGCTGGTGTAGCGCAGGTAGGGCTTGACCACGTCAAGGTCCGGGAAGAGCTCTTTCGCAGCATCGGTCGGGATGTCGAGGTTGACGATTGCGCGGTCGCCGGGACGCCAGTCGACCGGCGTGGCGAACGGGCCGGACTCGTTGAGCTGCAACGCATCGAGCACACGCAGGATCTCGTCGAAGTTCCGGCCGACGCTCTTCGGATAGGTGAGAATCAGCTTGATGAGGTTGTCGGGGCTGATGATGAACACCGAGCGCACCGAGCTGGTGTCACCCTCGCCTGGATGGATCATGTCGTAGAGCTCGGCGACCTTCTTGTCCGGGTCAGCGATGATCGGGTACCCGACGGTGGTGTTCGAGACCTCTTCCACGTCCGGCTTCCACGAGTCGTGGTCCGCGACCGAGTCCACCGAAAGTGCGATCACCTTGGTGTTGCGCTTGTCCCACTCGTCGCTGAGCTGGCCGACCCTGCCGAGCTCGGTGGTGCACACGGGGGTGTAGTCGGCCGGGTGGCTGAAGAAGACCGCCCAGCTGTCGCCCTTCCAGTCCAGGAATGAGACCTCACCCTCGGTGGTGGGTGCGGTGAAGTCGGGTGCTTTGTCACCCAGGTGCAGGGAAGCCATGGATTCGCTCCAGTCTCTTCGCGCTCGTGTCGTGCCTGTGTGTCGACAGTATCCGGTGTACCTGGGGCTGCGCGGTGTGACAGCTGATCTACCCAGCGGGACTCCACAAACCAGGAATATACCCCATGGAGTATATTACAGACCTATCGTCAGGGCACCGTCTCGTCGTGTGAAGGCCGGCCGTCTCGAGGTCGGCAGAGCTTGGCCCACCACGTTCGACCACAGGGAACAGGAGGAACATGCGTCTGGCAAGATCGACGTCAACCGAGCCTGTGCGGACCCTTCAGGCGAGCGTCCTCGCCCTTCGCAGCTGGACGGTGCGCCAGCGCTTTGCGGCGGTTGGCTTCAGTGTCACTTTCGCCCTGCTGATCGGGATTCCAACGGTGCTGATCCCCAACCCGGTCTTTGGTCGCCAGGTCCCGGTCCACGTCTAATCGGGCTCAGGCCCGACCTCGGCTGCACGCCCTGCGCTGCGGTCGCGGCCGTGACCGTACTGGCCTCATTCGGATTGCTGAGTTCGGCCCCGCACGATGTCTCCACCGCGGTTTTGGCGCTGGGCGTCTCGGCTTTCGGGCTGGTGCAGCGGCTGAAAAACCCGAGTACCTGTCCCGCTTAGCGCACTTGTTTGTTGCTACTTGGCCCCCTGTTCCTGCAGCCAGGTGCGCAGGGTGGGGATGTCGATGCTGTTGCCCTTCTCCACCAGCGTCTTCAGCTGGGCGGAGGTGGGCGTGTTCAGCGGGGCGCCGAGCTTGCCCAGGATCTGGGCGGCGGTGATCGGCGGGAAGGCATCGACCACCTGCTGGACCGTCATCGACCCCTTGACGTCGGCCGGTGCTGCAGGAGCCTCGGCACCCGCGCCGCTCTCCCCTGAGGGTGTGCCTGCCTGGGTCCCTGCCTGGGTCCCTGCCTGGGTGGTGGCCGATGTCTCGGCGTTGGCCCACAGACCGGCGCTCATGAACCCGGCGACCATCAGTGTGGGAAGCAGGAGCAACGCGGCGACGTACATCGCGACCGGTATGCGGCGGGTGTGCAGCCGGGTCTGTGTCGGCACCGGGCGTCGCCCGCGGGGGATGGCGAGCTCGGGCACAGGCGCTGTCGTGGAGTCACGGAAGCTGGCTCGAAGTGGGCTTCTCATCTCGTGATCTCCGATGCGGTAGCGGCTTGCAGGTCGGGTTCGGTGGCGGGACGTGTGGTGCGGGTGCGGAAGGTTGGCATGGCCAGGGTGACGCTCAGGCCGTTCTGGCTGGGGCAGGCCCCGACACACTCGAGGCAGCCGTTGCAGGACGTGTCGGTGACCCGGGTCCGGGTGTTCACTGGGATCGCCATCGGGCAGGCCTGGTTGCACAGGTCACAGCCCATGCAGGCTGAGGCGTCACGTTGGACGGCGATCGGGCTGAGCTTGCCGGCCAGCGACTGCAGGGCCCCGAGTGGGCACGCGTAGCGGCAGAACGGCCGCTGGATGAAGAGTGCCAGGACGAGGGTGGCGACCAGCACGACGAAAGCGAGGCTGACCTCGAACTGGGCCACCATCAGGAGCGCGATCCACGGGTCGGCAACCCGGAATACCATCGTCCCGGTGACCGCTGCGCCGATGATCGCCCAGGCCAGCACCAGCCAGCGGCCCCAGCGCAGGACCCTGTCGATCCGGCGCCACCGCTCGATGCCGGCGCTGCGTTCCAGCCTGCGGCGCAGTCGTCGTAGCGGCGGCACCCGGTCGTGACAGCGCGCCCGGCTTTGTGCACCATTTCCTGCAGCGTGCCGAGCGGGCAGAGCCAGCCGCAGAAGAACCCCCGCCCGACAAGGGCCAGGACCAGCACCGTACCGGCCAGAACGAGGCTTGAGGTGTGCACGTGGGCCACCGTCCGCCCGGTGGTCCATACCGTCCAGGCGCCCTCAATCCCACCCAATGGGCACCACGCCTCCGCGGACTCGCCGCCCGACGTCACATGGCCCACCGCCTGCCAACCCACGACGGCGATCACCACAGCCTGGATAGCGTGCCGGGCCCAGCGGGTCTTTGCCCCCCAGGCTGCCGCTCGGCGTGGCACCCGGACCCGGACATCGGTGGTGTTGGGGCTCCGGTCCGTTCGTTCTTCTTGCATGGTCATCGACGTCTCCTCCTGGTGGGCCGGGCGTCAGGCTTCGCCCGGACTCTGCATCACCGCGTCAGGATGGTCGGCAAGTCAGGAGGACCGATGGATCGCAGATGGAGAAGGTATGGAGGCGGAACTCAGGTTGGTCGGCGACCGCCGTAGATCACGTTCTCCAGATGTTTCCAGTAGACGTCTACCCCCTGGAAGCCTGCCGATCGCAGATAGTCCAGCTGTTGGTCAAGGGGAATGACGTAGCGCACGTGGTTGTCGTAGCGAGACTGCTCTTGCGGCGTGCGGTGGAGGCGCTTGCCTGCCGCCTCGGGGTCGTCGCGATCGTTCACTCGCTCCCAGGTGGCTTCGACAACGTGATCCGGCGAGCTCACCGGGTCGTAGTTGACGTACCAACCGCCAGGGGCGAGGCGCTCGAGGATCTCGGCGAACAAGCCCTGCTTTCGGTGATCGGGTAGGTGGTGGATGCACATCGAGGTCACGATCGCGTCGAGCGTGGCCGGAATCGCGGCGGGCCAGTTGCTGGCCGACATGTCGAACTCGACGTACTGGAAGCGCCCCGCGAACTGCTGCATCTCGCGCTCGCCTTCACCCATCATCTGCGATGAGAAGTCGGTGAGAATGGCGGTGCTCCGTGGATACAGCTCGAGGAGCCCTCTCGCAGCCGCCCCAGTCCCTGCCCCCAGATCTAGGAAGGTGAAGGCGTCCTGCTCGCCGAAGGGGAGGAGCTCACCCATGAACCGCCACTGTGTCGCACGCTTTTGCTCACGCTCGGCGGTCTTCGCCGTCCAGTACCGGACGCCCTCCTCGGATTTCCAGATGGCTTCGTTCGTGTCCGTCGACTGGTCCATATCCAGAAGGCTAGCTGCCGTCACTCCTCGCGCCACACTCGTATGACCGCCCCACGTGAAAGCCAGAGCTTGAGCGGATGGGCTTGCAGTCGTCTGAGGCTTCCCCGTGTACTTAGCCAACTCTCAGGGTGCGTCAGTTGCCCGCGGCGGGCGACAGCGCTCGGTTGATCCCACGGCAGTGACACCCCCGAAAAGCGTTGTATGTGTTCCTTCGTCACGGCCTCTATGGACGCAGGTACGCCCAGCCCTGGCCCTGTCTGGCTACGAGGTGCCCGACTGCGGAGGTGACGGTGACGGCGCCAGGGATGAGGTCTTCGTCGTTCAGGTTCTGCGACCTCATGGAGTTGCGGCACACCACCAGGATGATTCCGGCGTCCAATGCTTCGGTGAGGGCGTTCGCCGTCACCTGGCCCGGAAGCGCCAGGCGGATCGCCTCGCCGTGCACCACGAGTTCGATGGGTGTGCCACGCTCGACTTCGGGTAGCAGGTTCAGCGCGTTGCGCAGTACTGCGCGGTGCTTGTCTGCGGAAGCTTCGGTGAGGTGCAGGACAACGCCGGTGGGGATCAACATGCTCCTGTCGGGGCCAGGTGCTCGTGCGTACCGATCGGTATGACGGGTGTCTGCCAATATACCTCCATGGGTATTCGAGCGGAGAAGGTGCCCATTGGCTTCGTCGATTTTTGGGGACCTTGGTCCCTAAGGAATATATCGATACATCGAGATACTTACATGTATCAGTAACTGAATCTGAGGAGGTTCGTGATGTGGGCACCGATGTACGGGGCGTGGGCCGTATTCCCGCTGCTGGGCTTGGCGATGATGATCGTGATGATGGTGTTCGCCACCACCATGCTGCGCGGCCAAAACCAGGGCTTCAGCCGTGCAAGGGCCGGTGTGCCGCAGGGCCGGGGAAGTGATCCGCAGGATGACCCCGCGCTGGAGGTGCTGCGTCGCCGCTACGCGGCCGGCGAGCTTAACGACGAAGGGTTCGAGCAGCGGCGGGCTGTTCTGGTGGCGCGGCGATGAGCCTGTCGACCCCGATCGCATTGCCCGCCACGGCGCCGCCGGCGTCGGTTGCGGAGTCGATCCGGGTGGCCGAGGTGCTGGCTGCGATGGCCCACCCGGCGCGGGTGCGGATCCTGACCGCGCTGGAGACGGTGTGCGTGCCGGTGAACTCGGTGGTCGAGGCGACCGGGCTACGCCAGCCGACCGTGTCACATCACCTGCGGATTCTACGAGAGGGCGGCTTGGTCATCGCCGAGCGCCGCGGGCTACAGATTTACTACTGCCTGACTGACCACCGGGTCGCCGAGACCCTGGACGCAGCCAGGGGCCTGGCCGGCCTGGACGAACCCAGGCGGCGATGAGCGTCGGCGCGGTTGTTGACCTCTACTGCCTCCCCGGCTGCGCAAAGTGCGCCTCGGTGCAGCGCTGGCTCAACCGCCTCGGGCGGCCCATGGTCATGCATGACGTCTCCGCCGACGACGCGGCACGGGCGGAGGTGGAACGCCTCGGGTTTCGTTCATTGCCCGTCGTGGTGACCCCCGACGGTCGGGCGGCCTGGGGCGCCGAGCCTGACAAGCTCATGGGGGAGTTGCCACAACTGGCCGAAGCCGAACAGGGCGCGACGATCTTTGGCAGGACCTGACATGTGGTGGGTATGAGGCGCGCCTTCAACGGCGACTCGACGTGTCCAACAGCCTTCACAACTGACCCAACTAGTGGTGTGTCTCCAAAATAAATAGCCGCAGTTTGGTAGGCTGTTCGCATGAACAATGCCGCAGCCCCATTGGTCATGTCCGCCGGTCAACGTGAGGCGTTGGCCATACTGTCCCGGT
>Ga0097691_1002256_pt1 | contig 13173 bp, 9 predicted proteins | sample NGESurdeep072012_8_FD_72858 | JGI IMG/M metagenome (GOLD analysis project Ga0097691, IMG submission 72858) | Arctic peat soil microbial communities from Barrow, Alaska - NGEE Surface sample 210-1 deep-072012 | ecosystem: Environmental > Terrestrial > Soil > Wetlands > Peat ...
CGGGCAGGCCGGGAACGGTCAGCGTCAGGGAGTGTCCGGCACCGAGCTTGGCCTTGGGTGCACCGACCCCGATCCTGGTGTCCAGGACCCGTACGGGGGTCCTACCGGTGAACCCAGCCCCGGTTCCTGGCGCGAAGGAGCCCAGGACGTCGGCGATGACGTTGACGGTGCCGGCCGAGTTGTAGAACGTGACCGTGTTCCCGGGGCCGAGCGGGACCAGGACCATGTTGGGGATGGTCTGGCCGGCCAGGTAGTTCAGGTTGGACGCCAGCGGTAGCGGCTTTCCGCCGGGGTAGACGGTCAGGGCGCTGGCCGCGGTCGGGTTGGTGATGGTGACGTTGAGGGCGACATCGGTGGCCCCGGCGGGCAGGCCGGGAACGGTCAGCGTCAGGGAGTGTCCGGCACCGAGCTTGGCCTTGGGTGCACCGACCCCGATCCTGGTGTCCAGGACCCGTACGGGGGTCCTCCCGGTGAACCCAGCCATCGCAGCCGTCGGGATGACCGCGGCTGAGGCCGCCGACGCGGCCGAGACGCCGATGGCGTTGGTCGCCGTGACGGTGAACGTATAGCTTGTTCCGTTGGTCAGGCCGCTAACGGTGGCCGTCGTGGCCCCCGTCGTGGTCGCAGCCTGCCCACCCGGGCTGGCAGTAGCCGTGTACCCCGTCACCGGGGAACCCCCATTACTGGCCGGCGCCGACCAGGACACGACCGCCTGGGCGTTCCCTGCGGTTGCCTTCACACCCGTGGGTGCCGAGGGTGCCGCGAGTGCCAGCGCCACAAGCTCCAGGGCACCGCGATCGGCGTAGTTGGGTGTCCCCACCCCGGTGTTGGGAACGCTGGGCTGGTCGACCGGGGCGTGACCGTTAAGGTCGTTGGCCAGGGCACCGCGCATGGTCAGGTCGGCACTGTCGACGGCCGGCGAGCTGATCTGCAGCGAAAAGTCGTGTGCCGCCAGGTTGGTGAAGCGCGGGTCGGCGCCGAGGTCGTTGGGCCCTTGTGCGCTGGCGGCCCGGAATGCGGACACCGTGGTGTACGCCACAGCGTTCCAGTTGTACAAGGGGCCGCCGTTGGTCATGAACACGACGTTGCGATTGACGGTCGATCCCACTGAGGAGGTCACGTCCAGCCGGATGTCGCCCACAGTGGTCGTGCTGCCGACCGCGTTGTCGCTGCTGATGTTGTCGCCCACTACCGAGCCGGAGCACCCCACGGCGGGGGCACCCTCGAGGTTGATACCGACGGTGGCGTTGCCGACCACCGTGTTGCCCACCACGGATTCGCCCGGGGAGTTGAGGCAGTCCAGTCCATGGTCACCGTTGTTGTAGCTCAGGTTGCGGGCAACGATGGCGTTGCTCGAACCGGTGTAGATCTCGATCCCGGAGTCCCTGTTGCCGTACGTCGTGTTTTGCTCGACGGTGACGCCGGTCGAGGACGCGCTCACATCGATACCCACTGCGGCGTGCACGGCGGGCGGCGGATTGGCGTTGTTGTATGCCGTATTGCCCTTGACGACGTTGTTGGAGCTGCCCTGCAGGCTGATGCCGTGGGAGAGGTTGTCGTGGCTGATGTCGGCGGAGATCAGGGATCCGGTGGTGGCCAACAGCTTGATGCCAATCGATGCCGAACCCGACACGGTGGAACCGGTGACCGTCACGTTGCTGGACGCGGCCTCGGCCAGAATGCCGTTGCCACCGGACTGGGTCGCGGTCACGTTCTGCACGGTGATGGCGCTGGAGCCAGAGAGCCGGACCCCCGCGATGTTCTGCTGCGCGACCGTGAAGCCGTTCACGACCACGTTGCTGCGCCCGACCAGGTCGAACCCGTACGCCTGGGCGAAGGCCGCGATCGTGTGCCCAACGGCCGGGTTGGGACCACCGGCGTCAACGTACAGCACCTTGGCGACGGTGTCGTAGAAGAACTGGCCAGCGGTCAGGGCTGCCAACGAGGCGGCTTCTGGCAGACGCACACCATCGCTGAACACCTGCAGCTGCAGGCTCGGTGCGCTCGGCGGCGCGTACGCCTGACTCCACACGGCGGTGGCCCCCACCTGGGTCCATCCGGACACGACCGAGAGGTCACGGGTGCCCAGCACCACCACACCAGGAGCACTGGCAGTAAAGCTGATCGGGCTCCCGGTCGTCCCCGAGGCCGCGACGGTGACCTGTTCGCGATACGTGCCGGGGCGCACCATCACCTGGTCGCCGGCGTTGACCGCTTTCTTGGCGGCAGCGCTGATGGTGCACAACGGAGTAGCCGATGTCCCGGGCCCGATGTCACTGCACAGTGTTGGGTTGCTGTTGTCGACCCACCACACACTGGCGGCCAGCGCCGTCGGGGCCGCCACCATGGCCACGCCGAAGATGAGGATGAAGACACCGAAGATGCCGATCAGGCGGGAACGTAACATGGCTACTCCTTGGGTTCAGTGAAGGACGGCCATCGGACGCATGCGCGCGACCGGCCGGACGATGCGATGTTGGGTCAGGACGGACATCGCGGCGTTGACGCCGGCGTCGTCCAGATGCGCGGCCCGGGTAGGTGCCGCGTCGGAGTAGCGGAATCGCAGGGTCGAACGACCCTGTGGGTCCGGTTTGGACGCCCCGGTGCGTTCGAACTGTTCGATCACCGTGCCCGCGCCGTGACACGCCGAGTGCAGACTGTCAGGGCTGCCCTCCGCTGCCACCGCGAGGTAGGAGGACGTCCGATGGGTGCCTGGCAACAGGACAGCCTGGCCGGTGGTCGCAAAGGTGGTGCCGGCGGGCATCCGGTCCGCAGTGTAGGCACGGCAGGCGTTGTGCCTGTGCACGACCGCCCGCTGCCCACCGACTTGTTCCTCGTAAACCGAGTTGTGGGGGGAGTCCACGATGAGACGGCCAGGCTCGCCGCCGAAGATCCGAACGGCAAGGATCTGCAGCGCCTGGTAGGTCGCCATTCGGAACGCGTAGCCGTAGTTCATCGCCGCGGCGTTGGCCAGCATGAGTCGTTGACCGTCCTCGCTGTCGAGCTCGACCGGCGGGCAGGCCTGGCTGAAGAACAGGCGCATCCGCTCCCGCAGCTGAGCCATCGAGCGGGCACTGCCAAGGTGGTAGAGCGGCTTCTGGAGGGCCATGGCGACACGCATGATCCGGGCCGACTCCTGTCGCCGTTGGAAGAGGTGGCCGATCTCGCCGGTGAGGACGCCACCGCCGGCGTGGTACTGGATCGTCATCTGTCCTTCACGAATCCCCAGCTGCGTAGCCGCCTCCTGGTCGAATATCTCCTCGACCTGCTGCAGCTCCACGAAGTGGTTCGAGGGGCCGACGGTTCCAAAACGCAAACGGGCCAGCTGCCAGGTCAGGGCCGGCATCTCCTTGAGCAGCCGGGCACCTCCCCCCCACTGGTCGAGGTCGAGGCGACCACCCTCCTCCACCCGCTCAAGCTCCTGGGCCAGAACACCATAACGATCCACGGCGAACTCCCCACCCTGGACCGCCGCGTCCCTGACCTCGCGGTAGGACAGGTCCCGCAGCCCCTTGGTCGGGTAGGGATATCGCTCGCGGACCGCCCGGTAGAAGGACTCGATGGCTTTGTCGGTGGGGCGCTCGCCATCGAGAGCGATCAGCGCCATCCCGCAGTTCACCGAGGAGCTCGTGAAGGTCGGCCGGATCGTGCCCAGTGTTGCCACCGCGATGCTTGACGGCATCTCCATGTTGGACTTGTGATGGAAGTCCGGCAACACGACCGGCGGAGCTGCAAGATCTAGCCCAGCCGTACCAATTGACAGCACTTGCAAGACGTTGGGGTCAGCCGGCAGCTCCGGACCGTCGAACACCCGCAGCTTCAAATGCCCGCACCCTGATGTGGCGTGGGGACGTGGCGCTGTTGGCGAACCGGCCGATATCACGTGTACGTCCACGAGATCTTTCCCTGTCTTGAAGGGCCACGATCGGCCGATGGTCACGATGGTCAGCTGGCGCGATAGTGCGCGAGCAGTCGGCTCAGTAGTCGTCCGGATACGGCGCCACGTTCGTCAGCGCTGGGAAGCCGGCCGAGCGGGTGTAGTTCGGCAGGAGACAGGACAGCAGGCGCCAGACATCGTCGGACGCGTTGTGGTCAGCGGCGTTGTAAAGGCTTCGCAGGAGTTCATCGAAGCCGTCCTGGAACTGCGCCGGCTGGGTGCCGTAGATCCGTGCGTGCTCGGTGGAGACGCATTGCTCGCCCTGGCTGAACAACGCCTCGTGCAACTTCTCCCCGGGCCGCAGCCCGGTGTAACGGATGTTGACGGCCTGGACCCCCAGGTGGTTCGCGAAGTTGGTCACGAGGTCGACGATTCGTACCGGCTTGCCCATGTCCAGCACGAAGGTCTCGCCGCCCGTGGCAATCCTTGCGGCCTCCAGGACCAGACCCACCGCCTCCTCGATCGTCATGAAGTAACGGGTGACATCGGGGTGCGTCACCGTGACGGGCGCGCCGTTGCCCAGCTGATCGGCCAGGACGGTGAGCAGCGAGCCGCGACTGCCCAGCACGTTGCCGAAGCGCACCGCCGACACGATGGTCGAGGAGCCGACAGAGGACTTCACGACGAGCTCGGCCAGCTGCTTTGTGGCTCCCAGGACCGAGGTCGGGTCGGCGGCCTTGTCGGTGGAGATGAGGACGAACCGCTGCACCCCGTGCTCTATGGCGGCCTCGACGACGTTCGCGGTGCCCATGACGTTGGACTTCACGCCTTCACACGGATAGCGCTCCAACATTGGCAGATGCTTCAACGCCGCGGCGTGGAAGACAATCTCGGGCCGGTTGTCGCGCATAATCTGGTTCATCCGCTCGCGATCGCGGATGTCCGCCACGATGATGTCTTCGGTGTCCAGCAGCGCTTCGCCGGATAACTCAAGCTGGAGCCGGTGAAGGTTCGACTCGTCGTGGTCGAGCATCATCAGCTGGGCCGGTTCGAAGCCATGAACCTGACGACAGAGCTCGCTGCCGATGGAGCCGCCCGCCCCTGTCACCAGGATTCGTTTGCCGGTCAGGGTCTGCAGGACCCCGGGTGAGACAACGTGCATCTCATTGCGCCCGATCAGGGACCCAACTTGCAGGTCACGCAGGTCAGTCCCGACCACGTCTCGCTGCAGCAGCGCCACGAATGACGGAAGGTGACGAACACTTGCGCCAACTCTGGATGCGGCGGTCGCTATGCGACGGACCGTTGCCCATGGCAGGCCAGGGATAGCCAAGACCACCACTTCGACGCGCTGCGCAGTGGCCACGGCAAGCAGGTCCTCGAGGGTTCCCAGGACCGGCAGTCGACGGACCACCTGCCTGGACTGATCGTCGTCCAGGAAGCCGATCGGAGCCAGCCCGAAGGAGTCCACGTGCTGCAGGTCCCGCGCCAAGGCGCGGCCTGCCTCACCGGCCCCGACAATCAGGGTGCGCAGCCCCGGTTGGGTCGTCGGCAGGTAGCCGATGTCTGTGGCCAGCCAGTCCAACGCGAACGCGGAGCTCATCGCAACCCTCCAATCTCCGCCAGGGCGGTGCAGACGGTCTCGACGTCTCGAGCCGTCAGGACCTGGTCCATCGGCAGGGACAGCGTCTGGTCGAAAACGCTTTCTGCACCAGGGAATCCGCCCGGCGCCTGCAGACAGAGGCGGCTGAACCAGGTGAGGCGATGGACGGGGATGAAGTGCACGGACGTCCCGATCCCGCGCTCGTTCAGGGCGGTGATCAGGTCGTCGCGACTGACGCCGTAGTTCGGTCGGACGCGCACTGCGTACAGGTGCCAGGCGTGGGTGCCCGACAGGGGTCGCAGGGGCATGGTCAGTCCGGGGATGTCCACGATGAGTGAGTCGTATCGCCCGGCCGCCTGCGCACGTCGTGCCTGGGTCACCTCAAACCGCCGGAGCTGGGCCCGGCCGATGGCAGCCTGAACATCGGTCATGTTGGCCTTGAGCCCGTCAGCCTCGACGTCGTACCGCCAGCCGCCACCTGGCAGGTAGCGGCGCCAGGCGTCCCTGGACATCCCGTGCAACCGGGCTCTGCCCACCGCGTCGGCTAGCCCGTCGTCATCGGTGGTCACCATGCCGCCCTCGCCGATGGCGAGGTTCTTGGTCGCATAGAAGCTGAAGCACGTCGCTCGCGAGATGGTGCCGACGACCCGCTCACCCACGGCTGACCCGAGCGCGTGGGCTGCGTCCTCGACCACGTATTCGAGACTGATTCCGGCCGCCTCGGCCAGTTCCTCCACCGGGGTTGGCAGTCCGCCGAGATATACCACGACCATGGCCTGGACCCCTCCGACAGCCCGCGCTGCGGCGGCGACGGTCGCCGGCGACGGCATCGCGGTGACGGGGTCGACATCGGCCAGCACCAGCCGAAGTCCCGCGTGGACGATGGCCGAAGCAGCACCGCAGAACGTGTTGGTGGACATGAGTACCCGCGACCCCGCCGGCAGGTTCAGTGCCCGGAGGGCGAGCTCCAGCGCCGCGGTGCAGGAGCTGACGGCGATAGCGCGTCGTGATCCGACGTACTCGGCGAACTCCCTCTCAAACTCGATCACCTGCTGGCCACTGGTGACCCAGCCCGAACCCAGTATCTGCTGAACGGCCTCACGGGCTTCCTCGCAGATTTCTGTTCGGGTAAAGGGAATACGACACACAGGCGACGAATGCTGTTGCAGCCGTGTGCTATGCGCGATCTGTACCATGCTGTTCACTCCCCTGTCGTACTTCTTGACCCGACCTTAGGAAGAAATGACGCCCGGCGAACCCGTCCCCTGAATGAGCCCAGGTACGTCATTTGGCGGAATCATTTTGTACGGCCAGCAAAGCGACGACTCCAGCCCGGCGTGCGAACGCCACTGCCGTGAGGGCAGAGTGGACGTTGAGCTTGCGCAGGATCGTTCTGATGTGGGTGCGGACGGTGTTCGGCGAGATGTGCAGCTTGGCACCGATCTCGTTGCGGGACAGTCCTTCCATCAGGCAGCGCAGCACTTCGAGCTCTCGCGTCGTCAGGTGCGCAATGGTGTCGGCCTCGGGTGTGGACGGTCTGCCTTCCTTCGACTGGGAGACCAGGAGCTGGGTCAACAGAGCAGCTGGCAGGTGTATCTCCCCGCGTGCGGCCCCCCGGACCGCCATGAGCAGGGCCTCGATGGAACCCTGCTTGGGCACCCAGCCCAGGACTCCCATCTGGACGGCCTCGCTGACCCGATCGTCATCGGCCGCATCGGTAACGACCACGATCCCGAGCTCGGGCCATCGGTCCCGCAACCGGCGGCCTACCAGCAGCCCGTCCTCACCACCTAGGGCCAGGTCAAGGGTCACAACGTCAACCTCATTATGGGAGAACAGGTCCAGGGCCTGCGCCGAGGTCGAAGCGGTCCCGACGACCATCAAGTCGGGCTCGGCGGAAAGTCGGGCGGCCAGCGCTTCGGCAAAAACGCGATGGTGATCCATCACGGCAATGCGGATACGTCTCGGCGGCATGCCGAAAGCCTCGCGCCCGCGAAGCAAAAGGGGAGCCACCAGCGGCGGGAGAAGCCTCTACGTCAGGTGCCCGAGACTGAGCACGTCAGCGCATCTGGAAAGTCAGCGCATCTGGACCGGCCAGCTCACCTCTGAGGCGTGGGCGGTCATCAGCGCGGCTGCCTGCAGGCGCGAGTGCACACCAAGCTTGATCAGCAGGTTCTGCACGTGAGTGCGAGCAGTGCTCCGTTGCACACAGAGGCGATCGGCAATCTCTTGGGTACTCAGCCCATCGATGAGACAGCGCATCACCTGCCACTCGCGCTCGGTCAGGAACTTCAGCACCCACAAAGGGTCATCGCCGCGAACGCGTGGTCTTAAGGCGGCCTGCAACAGAAGCGGATCCACCGCGAGGTATCCCTGATGGGCCAACTCGACCGCCTCGATGACCACCCCGATGGGCTTCTCCTTGACGACGAAACCCTGAGCGCCCTGGGCGATGGCGTCCGCCACCAGCGCGGCACTAATCGTCCCTGACAAGATCACCACCTTGGTATCGGCGCTCGCGGCATGGATCCGGCGAATAGCGTTGAGCCCGTTACCATTAGGAAAGTTCAGGTCGAGCAGGCACACATCCGGCTTGTGCTCGCGGGCGGCTTCCACCGCCTGGTCTGGATCCAAGGCTGTCGCGACGATCGTGTGCCCTTTGTCCGCCAGGGCCATGCTCAGCGCTTCGAGGAGCAGCTGGTGGTCGTCACAGAGCAGTAGCCTCATCAGGGCATCCGCTTGGATCTCGGCACGGGCAGCACGATCAGCGCGACCATGCCGCCGACGGTGCCCGGTTTGAGCTCGAACCCGCCACCGCAGGCGCAGACCAGAGCGCGGGTGATGGGTAGCCCGAGCGAGTTGTGAGTGGGCACGTGCCCAAGCCCGGGCCCGTCATCGCTGACGCGGATGGTGATCTCGCGGACGGTGCCCGTCACGTCAACGGTGACATGCCCGCCGGGGCCGGCCGCCCGCATCGCATTGTCCAGCACGCAGCTGACGGCACGACTGAGTGCCAATGGAGCGGCACGCACGATGGCACGGTCGGTAGAGCTGAACTCGATCTGGCAGTCGGCTGTGTGCTGGGCCCGCCGCACACAGCGATATGTCAGGCCAACAACGTCCACGCTTCGAGGAGCATCGCGAGCCGCGTCCTCGATGACTCCCTCGACCATTTCAGCTAACCACTTGGCCTGGTCGAGGATCCCGTCCATTCGGCGTCGGGTATCGCAACTATCAGCCCCCGCGAGGAGCAGGATGGCAGTCACCGGCTGGCGTAGGTCGTGACACAGCGCGCGGACGGTGTCCAGATGGTTGGACGCTTGCCTCTGCCGACCAATCGGCCTTAACGCCCCTACAGCAGTCACTGTCTACCCCCTATATTCCGTGCCGTGTGATCCTTCGCCCGCCCCAGGAAGGGACAATTCGCCCTTCGCCTGAAGAAACAAATGCCAAGTCATTGACAATTGATACCAAATCATGACTAAATAGACACCCTACCTATGCCAAATTTGTAGTAGGGATTTGAAGGATCGGTCCTGGATGAGCGGAGAACAATAGTCATTTGTGACTAGATATCCAGTGACAAGATGATCCTCATGGACTACACCGGCGATGTAATCACTGACGGACCGAGCGTCGAGCGTGACCTGCCGCGGCTGACGATCCGCAAGGCGAGCGTTGGGGCGATGGCGAACAACGTCTACTTGCTGACCTGCGCGGGCACGGGCGCACAGCTGCTCATCGACGCAGCGGACAACGCGCCGCGAATCATGTCGCTGCTGCGCGAGGGCAGCGGCGGCCTTGACATGATCGTGACGACCCACCAGCACTGGGATCACCACCGTGCCCTGGCGCAGGTCGTGGCGTCGACCGGGGCGATGACCGCGGCCGGGGAAGCCGACGCCGACGCACTGCCGATCTTGCCCACTCGTCGCCTGGCACACGGAGACGCGATCACCTTCGGTGACATCACCTTGGACGTCATCCACCTGCGTGGCCACACCCCGGGATCGATCGCACTGGTCTACGACGATGTGGTGGCGCACACTCACATCTGGACCGGCGACTCGCTCTTTCCGGGCGGTGTGGGCAACGTCGAGCGCGACACTGTGCGATTCGCCTCGCTCATGGGCGATGTCCAGACCCGGGTCTTCGACATCTATCAAGACAACACCTGGATCTATCCCGGCCACGGAGCGGATACCACCCTTGGCGCCGAGCGCCCACATCTACAGGAGTGGCGCGCGCGCGGCTGGTAAGCCGCCTTGAACCCACATCGAAGAGGGCGCTGTGTCCGTGAGGTGTCCAAGAGCGACATCTTGACCCTGTCCCGCCACCGGGCCATGGCGGTCCTCGCAAACGCTACGACTGGTCCCCGACCGGGCCCAATCAGCCTCACTGGCTCCGATGACGCCGGACCCGACAGATTCCCAATGAGCAGAACTGTGGACGGGCCTCGGCCGCGACGAGCGGCCGAGGGTCCGTATGGTCGTTTTCTCCTGAACGTGCCGTCAGCTTGCGCCTGCTCTGTCCAGGTCAGCGGTGACTGTGACACCACCCGAGCGTGGCGGGGACTGCGGTGGCGCAGTTGTTGTGCCGAACTTTGTTGCCGAATCCGGTGCCGTCCCAGAAGATGTCGGAAGCCTTGTTACCGTGGGCGGTGTTGTCCAGGACTGTGTTGTTCGTCGGGTCAGCTCCCTTGCTGGACTTGGTGGAGATGATGACGATGCCGCCATGGGCAACCGACGCAGTGGCAGTAGCGTTGCCGTTGACCTTGTTGTCCAGCACCAGGCTGTTGTGGACACCAGCCAGGGCGATGCCGATCCCGGAGGCCGGCGGACCGGAACTGCTCGGGCAGGACATGTTGTTGGCCCAGACCTGGTTGTCCGTGATGCGGTAGTTGCCCGCTGGCAGGTCGCCGGGGGCGCCCCCGCCAGAGTTCAGGGCCAGGATGCCGACGCAGTTACCCCACGACATGTTGTCGGTCGCAGTCAGGTGCGTGCTGTCGCGCATGAAGATACCCAACCCGTTGTGGTCGCTGCGGTTGTCGCGAGCCACGCTGTACCCGTTTGGAGAGTCACCCATGTACAGGCCGGCCTCGGTGTTCCACGACGTCCAGTTGTTACTGAACACCGACCCGGTCGACTGGAACCGGGCGATGCCGTAGCCACCGTTGTGGTCGGACCTGACCCTTTGGACCATGAGCCGGGAGGTGTTGAAGCCGATGACCCCAGAGTCCGAGAAGCCCGTGGTCCGAAGGTCGGAGATGCTGACATCGACCACCGGGGGCCCGTTCTTGTTGCCCTTGTTGTCCACCGCGCCGACAACACACAGGCCCTCCACGGAACCGGGTGAGTCACACACGCTGCTCGGCTTCGGTGGCGCCTTGATGACCGTCGACCAGCCGGACCCGCGGATCGTCAACGGCATGCGGACCGCGACGCTGTCAAGGAAGGTGCCCGGACGCAGCTTGAGAGTGTCCCCGGGATGGGCCTTGGCCAGGGCCGCTGTGATGGTGCCGGTCCCCGGCCAGAGCGTCCATGTCTTGTGTCCCGTCGCCTGTGCGGGCAAGGCAAGGCCGGTGGACGTGAAACCGCTACCCCTACAACAGCAACCGAACGCAGTGGGTGCCTCATGGCGCCCCCAATCAGAGAGATGGGATGTCGTGGCGACTGCCACACCCCACATATAGGCCCCGCCCCAGGTGACGCCATCCCACAAAAGGAGTATCTGAAACAGGGGCCGGATTGTCCGCTCCTTGGGCGGTGGCGATCACCGGATTGACCGGGTCCGAGCGCGAACCTCGCTCGACTCTCGTCAAACGAGGTGACCGCAGGCGAGAGGCATACCGGCTAGCTTGACGATTCCCTAGATGACTTATTCCAAGGGGTACGGCTGGCGTGTCGTGCTCCGCAATGCATGAAGGGTGCCCAGAATCAGCGTTCTCTACCCAACGCTGAACCCGGAGGCTCGTCGTGGACGCTGATCTGGACACCCTTGCAACGGCACTGTATGTCCATACCGATGACTGGCTCAAGGACAACCCGCATCGGATTCCGTGGCGCCCCAAGGTGGGTATCGCCCCGATGATCTCTGACGCCGAGATGGTGACGCTGTCGGTGATGCAGGCACCAACCGCGGTCGATAAGCCAGCACAGGCAGTGGGGGCCCCACCAGGCGAGTCAGGACACAAGCACCCAGCTTCGTGTGGTGGCCAGTGTCGGGCCGTAGGTGTCCGACAGTGAGACCGTCATCCGCTGGTAGCCCGGCCGCTCCCAGGTGTGCTCTGCGAGAATCTGTCGGGTGGGTCCGGTGCCTGTCAGCCGGGCCTGCGACTGGGTGTCGTCGCCCCAGTCGACGGTCGCCGACAGTGCCGTGCCGACCGAGTCTGGCCGCAACATCACGGTCGCTACCTCGCCGGAGAACACCTGACCTACCCCGGCCTTGACGGCCGTCGAGGCCACCCTCGGCGGGCTGTATGACGGTGAGTCCACCAGAGTCAGGGGCGCCCCTCCCAGGACCGTGCCCATATTGGTGAGGGAGACCGAGCCGAGGCCGCCGGTTGCGTCACTCGCCGTGACGGCGACAGCCAGGGTGTTGATGCCGCCGGGGTCCAGGATGCCATTCGGCATCACGAACGTGTGTTGTGGTCCGACGTTGTTGATGTACTGGCCGAGGTTCCAGCCGTTGACGAAGATCACCGCCCGGTACGCCTTCGCGGGGTCGTCCGCGATGGTCAGGCCGATCGAGGCATCCACGTCTTTGCTCACGTGGAGGTCGAAGGTCGTGCGGTACCACCCCACTCCGGGCGCGGCCGAGGACAAAGGCAGTGTCACCTTGGGCCAGCCGTGGTGGGGATAGCCCGGCAGCGACCAGCCAGCCCGCTCCCCGTACAGTCCGCCGTTGTTCATCGGCCCTCGCACGGTGTCTGAGATGTCCGCGCCACCCTGGTTGCCCTGCACCTTCCACGTGATCGGGGTCGTCGACCCGGTGAAGGTGACCGACAGCAGGCCGCGTGCCGACTTGAACGCGTCATTGGCGCCGCCGTCCTCCTCGCTTGCCATCGGGCGCACCAGCACTGCCACCTGGTGCTCGCCCACGACGCGCAGCTCCGGCAGGAGTTCGAACGTGGCCGTGGCAGTCCAGGTCTGCTGCGTCGACTGCTTCGACGTCGGGATGGGCATCTGGTGGGCGCCAAGGAACTGGCCGTCCAGCCAGACCTCAAGCATGCCGACCTGTCCGGTCTGGTAGGTCAGTGAGACCGCGCTTGCCAAAGGGTCACCGGCATACCTGCCCCGATACCAGACGTCGCCATGGTGGAAGCCGTAGTCGTCGGCGAAGAGCACGGGCTGCCCCGCCGGCACCGCCGTCGTGCTGTTCGACCTCACCTTGTCCACGCTCCGCCACGTGGTGTCGTCGAAACCCGGCTGGCACTCCGGTGACTCCGGCGAGAACCTCCAGCCCGTCACGAGCGGCAGCGCTATCGCAGGAGCTGCCGCGAGGTCACGGGCCGCCACCAGGCTGCCAGCGGCTGTGCGCCTGCTGACCACACGCGACCGGTTCCAGATCACTTCCCTGGCGCCAGTCGGGCCCCAGACCTCCAGCGGGGTGGCTTCCTTGGTGTCACCGGTGAGCCTCACCTCTGCGCCGCGGACCGCGTCTGTGCGTAGCAGCGCAGGGCCGCGCACGATGA
>Ga0097691_1002257_pt1 | contig 13171 bp, 10 predicted proteins | sample NGESurdeep072012_8_FD_72858 | JGI IMG/M metagenome (GOLD analysis project Ga0097691, IMG submission 72858) | Arctic peat soil microbial communities from Barrow, Alaska - NGEE Surface sample 210-1 deep-072012 | ecosystem: Environmental > Terrestrial > Soil > Wetlands > Peat ...
CGAAGATCTCGAAGTTGGCCGGCTTGCTGCCGTCCCAATGCGCTTCGATCGCCGCGATCTTGATCGGCTGATGCTGGAGCGTATTGAGGCCGTGCTGGTCGCCGATCAGCAATTGCAGCGGAGCCAAGACTACGGTCAGGCCGATCGCCATGCGCAGCATGGTGCGGCCATCCTCGATATGGCGGCCGGCGATCAGGTAGCGCGCGCCCACCGCCAGCACCACGAAGCCGGTGGTGAGGTAGGCGGCATTGAGCATATGCGCGAAACGATAGGGGAAGCTCGGATTGAAGATGACCGCGAGCCAATCGGTCGGAATTGCGATGCCGTCCTTGAGCTCGTAGCCGGCCGGCGTTTGCATCCAGCTATTGGCCGACAGGATCCAGAACGCCGATGTGGCGGTGCCGGCGGCGACGATCGCCGACGACAGCACATAGAGCCAGGGCGGCACCCGGTTGAAGCCAAACAGCAGCACGCCGAGGAAGGTCGCCTCCAGGAAGAACGCGGCCAGCACCTCGTAGCCGAGCAGCGGCCCCAGCACGTTGCCGGTGAACACCGAGAAGCGGCTCCAATTGGTGCCGAACTGGTAGGACAGCACGATCCCCGACACCACACCCATCGCAAATGAGACCGCGAAGATCTTGGTCCAGAACCGCATCAGCCGCTGGTAGCGCTGCTCGCCGGTGCGCAGCCAGAGCGCGCCCAGCGTGGCGATATAGGCCGACAGGCCGATAGTGAAGCTCGGGAAAATGATGTGAAAAATGATGGTGAAGGCGAACTGCAAGCGGGCCAGCAGGACAGGATCAAAATCCATTGCGACCTCCGTCCGCACGCCCCTCGGGGCGCAATTTTAATCCCAACCATAAGGTCTTTGCGAGCCAATCCTGTTCCGCCCCTGCGCCAAATCGTAGCGGGCGCGGAGCATGATCCCGAAAAGTGGGAACCGGTTTTCGGATAAGATCATGCTCAAACAAAATGTTAGTTGAGATTCCGAACCAAATGTAACGGATCAGACCTCTACGCCCCCGGCGGTATCCACAGCATCCACAATGGCTCCAGCGCCCGGCCGGCGCTCGGGCTAGGCTTGCCGCCTGAGGCAGCCGGCGGAAGGGGCCCCCATGGCTAAGCGGGCAAAGCAAACCGAAGCGAAAGAGGCGGTAAAGAGCGAGATGCCGGGCGCGACGATGCTGGACAAGTATTTCGGGCTCACGGAGCAGGGCACCGACATCCGCACCGAATTCATCGCCGGCCTGACCACGTTTCTCACCATGGTCTACATCGTGTTCGTCAACCCGACGATCCTGAGCAAGGCCGGCATGGACCCGGGCGCGGTGTTCGTCGCCACCTGCGTCGCCGCCGCCGTGAGCACCATGGTGATGGCGCTCTACGCCAATTATCCGATCGCGCTGGCGCCCGGCATGGGCATCAACGCCTTCTTCGCCTTCACCGTGGTGCTGACCTACAAATATACCTGGCAGCAGGCGCTCGCCGCGGTGTTCTGCTCCGGCGTGCTGTTCTTCCTGATCTCGGTATTCCGCATCCGCCAATACGTGATCGAGTCGATCCCGCAAAACCTCAAGTTCGCTGTCTCGGCCGGCGTCGGCCTGTTCCTCGGCATCATCGCGCTGGAGGAAGCCAAGGTCGTCGTCGCCCAGCCGGCGACGCTGGTCACGCTCGGCGACTTGAAGAACCCGGTGGCCGCCCTGATGCTGCTCGGCTTCGTGCTGATCATCGCGCTCAACTACCGCCGCATCATCGGCGGCACGCTGATCGGCATTCTAGCGGTCACCATCATCGGCCTGCCGTTCGGCCTGGCGCATTATTCCGGCATCGTGTCGTTGCCGCCCTCGATTGCGCCGACCTTGCTGCAGCTCGATTTCTCGCGCGTGTTCGAAGGCACGTTCCTGATCGTGGTGTTCTCGATCCTGTTCATCGACGTGTTCGATAACGCGGGCACGCTGATCGGCGTCACCCACCGCACCGGGCTGATGAAGAACGGCAAGCTCGCGCGCATGAAGGAGGCGCTGATCTCCGACAGCTTTGCCGCCATGTTCGGCGCGGCGATCGGCACCTCCACCACCACCAGCTACATCGAGAGCGCGGCCGGCGTCTCGGCCGGCGGCCGCACCGGCCTGACCGCGGCCTTCGTGTCGATCTTCTTCCTGCTGGCGCTGTTGTTCGCTCCGCTCGCCGGCATGATCCCGGCCTATGCCACGGCGGCGGCGCTGCTCTATGTCGCCTGCGTGATGGCGCGCGGCTTGGCGGAGATCGACTGGGAGGACATCACCGAATATGCGCCGGCGGTGGTGACGGCGATCACCATGCCGTTGACCTATTCGATCGCCACCGGCATCGGGCTGGGCTTCATCACTTACGCGCTGGCCAAGCTGATCTCCGGCAAGGTGGCGGAGGCCTCGCCGGCGGTGATCGTGCTGGCGGTGCTGTTCGCGATCAAGTTCGCGGTGTCGGGCTAAGCCCCGGGAAAAATGGAGGTCACATGCCCGTCCTGTTCGGTTTCAAGCAACTCGCGGCGCTACCGGAAGAGCGCATCACCGACAAGATCAGCCGCCGGGTATTGTCTGGCAAACAGAGCATGATGGTGTGGTGGAAAATCAAGGCCGGCGCGCATGCGGCGGCCCACAAGCATCCGCACGAGCAGATCGTTTGGATGCTCAAGGGCAAAATGGATTTCCGCATCGGCGACGAGCGCCGCAGCATGGGCGCCGGCGACGTGGCGGTGATCCCCTCCGGCGTCGAGCACGAAGGTTTCTTTACAGAGGACACCGAGGTGGTGGATATGTTTGCGCCGCCGCGCGAGGATTTTCTCTCCGGCGGCACGCCCGACTATATGAAGAAAGGCTGATCAGCCCGCGAGCGCTTTTTTGATCGCCAAAAAATCGCGCCAGGCGAAACGCTTCTGCAGTGGGCTGCGCAGCAGGAAGGCCGGGTGGAACGTCGGCAGGGCGCGGATCTCGCGTTTGCCGGTGTTGAAGCTGAACCAGCGCCCGCGCGTCTTGGTGATGCCCTCTTTGATGCCGAGCAGCGTCTGCGCCGACGGCCCGCCCAGGCACACCAGAATATCGGGATCGGCGAGCTCGATCTGGCGCCGGATGAACGGCAGGCAGATTGCTGACTCCTGCGGCGTCGGCGTGCGGTTGCCGGGCGGCCGCCAGGGCACGATGTTGGCGATGTAGACCGAGGTACGATCGAGGCCGATCGCCGCCAGCATGCGGTCGAGCAGCTTGCCGGAGCGGCCGACGAACGGAAGTCCCTCGATGTCTTCGTCGCGGCCGGGCGCTTCGCCGACGAACATCACGCGCGCCTGCGGGTTGCCGTCGGCAAACACCAGTTGCGTGGCGGTCGCTTTGAGCGCGCAGCCGTCGAATTTCTCCAGAATGGCGCGTAGCTCGTCGAGCGACTTGACGCTTTTCGCCGCTTCGCGCGCGGCCATGGCGGCCTCATCGGGCGCGATTGTTGCGGCGGGCGGGCTGGCGCGGCCTTTGATTTCGAGGTCGGGCGGAAGTGACACCGGCTGCGGCGTGCGGGCGGGCGGTGCGGCTGTCTCAGGTGCGAAACGGTCCACCGGCGCTTCGCCGACCAGGGCATCGACCCCGGCTTCCAGGTAGAAGTCGAGCAGGTCGCGCGCCGGTTTTTCTTGGGCCGGGGTCATGATCGAACCTTAGCACGGCAAGCGCGCGATTGCCCCCGCTGTGCAAAAGTGGAATATCGGAAGCAAGGAGACCTGCATGGCCGACCTACCTGCCCGCGAGGCGATGGAATTCGACGTGGTGATTGTCGGCGCTGGCCCTGCGGGCTTGTCCGCCGCCATCCGCCTCAAGCAGATCAATCCGGATATCTCCGTGGTGATCGTGGAGAAGGGCTCCGAGGTCGGCGCCCATATTCTCTCCGGCGCGGTGATCGATCCGGTCGGGCTCGACCGCCTGCTGCCGGAATGGCGCGGCGAGGAGACCCCGGTCAAGACCGCGGTCAGCGACGACCGCTTCTATTGGCTTTCGGCGGGGGCTGCGCTGCGGCTGCCGAATTTCGCAATGCCGCCGCTGATGAACAACCACGGCAATTTCATCGTCTCGCTCGGCAGCGTCTGCCGCTGGCTGGCGGGCAAGGCGGAAGCGCTCGGGATCGAAATCTATCCGGGCTTTGCCGCGACGGAAGTCTTGTTTGCCGGCGACGGCGCAGTCGCCGGCGTCGCCACCGGCGACATGGGGGTCGGCAAAGGCGGCGCGCCCAAGGACAGCTTCACCCGCGGCATGGAGCTGCGCGCCAAATACACGCTGTTCGCGGAAGGTGCGCGCGGCAATCTCGGCAAGCAGCTCATCGCCAAGTTCGGCCTCAGCGACGGGCGCGAGCCGCAAAAATTCGGGCTCGGCTTGAAGGAGCTTTGGCAGGTCGCGCCCGAGCAGCATCGCAAGGGGCTGGTGCAGCACTCGTTCGGCTGGCCGCTCGACGGGCGGACCGGCGGCGGCTCGTTTCTCTATCACTTCGATGACAATCTGGTGTCGGTCGGCTTCGTGCTGCATCTCAATTACAGCAACCCGTATCTGTCGCCGTTCGAGGAATTCCAGCGCTTCAAGACCCACAAGCTCGTGCGCGACACCTTCGCGGGGGCTAAGCGCCTCGCCTATGGCGCGCGCGCGTTGACCGAAGGCGGCTACCAATCGGTGCCCAAGCTCGCATTCCCCGGTGGGGCGCTGATCGGTTGCGATGCCGGCTTCATGAACGTGCCGCGCATCAAGGGCAGCCACAACGCCATGCTGTCGGGGATGTTTGCCGCCGAAGCCGCCGCCGCCGCGCTTGCGGGCGGGCGTGAGCATGACGAGCTTGCCGATTACGAGGCGTCCTGGCGCTCCTCGGCGATCGGCAAGGACCTGTGGAAGGTGCGCAACGCCAAGCCGTTGTGGTCGAAACTTGGGACTTTCGTAGGCATCGCGCTCGGCGGTCTCGACATGTGGTGCAACACGCTCGGCTTCTCGCTGCTCGGCACCCTCAAGCACGGCAAGCCGGATAGCGCCACGCTCAAGCCGGCGTCGGAATGCACGCCGATCGCCTATCCGAAGCCGGACGGCACGCTCACTTTCGACCGGCTGTCGTCGGTGTACCTGTCCAACACCAATCACGAGGAAGATCAGCCGGTGCACCTGCGCGTCGCCGACATGAATCTGCAGAAGACCTCCGAGCACGACGTCTTCGCCGGACCGTCTTCGCGCTATTGCCCGGCCGGGGTCTATGAATGGGTCGAGGAGGCGGGCACCCCTAAATTCGTCATCAACGCGCAGAATTGCGTCCACTGCAAAACCTGCGATATCAAGGACCCGAATCAGAACCTCACCTGGGTTCCACCGGAAGGCGGCGGCGGGCCGAACTATCCAAATATGTGATGGCCGGCCGGCGTTGTGGCCACGATGCTGCCACATCGAGGCTTTCAACCTCACACTTAAGTGTGGCGGCCGCCGTTCTTGCGGGGGCGGCGCAAAAAGGCCATTCTCGGCCCAAACTCGGCGGTTCGCGCGCAACCCGCGGCCATTCGCCTCATTGGAGCATTGCCCGTGACTTTTTCGAGCCTCGCCCGGTGCGTTATCGGCACCGCGCTCGCCGCATTCCTGGTGGCGGCGCCGATTGAGCTTGCCGCCCAGGCGCCGGACGCGCGGGACCTTTCCGGTTTGACGGCCTCGGGCAGCTATCTGGCCGCCCGTCACGCCGGCCAGGACCGCGATGCCGCCGCGGCTGCCGCCTATTACCGCGCCGCGCTCAAGCACGATCCGAAGAACGGCGAGCTGCTCGACCGCACCTTCCTGTCGCTGCTGGTCGGCGGCGACATCGACGAAGCCGTGAAATATGCCGAACGCATCGCGCAGGCCGATAAGAACGATCGCGTCGCCGAGCTGGTACTCGGCGTGGCCGCGCTCAAGCATAAGCAATACGCCGCCGCGCGCCGCAATCTGGCGCTGTCGATCCGTGGCCCGATCACCGATCTGACGGCGACGCTGCTTTCGGCCTGGTCCATGTACGGGACCGGCGACACCAAGGGCGCGGTGGCGGTGATCGACCGGCTGGCCGGGCCGGAATGGTACGCGATCTTCAAAGAGCTGCATGCCGGCATGATTTACGACCTCGCCGGCAACAAGAAGGAAGCCGGCAAGCGCTTCGAGCATGCCTACAAGCTCGATGCCACAGCGCTGCGGGTGGTCGAGGCCTATGGAAGCTGGATGTCGCGTAATCGTACGGCCAAGGAGGCGCTCGGCGTTTTCGAGGCCTTCGACAAGGTGCTGCCGCGCCATCCGCTGGTGGTCGAGGCGATGAACCAGCTCAAGGCCGACGAGAAATTGCCGACGCTGGTGACGACGGCGCAGGCCGGCGCCGCCGAAGCGCTCTACGGGCTCGGCGCCTCGCTCGGCCGCCGCGGCGGCGAGGATCTCGGCCTGGTCTATCTGCAGGTTTCACTCTACCTCGCGCCCAACCATCCGCTGGCGCTGCTCTCGCTCGCCGATCTCTATGAATCGCTCAAGAAGCCGGCGCTGGCGATCAAGGCCTATGAGCGCATTCCGGCGAGTTCGCCGTTGCACCGCAATGCCGCGATCCAGATGGCGGCCAATCTCGATTCGCTCGAGCGCGCGGACGAGGCCGAGAAACACCTCGACGCGCTGATCAAGGAACACCCGGACGATCTCGAAGCGATCATGGCGCTGGGCAACGTCCAGCGCGGGCATAAGAAGTTCGCCGAATGCGCCGACGTCTATTCCAAGGGCGTCGCCACCATCGCGCATCCGGAAAAAGCGAACTGGGTGATCTTCTATTTCCGCGGCATCTGCTACGAGCGCTCCAAGCAGTGGCCGAAGTCGGAAGCCGATCTCAAGAATGCGCTCGACCTGTTCCCCGAGCAGCCGCACGTGCTCAATTATCTCGGCTATTCCTGGGTCGACCAGGGCGTGAACCTGGACCAGGGCATGGACATGATCAAGCGCGCCGTGCAGCAGCGTCCGGACGACGGCTACATCGTCGACTCGCTGGGCTGGGCCTATTTCCGGATCGGCAATTATGAGGAAGCGGCCAAGCAGCTCGAGCGCGCGATCGAGCTCAAGCCGGAAGATCCGACCATCAACGACCATCTCGGCGATGCCTATTGGCGCGTCGGGCGCCTGCTCGAGGCTAAGTTCCAATGGGCGCATGCGCGCGACCTCAAGCCCGATCCGGAAGATCTGCCGAAGATCGAAACAAAGCTCAAGAACGGGCTGCCCGAAGAAACATCGTCGCAGGCCAAGGCCGGCAAGAAGAGCGGCGACGGGGGTTAGCGCGTGATCCCGAAAAGTGGGCACCGGTTTTCGGAAAAGATCACGCGCAAAGGTTAGGGCTTCCGCGTGAGCGCAGTGCTGGTCGAAAAGGCCCCCGCCAAGATCAATCTGACATTGCGCGTGCTCGGCCGCCGCGCGGATGGCTATCATCGGCTTGAAAGCCTGGTGGCGTTCGCCGATCTCGCCGACACGCTCAGCTTGCAGCCGGGCGGCGATGCCGCGCTCGACATAACCGGACCGTTCGCCGCCGCATGCGGGCCGGTTGCCGGCAATCTGGTGCTGAAAGCGCTCGCCGCGCTGCGCGAGCGCGTCGCGGGGCTCAACGCCGGGCGCTTTGTGCTTGAGAAGAACATTCCGGTCGCGGCCGGCCTCGGCGGCGGCTCGGCCGATGCGGCGGCCGCGCTGCGGCTGCTCGCGCGCGGCAACGGTTTAGCGCTCGACGACGCGCGGCTGGCGGCGGCGGCGCCGACGGTCGGCGCCGACGTGCCGGTCTGCCTCGAATCCCACGCGCGTATCATACGCGGCGTCGGCGAAGAGCTCTCGGCCGCGCTCGAGCTGCCGCCGCTTGCGGCGCTGCTGGTCAATCCGGGCGTGCCATTGGCCACCCGCGACGTGTTCGCCAGGTTTGCCGGCAAGCAAGACGGCAAGACATCGCTCGCCGGCGTGCCGCGCGAGCGCGCGGCATTGATCGAATGGCTCGGCGCGCACGGCAACGATCTCACACCAAGCGCGATTGCTTGCGCGCCTGTAACCGCCGACGTGCTGCAAACCTTAGGCGCCTTGCCGGGCGCCCGGCTCGCCCGCATGTCGGGGTCGGGACCGACCTGTTTTGCGCTGTTTGCTTCGGCCGGTGAAGCTGCGGCGGCGGCACGGCTGCTTCAGGCCGAGCGTAAGGATTGGTGGGTCTATCCCACCACGCTCGGTTCGGTGGAAAATCGCTCTTGAAAATGCCGGCTTTGCAGGGAACCGTTGTCAGCCTGGCGATTTGCGAGTAGGCAGCGTCGCGCAGCAGGAGATGCAAATGAAATTCAGGTGGATCGTGGTTGCCGTCGCGGCTTTGGGCGTCATTGCAGCCGATCCGGCACTCGCGCGCGCCAAGCACAAGGCGTACCGCTATTGCGCTCCCCAGCCGCGCGATACTTCCTGGAGCGGCTGGTTGTTCAATCCGGCACCGCAGCCGAACGGTTGCGCGCCGCCGGTTTATGCCTATGGCAGGTATGTCGGCCAGGATCCCGATCCCTATATTCGCCTCCAGTTGCAGCGCGACCCCGTGACGGGTTACTCGCCTTTTTAGACACTTGGCGCGCGATGCGCGGCGGCGTTAACCTTCGTCCCGATTTGTTGTTGGCGATCCTGAAATCTGCTACTGGCACGGCCAGGGTGGTGCGGCGTTCATGTCGTTGATTGTCGACCGTAAATATTATGAGGTTGTTGCTCGGGGCAGCATTACCGAACGGCTGCTGATCGCCGCCCGCGACGGCATTTATAAGGACTTTATGGCGCGCATGCGCCCGGCGCCGACGGATCGCGTGCTCGACGTCGGCGTTTCCGATGTGATCAACGCCGGCGCCAATGTCCTGGAGCGGAACTATCCGTATCGCCACAACATCACCGCATGCGGATTGAGCGACGGCCGCGATTTCCAGCATGCCTATCCCGACGTGCGATACGTACGCATCATGCCGAATATGCCTCTGCCATTCGACGACAACAGCTTCGAAATCGCGACGTCGAACGCGGTGCTCGAGCATGTCGGCAGTTTCGAACACCAGGCTCTCTTCGTGCGCGAACTTTGCCGGGTGGCGCAGCGGGTCTTCATCAGCGTGCCCAACAGGTTATTCCCGATCGAGCATCACACCGCGTTGCCGGTCGCCCATTATGGCAACGGGCTGTTCCGCATGGCCTGCCGGATCGCCGGAAAGTCCAAATGGGCGCAGGAGGAAAACCTTATCCTGATGACGCGCAAGCGGCTGTGGCGGCTCGCGGCACCGATCGAAAAGAGCACGGCTGTGGGCTATACCGGGCTGCACCTCGGACCGTTCTCGTCCAACCTGTATCTTGCCTTCCATTAGATCGCCGGCGGGTGAAGCGCAGGCGCGCGATTTGCGCGCGCTCGCTGTCCAATGCACGCTCGCTGTCTAGTGCGCGCGCGCGATGCAGAAGGCGACGGCTTCTTCCAGCGCCGTTTTGATCGCGGACGGCGGCACCAGCGCCAGCGCGTCGGTGGCGATGGCGCCGTAGTGGCGGGCGCGCCCGACCGTGTCCTCGATGGCGTGATGCTTGGCCATGAGCGTCATCGCGGCATCGAGATCGCCGTCGCGGATTTCGCCCTCGCCGAGCGTACGGTTCCAGAACGCGCGCTCGCTTTCGCTGCCGCGGCGGAACGACAGCACCACCGGCAAGGTGATCTTACCCTCGCGGAAATCGTCGCCGACGTTCTTGCCAAGCTTGGCGGACTTGCCGCCGTAGTCGAGCGCGTCGTCGATCAGCTGGAAGGCGATGCCGAGATTCATTCCGAACGAGCGGCAGGCGGCAAGCTCGGCCTTGTCCTTGACCGCCAGCGCCGGGCCCACCTCGCAGGCGGCGGCGAACAGTTCCGCGGTCTTGGCGCGGATCACCGCCATGTATTCGTCCTCGTTGGTGGCGGTGTTCTTGGCGGCGCCGAGCTGCATCACTTCGCCTTCCGCGATCACCGCGGCGGCCGAGGACAGGATATCGAGGGCGTGCAGATTGCCGACCTCGACCATCATCTTGAAGGCCTGGCCGAGCAGGAAATCGCCCACCAATACGCTCGCCTCGTTGCCCCAGAGCATACGGGCGGCGAGCTTGCCGCGGCGCATGTCGCTTTCGTCGACCACGTCGTCATGCAGCAGCGTCGCCGTATGCATGAATTCGACCGCGGCGGCGAACTTGATATGGCCGTCGCCGGAGTAACCAGCAAGTTTGGCCATGGCCAGCGTGAGCATTGGCCGCAGCCGCTTGCCGCCCGAGGAGATCAGATGGTTGGCGACTTCCGGGATCATGGCGACGTCCGATCCGGTCCGCGCCAGGATCGTCGTATTGACGCGCTCCATATCCGGTGCCACCAGATCGGCTAATCGGGTGAGCGAGGCGCCTTGCGGGCTTTCAAAGGGGACGACGACGGCCAAAAGGGTTACTCCGGGAATTGAAGGACTAAGCGAGCATAGAAACGCTGTGTTAACGGGGCAAGTGCGTTAGATTGTCGGGTTACCGCAAATTGACGCAGCGGATGGGCAAGGGGGCTCCGATTGGCGAAACGAACTGCAACCTCGGCCGCGCCTAAGTCGGGCCGCTTCGACCAGTACACGATCGCGGTGCTGGTGCCTTGCTATAACGAGGAGGTGGCAATCGCGAAAGTTGTAAAGGACTTCCGCGCCGCGCTGCCCACCGCCACGATCTTCGTATTCGACAACAATTCGACGGACAATACCGCCGCGGCGGCGCGCGCCGCCGGTGCCGAGGTTTACCAGGAAAAGCGCCAGGGCAAAGGCTACGTGGTGCGGCGCATGTTCACCGACGTGGAGGCCGACATCTACGTGCTGGTGGACGGCGACGCCACCTACGACGCGCCGATCGCCGCCGCCATGATCGAGCGGCTGCTCGAGGGCCGGCTCGACATGGTGGTCGCCAACAGGATCGATCGCGAGCAAGCCGCCTATCGCGCCGGCCACCGCGCCGGTAACTGGCTTCTCACGTCGTTCGTCGCTTCGGTGTTCGGCCCCACCTTCAACGACATGCTGTCGGGCTATCGGGTGTTCTCGCGCCGGTTCGTGAAATCCTTTCCGGTGCTGTCCGGCGGCTTCGAGATCGAGACCGAGCTCACCATCCACGCGCTCGAACTGGGGCTGGCGGTGGCGGAGATCGACACGCCCTATTACGCGCGGCCGAAGGGCTCGGCCTCCAAGCTCAACACATGGAGCGACGGCTTCCGCATCCTGCGCACCATCGTCAAGCTCTATCGCGCCGAACGGCCGCTGCCATTCTTCAGCGGCATCGGTCTGGCACTGACGATTACGTCCTTTGGATTCGCGACCCCGGTTGTCGTCACCTACCTGGAAACCGGTCTGGTGCCGCGGCTGCCGACCGCCGTGCTCGCAACCGGATTGATGATCCTGGCGTTTTTATCCGCCGCCATCGGGCTGGTGCTCGACACGGTGACGCGCGGGCGCCGTGAGATGAAGCTGCTCGCCTATCTGGCGCACCGGGCACCGGGAGAGGAACGCCGGCAACGTTGATCCCATCCGTGAGGCCGAATTGGCAGCGCGACTTCGAGCGAGCGCTATTGCGACTTGCAGTAGGGGAAATGCTCGACCCTTTGGGCATGGTGGTACAGCCCGCAAAGCACCTCTGGTCCGTCGGTCCTGAAGATATGCTTCACCGGTTCGGCCTGGCTCACCAGGACGTGCGCGACAATGAGCGCGACGCCGACAGGGTAGGTCCATCGGTGGTGTTGCAGGTCGGTGAGCTTCGAGATCAGCAAGGCGGCGGCAATAATGGCGAGCGGATCGGTGAGCAGGAAATATTCCTGCTTCAGACCGCGCGTCATGCTCAGCGTGTCGATGCCCCAGTCTGTCAGCATGAGAGCGGCGACCTGTAACACGAGACGCCACTCGCGCCGGCGGATGGCGATCACCGTGGCCGCAATGACGAACCATTCGAGGAAGATCGTCGGGCGCGGCGAGGATGCCAGGACAAAAGTACGTCGCGCGATGACGCCGGCGACGGCCTCGAACAGGAATTTCAGGTGTTCGGCGTTGAGCAAGGACCCGCCAGCCGCGAGTTGCGGCTCCGAGCCCGATGCATACACGAACATCTGCTCCAACGGATGAAAGACAACGGCGACGTCGTTGGCATGGAAGCGGATATACAGCGCCAGCAGCGCGATCATGCAGCCGGCTACCGCGGCGAATATGGCGGCGAGCACTTCCAGCGCAGCGACGCGCCACACCACCGCATAAGCGGTCATGCCGAGGCCGATCCAGACCGCGATCATGGCCCAATAGGTCTCGGCGCCGATCCGCAGCGCCGGCAAGTGCAGCGACCCGGTGCCCGATAGGCCGGAGAGCACGATGTCCTTGGCGAGATAAACCGCAATCAACGCAATCGCCGCGCTCGCGGCGAGTGCAGGCCACGCGCGGCGAGGCGTGGACCAGAAACCGGACGGCGGCGCTTCGGGGCCGAACGGGAGCAGCAGGACTGGCAAAGCGCAGATCAGGAACAAGAACTGAATCTTGTTGAGCATCGCCAGCGTGATCAGCAAACTTGCAAAACCGACGACGGCAGGCCGCCACCATCGCTCCCCGCGCTTCGCGGCAATCAGTAGCATCAGCAACGCGCTGGTGAAAAATGCGGCGGCCAGGAGTTCGGTGCGCATGATGCGCATTTCCATCGCCATGCCGCCCGAAAATGCCAGCAAGAAACCGCCTAGCGCGGCGATGCGCCAGTCGCGAAGCAGCGCCCGCAGCAGATAGGAAAACGCCACGACGAAGCCCATGGCGTAGATCAGCGACAGCACACGACCGGCTTGCGTTGCTTGCGTCCAGGCACGGGTGAAGCCAGCCGCGTCGCTCAGTGGCGGGATTTCGGAGAGCGATATGACGTGGACGATGCCCAGCGCGTGCAGGGCGCGCAGCCAATAGCTCAGCAACAGGATGCTCAGATAGCCCGGATGATCGAAATACTCCTGCGGTAAGGGGACATTGAGCAGGAACGCGTTGTAGACCACCCAGAAATCCATGTCGGCGATGCGCCAATAGGGATACCAGAAGCCGGCAACGAGGAACGAAGCCAGCATCCCGGCGCAGAAGACCAGCAATCCGCCGCCCCAATTGAACAGCACCAGCCGC
>Ga0097691_1002259_pt1 | contig 13160 bp, 10 predicted proteins | sample NGESurdeep072012_8_FD_72858 | JGI IMG/M metagenome (GOLD analysis project Ga0097691, IMG submission 72858) | Arctic peat soil microbial communities from Barrow, Alaska - NGEE Surface sample 210-1 deep-072012 | ecosystem: Environmental > Terrestrial > Soil > Wetlands > Peat ...
TCTTCGGCACCGGCTTCCAGTTCCCGATGCAGGTCTTCCTGACCGGCGGCACCTGCGGAGCGCAGCGCGTCGAAGCCGCGGTTTCCGACATCTCACTGAACACGATCGTGTTCAAGACGCCGGTCGCGACGAACAACGTCTGCCTCTTGAACCAGCTCGTCGACATCGTGATCGTGAACCCGTCGACGGGGAAGACCGCGACGTGCACGGCCTGCTTCAAGTACTACTCGTGCCCGACCGTCGGCAACGCGTCGCCGAGCGTAGCGAACGGCACGGTCCCGACGACCGTCGTCATCTCCGGCGCGAACTTCGAGGAACCGATCACGGCGAACTTCAGCGTGGGGTCTTCGCTCGTCGCCTTGAACGTGACGTCCGTGTCGTCGAACGCGATCGTCCTCACGATGCCGCCGCTCAGCCAGATCCAGGGCGGGTCGGCGGCGTGCGCGGACGTGGCCGGCAACATCAACATCACGTTCCTGAATCTCGCCTGCACGCCGTCCCCGCTCTCGGTGCCTTTCACGTATCACATTGACCCGCCGTTCGCCTCGAGCGCGGCTCCGAACAACCTGAACCAGGACGGCTCGCCGTTCGGCGGCGGGCTGGGCTCGCCGGCGACGATCACGGTCACCGGAAGCAACTTCACGGACCCGATGACGGTGCAGCTCATCAAGGACGGCGTCCCGGTTTCGAACACGCCGATCAACAACGCGACCGTCTCGAACACGACGAGCCTCACGTTCAGCGCGCCGGCTGTGCTGAACTCGTCCCTCAACCAGCAGAACTGCCTCGTCGGCGGAACGGTCTCCGGCGTCAAGTACGTGGCAACCTCGTTTGGGATCCGCCTGAAGAGCGCGCGCACGGGCTGCACGGTCGACCTGCCGAACGTGCTCGTCTACAACCCGATCGACACGTCGTGCCGCGCGGCCCTCACGATTACCACGCCCTCGCTGCCCGCCGGGACCGCAACGTTCGCCTACGGACCGGTCACGATGGCTGCGGTGGGTGGCACCGGCGTGGGATACTCGTGGTCGGCCTCCGGGCTGCCGGCAGCCATGGTGATCAACGCCGGGACCGGAACAATCTCCGGCATTCCGGCCGTGGCAGGCACCTACACAGTGACGGTGAACGTCACGGATTCGGCCGCGAACACCGGCTCACGTACGTATTCCCTGCAGGTGAATTAGGACCATTTCTCCGGTTTCCCTCGTTCGGGCCGCCTTCGGGCGGCCCGAACTGTCTCGAAACGTGATGCCGTAGACTTGGGGTCGAGCAAACGAACATGGCTTTCTTCGGCGGTCACTCCACCCCGGTCTCACGTCTGGAGGAGCTCAAAAGGCTCCTTCAGAAGGACCCGACGTCCCGCCAGTTCCTGGCGCTCGCGGAGGAGTACCGCCGCCACGGGAAGTATCGCGACGCCGTCATCACTCTCGAGCGCGGGCTCCAGCTGCACTCCACCTCGGTGGCGGCGCACGTCGCCCTCGGACGGACCTATCAGCAGCTGGACCGGCTCGAGGACGCCATCCGCGCGTTCACGAGCGCACTCAGGCTCGATCGCGAGAACCTGGTCGCGATCCGCCAGCTGGCCGAGGTCTACCTCGCGAAGGGCGACAAGGTCGAAGCGATCAAGAAGCTGAAGCTGTATCGCGGCCTCCAGCCCGGCGACCGCGACGTCACGGAGACCATCCAGAGGCTCGAGGAGGAGATGTCCGCCGCGGTGGCCGAGCGACCCCGGTCGGGCGTCCATCCTGCCCTCTCTGAGCTTCCGGAGGCTCCGCGTCCGTCGCCGTATGCGAGCGGCGTCCGCCGTATCGCCATGATTCCCCGGCTGGACCGCTCCCCGACGCCGCCCCCGACGACGCCGGTTCCTCCGCGCGAGCCGGCGCCGGACCTCATGGCGATGACGTACGACGGCGCCGCTCTCTCGCGAGCGGTCAAGGCGGCGCGCTCGGGTCCCGTGGCCGCCCCGGAGGCGCCGTTCTTCGCGCCTCCGCCGGTCGAGAACCTCCTCGTGGAGACGTCTCCCGCGCTGTCGCCGTTCACGGCGCCGATCGCGACGATCCGTGAGGAGCCGGTCGCGGAGATCGCCCCCTTCGCGCTCGACGAGGCCGGGCAGGAAACCAACGTCCCCGAAGACATCCCCGAAGAAGAGGCGACCGCTCCTTTCACCTTCCCGGTGGACCTCTACTGGACGGAGGCCCAGGCTCGGCCTTCCGCGCCCGTCGAGACGGCTCCGTTCGACACCCAGGGAGAAGCTCCCGAAGGGCCTCCAGCGGGTCTAGCCGCGCCTCCCGCACCTTCCGCGCCGACGGTGCCGCTCGTCACCGAGACCCTCGGGGACCTCTATCGAGAGCAGGGCCACATGGCGGACGCCCGCGAGACGTACCGGACGCTCGCGGAGGCCGCCACCGACGAGGAGAGAGCGCGCGCGCTGCGCGAGAAGGCCGCCGCGCTCCCGCGGGGCGAGAGGACCGACCATCCCCGCCTCCGGCGCCTCGCGCGACAGTTCCCGAAACGGATGGAGGTCACCGTGGACGATTTGCACGGGCTCATCTCGAGTCTCGTCGAGAGAACGGAGGGCATCCGCGCCGCGACGCTCTCCGATCTCGAGGGGCTTCCGGTGGTGATGGCCGGGGCCTCGTCGCGCGATGCCGCGATGGAGATTCTCGTCGCGGAGCTCAGCTCCTTCCTGAAGAACGTCCGGCGGACGACGTCCGAGACCGGCGCGGGCGAGCTCGAGTCCTTCGCGGTCGTCGGCCCGCAGGGCGCGGCCGTCGTCTCGCGTGTGAACGCCGACTACTCTCTCATCCTGCAGGTCGACCCCGATGCGGCGCTCGGCGAGATCCGCTGGGAGGCGGCGCGCACGGCGCGCGCGCTCCGTCCGGCGGTCCGCTGAACGGCATGAGCGGGCGCTCGAAAGGAATCGAAAGGGCACGATGAACGTCAAGGAGATCAAGGAACTCGTCGAACTGGTGTCGCGCCGGGGCCTCGCCGGCCTCGAGATCGAGCGGGCGGGCTTCCGCCTCCGCATCGAGGGAGCCCCCGCGCACCGCGGAGCGCCCGTCTTTGCGCGGGCCGTGGCCGACCCGGTCGCCACCGAGGCGCCCGCGCTGCCCCCGGCCGGGCCGGTGGCGGCCGTCGCCCCGCACGTGCCTCCCGGGCCGCCCGGCTCCGGAGAACGCGAGGGCTTCCACGTCGTCACCGCGCCGATCGTCGGCACCTTTTACCGCGCCGCGAATCCCGACGCCGAGCCGTTCGTGAAGGTCGGGGACGTCGTGGAAAAGGGCAAGACCCTCTGCATCGTCGAGGCCATGAAGCTCATGAACGAGATCGAGGCGGACGTCTCGGGCACGGTGGTCTCCATCTACCCGCAGAATGCCCAGCCGGTCGAGTTCGGGGAAAAGCTCTTCGCGATCCAGCCGCGCTGACGGGAAACACGTGTTCCAGAAGATCCTCGTTGCCAACCGTGGAGAGATCGCGCTGCGCGTCATCGCGGCGTGCAAAGAGCTGTCGATTGCCACCGTGGCGGTCCACTCGGAAGCGGACCGCGACTCGCTTCACGTGCGCGCCGCGGACGAATCGGTGTGCATCGGTCCCGCGGCGCCGTCGGGCTCGTACCTCAACATCACCTCGCTCGTCGCCGCCGCGGAGATCACGGGCGCCGATGCCGTGCATCCCGGCTACGGTTTCCTCGCGGAGAACGCCCACTTCGCGGAGATCCTCGAGGAAGTCGGATTGAAGTGGATCGGTCCCTCGCCGGATGCGATTCGGCGAATGGGCGACAAGGCCGTCGCGAAAGCGACCGTCAAGAAGGTGGGCGTGCCGACGGTCCCCGGCAGCCCGGGGCCTCTCGACTCGATCGAGGACGCGATGAACTTCGCGGAGGGCGTCGGCTACCCGGTCCTCCTGAAGGCGGTGGCGGGAGGCGGGGGACGTGGCATGCGCGTCGCGCGGTCCGACAAGGAGCTCGCGGCCGCGTTCGACCTCGCGACCTCCGAGGCCGAGCGCGCATTCGGCAACGGAAGCGTCTACCTCGAGAAGTACCTCGCGGAGCCGCGGCACATCGAGTTCCAGATCTTCGGCGACCGGGCCGGTCGCATCGTGCATCTCGGCGAGCGCGAGTGTTCTCTTCAACGGCGGCATCAGAAGGTCCTCGAGGAATCGCCTTCGCGGGCCCTCAGCGACGCCCTTCGCGCGAAGATGGGGGCCGCCGCGGTCGCCGTCGCGAAAGCCGTGGACTACGTCGGGGCCGGGACGGTGGAATTCCTGCTGGACGACGACGGCTCTTTCTACTTCATGGAAATGAATACCCGGATCCAGGTGGAACACCCGGTGACGGAGATGGTGACCGGCTTCGACCTCGTGAAGGAGCAGATCCGCGTTGCGGCGGGGGAGCCGCTCTCGTTCGGGCCGACGCCCCCCGGCGACGGGTTGGGGTGGCGGCCGCAGGGGCACGCGATCGAGTTCCGGATCAACGCCGAGGATCCGGTCACGTTCGCGCCTTCTCCCGGGACGATCACGACGCTTCACCTGCCGGGGGGGCCGGGAGTGCGCGTGGACACGGCGGCCTACTCCGGCTGGAAGATCCCTCCATACTATGACTCGCTCATCGCGAAGCTCATCGTGCACGGCCGCGACCGCGAGGAGGCTCTCAGCCGCGGCCGGCGCGCGCTGGAACTCTTCATCGTGGAGGGCGTCAAGACCACGATCCCGCTCCACTTGAGGCTTCTCGACGAACCGGACGTGCGCCGCGGCCGCGTCTCCACGAAGTGGCTCGAGCGGTGGCTGAAGAACGTTCCGCCCCGCTGACGGATCGGGCCGGGGGAGCCGCGACCGGGACGCCGGGTCGCGTCTACCTCGTCGGGTTCATGGGGAGTGGCAAAACGACGAGCGGGCGCCTCCTGGCGAGCCGCTGGGGAGTGCCGTTCGTGGACCTGGACCTGGCCTTCGAGTCGATGTCCGGAAAGACGATCCGCGAGACCTTCGAGACGCACGGGGAGGCCTATTTCCGCCAGAGGGAGGCCGAGCTGCTGCGCGGCACGGCGACGCTCGCGGACGCGGTGGTCGCCCTCGGGGGGGGGACCTTCACGTTCCCCGATAACGTCCGGTTCGTGAAGGAACACGGCATTTCGGTCTTCCTCGACCCGCCGTTCGAGGTTCTCGCGGCGCGCCTTGCAGCCAAAGCTGCGGATCGCCCTCTCTTCGGTTCGCTCGAGTCGGCCCGATTGCTCTGGGAAGCGCGGCGCGCGTTCTATAAAATGGCAGACCGGACCTTGGACGTGGATCACGAATCGACTCCCGGCGACGTTGCCGGCAGGCTGGCCCTCCTGCTCGACCCGCGCATCGCCGGGGGGCGCTGACGTGCGTTACCTCATCCTGTCCGACCTGCACGCGAACGACGAGGCCCTGACCGCCGTATTGCGTCGCGTGAAGCGCAAGACCTTCGACCGCGTGGTCTGCCTGGGCGACTTCGTGGGCTACGCCGCCGACCCGAACAAGGTGCTGGACCGCTTCCGGAAGCTCCGGAAGACGACGATCTCGGTGCGCGGAAATCACGACAAGGTCGTTTCGGGTGTCGACGAGGGGTCTCTGTTCAATCCGCCGGCGCTCGAGGCGGCGCGCTGGACGACGGACCGGCTCTCGAAGCAGAACATGGACTTCCTGAAGAAGCTTCCTCTCGGGCCGGAAGTCGTGGACGGGTTCTTCGTCGCGTGCCACGGCTCGCCCCTCGACGAGGACGCGTACATCTTCTCGGATTTCGACGCCTCGCTGAACTTCGTGCAGCTCCACCGGTTCGCCGAGGGTATCGACCTGTGCTTCTTCGGCCACAGCCACATTCCGTCGATCTTCACGCTGGAGCCGGGAGGCATCCGCGTCGAGGCGGTGCGCGAGGCGCGCTACAAGCTGAGGCTCGAGCCCGGGAAGCGTTACCTCGTGAATCCCGGTTCGGTGGGCCAGCCGCGGGACCGGAATCCGCGCGCCGCGTACGCCATTTACGACGCGAGCGCCCGCGTCGTCCACTTCGACCGCGTGCCGTACGACGTGGGCGCCGCGCGCCGCAAGATCCTGCGCGCGGGGCTGCCGGCCGTGCTGGGCGACCGGCTCGTCGTCGGGCTCTGAGCTCCGGCGGGCGTTCGATGTCGCGCCGCGGCCGTCACGCGTTCGCCGTTTCCCTCGCCGCCCTCACCCTCTCCGGCTGCTTTTCGTTCGGCCCCGAGAAGGGCTCCCCGAGGGGCACCTATCGGGAACGCCTCGGCGGATTCGCCGGACTCCTCCGCATGGAGGATCGCCGCGCCTACGACCCCCTCCTCGCGGGGCGCGCGGCGGTCTCACCCGATCCCTGGCTGCGCGCGAAGACGGCGCTCGCTGTCGGGCGGCTCCGGGATCCCGCCGCCGCGCTCTACCTGCCGGTCCTCCTCGAGGACCCGGACGCGGGCGTGCGGCGCGCGGCCGCGTTCGGGTCGGGGGTCTCCGGGGACGCGCGCCTCGTTCGGTTCCTCGCCGTGGCCCTCGGCGATTCCGACTCGGAAACGGCGGCGAACGCGGCCGAAGCGCTCGGGAAGATCGGCGGGAAGGACGCGACGGACGCCCTCGTCGCGGCTCTCGCGCGGCGAGAGGGTCCGCGCGTCGAGGCGGCGCTCGCGCTGTTCCGCAAGCCGGAGGCTTGGACGGTCGCGGCCCTCCTGTCCGCGTTCGGAGAAGAGCCTCTTGCTCCCGAGCTCAGGCGAGCGGTCGTCTATGCCCTGTCGCGCAAGCCGCAGCGGGAGGCGGCGCCCGCGCTGCGCGCGGTGCTTAGAAAGGGGAATGACGATCCGACCGTCGTTTCCTGGGCGGCCCGCGCGGCGGGATTACTCGAGGACGAAGAGAGCTTTGGTGACCTCGTGCGCCTCGCGGCGAATCGGGACGTGTCCGTTTCGGTCCAGGCCTTGGGTGCGCTGCATTCACTTTCTAAGAAAGGCGCGATCTCCCGGAGCGACGAGCTGACTCGAAGCGCTCGGGACGTCGCTCTTCTCCGAGCAAATGATCCTCTTCCCGGGGTGGCGATTGCCGCCCTCGGCCTCCTCGGTGCGTTGCCCGAGAGCAAGGAAGCTCGTGCGACGCTCGAAGAGAATCTGCTTCGAAAAGGGTGGAGAGGGCAGACGGCTCTCGTCTCTCTGACGCGCCTCGACGCGGCCCGGGCGCCAGAAGCCGCGGCGGCCCGGATCGACGCGGCGCTCGTCGCCGGTACTCTCGAGCTGCGCCTCGGCGCCGCCGAATCGCTGGAATTCTTCGAAGGTGACGGGCCGCCAGAGCCGGTCGTGACGGCGGCGCTCGCCGACCGGTCCGCACGGGTGCGCGCCGCCTCCCTCTCTTCCCTTTCGAAGAAGAAATCTCCCCGTCTTTCCGCGCGGCTTCTCGCCGGGCTGATCGACCGCGACCCGGCGGTGCGCGACACGGCGCTCGAAGCGGCCGCGCCGCTCCTTGAGCAGGGAGGCGCTGACCTGAGACGCGCCTGGACGGCGGCTTTCGACCGCGCGTTCGAGTCCAAGGAGCCGGACTTCAAGGTCGGCGCGCTCGATGCCGCGGCCGCGCGGGGCGAGGCCGGGCGCGCCTTCGTGGCGGCGCACGCGGACGACGCCGACGCGGTCGTTCGCGAGAAGGCGCGCCGGCTGCTCGTCGAGAAGTACGGAGCAGCGGCCGACTTGTTCCGGCCGATCCCGGCCGCGACACGGCTTTCGCGCGAGGATTACGACCGCCTCTCGCGCGCGGCGAACGAATCGGTGTTCGAGGCGGAGATCGTGACGCCCAACGGGGCGATTCGCATGGAGCTCCTCGCCGAGGAAGCCCCGATGACGGTCGAGAATTTCCGTGCGCTCGCCGCGAGGCGCTTCTTCGACGGACTCCTGATCCATCGCGTCGTGCCCGACTTCGTCGTTCAAACCGGCGACCCGCGCGGGGACGGAAGCGGGGGGCCGGGCCACGCGATTCGCGACGAAATCAACGGGGCGCGCTACGCCCGGGGGAGTGTGGGGATGGCGCTCTCGGGGCCGGACACGGGCGGATCCCAGTGGTTCGTCGCGCTTTCACCGCAGCTTCACCTCGACGGCGGATACACGGTCTTCGGCCGCGTCCTCGAAGGGATGGAGGTCCTCGACCGCACCGAGCAGGACGACCGGCTCGTTTCCGTGCGCGTGAAAGAGAGAGCGCGCGCGAATCGGCCGCCGGGGGCGACGCCGTGAAAATCTTCGTGGGACAGCCCCTCGTCGAGCCCTCCACGATGGACCTTCTCGCGCGACACGAGGTCCTCACGGGTGCCGGTGGTTTGCCGGTTTCCGAATGGCCGCTCCTCGCGGAGGCCGAGGCGCTCCTGCCGACACCCGTCGAACGCGTCACGGAGGCCGTGCTCGCCGCCGCGCCGCGCGTGCGAATCGTCGCGAGCCACTCGGTTGGCGTCGACCACGTCGACCTTGCCGCGTGTCGCGCCCGCGGGATCCTCGTGACGAACACGCCGGACGTCCTCACGGACGCGACGGCGGACCTCGCGTGGGCCCTGATCCTCGCGGTGGCGCGGCGGCTGCACGAGGGCGAGGCGCTCGCGCGTTCGGGGACGTGGGACGGATGGAAGCCGCAGGAGCTCCTCGGCGTCTCGCTCTCGGGGCGCACGCTCGGGATCTACGGCATGGGCCGCATCGGCCGCGCCGTCGCGCGCCGCGGCGAGGCGTTCGGGATGCACGTCGTGGCGTTCGGCAGGGGCCAGAATGAAGAAGACTTCGAAGTGTTTCTTTCGAAAGTGGATGTCCTGTCGATACACGTTCCACTCACCGACGAGACACGCGGGCGGTTCGGAGAGAGAGAGTTTCTGAGAATGAAAAAGGGGGCGATCCTCGTGAATACGGCACGCGGCCCGATCGTGGACGAAGAGGCCCTCGTCGGGGCCCTTTCCTCGAAGCATCTCTTCGGCGCGGGACTCGACGTCTTCGAGAAGGAGCCTGCGATCCATCCCGGGCTGGTCTCCCTGCCGAACGTCGTCCTTCTCCCGCACCTCGGTTCCGCGACGCGCGAGACGCGCCTCGCGATGGCACGTCTCGCATGCGGGGAGATCGCGCGCTTCGCGCGCGGCGAACCGCCGCTCCACCCCGTTCCCTGAAATCCTCTTCGAACGTCACCCGATGGCGATGTCTCTCGTCGTGAGCGAGCTGGCGGCTAGTGCCAAGGGTGTGATTGCGGCTGCCGTCGCCGAGATGAGGAACGCGGTGATGAACGGCCAGGCCGGCAGATGCATCTTCAGAAGCGCGCCGAGCAGCAGCCGGAGATCGTCGGAGACGGCCACGGTCGCGAGGAGCGAAAGTCCCGTCGAGAAGACCAGCGCGAGCACGCCGCCGGTCGAGAGGGCGACCGTGACGGCATTGGGGGCGTCGTAGCGCGGGAAGACTCCGCCGAGTCCGACGTGGAGCGCGGGGATCGCGAGGCCTCCCACGAGAGCGGCGAGGAGCGCGACGGCGGACGTCGCGCCCGTGGGCCGGAGGACGAGGAGGCTCGCTCCGGTCAGGGCGAGGGCGATCCCCGTGGCGGGAAGGGCGCGGACGGCCCAGCGTGCGAGGAGCTGCCGCCGCGGGTCGAGGGGCAGCGCCCGGAGGACGAGCGCGGCGCGGCCGTCCAACGAGACGGAAGGGTATGCGAAGCGCAGCGAGAGGGCCGAGACGAGAAACAAGGACAGCCCCGTCTGAAGCCCGGCCACGAGATCGCGCGCGGAAGCGTCCGCGCCCGGCAGGAGCCGCACGTTCATCAGGTCGAGCAGAAACACGGCGGCCAGCGACCCGAGCTGCGCGGGCGTGGAGGCATCGCGGAGAAGGCTCGCCGCTTCCGCGCGGAGGAGCACGGTGGCGAGCGAGCGGGCTTCGGGGCCCCGGTGCTTCTCGCCAGCCGCTCGCGCGACTCCGGGCCGCGCATCGCGGAACACGTGCAGGTGCAGGCGCCAGAGCGCCCTGGGCACGAGGAGGAATGCGGCGAGGCCGGAAAGGAAGAGCGCGGCGCCGGGCAGGAGTCCTCCGGCGTCTCCGAAGAGTCCGCGGGTCGCGGCGCGAGCGGCCCACGCCGCGGGGTTGAGGCCGGGCGGGGAGAGAGGCGCGGTTCCCAGCCGGGTCACGACGGAAAGCGCTTCGAGGGGATCGAGGAGTCTTTCCGGCCGGGCGGCGCGAAAGCCGAGGAGCGCCACCGCGAGGCCCGTGGCGGAGAGAAAGGCCGCGAGCAGACGCGCGCGCCTCGGGGGTACGACGCGCACGAAGAGAAGTGCCGCGGCGATCCCCGCCGCGCCCGCGAGAAGGATCACGCCCGCGAGGGGAAGCACGCCGGAAAAGAACGCGAGAATGGGCCGCCCGCCCGCGCCGGCCGCGACGAGGAGCGCGGGCGCCGCGAGAAGGAGCGTCGGCGCGGAGGCGAGGACGAGCGTCAGGAGGGCCTGCCGGAGCACGAGGCGGCGGTGGGGGAACGGGAGCGTGGAAAGCGCGGCGAGCTCCTCGGAGAGGAAGAGCGTACCGATGGCCGTCGTGAGGGAGCCAAGAAATCCGAGGATGAGGGCGGCCGCGAAGGCTCCGGCGAGGAGGCGCTCGAGGAGGAACGCGGGCCGGATCTCGCGCAGTTCGCCGAGCGCGGCACGCGAAGCCCGAAGGGCGCCTTCGAGGCCGGCCATCTCGAGGCCGAGGAACATGAGAAGCGCGAAGAGTCCCGCCATCGCGGCGAGGCGCCCGCGGGCGTCGCCCGCGAGGAGAACCCTTCCAGAGGCGCGAAGGGTATTCGCGCGGAAGACCCGGTTCACGGCCGCGGCGTTCCGCCCGCGAGGTCGAAGAAGATCTCCGACAGCGTGCCCGTGCGGCCGGTTTTCGTCACGAGACTCCGCGGTGTCCCGCGTGCGACGAGTCGCCCGTCGACGAGGAGGCCGGCAACGGTCGCGATTTCCTCGGCGAGCGCGAGCTGATGGGTCGTGAGAAGGACGGCGGCGCCCGCGGCCGCAGCGGCCGCGAGGCGTTCCGTCAGGCCGCGCTGGGCGAGCGGATCGAGGCCGACCATCGGCTCGTCGAGGACGAGAACGTCCGGGTCGTGCAGGAAGGCCTGCGCGAGGGCCACGCGCTGCCGGGTACCGTGGGAGAGGGTCTCGTTGCGCTGGCTCGAAAACTCCGTCAGGTCGAACGCGGCGAGCTCCACATCGATCCGGTCTTCCAGTTCCGGCCCGCGCCGGGCGAACACGGCTCCCACGAAGCGCAGGGTCTCGCGCGGCGTCCACTTCGGCCAGAGATAAGGACGGTCGGGCACGAAACCGAGCCGCGCTTTCGCGGCGACGGGATCGCGCGCGACGTCGATTCCCGCGAGGAAGGTCCGGCCGGACGTCGCGGAGAGGAGGCCGGTGAGGAGGCCGATCGCCGTCGTCTTGCCCGCGCCGTTCGGGCCGACGAGGGCGAAAAGGGTTCCGGCGGGAATCTCGAGGGAGAGGTCCGAAAGGGCCGTCTTGTCGCCGTAGCGCTTTGTCGCTCGCTCGAACAGGATCGACGGGGCCGCGGGGAGATCAGGTGTGACGGTCAGGCGTAGAGCCCCCGGACCTGCATGGCGTGTGCGACGCGCTGGATCGCGACCATGTAGGCGGCGATGCGGTACGAGACCTTGTGGGCGGCGGCCATGTCGCGCACGTCGCCGAAGGACTGCACCATCATCTCCTCGAGGCGCTCGTTGACTTCCTGCTCGCGCCAGAAGAAGCCCATCCGGTCCTGGACCCACTCGAAGTAGGACACCGTGACACCTCCCCCGTTGGCGAGGATGTCGGGAATGACGATGACGCCCTTCTTCTCGAGGATCTCGTCGGCGTCGTGCGTGGTGGGCCCGTTCGCGCCCTCGAGAATGATCTTCGCCTTGATGTCCTTGGCGTTTTCGGCGGTGATCTGGTTCTCGAGCGCGGCCGGCACGAGGATGTCGCAATCGATCGTGAGGAGATCGTCGGCGTCGAGGGGGATGCTCCCGGGGAAGCCGACGATGGTTTTCTTCTTCGCGACGAATTCGAGGAGGGCCGGAACGTCGAGGCCCTTTTTATTCTGGATGGCACCGTTCACGTCGGACACGGCGATGATCTTCGCGCCCTGCAAGAAGAACATCTTCGCGGAGATCGACCCGACGTTGCCGAAGCCCTGGACGGCCACACGCGCGTCCTTCAGCGGCACCCCGTGGGCCTTGCCGGCCTCGCGGCCCGCGATCATGACCCCGCGGCCGGTCGCTTCGAGCCGTCCACGCGACCCACCGATCGTGATGGGCTTGCCGGTGACGATGCTCGTGACGGTGTGGCGCATGTGCATGGAGTAGGTATCCATGATCCACGCCATCGTCTGGGAGTCCGTGCCGACGTCGGGGGCCGGGACGTCCTTCTCGGGCCCGAGGACATCCATGAGCTCGGCGGTATAGCGGCGCGTTATGCGCTCGAGCTCGCCGCGCGAGAGCTTGCGCGGGTCGCAGATGACCCCGCCCTTGCCCCCGCCGAACGGAATGTTCATGACGGCGCACTTCCACGTCATCCAGGAAGCGAGCGCGCGCACCTCGTCGAGAGACACCCCCGGGTCGTAGCGGATTCCGCCCTTTGCGGGCCCGCGGGCGATGTTGTGATGAACGCGGTAGCCGATGAATAGCTCGATCCGGCCGTCGTCCATGGTGACGGGAATCGCCACTTTGACTTCCTTGATGGGCTCGCGGAGCACTTTGCAGAGCCCGGGATCGAGCTTCAGGAGACGGGCCGCCTGGTCGAAGCGAGACGCCATCTCTTCGAACGGATTGATGTTGTGCCCGGAGCCCCGGGCGGGATGGTGCAGGACGCCCGATGTGGATTCATGTCTGAAAGTCACGGAATTCTCCTTCATGGGGACATTGTCCGACTGAGTATTCTAGGCGCTCCTAAGGGGGTTGATATGACACGATCTCATCATGGCGTCTTCCGAAACCCGTGATGACGCGGAGCTGGTGAGGCTCGTTCTCGCGGGCGAGACCGAACTGTTCGCCGTCCTCGTGGACCGCTACCGATCCCGCCTCTCGCGGTACGTGGAGCGCTTCACGTATGACGTCGAGGATGCCCGCGACGTCATCCAGGACGTCTTCATCAAAGTATATGGCGCCCTCGATTCGTTCGACCCGCATTTCAAGTTTTCGACGTG
>Ga0097691_1000219_pt1 | contig 13152 bp, 13 predicted proteins | sample NGESurdeep072012_8_FD_72858 | JGI IMG/M metagenome (GOLD analysis project Ga0097691, IMG submission 72858) | Arctic peat soil microbial communities from Barrow, Alaska - NGEE Surface sample 210-1 deep-072012 | ecosystem: Environmental > Terrestrial > Soil > Wetlands > Peat ...
AGCGGCGGCGGTGTAATCGGCAGCTTGAGCGAGCCGCTCTTGGTCAGGAAGTACACGCCTTCCTTGCTGACCTCGGCTTCGACGGGCGCTTCCTTCTGCCATCCGGGAAGCAGTTCGTTCATGGAACGCGGGTCCAGCAGCGCGCCCGACAGGCAGTGCGCGCCTATTTCGCGCGCTTTTTCCAGCACGTAGATGTTCTCTTTCGAAAGCTGCGCGTCCGGGTTCCTGGCGTTGTGCTCGTCAATGAGCTGCGACAGGCGCAGGGCGCAGGCGAGTCCGGCTGGACCGCCGCCGACAATCACCACGTCGGCTTCCATCTGCGGACGCTCGATTCCTTCGAGTTGTTTTCGGAACACGATCATGAATGCCTCGGGCTGAATCGGAGAAAACGCACTATCTTAAATGAAGCGCTCCGCAGCTTACCTCGGTAAACGCGATTGGATGCCGAATTTACCGCGTCAAGTGCGGGTTTCGCGTATAGTTCGTCGCCAGCCCCCGTACAATTTTTCGTCCCTGGAGGGACTTCATGCGCAGAACACGATTCATGAGTGTGCTCTTCCTCGTTCTGTCCGCCGCCTATTTCGCCATGCCGCAGTTCCGGCAGGTCATCGAGATGCCGTGGCTTTTGCGGAGTCTCAACGCCAACGGCATTCCCGACGTAGCCAACGTTCCGCACGTGGAGCGCTGGAAGAGTGATGCCGAGTCGCGCCACGACGCGCGCCTGCTGTCCTTCATCGCGCTCTACACGCCGGACATGACCGAGGCCACACGCTTGGCCGATATGGCCACCGCCGCCGATCCTAAGTACGGCTGGATTTATTACCACCTGTTCGGCCGCACGGGTGTGGCCAAGACACCTGCGGGCCTGGCGTTCGCGAAAAAAGTACAGGCATTTGATCCCGACAACGCCGTCGGCTACCTCCTGGAAGCTCAGCACTTCCGCGACTCGAACGAGGTATTCGCCAAGATGCAGGTGCCCACCAAGGAATCTTTCGAGCAGCGCTACGCCCAGACCGATTGGCGCCTCGCCATGGAAAAGGCCTTCGCCGCCAAAAAGTACGATAGCTATTGCATCGCTCGCTTCGACCTCGATCGTCACGTCTTGCACGAGCACAATCTCGATCGCCCCATCCGCGTCCTTCTCATGGTCGCCACCTACCCGTTTCCTCACCTGATCAACCTCCGTGAATACGCCAACTTGCGCGTGAATTTCCAGGGAAAGACCGCGGAGGATGCGGGAAAATCGAAGGAAGCGCTGGACCACTACTGGACAGTTGCGCGCTTCGGCGAGCGCATGCAACTGGGATCCGGGAACCTGTTCGAGCAGCTCATTGCATACTCCGTCCAGCGCGTCGCGTACAAGCCACTGAGCGACGCCTTGCGCAAGAACGGCGACGCCCAGGCTGCTGATTCCATCCAGTACTCTGCCGATTCGCTGCAGCGGAACATTGACGCGTTTCGTGGCAAGGACATCCTCGCTGAGACTTCGACATACACGTGGAGCGCGATCCTGGTGAGCATGTTTCTCGGACTCACCGTTATCTTTGCCGCGCTTACGGTCCTGTCGATACTTTACGTGAACCTGAAACGGTGGTGGCGTGCGCACAAGACTGGCGCCATTTATGGCGGCATCACCATCGCCGAGAACTACCTGCCCATCCTGCTCTTCATTTTTTCGACCGGGTTGTACATCAGCTACTATCCCTACGCCCGCAATTTCCAGTACTACATGACCGCCGTGGGCGAAATGCACAACCTCGACACCATGTTCTTCAACACCATTACACTCCCGGTCTTCATGCCCGGGTTCATGCAACTCAGCGTAGGCAATCCGTTCGTGCCTTATATCTGGTACGCACTGGGTGGCATCGCGCTCGTCGTGGCGGCCTCCCTGGTCTTGCCGGAAAGGAAACCGGCCGAGGCGCTGGCGGCACGCACCGCGGAGGCGGGGAAGGAATAGTAAAACCGCGGATCACGCGGACGTTCGCGGAGATTATTCCGCGTCGATCCGCGTAATCCGCGGTTGATTCTTTTCTGGCCTATGCGCCCGCTTTTGCCTTTTTTACTTCCTCAATCAGAGGTGGCACGATGTCAAACAGATTCCCCACCACCCCATAATCCGCAATCTCGAAAATCGGCGCCTCTCCGTCTTTGTTGATCGCGACAATCGTCCGCGACCCCTTCATTCCCACGATATGCTGAATGGCGCCGCTGATCCCCAGCGCCAGGTACAGCTTCGGTGCGACCGTCTGTCCCGACGATCCCACCTGGCGCTCCATGGGCAGCCAGCCCGAGTCGCAAATCGGACGCGACGCCGCGATTTCCCCGCCCAGCGCCTCCGCTAACTGCTTCGCCAGTTCGATGTTCTTCTGCTCTTTGATTCCACGCCCGACGGCGACGATGATCTGCGCCTGGGTCAGGTCCACAGCCTGCTTGGCTTCCTTGAACGGCGCTTCCGGCCTGGTGCGGACGGCGCTCTCCGGAATTTCCACGTTGACCGTCTCCACCGGCGCGGCCGACGCACCCGCCTCCGCCTTATCCGCGCGGTATGCACCCGTCTGGAAGGTCGCGAAATAGGGCGCCTCACCGGTGAATGCCACGTCCGCCGCGAACTTGCCCTGGAACATCTGGCGCGTGAACAGCAGTTGGTCTCCGTCTTTGCGGAAGCCGATGCAGTCGCTGATCAGCGTGCGTCCGAGCGCCGTAGTGAGTTGTGGGGCGAAGTCGCGCACCTGGTAGGTATGCGGCATCAGTACCAGGCGCGGCTGCTTCTGCTGGATGAACTGCTTCAGGCCGGCGACGAACCCGTCGGGTGTATAGGGCTCCAGGCGCGGCGACTCGATCGCGTACACCTTGGCCACCTTCTTGCCCGCCACTTCCTTCGCGATCTCGCCCACGCCGCTGCCGGCCACCGCGGCTTCCAATGTCCAGCCGGTTTCTGCCGCTACGGCTTGCGCCGCCGCCACCGTCTCCCAACTTACGCGGTTGAGCTTGCCTTCCCGCTGCTCGACTACAACCAGAATCGTGTCCGCCATTCGTCAACTCTCTATCAATGCAGATTTGAGAACTTGAACCGGGTGCCCCGGTCTAGCCCGGGTTTGGCTAGACCGGGGATGTTCTTTCAATCAAAAATCAAAAATTGTTCGGGTGGCCCACCCTAGCCTCTTTTGCTAGGGTGGGGATTACGAAACTTGCTCTACTCTTCCCGCTCGGCCCGCACCCTCACCATGTGGCCCCAAACCACCAGTCCAAACGCCACGCAAGCCACGATGACCAGTACTGCCGAGAAACCAACCCTCTGACCGATCTTCAATCCGGCGGGCAGAAAGAAAAGGACAAGGAAGTCGAAAAACAACACCATCCCGCCGATCAACTCCAGGCTCAGGCCCGTTTCTTTCTTTTCTTCTGCGCTCGCCGGCTCCGTCATGACCCACCTCCCAGAACTCTGGTGAGTACCCGATACCACGTTCCGCAATTCCGACCCCATAAGCCCGTCACCGATGCTCGTTTGCTTATGTGGCCCCTGCTTTTCCTTCGTGTTCCTTCGTGTCCTTCGTGGTGAATGTTCTTCCGACCTACCGCCTACGACGTCCGCCCTACCTTGAGCGGTCCTAGATCACTCTCGCATCGTCCCGCAGCTTTTCGACCAGCTTCTTGGCGACCTCTCCGGGCGAGCCCTCCAGCATCTCGGTCTTTTTCGTCTTCTGCGGTATATAGAGGCGCTTGATTTGCTGGAGGTTGGGGCTGATCGACGATTCCACCTCGGCCCACGCCACTTTCTTCAGCGGCTTGTTCTTGGCCTGCTTGATCCCGATCAGCGTCGCGTAGCGCAACTTGTTGATGCCCGACTGGATGGTGAGCACCGCCGGCAGCGGCATCTCGACAAACTGGAAGAACCCCGCTTCCAGCTCCCGCTTCACCCGGATGCCCGCATCTTTCTTCTCGATCTGCATGATGATGGTGGCGTGCGGCCAGTGCAACAGTTCGCTCAGGATCACGCCCGTCTGCGCATAGCCGTAGTCGTCCGATTGCAGGCCGGTAAAAACCAGGTCGAATTGCTCGCCCTGGATCGCCGCCGCGAACGCCTTTGCCGTACTGAATGCGTCCAGACCGACGAATTTTTCGTCTTCCAGGTGGATCGCGCGGTCGGCGCCCTTGGCCAGCGCCTCGCGCACTACCTGCTGCGCCCGCGCCGGACCGGCGGTAATTACCACCACTTCGCCTCCGTGCTTCTCCTTCTGGCGGAGCGCTTCTTCCAGCGCGTAGGCGTCCGGCTCGTTCACTTCGTACGAAACGTCCTCGCGAATCCACGTGCCGCCCTCATTCAGCTTGAGCGGCGCGTCCTTCTGCGGGACCTGCTTCATGCAGACCAGGATCTTCAATTCAGGCCTCCTGCCGCCGCACGAGTGGGTGCGGCGTGGATTGAGCAAACCGAAAAGTATAAATGACGGGGGCTCAGCGCGGGAAGCACAACTCCGGCGGGCGGTGGATCAGTTGGAGTTTCCGAGGGTATGTCGACGCGCTTTTGATGAGAAGGGAAAGGGGTACGCCGGACGCTAGTCCATAAACGCGACCGACTGCATGCCGCTGAGCTCGAAACGCTTTCGGCAGCGAATGTTATTGCAAACCATCAGGTCGTCGCGCCGGACCATGTACGACCGCGCCTTGGCAAACCGTGCCCGGTCGTGCTCATCGGCCCTGCCCGGCAGTTGCCGCTTCTTGGTCCGCACCAGCCACTCCACCTCGTACTCATTGGTCTGGCGGCAATGGGGGCAAGTCAGGGTGGCTTTCTTCTTTTCCGGCCATTCTTCGTAAAAGTCGCGTTCTTCCATGTGGTTCTAATTATGTCATAAACCACCCTCACTGAGCACTTGGCACTTGGCACTTCGCACTTCATACTCGTTGCGTGGCGAAGAAGAAGAAGCCGAAGCCGTTCCGCGCCGTCACGGCGGTGAAAGCGATGGCGCGCGTACAGATCGGCGCCGTGCCGCCCACGCGTCGCGTGGAGAACGACAAGAAGAAGCGCGCCCTGACCAAGCCCAAGCACAAGCCCACAACGCGAAAGCTTCTTTCCGGCGAGTTCTGACCTCGCCGTTGTGCGCCGACGCCCAAAGCTGAAATAATCATTGTTTCTTATGCGCTCATCCAAGCTGCTGTTACGCCATCTCGTCTTCGTAATTCTGTTTTCGACCCTCGCGCTCGCCCAGGGCGTGATGCCAAGCCGCACGGTGGTCCGTCCCGTACTGACCATGTACTCGTCGGCCACCACCGATGCGGACGTCGTCTCGCAAGCCCTTTACGGCGCTACCGTGATCGTCCTCCAGGAAAAGGAAGGGTGGTCGCAGATCCAGACGCCCGATCAATACAAAGGCTGGATCGAGACCGCCGGACTTCTCGCATACAAACCCGGCGAAGCGTATGCGTCAGGCAAGAACGTCGTCCAGGTGCGCAGCCTGTTCGCCCATCTCTATCGTGAGACCGACGTCACTAAGCATGCGCCGCTGCTGACCGTTCCCTTCGAAACGCGCCTGGAAGTGGCCGCTCTTCCCGATCCGTCGAAGCCCGCACGCTGGTTGACTGTCCTTCTTCCCGACGGCCGCACAGGCATGCTCCAGGCCGCCGACGTGCAGACTACAGGCCCGCCGCTCAGCATTGACGACACCATCGCGCTCTCCCGGAAGTTCCTGGGACTTCCCTACACCTGGGGCGGAACTTCGAGCTACGGCTACGACTGCTCCGGGTTCACCCAGATGCTCATCCGGCAGCGCGGCAAGGTCATGCCCCGCGACGCCGACATCCAGGCTGCGTGGAGCGGCCTGGCGAGCGTCGAGCGTGCACAACTTGAGCCCGGCGATTTGCTCTTCTTCGGTTCTTCTCCGCAAAAGATCACGCACACCGGCATGTACATCGGCGACGGCAAGTTCATCAACGCCACCACGCACGAAACCCCGATGGTGCGCATCGACAATCTCAACGAACCATACTGGACGAAGCTGCTCGTCGCGGCTCGGAGACTCAAGCCATGAATCGTCGTGACCTGTTGAAAGCTGCCGCTATCGCCGTGGTTGCCCCATCCTTCCGCCCGGTTTTGGCGGAGGGTGGGGAAGTTCCTGAGGATCAGTGTGGTCTCGCTCCCGCCCCGACCACCGGCCCCGCGCGCCTCGAGACTGAGATCTTTCGCGTCAAGCTGACCCATACCTGGACCACGACGATGTCGTCCAGCGACTACCGCGACGTGATCTACGCCCGCTACACGCGCGACGGCGTCACCGGTATCGGCGAAGGCGCGCCCATCGTCCGCTACAAGGAGGACGCGAAGAGCGCGCAGGCGATGCTGCAATCCATCCACGGCCTGGTCGAAAGCGCGGACCCGTGGGCCTTCGACAAGCTCATGCGCAACATTTTCGAGATGGTACAGGGTGAGCACGCGGGCAAGTCGGCGCTCGATATCGCCATCATGGATTGGGTCGGGAAGAAGATGAACGTGCCCATTTATCGCCTGCTCGGCCTCGATCCCAAGGACGCTCCCATCACCACCTTCTCCATCGGCGTGGACACGCCCGAGATGACGCGCCAGAAGGTGGAAGAGGCGAAGGACTTCCCCGTTCTCAAGATCAAGATGGGCATCGGCAAGGACGAGGACACGCTGAAGGCGATCCGCGCCGTCACCAAGAAGCCGCTCCGCGTGGACGCCAACGAGGGCTGGAAGACCAAGGAAGAGGCGGTCGAGAAGATCAAGTGGCTGGAGCAGGACGGCGGCGTGGAGTTCGTCGAGCAGCCCATGCGCGCCGACATGATCGACGAAACCCGCTGGGTCAAAGAGCGCGTCAAGATGCCGCTCATCGCCGACGAAGCCTGCACCGACGCCACGCTCATCCCCAGGCTCGCGACCGCTTTTGACGGCATCAACGTGAAGCTGGACAAGGCGGGCGGCATCCTCGAAGGCCACCGCTGGATCTCGATCGCCAAGGCCCTGGGCATGAAGACCATGCTTGGCTGCATGATTTCCAGTTCCGTCACCGTTACCGCCGCCGCCCATCTTTCTCCCTTGGTGGACTACGCCGACCTCGACGGCAATTTGCTGATCTCCAACGATCCCTATCACGGCGTCACGGTGAACAAGGGCAAGCTCGTGCTGCCGAATGGACCGGGGTTGGGGTTGACGAAGGCGTAGGAGCGGGCTCCGGGCTTCGGGCTTCGGGGGACCGAAGGCGTAGCGCTGGCTTCCAGCCGGCAGTGGCGACGGCATCCTGCCGTCGTGGATTACCACTTTGCTAAGTAATCGCCGAGGTATTACACGCCAGCTTTTTTCACGACCCAATGGAATCAACGCACTAAGCCCGGGTAACCCGGGCATTTTTTTCGGAAAGATCGAGCGAAAAGTTGTCGAGTAAGGTAAGAGGGGGGCGGCCCCCTTGGAATTTTGCGGGCAAATCCCCGGGTTCAAAGGAGTTGCTTGCGAAATCGCCGCCGGTAAGAGGTTACGGGCCGACATGGGGGAGATGCGTGCATGAGGGACACTACTCCCTCGATGTCACGGGGTGAGTTTAGAAGATTGCGGAAGTGCTGTCAGTGATGTTGGACACGCGTGGGTGTGACGAGATTTCAGATGGGAACACCCCCGCTCAAGCCAAAGACGGGCTTGAACGGGGCACCCTCGGGTGTATCGTGAGCGTTAGGCTGGGCCACCTGCCTTGGCCGAATCCACGCGGGAAGAACTCGAACAAGACCACGGGCAGCAGTTGGAAAAGCTGCCGTAATCCAACGGCACAGGTCGTCAGCGAAGGCGTCGGGAGGGCAAAACCAACAATCCTCACCCGCGCTTGATGATAAGCACCGTCTTGTCATCAATACGGTCCTCCTCCTTAATTTGCAGCAGATGCTCGTCATGTTCCACCGCGTATTGGAGGATCGCGTTACAAATCTCTTTTGCCGACTCCGCGTTGTGCTGTCGAATCACCCGCTCGATCTGCGCCCGGTCCGCTTCATCGCTGCCGTCGTAAACACCGTCTGTATAAAGGAAAATAATGTCGCCTGGGCTCATCAGAGTAATTTCTGCCACATCGGAGGAGTTCACCACCCTTTTCCTGAGCTTCATGGAAAAGTATTTGCTTCGGTCAGGATAATCCTCGGGAATCTCCAACCCAAGGGCAGGGAACTGCACCATGCAATTCTCGTCGACCTCCATGAACTTTCCGTATTCCGCGGAAAATATCAGTGGTGGTGGGTGGCCGAAATTTACGAAGCGGAAAAGTCCATTGGGGTAGATTTCGCCGTACAGCATAGTCGCGATTTCTCGCGAATTGTCGTCTGCATTTCGCCCTAAAGCGTTGCGTGCAGTGACGGACTGCGCCAGCCTGACGTTGATCTTCTCGAAGAACTCCGGTGTGGTTTTTCCATTGCGATCGAGTTCAGAGAGGATGAATGCATGAAACGTATCATGTACGGTCGACGCGATCTTCGCCGAGATGATGCCGTGCCCCTGCGCGTCCACCAATAACACTCCCGCAATCTTATATAGGTCTTCCAGATCCTCGGCGATTCTCAATTGCTCTGAACGCTTTGCCTGTCTGTACTCCGTTTCCTGGACTGTGTCGTAACCCGGTTTCGACTCCAACCACTGCACATGGTCATCGACCGAATTGCGTGGAGTCTGGCCTTTCGGGAGAGGCTCCAGAAATTCCGTAGAAAGTCGGAGTGCTCGTGCGATCCGCGCATCGATGTTGTAGCGTTGCTGAAAATTGATGTACTCAAATAGATCACCGCCCACTGTGCCAGCAGGGATGGAGTTGCCGTACATGTCGATTCCGGCCAAATGGGGAATCGCACCCTCCACGGGCATTAGTCTCTTGCGAAGGTACTCGTCGATGCTGGTGTCCATCTGGGGCGTCTCTCTGCAAGGCGTATTTTTGCCAATACCGTTGGCGTCGAAAAGTCGGCAACGTTTGTACTGGCAAGAATACGCGATTATCCGACAAGCAGATCTGAAGGCGTCAGCAAGGTGCGACGGTTTGAGCGGTGTTCCGGTTTTGAGGCTAGCCGCTACCGTGTCAAAAACGAGGTCAACAACCTAAATACCTGTACCTGCTTTGTTTTTCCGTGTTCGCTCGTCACCAAAACGGCCCAAAATTGACGAGTTTTGGTGACGAATTGGTGACGAGTTCTCAAATCCACTCAGGGCGATCAACACCTGATTCAAGACTCTACGTCCAAAAGCGTTTCAACTTTTCGATGGCAGTGTTGATATCGTCGAATCCATTGTTCTCACAGTACTCCACCAAAGAAGAATTCTCAGAGATTTTCGAAAAATACCAACCGAAACCCTCAAGCTCCTTTCTTGAGATAGCCTTCGTTTCGAGGTGAGCGTAGCAAAGGCGCCACAGCAGATTAAAGAGCTTGTCGAACTTCTGCAGGTATTCGTTTCGTGTCGCACTGTCGATTGCAGTTTCGGCCCCAAAAATCTCAGAGATGGTTATGTCGGGATGGCGACCCTCTAGAATCGTGATTGTCTCGACCAAAACCGGGTCATTATCTAGATATTGGGATTGTTCGCACAAAAACTCAGTACGTCGCCAGGCAAGTTCTTTTAGACGAGTGACGATATATGAGATGACAGTAAAGAGGACAGTAACAATAGTCACTGCAGATGCAACAACTGCCTCCCAGTTCGGGTGAGCGAAGAAAGTGCTCATCGAGACCCTCCTTTTTCATGAATGTGGGTACGACTACTTCCACTTCACGCGCGCCAACTTCTTAACCTCTAGTTCGGTGATCTTCATCGGGGCTGGTGGCCCACATCTTAAATTGAATGCTGATGGTGCCCCACATCTGCCCGCTTTTGGCAGATGTGGGATTCTCTGATTAATCGTCCCACATCTCGCAAACCCGGCGAGATGTGGGGCACCAGGCTCATTCGACAAGAAGCGGCGGCAGCCGACGTTAATCGCATCCGCTGCCGCCGTTTGATAGGTTAGTTCAAGCTCGTGTGCTCCGGTTATATCCCGTCCAACCAGGCGTCGAGTATTCTTGCCGGGCCCGTAACCTTTTAGGTGACTTGGCGGTTTACCTCAGTGAAAGACAAAGGCGTCTCGCGGAGAACGTAGTGAGGGCTCAGGAAACGAACGAACAAAACGACGAGCGGCTTCTCATCGAGGCGGCGAAGCGGGACCCGGGCCGCTTTGCCGATCTCTACGAGAGCAACTTCGAACGTGTGTATGCCTACATCGCCGGCCGCGTCCGCGATCGCGATATGGCTCAGGACCTGACCGCCGAAGTTTTCCAGCAGGCGCTGGCGAACATCGGACACTTCGAGTGGCGCGGGGTCCCGTTCATGGCGTGGCTGATGCGCATTGCCTCGAACGCGATTGCCGACCGCTGGCAGAGGAATGCGAAGGAGCCTCCGCTCCCTGACGATCCGCCCGAAGAAGAGGGTACGGACGACCAGATCGAGCGGCGGGCCATGCTCTCGGAGCTGGTGGACGCGCTTCCGCCGGACCAGCGGCACGTGGTCCTGCGGCGCTTCGTAGACCAGCGCAGCATCCGCGAGATCGCGCACGAGTTGCAGCGCAGCGAAGGCGCCATCAAGCAATTGCAGTTCCGCGCCTTGCAAACACTGAGGATGAACCTAAGGAGCACACGAAATGGCTAGCCCGGCACTGATCGAACAACTCGACTTCGCCATCGACGCGCTGATGGCCAAACCCGAACGCGCTCTGCCGCAGGTAGACCCCGCGGTGATGCCGCTGCTGATGGTAGCGGCCGAATTGCGCAGCCTTCCCCGCCGCACGTTCAAGACGCAACTCAAGGCCGACCTCCTCGAACGGGCGGTTGCTCCCGCTATGCGCGTTATCCCGATGGAGCGCCCCGCGGCACGCATTGCCACGCAGGCCCAGGTACTTCCAACGCTGTTTGGCGCGGGTTACGGCAGCTACGCCGTACAGGGCCGGAATTTTGCGGCGTCATTCGTCGCACATGTCGTCGTAATCGCATTGATTGCGACCTCCGGGCTCTGGGTTACCACGCACCAACAGCCGATGCATGAGCAAGTCACCGCGCTGATCGCGCCCACCCTTTCCGACTACACGCCGCTCTCCGCGAACGCGAACGACAGGACCGGCGGCGGTGGTGGCGGCGGCGACCGCGACAAGTTCAACGCGCCACAAGGACGCCTGCCCAAGTTCGCGCTCGACCAGTTCACTCCCCCGGCGATGGTGATCCGCAACGATCATGCGAAGCTCACCATGGAACCCACGGTGGTTGTTCCGCCGCAAATCCAAGTACCGAATTCATCGGCAGCAAACCTTGGTGACCCACTTTCGCGAATCTTCGGCCCCCCATCCAATGGCACCGGCTCTGGCGGTGGCATAGGGGACGGCAGCGGCGGCGGAATCGGCAGCGGGCGCGGGCCCGGCGTTGGTCCGGGCTGGGGCGGAGGGATTGGCGGGGGGGCGTATCGGGTCGGTGGCGGAGTGAGCGCGCCGCGGGCAGTTTTCGCTCCCGACCCGGAGTACTCCGAAGAGGCGCGTAAAGCCAAGTATCAGGGGACGGTGGTTCTCTGGGTCGTGGTCGGTCCCGACGGACGCCCGCACGACGTGAGAATCCAGCGCACGCTGGGCATGGGTCTGGACGAGAAGGCCATCGCCGCCGTCCGCACCTGGAAGTTCGCGCCCGCACTGAAAGATGGTCAACCGGTTGCCGTGCAAATCAACATCGAAGTGAGTTTCAGGCTCTACTAAACGAGAAGCAGTTCAAAGTTTCGAGTTTCAGTTTCCAGTCGTCCGGCTGAAACTGAAACTCGAAACTGAAACTGTTTACAGCCGATTAAATCCATCCAGCGCCGCGACTTAATAGGCCGGGTGCCCCGGGCAAGCGCTCCGGTTCACAACAACCAGAATCTTGAGGGTGCCCCGGGTAAGCCCGGTGTTGGCTTACCCGGGATTTTCCTTTGCGTTCCTTCGCGTCCGTAGCCTGCCCTGAGCGAAGTCGAAGGGCCGTGAAATGTTTTGATCCGCCTTCATCCGCGTTCATCAGCGGCTGATTTGTTTTTCCCGACGCCGACGATTCGTTCGTCGAGCTGAAACATTATTGAGTGATACGGGGAGTGGAGCCCGAAGTTCAATTTCATTTGCCGGATGGCCCATCCTTTCGCGCGGGGGCCTTGTCACCGCAAAGGGCGCAAAGGAACGCAAAGGAAGAGCAAGCCGCGGGCGGTTGGACGCGACCACCGCTTGCCGCTAAAATGGAGGCAGCGTAGGCGCGTAGCTCAGTTGGTTAGAGCGCTACCTTGACACGGTAGAGGTCAGGAGTTCGAGTCTCCTCGTGCCTACCATTTCTTGTCTGCAAATCTTCCTCGACCTGCCCGCGTCCACGTTTGCAGCTTGCCCACCCCCGTGCGGCGTAACCACTCCTGATATCGCATTCGACACGCCCGCGGGCTTCGAGGAGAATGGTGACGCACGGTAGAGCTGGAGAATTCATGGCCAGTGGCAACGGAGCGCGGCACAACATCCTGGTGGTCGATGACGAGCCGCAAATCACGCGCGTGCTCCGGACAGCGCTCTCGGGATACGGATATCTCGTCCGTACGGCGGGCGACGGCGACGAAGCGGCCGAAGTGATGCGCGGCTGGACGCCCGACCTGGTGATCACCGACCTCGCCATGCCGAACATGGGCGGGCTGGAGTTGTGCCGGCGGGTGCGGACCAAGTCGAAGGTGCCGATCATCGTGCTGTCGGTGCGCGGCGAGGAAAAAGTCAAGGTGGAGGCGCTCGACGCGGGCGCCGACGACTACGTCACCAAGCCCTTCAACATGAACGAGCTGCTGGCGCGCGTGCGGGCGGCGCTGCGGCGCGCGGGCATGCCGTCGTTGGAGGACGAAGCCAAGCAGATCGAGGTCGGGGATTTCCGCATCGACCTGTTGACGCGCGTGGTCAGCGTGAAAGAACGCGAGGTCCGCCTGACGCCGAAGGAGTTTGACCTGCTCACCTACCTGGCGCGGCATCCGAACAAAGTGATCACGCACCGCACGCTGCTGGCGGCGGTATGGGGCGACACGAGCACCGAACAGCCGGAGTACCTGCGGGTCTTCATCAACCACCTGCGCAACAAGCTGGAGCCCGAAGATGGCTCTACGCGTTACATCGTTACCGAGCC
>Ga0097691_1002262_pt1 | contig 13135 bp, 13 predicted proteins | sample NGESurdeep072012_8_FD_72858 | JGI IMG/M metagenome (GOLD analysis project Ga0097691, IMG submission 72858) | Arctic peat soil microbial communities from Barrow, Alaska - NGEE Surface sample 210-1 deep-072012 | ecosystem: Environmental > Terrestrial > Soil > Wetlands > Peat ...
CACAACATACTTCTTTACCGAAATCTCCTTCGCAGCCATGATTGTCTCCGTCGCTCCCGTCGCGACAGAATCGAATCACAAAATCCTTATCCTTTCAAATTAATTGAAGCTGGCGACTAGAGTCATTTCTGATGCCTCGATTGGTATGGAGGGGGACAGTATCGCGAATTGACGGGGACGCAATCAAGCCGGCGCGGTGTCGCGCGACCGGTCGGAGGATGCGGCAGGAGCCGAGAGGGCATTGCCGAGCATGCTTTGCTTGTCACGGCGGCGCTGCACCGACGACGGGATTCGCATCGCTTCGCGATACTTCGCAACCGTGCGACGGGCAATATCAATGCCCGATTCGCGCAATCGTTCCACGATGGTGTCGTCCGAGAGAATCACGGCGGGGTCTTCGGCATCGATCAGCTGCTTGATGTGATGGCGGACGGCCTCCGCCGAATGGGCTTCGCCGCCGTCGGCCGACGCAATCGACGCGGTGAAAAAATACTTCAATTCGAAACTGCCGCGATTGGTCGCCATGTATTTGTTGGCGGTCACCCGCGACACCGTCGATTCATGCATCTGGATGGCATCCGCCACCGCCTTGAGGTTGAGCGGCCGCAGATGCGCCACGCCGTGGGTGAAGAAGCCGTCCTGCTGCCGCACGATCTCGGTTGCGACTTTCAGGATGGTGCGGGCGCGCTGATCGAGCGCGCGCACCAGCCAGGTTGCGTTCTGCAGGCAATCGGAGAAATAGGACTTGTCGCCGTCCTTGCGGATCGTCTTCGACAGCTCGGTGTAATAGACCTGATTGACCAGCACCCTCGGCAACGTGTCGCTGTTGAGTTCGACGTGCCAGCCGCCGTCGGGCCCCGGCCGCACATACACATCCGGCACCATGGTCTGCATCCGGGCCGAGCCGAATTTCAAACCCGGCTTCGGATCGAGGCGGCGGATTTCGCCGATCATGTCGGTGATATCCTCATCATCGACGCCGCAGGATTTTCTTAAAGCGGCGATATCGCGTTTCGCCAGAAGATCCAGATGCTCGACCAGCGCCTGCATCGCAGGATCGTAACGATTGAGCTCGCGCAGCTGGATCGCAAGGCACTCGCTGAGATTTCGCGCGCAAACGCCGGGCGGATCGAATTTCTGCAGCACCGCGAGAACCGCTTCGACGTCGTTCTGTGACGCTCCGAGCCGCTCGGCCGCCTGCCCCAGATCCGGCGGCAGGTAACCCGCCTCGTCCACCAGGTCGATGAGGTACTGGCCGATCATGCGCTGCGCCGGCTCGGTAAAGGCCACCGCCAGCTGCTCGGCGAGATGACTGCCGAGCGTGATCTCGGCGGCGACGAAGGCTTCAAGATTGTAGCTGTCATCGTTGGAAGCGCCGCCGCCCCATTCGGTATACGCCGTCGGTGCCGCATCCTGCGCGGTGCGCGCGGCGGCTTCGGCGGGCTCCTCGGGAAACACGTTGTCGAGGCCGGTATCGAGGGTCTGCTCGATCTCGGCGCGGCTGCCGAGGTCGCGATTCATCCACTCTTCCTGGACCGGCTCGAAGCCGTCGCCGGCGGAGCCGTTGGCCATCTCGGATCGCTCCGAAGCGGCGTCGTCGCCGTAGGCGGAGCCCGAATCGTCGGAATCGGAAAATTCGGCGCGCTCCGGCATGGGCTCGCCGGCGACCGGGGGCTCGGTGCCGTCACTGGCGCGCTCAAGTAGCGGGTTTCGCTCCAGTTCCTCCTCGACGAAGGCCGAAAGGTCGAGATTGGACAGCTGCAGGAGCTTGATTGCCTGCATCAGCTGCGGCGTCATCACCAGCGACTGGGACTGGCGGAACTCTAATCTCTGCGTCAGCGCCATGGCGGCAAGACCGATCCAAGGAAGTTGGTCCGATTCTTGCTTAAACTAGTCAAAAGCCGATGTACACGGCTTGACGAATTGGAAAAATCGACTATGGGCGGAATTCTAGGCCAAGGTTAAAGCCGGAATTCCTCGCCAAGGTAAAGACGGCGGACATCCGGATCATTGACGATCTCGTCCGGATTGCCCTCGGTCAAGATCTCGCCGGCATAGACGATATAGGCGCGGTCGGTCAGCCCCAGCGTTTCCCGCACATTGTGGTCGGTAATCAGCACGCCGATGCCGCGATTGGTGAGATGGCGGACGAGGTCCTGAATGTCGCCCACCGCGATCGGATCGATGCCGGCGAACGGTTCGTCGAGCAGCATGTAATTGGGACGGGTCGCCAGCGCCCGCGCGATCTCGACGCGACGCCGCTCGCCGCCCGACAGCGCAATCGACGGCGTTTTACGCAGCCGGGCGATGTTGAATTCGTCGAGCAGGGAATTGAGTTCGGCCTCGCGCTTCTTCTTCGAGGGTTCGACGACCTCCAGCACCGCGCGGATATTCTGCTCCACCGTGAGACCGCGAAAGATCGAGGCCTCCTGCGGCAGGTACCCGATTCCGAGCCGGGCGCGCTGATACATCGGCAGCTTGGTGACGTCGTGGCCATCGAGCTCGATGGTGCCGCGATCCGCCTTGATCAGGCCGGTGATCATGTAAAATACCGTGGTCTTGCCGGCGCCGTTCGGACCCAGCAAACCCACGGCCTCGCCGCGGCGGACATAGATGCTGACGCCGCGTACCACCTGTCGGGAGCCGAAACTCTTTTCCACGCTATGCACAGCCAGATAGCCCGCCCGCTGCGCCAGCCGCGGCGCGGTCACGCCATTGGTCTTGGCTCGCGGCGGCCGCGGCTTTTCCGCGGGAGGCGGCTTTTCGGCCCGAGGCCTATCCAGTTTCAGCGTCGGCGCATCGCGGATAATCGGAGGTGCGTCGCGTACCGGGCTGGTCAGCATCTCGCCCATGGTATCGCCGAGCGCGGTGATGTCAGCGCGCGTGCGCGCAAATCCTGGCGGATTGCGTTTCGCCGGGCGCCGCCGGAACATGCCGAGTAAATCCACCATCCCCGCTTCGCTCAGCCTTTCGCGGTGATCCCGCAACCCGCCGCGGCGATTCGATTCGCTCGCGCAACATGAAGGAATGGATGTCGCTTGCCCAGCGAAGCACCCTCGATTTGAGGCGCGGACCACACCGCCGGGCCGCTCCCGTAGATACAGGCTCGCACCGCGGGCTTCAACCTCGCCGCGCGCGGATAGCGCACAAGTGACTGATACTATTTCGGTTTATTTGAGCCCGACCCCGCAGGTGTCGCTGAGGGTGTCACCCCAGGTATCATCGGGCCGCCCTGGCCGGAGGATTGAAACAGGCCCTGCACGCGCCCGCTGTCGGATTCCACCCGCGACACCCCCGTCGTCATGTCCACCATCAGCCGATCGCCACGCAGCACATTCTTGCCCTGGGTCAGGACGACTCCGCCGAGCACGGTGACCAGGTTGGTCTTGGTGTCGAACACAGCGGTTTCGCCGGTCACGACCTGATCCTTCTGGGTCACGACCACGCTGCCTCTCGCCTCCAGCCGGCGTATCGACGAACTGCCGCCGGGACCGGGGGTCGCGGACTGGATCGGCGCCGATTTCGCCGCGGCCTTGGAATTGGCGGCCGGCGCCGCTGATGGGGCTGGCGTCGAATCGTAGAACACCACCAGCGATTTGGACGTCATGGTGGTGTCACCCTGCACCACCTTCACATTGCCGGAGAATGTCGCTTCCTTTTTCTTGTCCCGCATCTCAAGCGCGGCGGCCTCGATCTGTATCGGCTGGTCGCGATTCTGCGAAAAGCCCTGCATGGCATTGGGCACGCCCTGCACCGCGCTCTGCGCGCCGGCTTCACCGGCGGCGATCACCGCGAGTGCAAAAGCGGCCGTCCAGGCGCAATGCGCGATCCGCCTGGTCGGAGTGCTGCCCATGGAAAACATCATCCTGAGAATCATTTCGGGTTGGCGGACTTGCCGGAAACGGACCGCGTTTTGCCGGGCTGGACGGGCTCTGCCGATGTAACGGATGCGTTGGCGGGCTGACCGGACGCTCCCAGATTGTCCAAATTCATCACCACGTTGCCTTCGAACCTCACCACCTCTCCGCCTCCGGTAATTCTGAGCTTGTCGGCGGTCAGCGTTCCGTTCAGCAACTTGACGTCGACGTGTTCTTCAGACGTCACCGTGCCCTTGCCGATATCGACAAACGCCTGCGATAGCCTTGCTTCATAGCCGGTGGAGGATTGCAGAAAGATATCTTTACGCAGATCCAGCAATTGTTGCTTGGTATCCATCAACCCGTAGCGGGCGTCCAGCGTAACGGTCGTCGTCTGATCTTCCATCAGCACCTTGGCCCGTAACGTCTTGAGTTCGACGTGATCCGGATCGGTCACATCCTGGGTCGCGGTTTTTGCCCAGACTTCGTACGGCCGCTGATCGGTCGAGTAGCCGGACAGATGCGGCGATTCCATCGTGATCCTGGTGCCGGAAACGACGAGGTTTCCCATGTCGATCGGCAGCTTGGGCATCAGCATCCGGAACGGATTGAAGATCGACACCGCGACGATGGCCGTCATCGACAGGATCACGGCCGCCGGGACCGCGACGCGCAGCACCCGCACCATCCGGCTGTGGCGCGCAGCGATGGCAAAGCGCGCGTCCATTCCGGCTTGATAGGCTGAGCTCTGAACCGAATTCACCGCTGCTCCAGACGAAGCGAGACCTGATCACTCTACCCGGGATTGCCTGATTTTGCAGCCCGGACCTCGTGTTACTAATGCCGCCGATTTGAGTTACTGCAGTGCTGCCGCTGCCTCGCAGACAGGAACTTCAAGTCGAAATGCGGCATTAGAAACATAGAGTTGCTGGGTGACCCTTTTGCTTTCCGAAGTTCGCGTTCGAGGTTGCCGCATTGGTTCACGAACTTCGGAAACGGGTCGCCAGTGTGACCGAAACGGGGCGGCAGCCGCGGCAAAGCGCCCTTCCAGCACTAGGAATGCGCAAAAATGTCCTCGGTGTCCCAGCCCTGCAGATCGAGCTTTGCCCGTGTCGGCAGAAAATCGAAACAGGCCTGCGCCAGCGCCAAACGGCCCTCGCGCGCGAGCATGGCATCGAGCCGCTCGCGCAAGGCATGCAGATGCAGCACGTCCGATGCCGCGTAAGCCAGTTGTGCCTCGCTCAGGGTTTGCGAGCCCCAGTCGCTCGATTGCTGCTGCTTGGACAGATCGATGTTGAGCACCTCGCGCACCAGATCCTTCAGGCCATGGCGATCGGTGTAGGTGCGGCTGAGCCGCGAGGCGATCTTGGTGCAGTACACCGGCTGCGGCATCACGCCGAAGGCGTTGTAGAGCGCGGCGACATCGAACCGCGCGAAATGAAAGATTTTCGTGATCTTCGGATTGGCCAGCAATGCCTTCAGATTCGGCGCGTCGGCATGATCCTTGGGGATCTGCACCACATCGGCGCTGCCGTCGCCGTTCGACATCTGCACCACGCAGAGCCGGTCGCGATGCGGCCGCAGCCCCATGGTCTCGGTATCGATCGCCACCGAATCGGTGTAGCGGGACAGATCGGGCAGATCGCCGCGATGCAGGCGTACGGTCATGGTGTTCTAGAACCTCGTCGAATCGCTGCGGACCAAGCTACCGCCCAAACCCGAAAGAGGCGAGCGTCCGGTGGCCTCGAATGGTGACAGGAGGACATCCAAGAATATGTGGTGCCCAGGAAAGGACTCGAACCTTCACGGCCGTTAAGCCACTGGCACCTGAAGCCAGCGCGTCTACCAATTCCGCCACCTGGGCCCGGGCCGGTTAGTACGGATCGGTCGCGCGCTTGTCAAATTGGCAAACTGTGACCCAAATGCGCTGTACAGCGCCGACATGTTGGCGTATCGCGAAACCGCTAAATACCCCTGAGATCGATTGAATTTGACCCTAGGAAATTGACGCCATGGCATCGAATCTGGACACGCTGGTCACGGTTTTCGGAGGATCGGGCTTTCTGGGGCGAAGCGTGGTGCGCGCGCTCGCCAAGCGCGATTACCGCATCCGGGTCGCGGTGCGGCGGCCGGAGCTGGCCGGGCATCTGCAGCCGCTCGGCAAGGTCGGCCAGATCCACGCCGTGCAGGCCAATCTGCGCTATCCCGCTTCCGTCGAGGCCGCGATGCGCGACTCCCATGTCGCCATCAATCTGGTCGGTATTCTGACCGAGAGCGGCGCGCAGACATTCGACGCGGTGCAAGGCTCAGGCGCAGGCTCAGTGGCAAAGGCCGCAAGCGCCCTCGGCGCGCGGATGGTGCATGTCTCCGCCATCGGCGCCGACGAGAATTCGCTGTCGGGCTACGGGCGCGCCAAGGCCGCGGGTGAAAAGGCGGTGCTGTCAGCCGTCCCGACGGCCACGATCATGCGGCCTTCGGTCGTGTTCGGGCCGGAGGATCAATTCACCAACCGCTTCGCGGCGCTGGCGCTGATCTCGCCGGTGCTGCCGCTGATCGGCGGCGGTCTGACAAAGCTGCAGCCGGTTTATGTCGGCGATGTCGCGACCGCGGTCGCCGACGCCGTCGACGGCAAGACCAAAGCCGGCGCGACGTATGAGCTCGGCGGTCCGGAACTGCTGACGATGCGCGAGATCATCGAAATCATCCTCGCGACCATCGAACGCCGGCGCATGCTGGTTTCGCTGCCGTTCGGGCTGGCGAAACTCCAGGCGATGTTCCTGCAGTTCGCGCCGGGGCCGCTAAAACTGACGCCGGACCAGGTGGCGCTGCTGCGGTCGGACAATGTGGTGTCGGACGCAGCGAAAGCCGCAGGGCTAACGCTGGAAGGCCTGGGAATCGCGCCGGATTCGCTGGAAGCGATCGCGCCGCAATATCTCTGGCGCTTCCGCCGGACCGGACAGTTCGCGCATAAGGGGGCGTAGTTTATCAGCCCGTCGTCCCGGCGTTCGCGTCGCGTTCGCGGGGACGACGTGGAGAAGTCTTATTTCCCCATCGCCAGCGCGATCAGGCCGAGCGTGCCGACGATGACGCGCCACCACGCGAACAGTACAAACCCGTGGCGCGTGACGTAAGTCAGGAATGTCTTCACCACGACGATCGCGGTGACGAACGATACCGCGAATCCGATCGCGATGATTCCAGCGTGATCGGCCGTCATGTCGGCGCGGTTCTTGTAAAGGTCGTAGGCGAACGCGCCGACCATGGTCGGGATCGCCAGGAAGAACGAAAACTCCGCCGCCGCGCGCTTGTCGGCGCCAAGCAGCATCGCCGCGACGATGCTGGCGCCGGAGCGCGACACGCCGGGAATCATCGCAAGGCACTGCGCGAACCCGATCGCGAGATACATCGGCAGTGGGAATGTCGTGGCATCGTGTTCATGCGGATCGTGATCGAGCTGATCGACCCACAACAGTATGGCGCCGCCGACGATCAGCGAAAAGCACACCACCCACGGATTGAACAGATATGTCTTGATGTAGCCGCCGGCCGCGGCGCCGATCACGGCCGCAGGCAAGAACGCCACCAGCAGACCGATGACGAATCGCCTGTCATCGGGATTGGAGAACATGCCGAGCGCGATCCGCCACAATTTGACGAAATAGATGGCGACAATCGCCAGGATCGCGCCGAGCTGAATCAGCACCGCGAAGCTCTTCCAGAAACTGCCCTCACCGAGATCGAAGAATCGTTCCGCCAGCAGCAGATGGCCCGTCGAGGACACCGGAAGGAATTCCGTGACACCCTCGACGATGCCGAGAATCACCGCCCTCAATGCATCAGACATCATGACCCAGTGCCCCGTTCCGCAGTTCGCGATCCATCGTTTCTAGTGCCGCTCTTCGATTCGAAGTTCCTGTTACGAGCTTGCGGCAACCGGTGCTGGAACTTCAAATCGGCGGCACTGGCCCGTTACGATCGATATGATCCGAAAAAGCCGGGTTCTTCTCGCTTATTCGTCCCGCTGCCGCAATCGCAAAAAACGTGAAAACACAGGTTGCCTCGTTCGCGCGCTTAGGTAGTTTGGCCGCTTCCCGGGTTCAGGGTTTCTTAAGCGCGGCAAATCTAACAAGGGATTTATGTACACGCTGTTTCATCATCCGTTCTGTCCGCATTCGCGCTTCATCCGCCTGGCGCTCGGCGAATACGGCCTTGATCTGCGGCTGGTGGAAGAGCGGGTGTGGGAGCGTCGCGAGGCATTTCTTGCGCTGAACCCTGCGGGAACCACGCCGGTGCTGATATCGGAAGGCCGGCCCGCGATTCCCGGCGCCGGCATCATCGCCGAATATCTTGATGAGAGCCATGGCGCCGGGATGGATGAACGCCGGCTGCTGCCATCAGCGATGGGCGAGCGCATCGAGGTGCGCCGGCTGATGGCTTGGTTCAACGAGAAATTCTTCGAAGAGGCCTCCAATCCGCTGGTCACCGAGCGAATCTACAAGCGCTTCATGACCGAAGAGGACGGCGGCGGCGCGCCGGCGGCGGAGGTGATCCGCGCGGCGAAGGCAAATGTGCGCTATCATCTGGCCTATATCGGCTGGCTGGCGCAGACGCGGAATTTTCTGGCCGGCGACCGGCTGACCTATGCGGACCTCGCCGCCGCGGCGCACCTTTCGGCGATCGATTATCTGGGCGACGTGCCATGGATCGAGGACGACGCGGCAAAGGCGTGGTACGCGCGGGTGAAATCCCGCCCGTCGTTCCGTCCGCTGCTGAGCGAATGGCTGGCGGGCGTGCCGGCATCGCGCACCTACGTGGACCTCGACTTCTGAACCCGGCCGTCAGGCTTGCTCCCGCCGATCTGAAGGCCGCGCTCGCCGACGAAGCGCGGGCGCTGGGGTTCGATTGCGTCGGCGTGACCGATCCGGATGCGATCGCGGATGCGGCCGGGCATTTCCGCGCCTTCATCGCCGCCGGCGCGCATGGCGACATGGACTGGCTCGCAGCTCACCCGGAACGCCGTGCCGATCCCCGCGTGCTGTGGGCGAGTGTACGCTCGGTGATCATGTTCGGGGTCAATTACGGGCCCGATGAAAATCCGCTGGCTATCCTGCAGCAGCGCACGAGCGGCGCGATCTCGGTCTATGCACAGGGCGACGATTATCACGACCTGATCAAGAAGCGGCTGAAGGCGCTGGCGCGATGGCTGGTCGCCACATCCGGCGGCGAGGTCAAGGTGTTCGTCGATACCGCCGCCGTGATGGAAAAGCCGCTGGCGCAGGCGGCGGGACTGGGCTGGCAGGGAAAGCACACCAATCTCGTCTCGCGCGAATTCGGCTCCTGGCTGTTCCTCGGCGCGATCTTCACCACACTTGATCTGCCGCGCGACGCCGCCGATACCGACCATTGCGGCTCATGCCTGGCCTGTCTCGATATCTGCCCGACCGCGGCGTTTCCAGCACCTTACAAGCTCGATGCCCGGCGCTGCATTTCCTATCTTACGATCGAGAACAAAGGCCCGATCCCGCATGAATTTCGCAAAGCCATCGGCAACCGCATCTATGGCTGCGACGATTGCCTCGCGGTCTGCCCGTGGAACAAATTCGCGCAGGCTGGCCGCGAAGCAAAACTCGCCGCGCGCGATGCATTGCGCGCGCCCGGTCTCGCCGATCTCGCTGATCTCGACGACGCCGCGTTTCGTGCCCTGTTCGCAAAATCGCCGGTCAAGCGCATCGGCCGCGACCGCTTCATCCGCAATGTGCTGATCGCGATCGGCAACTCGAACGACGGCGCCTTGGCCGCCCTGGCCGAACGCCGGCTTGACGACGCAAGCCCGCTGGTTCGGGGTGCCGCGGTATGGGCGCTGTCGCAATTGACGGGGCGGGAGGAGTTTTCGGCGCTGGCGGCGAGGGCGATCGGCATGGAGAGCGACGAAACGGTGCGCGCAGAATGGCGGCTCGCGGGTGCAGATGCACCGTAGGATGGGTTGAGCGAAGCGATACCCATCACAACCTTTGATGTCGCATGATGGGTTTCGCTTCGCTCAACCCATCCTACAGCTCTACTGTCGCAATTGCATTCCCCACCCTTGATTTCATCGCGCAATTTCCGTCATGGTCCCGCGCCATGACAACTCAGCCCTTCTTCAGCAAAGACCGCGACGCCTATATTCCGACCGACGCTGCGCGCGGGCCGTGGGACCCGAACTCGCTGCACGGCCGTGTTATCATCGGGCTGCTGGCCTTTGTGATCGAAGCGCGCCACGGCGCTGACGATTTCGTGCCGGCGCGGCTGACGGTGGACATGTTCCGCCTGCCCAACATGCCCCCGATCGAGGTCAAGACGCGGCTGGTCCGCGATGGCCTGCGCATCAAGGTGGTCGAAGCCGATTTCTTCAGCGGCGGCGTCAGCATGGCGCGCGCCTCCTGCCAATTGCTGCGCAAGACCGAAAACCCGCAAGGCCGGGTCTGGTCGCCGCCGAACTGGGAGGTGCCGGCGCCCGCGGACATTCCTGTCCCGACCGATCCGCGGCTCGGCATGCACGGCAAATGGACCACCCGCCCGATAACAGGCGCGATGGGTACCGTCGGTCCGCGGCGGCTGTGGATGAGCGAAGTGCGCGACCTCGTCGAGGGCGCGCCGCTGACGCCGTTCGTACGCGTGGCGGTGGCGGCGGATTTCGCCAGCCCGTTCGCCAATGCCGGCGACCATGGCCTCGGCTATATCAACAGCGACGTCACGCTGTACCTGCACCGTCTGCCGGTGAAGGAATGGATCGGCTTGGAGGTGGTGAACCATCACGCCACCGACGGCGTCGCGATCGGTGAGTGTTTTCTGTACGACCAGCAAGGCGCGATCGGGACATCCACCGTCGCGGCATTGGCGCAGCGCAAGCCGATGGCCCCGCCCGCGCGGCCGTAAATTTCTACCTTCGTCATTCCGGGATGCGCGAAGCGCAGACCCGGAATTACGGCTTAGCGCGCGCTCACACCTCCAGATGCCGTTTCATCTCCGGCCGCGCTTTCAGCGCCGCGCCTTGCTTTGCGATAATCTTGGCGATGCGCTCGGGCGCGAAATTCATGTCGACGAAGCCGGTCGCGGTGTTGGCGACCTCGCGGTACTCCGCGATCCTGCCGGCGCGGAGCTTCATGATCGCGACGCCCTCGAACATCGCGCGCGCCCCCTTGGCCTCCGGCAGCGTCGAGCGATAACTGAAAGTGTAACGCGCATAGAGCGTCTCGCCGTCGCTGACCGGCGCATGCATGTCCCAGCGAAAATCCGTTGCCGTGCGATAGAACCAATCGTCGATCATCTCGGCGATTTTGGCGCGGCCTGAAAACGCGCCATAAAAAACGTCGTGATAGACGCCATCCTCCGTGAACAGATCGGCAAATGCCGCGCCGTTACGCTGTTCGACGGCGTCGCAGAACGCGCGGAGCATGGCGGTGATGTCCATGGCGCTTCTCCTGATTATCCAATCTCCGCCACTGCCGCGATCATCCGCGCGATGTCTTGCGGCCGCGACAGCCGGTGATCGCCGTCCTGAATCACCGTCAGCACCACGTCGTCAGCAGGCAGCCGATGTGCCAGCGCGAACGCATGCTGCCACGGCACGTCAGGATCCTGCGCGCCCTGCAGGATGCGAACCGGGCACCCCACATTGATGGCACTGCCGAGCAACAGATGGTTGCGGCCCTCCTGGATCAGCGCGCGCGTAATCGGATAGGGTTCGCCGTATTGCGAGGGCCGCAGCCACACGCCTTTGCGCTCGATCTCCTGTCGGACCTCGGGCGAAAACCCGTTCCACATCAATTGTTCGGTGAAATCCGGCGCCGGCGCGATCAGCACCAGCCCGGCCAGCGACGCGCGGCTTGCCGGCCGCTTCGCAATTTCGCGCGCCAGCAATAGCGCCATCCAGCCACCCATCGACGAGCCGATCACGACCTGCGGGCCCGCGCAGAACTGCTCGAACACCGCGACGCTCTCTTCCAGCCAGCGCCCGATGGTGCCGTCGATGAACGCGCCGCCGGATTCGCCATGACCGGAATAGTCGAACCTGACGCAGGCGCGATTGTGCTCAGCGGCCCATGCGTCCAGCGCCAGCGCCTTGGTGCCCTGCATGTCCGAGTTGAAGCCGCCCAGCCAGAACAGCCCGGGCGCGCCGCCGGCGCGGGCGCGCACCGCTATGCTGCGTGCTTCGCTATCCTTGCCGACCTCGATGAAGGCCGGCTGCTGCCCGGATGCCGCGGAATTGGTCATGAACAGTTACTCCGGTTCGCTGCTGTTTGAGTGAGCACGCACGATCCGTCAACGGACGCCGACGCCGGTCTTGAGGGCTGCCGCGACGCTTGCGGAGCGGACCGTTGCCCTCTATGTGGGCTGGTCTGAACATTCCGTGCCGGTAAACGTTGTTTGGCGTGACCAAAATGCCTCGCATTTGATGGTTTTCATCCGCGGGCATGCGAGTTCGCTTGCTCATCGGGCCGTATTCCTTCAAACTATCGCCTTCGTCCACAACCTTGGAGAGTTACCCATTCGCCGTCCCAACAGAGCCCCGCCCGCTGCCACTAAAGACGGGCCGCGCACCAACGATGAAATCCGCAACCACGAAATCCAGCTGATCGATCAGACAGGCCAGAACCATGGCACTGTCGAAACGGCAGTCGCTGTGAAGATGGCCCTCGAAGCGGGCATGGACCTCGTGGAGATTTCGCCCAATGTGAATCCTCCCGTTTGCAAGATCATGGACTACGGGAAATTCAAATATTCGGCGCAGAAAAAAGCCGCTGAAGCCCGCAAGAAGCAGAAAGTCGTCGAGATCAAGGAGATCAAGCTGCGGCCGATGATCGACGATCACGACTACGAGGTGAAGATGCGCGCGATGCAGCGCTTCTTCGAGGAAGGCGATAAGGTCAAGGTCACCTTGCGCTATCGCGGCCGCGAAATGGCGCATCAGGAAATCGGCACCAAGCTCCTGGACAAGGTCAAGAGCGACGTCGCGGAAATCGCAAAGGTCGAGCAGGACGCCCGTTTCGAAGGCCGTCAGGTGGTGATGGTTCTGGCGCCGCGCTGATTCGTAACAGGTCCCAGCTGGTCGTCCCGGCAAGCGAGCAAAGCGAGCGCAAGCCGGGACCCATACGTCGAGAATTCTCGTTTCGGCACTAGTCGCCAGCTTCAATTAATTTGAAAGGATAAGGATTTTGTGATTCGATTCTGTCGCGACGGGAGCGACGGAGACAATCATGGCTGCGAAGGAGATTTCGGTAAAGAAGTATGTTCGG
>Ga0097691_1002263_pt1 | contig 13128 bp, 13 predicted proteins | sample NGESurdeep072012_8_FD_72858 | JGI IMG/M metagenome (GOLD analysis project Ga0097691, IMG submission 72858) | Arctic peat soil microbial communities from Barrow, Alaska - NGEE Surface sample 210-1 deep-072012 | ecosystem: Environmental > Terrestrial > Soil > Wetlands > Peat ...
TATGCCACAAGTAGCAGTCCGTTCTGAGCACACCCTCATTTCGAGCATGAGAATGAATCCCGATCGAACGGTCTACGGGTGCGTGTTGGCCGAGGTCCTCAGCTCGGGCTGGCGCTGGCCGGATCTTCGTTTGGGGATCCCCATCTGCGACGGCAGAACGAGTGAAGTGAACGCGTGGGGCATTTCCATTTATCCGACAGATGCCCCAAAATGGACATTTCCGATCTCTGTATCACCCGGAGGACCCATGACCAGCCGCGCTGTTGACCCCGAGGCCCTGTTGACCCCAGCTGAGGTCGCAGCACTCTTCCGTGTTGACCCCAAGACAGTCACTCGGTGGGCCAATGATGGGAAGCTCACGTCGCTGCGCACGCCCGGAGGTCACCGCCGCTACCGCGAGTCCGAGGTCCGCAACCTCTTGGGCGGGATCGTCTCCTGAGGAAGGAGCCTGCGCTCTCACTCTGGGGCCCTCGGTCTCCCACGCTTGGGTGTGGGGGGGTCAGCCTCAGGCCGGGACCACAGAGTTGTTGTGGCGCCCTTCACCTGGGTCCATGGGGGCGTCATCCTCCTGCACAGCCTCCTTGCCGACCTTGAGGATGAACAACGCCACGAGCGCTGCGGTGAACAGGAAACCCGCCCCGTCCGCGAACGCTCGGGTGAAGCCCTCGGTGAGGGCAAAGAGGTTCGCCGAACGGCCCTGGGCGGTGTGCGCGGTGAGGTACGCCGCCGACGCCGTGACGGCGACGGTGTTGAGCAGCGCGTGCCCAGGGACCCCCCCACCTGCTGCGAGGTGTTGATCATCGCGCTGCCCACCCCCGCGTCATGGTGACCGATCCCATGCAGCGCTGTGGAGGCGACCGGGATGAACACGAACGCCATGCCGACGCTGATGATGAGCGTGGGCGCGAGCACGTGACTGGCGTACTCGGAGTCCGGTGTGAGCCGGGTGAGCAGGAGCAGCCCCACCGATCCTGCGATCAGACCAGGCACGATCAGGGGCTTGGGCCCGACGCGGGGGAGGAGCTGTGCGGCGATACCGGCTCCCATGATGATCCCGAGGCTGAACGGCAGGAATGCGAAGCCTGCCTTCACCGGTGAGTAGTGCAGGATCACCTGCAGGTACAGGCACAGGAACAAGAACATGGCAAACAGTCCGATGCCGGTGATCAGTGACACGAGGTACGACGCGCCGCGGTTGCGGTCGAGCAGCACGCGCATCGGAAGCAGCGGGTTGGAGGCGCGGGTCTCGATCGCGAAGAACGCCGTCAGCAGGACCACCGCAGCGGCGAACCAGACAAGAGTGTTCGGTTCGGTCCAGTGGGCGGAGTCCTGCAGGCCCTTGGGCGCCGCCTTGGTGAAGCCGTAGACCAGGCTCACGAGCCCCAGCGTGGCACTGAATGCGCCACGTCGTAGCGCGTGTCTCTCTCGGCCCTGCTCTCGTGCACCCAGGGGACGGCCATGAGCACCGCGGACATGGCGATGGGCGCGTTGACCAACAGGCACCAGCGCCAGGAGAGGTACTCGGTGAGGACGCCGCCGAGGAGCAGACCGATCGCGGTGCCACCACCGGAGATTGCGCCATAGACACCGAAGGCTTTGGCACGCTCCCTGGGGTCGTGGAACGTCACAGTGAGCAGCGACAGGGCCGCGGGAGCCAGCAGGGCCGCGAAAGCACCCTGCAGACCACGTGCGGCAAACAGGAAGCCCTGGCCCGGAGCGAGGTCACCGAGCGCGGAGGCGGTAGCGAAGCCGATGAGGCCGATGATGAACGCGCGCTTGCGGCCGATGTAGTCGGCTATCCGGCCCCCGAGGAGCAGCAGACCGCCGAAGGTGAGCGTGTACGCCGTGATGACCCACTGCTGGTTGGCATCGCTGATCTTGAGGAGGCTTTCGCGCTCGGCAGCGCCAGGTTCACGAGGGAGGCGTCGAGCACAACCATCAGCTGGGCGATCGCTATGACACCAAGAGCGCGCCACCGTGTGGGGTCAGGAACGACGGTGCTGGTTGACCGCGGGTCGTCGCTGTCAACCACCGATGCGGCGGAGAGGTTAGGGGGAGTCGGCCATGAGGGTCCTTCGGGCAGGCAAGGGGTTCGGAGATGACGTGGGAGCGCTATGACGCGGCTCCCGTGGGTCCGACATTGCGATGCCGCAGGACTATCTCGCGAAGGATGCACCGGTTTATTGCGACCCTGTATGCGGGCGGATCGGGCTCGCCACGGGCGGCTGGCACACGCCTACGCTTCGTCCGGCGCTGGCGTTCTGGCTGAGCTAGGCGGGGATGGCACCATCCCGGTTGGGTGGTACGCCAGGGGTTGCGGCCGCTGCCTCGCGGGCGATGAAGGCACCGAGCTCTGCGATCGTCGTCATGATGGGGGCGGGGAACACGACGGTGGTGTTCTTGTCCACGCCGATCTCGACCAGGCTCTGCAGGTTGCGCAGCTGGAGCGCCAATGGGTGGGCCATCATGGTGTCCGAGGCATCACCTAGCGCGGCCGCCGCGAGAGACTCGCCCTCGGCGTTGATGATCTTCGCGCGCTTCTCCCGCTCGGCCTCCGCCTGGCGCGCCATGGCACGCTTCATGCTGTCGGGCAGCTGGATGTCCTTGAGCTCCACCAGCGTTACCTCCACGCCCCATTCCACGGTGGTGACATCGAGGATCTCGCGGATGTCCAGGTTGATCCGGTCGGTCTCGGACAACGTCTCATCAAGGGTGTGTTGACCGACGACCTTGCGCAAGGTGGTCTGGGCTATCTGGTCGATGGCGGAGCGGACGTTCTCGATCGCGACGACCGACTTCACCGCGTCAACCACGCGGAAGTAGGCGACCGCGGACACATCGACGCTGACGTTGTCCCGGGTGATGATGCCCTGGGACTGGATCGGCATGGTGACGATCCGCAACGACACCCGATGCAGCACGTCGACGAAGGGGATGATCAGCCGTAACCCGGGTTGGCGCAAGCCCAGGACCCGGCCCAGCCTGAACAACACACCCATCTCGTACTGCTTGACGATCCTCACCGCCAGCCCCAGCACCAGCAGGACAAGGACCAGGACGATGATCAGAATCTCCATCGGACGCTCCGTTCAGATTGCGGATGGAATGGCTTTCCGGCCGAGTCGGGTGCTGCTGAGCCGGCCCTTCGCTCCTGACCGGGCATGGCGGCGGTTACGGCTGATGCCGCCTGGGTGGGTGGTTGCAGGCCCAGCGTATGCGCTGCCTCGGTTGGCGGGGTGGCACGCCCCGCCGCAGGACGTGCGGAACTGTTGAGAGAGTCATGGCGGATCAACCATTCGGATAACCGGATCTTGTGATTCCCCACTCCTACAGTGCTTTCATGACCGATTTCGCAGACCTCGTCATCACCGGCGCTGACGTGTGGACAGCGAATGCCACCCGTTGCTGGACCGACTCGCTCGCCATCCGGGGTGACCAGATCGTGGCACTCGGGTCCGGTGCCGCGCACGAGCTGGTCGGACCACGCACCCGGGTGCTCGACGCGCCTGGGTCGATGGTGGTGCCAGGCTTTCAGGACGCGCCTGTCCACCCGCCGTTCGCCGGGCGCAACCGACTGCACGTCTGGCTCAACGATCTCCAAGGTCGCCAGGCGTACCTGGACCTGATTGCCGCGTATGCGCGGGACAACCCGCGCGCGCCCTGGATCATCGGAGGCGGGTGGGCGATCGAGTCTTTTCCTGGGGGCACGCCCCGCAAGGAGGACCTGGACGCGGTCGTTCCAGACCGACCAGTCTTCCTGATGAACAGGGACTGGCATGGAGCCTGGGTGAACTCCAAGGCCCTTGAGATCGCTGGGATAACCCGGGAGACACCCGACCCGTCAGACGGTCGGATCGAACGGGACCCCGACAGCGGTGAGCCGAGCGGGACGCTGCACGAAGGTGCCGCCTACGACTACCAAGACCACTACCTGCCACCGCCTTCACGGGCTGACTGGGAGACCGCGATTCTCGAGGCCCAGACCCACCTGCACTCGCTCGGAGTCACCGGCTGGCAGGACGCTTGGGTCACCCCGGCGACGCTCGAGGCCTACCACTCCCTGGCGGTGGGTCGCCGCCTGACCGCGCGCGTCGTCGGTGCCCTGTGGTGGGACCGGCACCGCGAGCTCGAACAGCTTGACGACCTCCTTACCCAACGCGAGGCTGGTGTCGCGCAAGGGTTCTACCCCACGAGCGTCAAGATCATGGTCGACGGAGTGCTCGAGAACTACACGGGCGCGTTGCTCAAGCCCTACTGCGACGGCTGCGGCGGGCACACCGACAACCGGGGCTTGTCCTACGTTGAGCGAGACCTACTAGCAGCGGCGGTGACCGATCTCGACCGCCATGGCTTCCAGGTGCACATGCACGCGATCGGTGACCGCGCAGTGCGCGATGCCCTGGATGCCGTCCAGGCGGCGCGCTCGGCCAACGGGCCCAGCGACCATCGACACCACATCGCGCACATCCAGGTGGTGCAGCCCGAGGACGTGCCGCGGTTCCGTGAGCTCGGCGTCGTTGCGAACGCTCAGCCCTACTGGGCTCAGCTGGAGCCTCAGATGGAGAAGCTCACCTTGCCGTTCCTTGGCTCCGACCGGGCTCAGCTGCAGTACCCGTTTGGTGATCTGCTGCGCTCGGGAGCGACTCTCGCCATGGGCAGCGACTGGTCAGTGACAACGGCCAACCCGCTAGAGGAGATCGAGGTGGCGGTGACTCGCGTCGACCCAGAGAACCGTGGCAACGCGCCTTTCCTGCCCGAGCAGGCCCTTCCCCTTGAGGTGGCCCTCGCCGCGTTCACCTCAGGATCGGCGTACGTCAACCACGACGAGGAGGGCGGGGCGCTACAGGTCGGCCGGCGAGCCGACCTGGCCCTGCTTGACCGCAACCTGTTCACCTCCGGCGCCGGGGAGGTGGCCGACGCCCACGTCGACATGACCGTCGCGGGCGGCAAGGTTGTCTATGAACGCCAGACCTGAGCAACCCGAGGCGAAAGGAATGCTTGAGCCCGCCCCGCACCCGAGCACTCAGGCTTTCGCGTATGACGAACGACAACCGGTCGCCTGCACGACGACGGTTGTGGGCGCAGTCGGGGACCCGTGTCAGATGGGGACCTCTACCGACATGGATGTCGAGAAGCATTTTGTTCCATCGCTGGTCGTAGCCCGAAGGTCGCATGGACGCCTTCAGTCTCAGGCGCGAGCCTTGCCATAAGGCGCATCTGCGCTGAGCAACCGTTGGGGCCCATCCGTCCATGACGAGACGCAGATGGACACTCCTTCGCCGTCACGGCAGCAACGCCGTGGCGGACACCGGATCCTGTCGGGGCTGCGCCCCCCAATCCCGCCCCCGCAGCCCCGGCAGTCCCCGGCTCTCGTGCGTCGAGGGACGAGGCCCCCGACCCATGGCCTCTCCCGCGGGTCGGCGTGCTCGTCGGTCGTGGAACTTCTGGCGGATCACGGCGCGGCATGGCGTCGAGGAGGTAGAGGCCGGTGCTGGCAGGCTGGGGACCTCGTTGTCATCGACCGTGATGAAAGGACCAATCGTGAGGGACGCCGTCATCGTCGAAGCAGTGCGCACCCCCGTCGGCAGACGTAACGGTGCCCTTGCTGATGTGCATTCCGCTGACCTTTCCGCCGTAGTGCTGTCCGCGCTGATCGAGCGCACAGGCCTTGATCCGGCCCTTGTCGATGACGTGATCTGGGGTTGTGTGACGCAGGTGGGAGACCAGGCGTTCGACATCGCGCGTACGGCCCTGCTGTCAGCAGGGTGGCCCGACTCGGTCCCGGGCGTGACCATCGACCGGCAGTGTGGCTCATCTCAGCAGGCCATCAGCTTCGGTGCCGCGGGGGTCGTCGCCGGGCACTACGACTTCGTGGTTGCCGGAGGCGTCGAGGTCATGAGCCGAGTTCCCCTGGGAGCAAACATCGCTGGCGAGGGTGACCCCTTCGGCGGAGTCGGCTTCACGGGCCGATACAAGACGGTACCGAACCAGGGCCTCGGTGCCGAGATGATCGCTGATCAGTGGGGGCTGTCCCGGATGCAGCTCGACGAGTACTCGGCGGCCTCCCACGAGAAGGCTGCGGCTGCGCAGGATGCCGGTGCCTTTGCGCAACAGGTCGTCCCGGTCCAGACGGGGGCCGGAGTGTTCTCGGCGGACGAGGGCATCCGCCGCGGGACGACGGCCGAGAGGCTGGCCGCGTTGAAGCCCGCCTTCAAGCAGGACGGAGTCATCCACGCGGGCAACTCGTCTCAGATCTCTGACGGTGCCGCAGCGTTGCTCATCACCACCAGCGAGCTCGCCGCGGCCAACGGCCTCAAGCCCCTTGTCCGTGTGCACACTGCAGTTCTGGCCGGGGCCGATCCGGTGATCATGCTGACGGCGCCGATCCCGGCGACTCGCAAGGCATTGGCCAAGAGCGGCCTCACCCTGGACCAGATCGGTGCCTTCGAGGTCAACGAGGCCTTCGCCCCGGTTCCCTTGGCCTGGCTCATCGAGATTGGCGCCGACCCAAAGGCGCTGAACGCGTTGGGCGGGGCCATTGCGCTCGGTCACCCGCTCGGTGGCTCGGGAGCCCGGCTGGCCACCACACTGATCCACCACATGCGAGACAACGGCATCCGGTACGGCCTGCAGACCATGTGTGAGGGGGGTGGCCAGGCCAACGCCACCATCTTCGAGCTGCTCTAGCCGAACGTTCTTGTGCCAGATGGCCGGCTTCCTCTGGGGCCGGATCCCTCCTCCAGGTCTTTCGTGGCGCCAAGCTGAACCGATGCCCCAGGAGCTACGTGTCTCAGTCGACAGGGGCCGTAGTTTCAGCCTGCGGCTCACGCAGCATCGCGAAAAGGAGCATCCCCATGCACATGACTCGATCGAAGCGCGTTCTCTCCACCTCGGCCGCCGTCTTGGCGATCGTCGGCTTGACCGCGGGCCCAGCCCTGGCCGACGGGTCCAGCGGACACTCGCTGCTGCGGGCGCCGCTCATGGGCAGTAGTCCCACGGGCCCGACGATCGCCGGTGTTGTCCCCGGTGGCGCGCCTTGGGTCAACGGTCCCAGCAACGTTCGCGTACGTGAGGACGGTCGGATCACCGTCAAGATCCAAGGCCTGGTCATCCCCTCACTCGGCATCAGCCCCATCCACTCGGTAGTCGCCACGCTGGTGTGCGACAACATGGTCAAGGCCTCCACCAAGGCGTTCGCCCTGAGCAATGAGGGCGACGGCTCCACCTCCGACGTGATCTCGGTCCCGCGTCACTGCGACGATCCCGTCGTCCTGATTCAGATCGCCGGGCGGAACGCCTACATCGCCTCAACCTTCGGCGAGGACGACTGAGGTCAAGCGCCGGTATCCCGTATTTGGAACGAACCGAAGCCGAGGCGGCGTCCCTCAGCCCGCGATGGTCGCCAGCAGATCAGGATGGGCGTGGGTCGCCGTCTCGGCGATACCCCTCTCGGTGACGACGATGCTGATCAGGTCGTGCGGCGTGACATCGAACGCCGGGTTGAAGGCCCTGACCCCGGCCGGGGCCGTTCGCACTCCGGCCAGGGTGAGCACTTCGTCCTCGGGGCGTTCCTCGATGACGATGTCCTCGCCCCGCGCGATGGTCAGGTCGACCGTGGATGACGGCGCGGCAACGACGAAGGGGATCCCCGCTCGCTGACAGGCGAGCGCAAGACCCACCGAACCGACCTTGTTCGCCGTATCGCCGTTCGCGGCGATGCGGTCTGCCCCGACGATCGCGACGTCGACCAGGCCTCGCAGGATGGTGCTTGCGGCCGCGCTGTCAGCTTGCACGACATGCTCGATCCCGTCGTGCAGGAGCTCCCAGCTCGTTAGCCGCGCCCCTTGGAGCAGCGGCCGTGTCTCGTCGGCATACACAAGGCCCAGCCGGCCACGCTGGTGCAGCTCGTGGATGATCCCGTATGCCGTGCCCCAGGCGCTGGTGGCCAGCGCACCGGTGTTGCAGTGCGTCACGACCCGCACCTTCTCCTTCGCTACGTGCGCAAGGATCCAGTCCGCGCCATACATGGAGAGCTGGCGGTTCGCGGCCTCATCGTCGGTCACGACCTGCCGGGCGAGGCCGAGGACCGTGGCGATCCCCGAAGAGAGGGACCCCCGGACCTGGTTCACGCCCCAGGCGAGGTTGACCGCCGTGGGCCGGGCGTCACGGATCCTGTCGATCTCGCTCTCAAGCCGTGCCGCATCCCAGTTCTCATCACCGGCCTGGACCATTGCCAGCGCGACACCCAGCGCCCCAGCCGCTCCCAGAGCAGGTGCGCCACGGATCACCAGGTCCTGGATCGACGTGACGAGGACGTCGACGGTCGTGACGTCGATGTACTGCTCAGCGGCCGGCAACACGGTCTGGTCGATGAGCCGGATCATCGGTCTCGGATCGTCCAGCCACTCAATCGCGCGCACCATCGAGTCTCTTCCTTCCCAACCAGAGGAGGATGCAGGTCCCGGAAGATGCGCCCTCCTGGTATGCAGTGTGTCGCATGACGTGCGGGCGCGGGATCGAAGGTTGGCAACGCCTGTCGTCGGACCAGGAACGGAGACCCCATGCTCATGCACAAGGAACGCGAGCTGATCATCGAGTACGGCCGGCGGATGCTCACAGACGGACTGACGGTGGGAACATCGGGAAACATCAGCGTCCGCGTCGGCGAGAACATCGCCATCACGCCCAGCGGCGTGGAGTACGAGGCGTTGGCACCGGAGGACATCAGCGTCATCACCCTTGACGGAGACCACGTGGACGGGCCGGACAACCCGTCGTCGGAGGTGCCGATGCACACCGTCGTCTACCAGAACACCGATGCCCTTGCGGTCGTGCACACCCACCCGGTCTACGCAACGGTTCTGGGAACACTGGTCGACGAGATACCGCCCATCCACTACATGCTCGCTCTTTTGGGGGGACCTGTCAGGGTCGCGCCGTATGCGCAGTTCGGCACCCAGGAGCTGGCAAGGAGGTGCAGCGAGGCGATGAAGGACCGGTACGGCGTCCTGCTCCGGAACCATGGAGCCACCACCTACGGCGGCACCCTGGCCAAGGCATACTCGCGGAGCATCTACCTCGAGTGGCTGTGCCGCATCTACTGTGAGGCGAAGGCTCTGGGCGAGCCCCGACTGCTCACCGCGGCTGAGTTCGACGCGGCCGCCGGGCCGGTGAGCACCTACGGCCCGTGAGCCCTTCCACCGTGTCCGGAGCGACCTAAGGTTTCCCTTACGTCGCCGTTGACACGGACAACGACGACCTACGCATACTGCTGGGAAGCTGGGTCGGTGTCACCATCGCACGCTAGTCCAGTTACGGGTCGAGCCCTGCCTCGGCTACGTGGTGGAACACCCAGATGGCGTGCTGCTCTTCGACACGGGCATGGGATCGCACCCCGAGGTGGATGCCCGCTACCGGCCACGGCGCACCAACCTCCGCACGTCGTTGGCCGCCGCAGGCACCGACCTTGTCCACATCACACACGTCGCCAACTGCCACCTGCACTTCGACCACTGCGGAGGAAACCCCCAGCTGGTCGGTCGATCCGTGTTCGTGCAGGCGGGAGAGCTGGCCGAAGCTGGCCGAAGCACGTAACACAGCGGACTACACCCTTCCCGAGCTCCTCGATGGGGGCCGATTCGAAGAGCTCGACGGCGAGGCCGAGGTCTTGCCCGGGGTCTTTCTCATACCGACGCCGGGCCAGGTGGGGGACCTTCTGCCCTGACGGTCAAGGGAGCCGGCTGGTCACGATTCGGATGCGACAGCTGAACCCCGCTGGGCGCTCGACCTTCATGGGTCCCGCGTCGTCCCACTGCCTCGATCATGACCGCACACCAACACACTGAGCTATTTGGGCGCCTCGGAGCCCCCGCACAGCGTCGTCTCCCAACCCTCGGCCGCGATCTTCGACACCACCATGTTCGTTGCCGACGGGGTCGCCGCCATCCGCACCTCGGCGCGCTGCGTCGCACCTCTGCGCTGGTTGGGGGTCGCGTAGGGCGTCGTCGCCCTGTCGCCATCGCACTCACAGTCTTCGCCCTGGGCTGGGGACCGGTTGACCGGCTCGGCGAAGGGGGCATCGAACGCTGGAACGCCTATCCGATCGTGCTGTGGCTCGTCCTCTACGGCGGTTACCTGATGCAGCCCACCGACCAGGCGGGCCGGCAGATCCCGTCAGACTCAGCGCGCGGGATCCACATCTGCCGCCTGATCCGTTGCCCGGCCGCTGGCACCCATGCCTCGGTAGCGAAGGCCTCGCCCGTGACGTCTCACCCGCACAGCCACGGCACGGTCGTCGAGCAGCCGCACCCGAGACGTCCATATCGGAGGATTGCGCTGCTCAGCGATGCGATCATCGCGAAGCTCGGGCTACGGTCGCCACTCGATACCGACGAAGACGGCGGCATTCGCGTGGTTCAGCGTCTGCCTTCTCGACGCAGCAGTCGAAGGTCACGACGCGTCACGGGGGGCGGCGGTTCGATCGCGGCCGTTGCCATGGGGATGCTCGCAGCGGTGGCGCGCTCGGGTCGGACGTGGCCATCGGCCAGTGCCCGGAGTGCCACGCTGACCGGATGTTCGGGCTCGTCGACCACGATGGCCACTCCCCGGTTGGTAGATGCTGGCACGTCGAGGCTGTTGGGGATGCACACGGCGACGGATTGGTGGGTGACGGCCACGATGTCGGTGGTCTTGAGTCCCACCTTGACATCGGAACGGTTGAGAACGATGACCCGGGACTCTCGCGGGTAGCCAAGCTGGTCCAAGGTGTCCAGGACCAGGCGCAGGTTCTTGACGGCGGGGATGTCCATGGTGGCAATCAGGATGGACACGTCGGTGACGTCGAATGCGGCCAGGACGTGCTCGGAGAATGCGGGCGGGGTGTCCACGATCACGAAGTCGTACATGCCGCGGGCAACGTGCAGCAGCTGTGCGGTCGTGGCGGCCGGGATCTGGTCTGCGTCCGAGGGTGAGTCGGGCGCGCACAAGGTGTCCAGCCCGCTGTCGTGGTGGGTCACGGCCGAGGCCAGGCCCTGTGCGTCGAGGCGGTCGGACATCGGGATGAGGTCCGAGGTAGAGCGTGAGGGAGTGAGCTGCAGGCTGATGGCGACGTCGCCGAAGGCCAGGTCCAGGTCCACCAGGAGAACCCGGCTGCCGGTGGAGGCCAGGTACACACCAAGGTTGGTCGCGATCGTGGTCTTGCCGACCCCGCCCTTGGCGGAGAAGACGGTCACGACCCGTCCGTTGCGTGCACCCCCGCCGGCGCCAGCCCCGGCCAGGGCCATGGACAGCTCCAGACTTCGGCGGCACGCGTCCGCCAGCGCGGTGAGGTCATCGGCGGAGACCACCTCACGGATACCGCTGCGAATTGCCTGCGTCAAGACGGCAACCTCCGGCCAACGGCGCAACAGCACCACCCCAACTCCGGGTCGTCCAAGGCGAACCTCTGCGGCAAGGTCGCAAGCGGCTTGGGTGTCGATGTCTGGGCCGACAACGACCAGCATCTCGCCCTCCTCGGCGGCCAGGGCGCGGGCGACCAGCTGCGCCGTCTCGACCTGCTGCACCTGGTCCCCGACTGCGAATCGGTAGGTCCCCAGTGCCGCCGGATCGGTATCCCACAAGATGGGCATCAGATGTCGCAGGCGATGAGGCGAAGGCTGCTGTTCTGGAGCCGTGCGGTCTTGATGTCGACCTCGGTGCGACGTGCGACCTCGGTGCGATCTACGGGGACACAGGTGTCCCGTCCAACAGTGCTGGTCATGATGTGGTGGGTCGCTTTCGCAGTGAACCGGTGTGAGTCATCCAGGGGATGAGGACTCATTCTAACAAGTGTTGATTCTCACATTGCCGTTCGGTTCACGCGCGCCCAGGTTCCCTTGAGCCCGGGAAGACATCTCGTCAGGCAGCGGTGCCAGCCCTCAGTCCGGAGTCGGCGAGCGTGTGCCAGATCGTCTCTGCGGCGGATCCGGAGGTGTGCCCGGAGAGCTGCACGGCCGGGACCAGCCGGATCGACTGGGTCGGATGGGAGGTGAGGTGCCAACCACGGCAGTCGGAGCAGTGGTAGGCCTCGATCTCGCGACGGCTGCACACCACGTTGTCCATGCTCGCCCGCGAGCGCTTCCGGTCGGCCTGCCTCAGCGCCAGCTTGGTGTCCTTACGTTCCCCGAAGCGAACCTTGCCGCTGATCGGGCAGATCGGGTAGCGGTGTTGAGACATGGGGGCCACTCCTCACGGACGGGGCCTGTCCCGTCGCCTTGGACCCACTACATCGTCAATCCCTTGGAGAAACCTCCACACTCGCTGACAATTCCCTGTGAGGCCGGGGCCGAGGAGCTCTGGGTCAGACTGGTCGGCGACCTCCGTAGATCACGTTCTCGAGATGCTTCCAGTAGACGTCGATCCCTTCGAATCCTGCCGACCGCAGATAACCCAGCTGCGGGTCAAGAGGGATGATGTGGCGCACGTGGTTCTCGTAGCGAGACTGCTCCTGCGGCGTGCGACGGAGCCTCTTGCCTGCCGCCTCGGGGTCGAAGCGATCGTTCACGCGCTCCCAGGTTGCTGTGACAACAGGATCCGGCGAGCTCACGGGGTCGTAGTTGAGGTACCAGCCGCCTGGGGGGAGGTGTTCGAAGATCTCAGCGAACAGACCCTGCTTCCGGTGGTCGGGCATGTGGTGGATGCACAGTGACGTCACGACCGCGTCAACCGTCTCCGGGATGGACCCGGGCCAGCGCCCTGTCGACATGTCGAACTCGACATACCGAAAGCGCCCCGTGAACGGCTGCATCGCACGCTCGCCCTCACCCATCATCTGCGGCGAGAAGTCGGCGAGGACGGCGGTGCTCCGGGGATACAGACCAAGGATCCCTCTCGCGGCGGCCCCGGTTCCTGCTCCGAGATCCAGGAAGGTGAATACCTCCTGCTCCTCGAACGGGAGGAGCTCACCCAGGAAACGCCAGTGGGCCGCGCGCTCTCGCTCACGTTCGCCGGCCTTGGCCGTCCAGTCCTGGACACCCTCCTCGGACTTCCAGATGGCCGCGTTCATGTCCGTCGACTGATCCATGTGTCCGAGGCTAGCGGGAGTTTCCCCGCTAGCGGGGTCTTGGCTCGTATTCGCCTTGTATCGCAAGG
>Ga0097691_1002264_pt1 | contig 13127 bp, 15 predicted proteins | sample NGESurdeep072012_8_FD_72858 | JGI IMG/M metagenome (GOLD analysis project Ga0097691, IMG submission 72858) | Arctic peat soil microbial communities from Barrow, Alaska - NGEE Surface sample 210-1 deep-072012 | ecosystem: Environmental > Terrestrial > Soil > Wetlands > Peat ...
ACCTATGCTCCCTGTGGAAAGGGAGAACTTAATCAGAGTCTCCCTAGGTGGAACGGCGTTGTCCCCTGCAGGCGGGCCGGGGATGGCAACGGGCGGTCACGCCGAAGAGTGGATCCTTGATCCCAATCAGTATTTTGTAGATACCTTGTTCCGGTCTGATCGTACAGGTTCAGACCCGAATGATGCTTCGGTGCGCGGCGAAGTCGGACGAATTTTCGCTAATGCTCTTCGCCGGGGAGATATTCCGCCAACGGACAAAACCTATCTAGCCGCACTGGTAGCCGCAAAAACGGGACTCAGCCAACCCCATGCCGAGAAACGAGTATCTGATGTTTTTGCGGAGAATCGGCAAGCTGCAGATACCGCCCGCAAAGCGGTAGCACACTTATCATTGTGGGTGTTCCTTGCTCTCTTGATTGGCGCGTTTTGTGCGAGCTACGCCGCGACCATCGGGGGCAGGCAACGGGATCATGTAATTGTTCTCTGACCCTAGTATTTGACGAGTATCATTGTCGATTAGGAGGCTTCCAGTGCGTTCAATTTTACTTTTGCTGCTCGGCGTGCCTATTCCCATCGTCATTTTGATCGCGCTTTTCAGTCGTTAAAGAAGTGCCATCCGCTCGATTGCGTTATGGCAGATCAATAATGCTTTGGTAGAGACCCGCACCAAAGTCGGGGTGCGGCTTGGTTGTGGATCGCCAAAACGGGAACGATCCGCCACGAATCGCTAATCTCCGTTGACTAGATATCCACTGTCGAACAGTTCCGCTGCCGTGGCAGGCGTGCACCGTGGCGCGTTCGCGCTCGTTGGACCCTGTTAGTTCCACTCCGTATCGTTTTGCGGCGGACTGTATCCGCATCCACGCCGCTGGACGTTCCGCTTCCGTAACGTCCTTCACCTGGTGGAAGTGCGCAACCGCGTTGCGCACGTGAGAGGCATTTTCCAGCGGCTCCTTGCGGCGCTTGCGAAAAGCTAACTTGGTTGCCAATATGCGATCACGGGCTGGCTTGGTTAGCTTTGCCATGGTTTTCCTCCATCGGGGCGTCCTCGTTGTGCTCGGAAGGCCCGGGGCTCTTTACCACGGATTACGGCAGCTTTTCCAGCTCCTGCAGAGTGGTGTGGTTGACGTCATAATCTTCTCGCGTGGATTCAGCCATGCGCGGCTCATCCATTTCCTTTTTGACCCGCGCGAGAAGCGCTTGATCGGATTCTTCTCTTGGCTGGTTCTTATGCATACTTGCACGATGTCACAAGTCCAAGAGCATTACAGGTCAATTGGGAACAGTGCTGACAGTTTTGGAATTGTTTTTCCTGGCGAGCAATTTTGATCAGTCCGCAGCAACCTGCGAAATGTAGCATCTCGTTGTGAAACACCGTGTCATAAGGAGGAAAGAATGATGAAAGTTGTCCACAGAAATATTATCCGTATTTCTCTGTGCACCGGTTTGTTACTCGGTAGCGTGGCGTTCGGACACGCGCAAGAACCGGCTGGTCAGCAAGCTTCTCCCGCCGCTGACAATACCAAGACGAATCAGCGGGATCAGAGCAAGAATGAACCCACGGCGGATCAACAAAAGGAAAATCGTACAGACCGCGACATCACCCAGCAGATACGACAATCCATCATGAAAGACAAATCTCTGTCAACTTACGCGCACAACGTCAAGATCATCACACAAAATGGTCAGGTCACGCTAAAGGGGCCAGTGCGCTCCGAAGCCGAGAAACAAACCATCGAGACCAAGGCCACTGAAGTCGCGGGTACAAACAAGGTGATCAACGACTTGAGCATCAAACCGCAGCAATAAGACTTGGCAGCAAAAGGAGAAACACAATGGCAGGTAAAAACACAGCAGTATTTGGCATCTATCCGAACCGCGGAAGCGTAGACAATGCAGTAGATGCACTGAAGGCAGCGGAGTTTCGGAACACAGATATTTCAGTACTTTTCCCTGAGAGCTCCGGCACAAAGGACTTTGCTCACGAGAAGAACACCAAGGCGCCTGAAGGCGCAGCGACCGGTGCCGGTACTGGAGCAGTGCTGGGCGGCGGATTAGGGTGGTTGGTCGGCATCGGCGCCCTCGCAATACCCGGACTGGGGCCCTTCATTGCTGCCGGACCGATCGTTGCGGCCCTTGCAGGAGCCGGAGTCGGCGGCGCAGTGGGTGGACTCACGGGTGCTCTGATCGGCATGGGCATCCCGGAGTACGAGGCCAAGCGTTACGAAGGCCGAGTCAAAGATGGTGGGATTCTACTGTCAGTTCATTCTGACGATTCGGCGTGGACAAAGAAAGCCAAGGAGATCCTGGAGAGGACAGGCGCACAGGATGTTTCCTCGACTGGCGAAGCGAGTGCCGAAAAGGTCGAGAAAAACCCTGTTGGCGAAGTTCACAAAGGCTAAGGCGAACGCTTCTTAGCCAATAAAGCCAGGCGGCAGGACGGTCTGCCGCCGGAACTTCGACAAGAGGCGTGCCTCAAAAGTCGAATGAAACTGCCCGAGTAGTGCTCAGGCGGCGGGGACCCACGCTGAGGCAATCCTTGATCGGATCAACTCAACCCAGTTTTATGGAGAGACCAATGCCAAACGATAGCTTTAAGAAACTCTATATCGACGAATTGAAGGACTTGTATAGTGCTGAGAACCAGTTTGTCAAAGCTGTGCCTCGCCAAAACTCTGCACGTCCGCAGAATCAATGACTTCGAGGCGAACCCGCGCTGCGCGCTCTTCGCTATGATCACCTGATGTTTGTGCGCCTTCGATATCTGCTCGGCTGGGTCATCTCCGTCTTTCGCTCCCGAGAAGAACTCCTCCTGGAGAACCTCGCCCTTCGGCAACAACTGCTGGCTCTGCACGCAAAGCGACCTCGCCCTCGACTGAGTTCTGTCGACAGGCTGTTCTGGGTCGTTCTGCGAAGAGTTTGGTCTGGCTGGAAAAGGTCGTTGATCCTCGTTACTCCGGAGACCGTGGTTCGCTGGCATCGGGCCGGCTTTCGGCTGTACTGGAGTTGGATCTCGCGAGCTCGAAAGGCGGTCGGAAGAAAACCAATCAGCAGGGAAGTGCGCGAGCTGATCTTTCGCATGGTCGCGGAGAACCCAAGGTGGGGAGCGCCTCGCATCCACGGGGAGCTGCTCAAGCTGGGTTTCGACATCTCGGAACGAACCGTTTCTCGCTGGGTTAGGCGTGCGACAGAGGACCCCGATCCAGCCCGGCGCTGGCTGTCTTTTCTCCGGAACCATCGCGAAGCAATCGCTGCAATGGATTTCTTCACCGTGCCCACTCTGACCTTCGGAGTTCTGTACTGCTTCTTCGTCATCGGCCACGACCGGCGGAAGATTCTGCACTGCAATGTGACCCTTCAGCCAAACGCCTTGTGGATCGTACTGCAGCTGCGCGAAGCTTGGGGATACGACCAGCCTTACCGGTTTTTGATCTTTGACCGCGACGCGAAGTTTTCTGCTGACGTCGTCCGGACCGTCAAACAGAATGGCATGCAACCTGTCAGAACTGCTTTTCGAAGTCCCTGGCAGAACGGCATCGCCGAGCGTTGGGTTGGGAGTGTGCGTCGGGAGTTGCTCGACCATGTGATCGTTCTGAACCAGCGACATCTGAGAAGATTGCTGAAAGAATACCTCCGCTATTATCACGAAGACCGGACTCATCTCGGGCTGGGAAAGGACACGCCCGATGGCCGAGGAGTGGCAACGACGCCGATGGGTCATAACAAGATTGTCTCGATGCCCAGACTCGGTGGGCTGCATCACCGATGTACTGTCGCGGCCTGAGCCATCTCAGGAAGCTGTATCGGTCAGCTTTATCCCAACGCATAAGTTAGGGGACCCCGTGCCTGAACTGCGACTTGAGGCTTCGAATCGTTTCCAAGAATTCACGTAAGCTTGGACCACTCGCTGCCCAGTACCACTTGCCCCGTTCAAGAGGAATGACGCAGGGAACGAAGCGGGCCGTTTCTAGTTATGGCGAAGCACAGCCTTCGCTGACTGCTGCGGAGAACCGGAGACCGGCCACTCGCGGATGCACTACACACCCACATCCGGACCGGTTCTGGGAGGACCTGACTTATGGCGTTGCTACATACAGGCGACCGCATTTGTGCGTCGTGCGGAGGTACGAACAACCGCCTCCAGCCGACATGCACTGCCGAGGAATTTGTCGAGGTAATCAGCGTGTACACTCGCCGACAAGCGATCGAGGACGGCATTCTGGTCGATTGCGAGCAAGCTCCAATGGGCGAGATGCGGCGCCAGCTTCTGAAGTGGCCGCTTGCAGTGACTGCTACCGTATTTCATCGCTCCGTGTGGCCAATAGGCGAAGACGCGAACCTGCTGCCAGACCAGAGCTTGGAAGGCCGATTCTGGGATGTAGTTTGGATGTTCCATGCGGCCGTCAAGGGGAGAGTCCCGGCCAGACAAATTGACCCGAGCAACCTGCTGTTCGACTTCTACTGCATCGTTGCTGATCCGGCACTGTCGTCAAACGAGGCGATCGACGCGACTGCCAGGAGCGGGCCAGAGGGGATGCGGCTCGTAACTCTGAAGGCGGTCTCTGGGCCTAGCGATGATAGGGAACCAGTTATGACGTTCATGTTGCCGGAGGAGGATTGATTGGGTTGCCTCCTGAGCCGGAGCCCGACCGAGTGGCAGATTGCGGTCACACTAATATCACACGTCTGTGATAATCTAGAGACACATTCTGAGGGCACACACATGGACGTTGGACATTTCAAACGGGCAAGAAAGCAAGCCGGCTTGACCCAAGAGCGGGCTGCGGCCAAACTCCGCGTGTGCCAGAGCTATCTTTCCATGGTGGAGAACGGCCAAAGGGCATTGTCGCCCGAACTCGCGCGAAGGATGGTTCACGTTTACAAGCTCTCGCCGGTTTCATTCCCGCCGAGTGAGACACGATGGGATCCAAAGAGGGCTGATCCCGACCAGCTTGCGGCAGACCTGGCTGGAGTCGGATATCCCGGCTTCGCTTATCTGCGGATGGGACGTTCTAAGAGGAATCCAGGCGAACTCTTGCTTACTGCTCTAGCCCAAGACCGTTTGGAGGCGCGACTCTTCGAGGCTCTCCCGTGGCTGGTGCTCAAGCACTGGGAGATGGACACGGGATGGCTCGTAAAGGAGGCCAAGCTCCACGATCTGCAGAATCGCCTCGGATTCGTCGTGTCGCTAGCCAGAAACGCTCGTAGCAACGCGTCGCTTCCCAATCCTCAACGAGACGTAGCACTCGAACAACTGGAATCCACACTGAAGCGTAGCTTGCTTGCGAAAGAAGAGGCTTTAGGCGAAGCGAAACTCAGTGACGCAGAGCACAAATGGTTGAAAGAGCATCGCCCGAAAGAAGCTCGCGACTGGAACCTTCTCACCAATTGGCGGCCCGAGACGCTCAGATATGTCGCTTGATCAAGCGCAAGTCCTGCCAGCCCGCTGGAATACATTCTTGAGCGAAGTTGACTGGCTTCTCAGGACTTCCGTTGAACTTCATTGCCTTGGGGGCTTTGTTCTAGCTGCGCTGTATGGCTTACCTCGTCCGACTGGCGATGTGGACTATATTGCGGCGATACCGTCGAATATCGTTGCAGACCTGGATCGTATTGCCGGCCAAGGCTCCGCACTGACCAAGAAGCACGGCCTGTATTTCCAACACGTCACAGTCGCCGATGTGCCAGAAGGTTACGCGGGCCGCTTGGAGGAGTTGTTCCCAGGCCAATTCGCCCGGCTTCGCCTGCTCGCACTTGAAGTGCATGACCTCGTTCTCGCCAAGCTTGTGCGAAACAGTCCAGTTGACTTGGAGGATGCAAAGTTTCTCGCGAAGACAGGGAAGTTGGATGAAACCGTGCTCAGACAGCGGTACAAACAGGAATTACGACCGTATCTCGCCAACGAGAGCAGGCACGATCTCACGCTGAACCTGTGGCTAGACGCCTGTTTCCATTCTTGAAGCCTGGTTCGTCCGGCAACAGGAGCGATTCAACGGCACAGAGATCAACCGCTACTCTTCAAGTCCGTGGCAGTTGCCGGAATGACTCCAGATGCCAGAGTCCGTCGGGCGTCGATGCCTCCCGGCGCATGATGTAGAGATTGCCATCATCAGCGCGAACTTTGTAAAAGGCGTCTGATGGTCCGTACCACTGATCGAGTACTTCCTCGACCATGTACTCGTGCCCTTCCAGCCGAAAGCGAACCGGCCTATCGTCCGCCGTCCGACCCGAGTAGCAATCCACTTCCAGCTTCATCTCTTCCATCTGACGCATAGGCGATAGACCTGCCACCCAAACATTCATACCTCCCGTCCGGAGAACTCCATGCAGAGCCTAGATACGATTCACGACTACTTGAGGACTCACTCTGAAGAAATCGGAAAACGAATTATCGGGTCTTACCCAGCCCTGCACGGCGCCGAAGAAGCCCCTTCTCCGCTGCTTTCCCGAATGGTGCGCGTTCCATATCCGGCCCAATCTCTGGCAATCATGGGCGTGAGTAAGCGTCGGCTTTTTGCGCGCAACGCCAATGTCGTGGCGGAGTGCGGCTCTGGCAAGACACTCATTGCTCTCGGAAGCATGTTGGTTCATAGCGCCGGCAGGCCATATTCGGGCCTGGTGATGGCGCCACCGCACTTGATCGAGAAATGGGCTCGGGAAACCTTCTTTACATTGCCGCACGTGCGCGTGTTCCTGATCGACGACATGCGCAATGGCGGCGATCCGAAAGAGCCGCACGGCATCAACGAAGTCCGGTTGCGTCGTGGTGAAATCGTGCGCGAGGGATTGCATACCTCGTTGGCTGAATTGCGGCGTCTGGGACGTCAAGACTGGCGCAAGCTTTGTCCCGGGACCACGATCTTCTGCATTGGCAGAGAGAAGGCGAAACTCTCATATTTCTGGAAGTACTGTTACGGCAAAAGCCACTCAGGAAGATACCTTGGATCACTGACCAACCCGGATACCGGCTGTCCAGTTGAGACGGATGGGGTGCGGCTGAGCGCGCTCGACTTCGAGAAGAAGCGCCTGCACCAGATCGTGGACGACTGGAGGGCAGGGAAGACCAAGTACTCCGCGCTTTGGCAGGCGGACGGCAACAAGATCGTTCGCATGGCGCCGGCAGAATACATGGGACGCTATATGCCGGAATGGTTTGATTACGCCATCGCGGATGAAATCCATCAATTGGCCGGAGATACAGCTCAGGGAAACGCTCTCGGGGTGTTGAACCGAACGGCAAAACGGTTTCTGGGACTCACGGGAACCCTGCTTTCTGGCTATGCGGATGATCTGTTCAACACCCTGTTCCGCACCGATGCCAAACGCATGACCGGAGACGGCTACGAATGGGGCTCGGCCGGAAGGGAACGATTCACTCGGGATTTCGGGGTGATCGAGACCATTGAGCGCATCACAGTCGAAGACAACGCCTGCTCAAAGAAAACCAAGAAGACGGTCACGATCAAGCGCAAGCCTGGCGCCTCACCACTGCTGTTCGGCAAATACTTGATGGACCACTGCGCGTTCATTGGTCTGGAGGACATCTCGGACGGTTTGCCAAGCTACCGAGAGGAAGTCGTACCAGTGGCGATGGAAGAGCCTCTGAAGACGGCTTATGAGGAACTCGAAGAGGAGATCACTGCCTGCCTGAAGGAGCATCGCGGAAACAGCAGCGTCGCCAGCACCATGCTGAACGCTCTGCTGGCCTGGCCAGACCATCCGTATGGATTCGGCACTCTGTACGGTTCTGAATTCGACCCGGAAACCAAATGCCGCGAATCGTTTGTCATTGCTGAGACGGTTGATCTGGACAAGAACGAGACGTATGCCAAAGAGCGGGCACTAATCGAAGAGGTGAAAGCCCAGCTCGCGCGCGGCCGCAAGTGCCAGGTATTTGCTGTTTACACCAACAAGCACGACGTTACCGCACGGCTGGAACAGCTATTTCGCACTGAGGGAATACGAGCGTCGATCCTGCGGGCCAGCGTTCCAACTCACAGGCGGGAAGCCTGGTACCGTGAACAGCTGCGTCGTGGAATCGATGTCGCAATTTGTCATCCCAAGATCGTAGAGACCGGGCTGGATCTGCTGGACTTTCCGACAATCCTGTTTCACGAGACGGGCTATTCACTGCACACCTTACGCCAGTCCAGCCGGAGGTCATGGCGTATCGGACAGAGACGCCCCGTGGAGGTGAAGTTCTTTGCGTATGCAGGAACGATGCAGGAGGTCTGTCTTCGCCTAATGGGCAAGAAACTCCTGGTCGCGTTAGCGATGGAGGGCAAGTTTGCCTCCGAAGGCCTGCAGGCCATCGACGGTGATGACGACATTCTCACGGCAATGGCGCGAGAGCTGGTTGAGAACAAGGGGATTGGCGAAAGTGCTGATAGTGTCTGGCGTGCGCTCGGCCAGCTGCGGCCCTCGACGAGGGCGCAGGCAGAGGAAGAAGCGGAGGACACTGCGATTGAGCAAGGGGAAATTGACGCCCCTGCATTGCTGCCGTTGTCGATCGAGTCGGTTCCGCGCGCAGCCCTCTTGGAGGCTGACAGTTCATCGCGCCGTCCCCCGCGTAGAGATGCACCTGCCAGTCAACTGTCGCTCTTCTGACATGCCAACCGAAGATCGCTGAGATTCCTCCCGAGCGAAGGACAATGCAGGAGTTCGCTGTGCTTTCGGGATTCGTATCGACAAACGCCAGCGGCGACTTCTATCCTGGAGTGCGTCGTGAACCCAGATTTCTGACGCCTAGCCGACTTCCCGTCACTAATCTTTGTGACCAGCCGTAGCTCACCGCATGACAGCAAGCATTTGTTAAAGCCCCGCAAGAGATACATTGATGATCCGTCAATTTTTCCATAGTATGAGGTTGCCGGTCAGTCAGAAGATTCCGACTAAGCCTGCGAATTCGCGCTAAGCGCACGCGTGATATCAATAAGGCGCATTAGTGGGTAGTGTCCTAATTTCCCCTGTCAGATTAGGACAGTGGCCGTTAGTGAGAGCCACAAATGGCGACAATGGTAAATCGAGGATCGGAGTGGCGGCGCTGGGAACCTCACGTCCATGCGCCCGGAACCGTTCTGAACAACCAGTTCGGAGGCGTCGACGCTTGGACGAATTACCTCGCCACGCTGGAAGGTTTAACGCCCAAAATTGAAGCCATTGCTGTTACAGACTATTACGTCACAGACACATATGAAGAGGTGCTTCGGCAACGCCGCGCCGGCCGCCTTCCCGACGTTCACCTTATCTTCCCTAATATCGAAGTGAGGCTCGATGTCGCCGCAAGGTCGGGCTTCGTCAACCTCCATCTTTTGGTTAGTCCGGAAGACCCGGACCATCTCGTCGAGGTCCGTCGCATCCTTACACGCCTTCAATTCAATGCGCATGGCGACCGCTTTGACTGTACTCGCGAGGAGCTGATCAAACTTGGCAAGCGCGCCGACCCCACAATAACCGATGATCGAGCCGCGCTCGCGCACGGCGCGACCCAGTTCAAGGTCAATTTCACCCAACTGCGGGAGGTCTTCAGCGAGAGCGATTGGGCGAAAAGGAATATTCTGATCGCTGGTGGCGGGCGGCGCCGACGACGGAACGTCGGGTATGCGTCAGGCAGCGGACGCAACACTGCGACAGGAGATCGAGAAGTTCTCACATATCATTTTCGCGAGCAGTCAGGCACAACGCGAGTTCTGGCTCGGTCAGCGCTCTGTAAGCGTTAACGAGCTCCGGGCGCGCTACAACGGCTGCAAGCCGTGTTTTCACGGCAGCGACGCACACGACCAGTTGAAAACTGGCCAGCCAGTTGACGACCGCTTCTCTTGGATCAAAGGTGCGCTCACTTTCGACGCGCTGCGTCAGGCATGCATCGATCCGGGTGGTCGCGCTTATGTCGGAGCAGAGCCGCCGCACCGGGCTACGCAGTCGCAGGTTATTTCGCAGGTCGAAATAACTCAAGCCCCCTGGGCGGTCACGCCGATGACGCCGCTCAACCCTGGACTCGTCGCTGTCGTGGGTGCGCGCGGGTCGGGAAAGACCGCGTTGACCGACGTAATTGCAGCTGGCTGCGACGCAATCACGGAGGCGGCCTGGAACGCCGACGAAAATATCAGCCCCTCTTTCTTGGTGCGAGCACGGACCCTAATCAGCAACGCCAAAGTGACGTTGACATGGGGTGGTGGCAGTACAACCACGCGCGCTCTCGGCGGCCAAGATGCAAACGAGCCGCTCGCATACCCCCGTGCGCGGTACCTCTCTCAGCAATTCGTCGAAGAGCTGTGCTCTTCGAAGGGAGCTTCCGAAGGGCTGATCCAAGAGGTCGAGCGTGTCATTTTCGAGGCGCATCCAGAAGATCAGCGCGAGGGGGCCATGCACTTCGCCGAGCTTCTCGAGTCCCAGACCATGCGCTTCCAGCAATCACGCCAGCGAGAGGCCGACGCGATCGCCTCCATTTCTGAGCGGATCGCGGAAGAATTGGAGAAGGAGGGTCTCGTCGCCGCGTTGAACCAGCAGACCGCGCAGAAGCGTAGCTTGATCGCGGGTTACAACGCGGATCTCGCTAAGCTAGTCATCAAAGGCACACAAGTGCAAGCGAAGCGTCACGCAGAACTGAGTCAAGCCGCACAGGCACTCAACGTGAAAATACAGAGCTTCGGCAACCAGCGTCGCACCTTTCTTACCTTGCAGGACGAGGTGAGAAACATGCGCGCAACGAAAGCGCCTGAGATGCTTAGGGAACTACAGGCACGACACCCAGGAAGCGGACTTAACGCCGTGCAATGGGATGAATTCCTGCTTGTCTACAAGGGCGACGTCAACAAAGCCCTGTCAGGATACATCGCTTGGGCCGATCAAGAAGTCGCGAACATAAATGGCACACCTCCGAAAGCTGGCGACCCCAACGTTCCACTGATTGCCGATGGGGAAGACTTAGCGACGGTAAAGCTCGCGACGATCAAGGCTGAGATGGCCCGCCTCGAGCAGTTCATCAGCGCCGATACACTCATTCGTAAGCAATATGTTGCACTCTCATCGCGCATTGCTCTGAAGAATAACGCGCTCAAAGCTCTTGAAGCGCGTGTGGTCGATGCCCAAGGTGCGGCTGCACGGCGAAAAGCTCTCCAAAGTGAGCGAGAGGCCGCTTACGGCCGAGTGTTCGATGCGATCATTAGCGAACAGAACGTGCTGGTAGCTCTATATGCACCACTGATGGCTCGGCTTGCCACTTTATCAGGCACATTACAAAAACTTAGCTTTTCCGTGTCTCGCGTTGTTGATGCCAACACCTGGGCAGACTTCGCTGAAGACAATCTCATAGATTGTCGTAAGAGTGGACCCTTTTCTGGCCGCGGTTCGCTGACTGCGCGTGCGAACTCTGAACTCAAGCCGGCTTGGGAGACCGGGAGCGCGGTTGACATTCAGGCCGCGATGGCTGGTTTCATTGCGAAGTATTGGAAGGACCTCCTCAAGCACGCACCGTATGTTCCCACACAGACTGCGGAATTTCGCACTTGGTCAAAGCAGTTTGCACAGTGGCTGTTCAGCACAGAGCACATCACCATTCGATATGAGATCGCCTACGACGGCGTCGACATTCGCAAGCTGTCGCCCGGTACCCGGGGCATCGTATTGCTGCTGCTGTACCTTGCGCTCGATGATGCCGATGATCGTCCGTTGATAATCGATCAGCCAGAAGAAAATTTGGATCCTAAATCGGTGTTTGACGAACTCGTTTCGTTGTTCATCACGGCCAAGACCAAACGCCAAGTGATAATAGTCACTCACAACGCCAATCTGGTGATAAATACGGACGCAGACCAGATCATCATTGCCGATGCGGGCTCGCACGCGACCGGGGGGTTACCTCCAATTACCTATGTTGCTGGCGGCCTGGAAGACGCCAATATTCGCAAAGCGGTGTGCGATATCCTAGAGGGCGGCGAGGATGCATTCCGCGAACGCGCGCGGCGCCTGCGGGTGCGGCTTGAGCGATAGTGGCCGGAGGGCCATCTTTAGCGCGGCTCCAAGGTTCGTATCGGTAGACGCCCTTCCGGGAAGCTAAGGTAGTTCGAGTTTATCGTCGGCAATCACGGTCATAGTCGTTTCGCCGCGTTTGATACAACCACCTTTGGCATATCTCTCTGCATGCCCGGGCACCAATATTTCGTCGAAAAGTCATGCTCCACGATTGGTTCGAGGCCAGTCGATCCGCCAACGCGCGCCAGGCGCTCGAACCCAGAACAGGGGTTTCACCGGCGTGCCACGTGCGTGGTGATAGAGCGCAGCGGTGCGCCCGTAAAAGCCGCGTGTATGCCACGACTCGCGCCACCCGAAGCGCTGGCAGTCGAGGTGATGGCAGAACTCATGACAAAGGGTGCTGAGGAACGTGCCGAACGAGGTGACTTGTTTCAGGATGGCGGTCCGCATCCAGAGACGGATGAGTAGGTCTTCGGGATGGTAGTCCCCGAACAATTCAATAGCCGAACCGCCTTCGCGGACTCGAAGCGGGCGGGCTGCAAGTACTCGGATCCCGGGCTGCCGGACCAGGTAGAAATCAGATGCAACCGACAGAAACTCCACACATGCCTGGCGAACTGACGAGGCCGTACCACCTTGCATAGCGGAAGCGATGGAATTTGCCGACGATTGCAACCGGTCGTCCTCGGGGACTTCCAATGTTCTGAGCCGGTCGCTGTCAAGAAACCTTGCCCGTAACGCTGCTGTGCTCGGAGGTCGGTCGGTAAGCATCCTCGGAAATCGTCCGGCCCAGCCTGTCGGGGTGCCAAGCTAGGTTTACAGCTGTTTGATCCAGTCTCCTGTCTTCATGACGCGGCTGAATCGCATCTGCTGGGTGACCAGGATCGCCCGATGCAACTCTTCGTCCGACACCTCTCCCGCATCGTTCTTGATCGCCAGTGTCCCGGTTGCGTCGGATAGAAACTCAACCCCAAATCCCAAGTGCATTGCCTGACGTGCTGTTGTGTCGCAGCACATCTGGGTCATGTAGCCGTAGCCGCAGTGGCCTTAGCCAATAAACTGGCGCGCATGGCCTGGGCGGTGCTCGCCAAGAATGAACCCTATCGGCCCCCCGTGTTGGCCGATGCGGCTACAGACTGACTGGCCTGCAGATG
>Ga0097691_1002266_pt1 | contig 13125 bp, 10 predicted proteins | sample NGESurdeep072012_8_FD_72858 | JGI IMG/M metagenome (GOLD analysis project Ga0097691, IMG submission 72858) | Arctic peat soil microbial communities from Barrow, Alaska - NGEE Surface sample 210-1 deep-072012 | ecosystem: Environmental > Terrestrial > Soil > Wetlands > Peat ...
TTTTCGCCACTTCCAGCACGGCCGAACGATCGCGTGCTGTCGAACGGCAAGGTCATCGGGCGCGAGCAGGCTGGAGCGGTGCGGGCCGGAGAAGTCGAAGCGGCACCATTCGTCGATCGGGACGGCGGTCCTGCCGGCGCGGGCCGACTGGCAGCTGCCTACGATCGCCCTGGCATCGACGCCAACGCGAGCGATCAGCGCTTTCAGATGGAGGACCCGGTGTTCGTCGAGCTTCCACGGGGACGGACGGCAAATGTGGGAGACCGATACCTGGCGTTCGCGCATGGCCCCGCAATTGGGGATGATTCGCAGCTCATGATCCCAACGGCAATCGTGCGTGTCGAAAGCGGACAATACGGCCAGCTCACGCTCGCGCGCATCGTCCGTCAATTCGGGGAAGTGAAACTCGACCAGTCGCTCATTCCACTGGAAAGCGTGTTGCCCTCGGCTGCCCTTGCGCGGACGCCGGTGGCGAATGGCGGCACGGCCCATGTCCTCTGGGTCCACGAGGATCCCGTTCTTCCATCCGTGCAGAGCTACGTCGTGCTGAGCGGAGAAGCCGGAAACAGCGTTCGCGTCGGCGATCAGTTCACGCTCATCGACGCAAGTATCGACCCGACTCATCCGGCGCCGCCGGTGCCGGCTGCCGTCGCTCAAGTCGTGCGCGTAACGCCGTACGCGGTTACGGCGATCGTCGTCAATCACGATCAGCCCACGATACGCCCGGGAATGCCCGCGCGGCTGACGGCGACGATGCGCTGATTCCGGCGCAAAACGGGAAATTTTTCGGTGCCCGGGGAGTAGTCAGGGATTAGATTAGGGGCGAGCCATGATACCGATCGCCCACTTCATTGCCATCTCCTGCGTCCACGGTTGCCCGGATGATGTCCGGGCGACTCGGCACCGACGTGAGTCATCCGAGGGCGAGAGTTGAGTCGCCGCGCGGTCGTCACCGGCGGCGCGGGCTTCATCGGATCGCACGTTGCCGATCGGTTTCTCGAAGAGGGATACGAGGTCGAGGTCATCGACGACCTTTCGAACGGAAAACGCTCCAACGTCCCTGACGAGGCAACACTCCACGCGATCAGCGTCACGTCGCCCGAAGCGGCAGCGATCGTACGCGACGGGAAATTCGACGTGCTGGTGCACCTGGCTGCGCAGATGGACGTCAGGCGAAGCGTCGCCGATCCGCTCTTCGACGCCACCACCAATATTCTCGGGATCGTGAATCTCCTCGAAGGCGTGAGGGCCAGCGGTCGCAACATCAGAGTCGTGTTCACATCGACAGGAGGAGCGATCTACGGCGATTTCAACAAGCCTCCCAACTTCGAGACGTACCCAAAAGAGCCGGAGTCGCCATACGCCATCTCCAAGCTCGCGTCGGAGTACTACCTCGCTTACTACGGAAGACTCCATGGTCTGGAACACGTCGCGGTTCGCTTCGGAAACGTCTATGGCCCGCGTCAGGACCCTCACGGCGAAGCGGGGGTTGTAGCGATCTTCTGCAACAGAATTCTGGAGGGGAAACCGCTGACGATTTTCGGAGATGGCCGGCAGACGCGTGATTACGTGTACGTTGGCGACGTCGCCAACGCCGTATGGCTTGGTGCGACATTTGACCTTCCGCCAGCGGGTACGGTCGACACGCGCAGCTTCAACATCGGCACCGGAATAGGCACGTCGGTCCTCGATCTTGCCCGACTTCTTCAGGACGCGGCGGGAAGCACAGCCGAGTTCGTGTTCGCGCCGCGCCGGCCGGGCGAGCAGCAGGAATCATTTCTCAACGTCGACAAGGCCCGGGATGTTCTCGGGTGGGAGCCCGGCGTAACCCTCGCCGAGGGACTGGCGAGAACGTATGCCTGGGCCGAGGCAGAGACGGCCGCCCGGAAATCGTGACCGGCTACCTCCTCATGCAGATCGGCGCCGCGGTGCCGTCGTCGCCGATCGAGCTGGTGACGAGCTCGACCACCGCCACCAAAGTCGTGCTCGCCGTCCTCGTTGTGCTGTCGCTCATAAGCTGGTCGGTGATGATCGCCAAGACCATCGAGCTTCGCCGCGCCGAATCGGCCGGCAGGGCGTTCATGGACTCATTTGAAAACGCGCCTTCGCTCGACATCGCCGCAGATCTGGCAAAGCGATCCACCTTGAGTCCACAGCGCGAGGTGATGCTTCGCGCCCTGCGCTTTCTTCACGAGACCACGCCGGCGCTCGGCGCGACTTCGGAGCGCGGCGCACGGCTGAGCGCGTCGCAGGTGGAAGCACTGCGGCTGGTGCTCGACTCGGAGAGCGGTGCCGTGCGAGACCGGATAGGCCGCTTCGTTCCCTCTCTTGCGACTATCGGATCGGCAAGTCCGCTGATCGGTCTGCTCGGCACGGTGCTCGGAGTGATCGACGCGTTTCTTGGAATCGCGACGAAAGGCTCGGGAAACATCGGCGCAGTGGCGCCCGGTGTGGCAGAGGCGCTCATTGCAACCGCCGCGGCGCTGTCGGTCGCGATACCGGCGGTGTTCGGCTACAACATTCTCGCTCACCGCCTCAACCGTCTCGACGGTGAGCTGGATGGATTCGGCTCGGAGCTGATTGCCTTGCTGGTCCGTGAAGGGCGCATCTAGGTGGCGAGACGGCGCGAGCGGATGCAGCTGTACGCAGAAATCAACGTCGTGAGTCTGATTGACGTGATGATGCTGCTGATGGTGATCTTCATGATCACTGCGCCGATCATGCAGGGCGGAGTGGACGTCACCCTTCCAAAGGCAGAAGCGCGACCACTCGAGCCGAAGAGCGGTCTCGTGGTGACCGTGGACCGCGCGGGGCGCATTCATGTGGAAGAAGCGTCGCTCACTTTCGACGAGTTTCGCGCGAGCTTCAAGGCACTCGCGGCCGAGAGGGGAAAGCAGGGCATTTATCTTCGCGCCGACCAGGGCGTTCCGTATGGCTCCGTGGTGCGTGTGCTCGCAGTGATGCGAGCGAGCGGCATCTCCGACGTGGGTCTCGTGGCCGAACCGGAGCAGGGGCGATAGTGCACACAGGCAGGGAGCCAGTACGCCTCGGTGGCCCACTTGGGATGTCGGTGGTGCTTCACCTGTCGGTCCTTGCCCTGGCACTGATTGGACTTCGCAAAGGTCCGGCCGAAGTGCTGCCACCCATATATAAGGTAGACATTGTCGCGGCCCCCCCGGGCGAGCGGGCGATTGGCGAAGTGAAGCCCGAGCCAGCGCCGGTAGAGAAGACGCCAGCTGCACCGGTTGCACCGCCTGCTCCCAAGGAGCGAGCGATTCCGCTTGCGAAAGCAGTTCCAAAGAAGGCCGCCGCGCGCTCGACGCCGGTGCTCGCGCCGGCCAAGCCGGCTCCGAAGACGGCGGCTCCGCGTGCTGGCGGCGGGCCCGAGGGCGGAGCGGGAACGGATGTCGCCACAGTCCAGACCGAAGGAATCGATTTTCCGTTCCCCGGGTATCTCAACAACATCGTCCGCCAGATCGCGCTCAACTTCAAGCCGAGTGACACTAATTCGACGCTGCGCGCGGAAGTGAAGTTTCTGATCTACCGAAATGGATCTGTGCAGATCGTACACTTCGTCACCCGATCGGGCTCGTACGCGTTCGACCTGGAAGCTCAGGGAGCGATCGAGTCGGCCGCTCCCAATTTCGGACGCCTGCCCGATGGCTTCCCTGACGACGTGTTGCCCGTCACTTTCAGCTTTGACCCCAGAATCATCAGATGAGCCCCCGTTTTGTCTCTCTTTCGGCGTGCGTCGGCCTCGCGCTTCTCGTCGCAAGCACCAATGCCTGCGGTCAGGATACTGCCTCCACCCGCCCCGGCGTTCGCCTCGGACTCAACTATCCGAGAGGAACCGCTCCGAGACTCATCGTGCTTCCGGTTGACACGACTGCCGGTGACTCGATCAGGACCATCATACAGCGCGATCTCGACTACAGCGATCGCATCTCCCCCATTCCGCTTGACCCCGCGACGCTCTCGGGCCTCGCGCTCGCACCGGGCCAGGAGCCGAACTATGATCTCTTCGCCAAACTCGGCGCCGCGGCAATCCTTCAGGCGAGGCGGACGGGAAGCGGCCTGCGCGTCGTTCTCTACGACGTCGGCGCCAAACGGCGAATTGATTCGCGTGACTTTGCCATCGTCACCGTGCCGCCGGTACGCGATGCTGCTATTCGCGATTCGATCGTCGCCGAGACTACGGTTCGCGAGAAAGCAGTAAGGGATTCGATAGCGCGAGTCCTCCAGACGAGGGCCGGAATCATGCGACGGGCCCGCGTGAGGAATGACCCTCGACCCCGCCGGTTCGTAGTCAGGGACTCATTGCGCCGCGACTCGGCCGCGACTGCCTACATGAGGCGCGGGCTGTCACGCTGGGACGAAGACCGCCGTGACTCAGTCGCACTTGCCACGACGACGACGGTGACGCGGCTCGTGCGGGCGGACTCGACAGCGCGGGTTGCCGCCGCCGACAATGAGCGAATGAGCATTCATCGGGTGAGTGACGAAGTCGAGAGCTGGATCACGGGAAAGCGCGGCATCGCCTCGACACGCATCGCTTACGTTCACAACGGTCTGATACGTCTGGTCGACAGCGACGGAGAGAACGACAGGGCCGTCACCCGCCGGGGTTTCTCGATGTCTCCCGCCTGGCATCCGAACGGACGGCGAATCGTTTATTCGCGAATGAGTGACGTGGGCACGCAGATTGAGCAGGTCGATCTTGAGACGGGGAGGGTCAGGTCGGTAAGTACCACCGGCTTGAACATCACGCCGGTATTTGCCAATGACGGCAGGAATATCGTGTACTCCCACGGTGACGAATCGGGAACGGACCTGTTCATCACGAGCGCGGATGCCGATGGCGAGAGCACGCCGCAGCGCCTTACGTTCGGCAGGGGGAGCGACAACAACTCACCCAGCCCCAGTCCCGATGGTCGTCAGATCGCGTTCATTTCGGGAAGGTCCAGATTTCCCGAGGTGTACACAATGGACATCGATGGCACAAACGTGCAGTTGCTCACGCCCTTTGTTCCGGGTGTGCGCACCTATCGGACGGCCCCGGACTGGTCACCCGATGGACGCGCCGTCGCATACGAGCAGCAAAATGGCGACTTTCAGGTGTGGATGATCAACATGCGTAACAAGGAGCCGCGACGTCTGACCAGCGAAGGTGAAAACGAAGACCCGTCGTGGTCACCCGACGGCCGGCACCTTGCGCTTTCGTCCACCCGTGGCGGCTCGAAGCAGATATGGGTGCTCGATACAGAATCCGGACGCTTGCGCCAATTGACGCACAACGCCGGCGCCCGCCTTGCAGCATGGTCACCAATGTTGAGCATTCCATGATGTCGCAGCTGTCTATGGTTCATCCATTTCACGCCAGGCCAATGCCCACACTCGCCCGCACCCTCGCAGTTGCCGTGATTCTCTCTGCCGCCCTTGCCGGCTGCCACAAGAAAGTTGCGGAGCGGCCCGCGCCGCGCCGCGTCAACACCGACAGCCTCATGCGGGAGCAGGCAAGACTCGATTCGATAGCCCGCGCCGACGCCGCCCGGGCGGCTGCGGCGGCAGCTGCGGCCGCTGCAGCCGCGGCAGGCGCGCCCACGGAGGCGGCAGTGACGCCGCGTGAGCGGACGGCGCTCGCCGCTACCATATACTTCGATCTGGACGAGTCGTCCCTGACGGACGAGGCGCGCACTGCCGTGGAAGCAAAGGCGCCGGTGCTGCTCCGCCACCCGAACATGCACATTCGGATCACGGGACATACTGACTCGCAGGGATCGGACGAGTACAATCTCGCGCTTGGCCTGCGGCGCGCTGCGGAGACCAAGCGCTACCTCTCGGCACTGGGAGTGGACGAGAGCAGGATGGAGATCGTGACGATGGGTGAAGAGCGGCCGGCGGTGGAAGGCAACACCCAGGAGGCATACGCCCTCAACCGGCGTTGCGAGTTCGAGATCATCTCCGGAGGATGACGATGGCGGGTTGCAGAGCGGCGAAAGCCGCGGCGGCGGCGACCTTCGCTCTCGTGGCGACTACCGGATGCTTCGCGTCGAAGTCTGAGCTCGATCAGGTTCGCGAAGAAGTGAATACGGTGCGGACAGAGACGTCCGCCGCCGATTCGGTACGCGCGATGCAGATGGTTCAGCTGCTCAGCAGTCTGCGGGCCGTGAACGATACACTGGCAGCGCTGAGCGTGCGCGTGACGCGCGTCCGCGCCGAGTCGCAGAGCGGGATGCGGGACCTCCACGACCAGCTGGTACAGGTCCAGGAGGCGACAGGCCAGAGCCAGCAGCGCCTTCAGGAAATGCGCGCCGCAATCGATCAGCGCAACAGAACGTCGGCTCCGCCGCCGCCCCCGCCGCCAGCCGGGAGCGTTGCCGATACGACGACACCAGCCCCGGCCGACACGCCGGGCCCGAATGAGCTCTTTCAGATAGGCAAGGATCAGCTTGCGCGCGGCGCGAACAGTGCCGCACAGGCAGCGTTCGCCGATCTCCTGGCGCGATTTCCCGAATCCGAGCTCGCCGCCGACGCCCAGTTCTATCTCGCCGAATCGCTTGCGGCCGCAGGAAAGACGGCCGCGGCCGACACGGCGTACGCAACCGTTTTGACAAAATATCCGGCGTCACTGCACGCTGCCACGGCCCTCTACAAGCGCGGAGTATCGCAACAGAAGGCGGGCCGGACTGCGACGGCAAAGAAGACTTTCAACGAAGTGATCCGGCTGTTTCCGGATTCGGACGAGGCCGCCCTGGCGCGGGAGCGCCTGCGCGGCATGACATAGGAAGAGAACCGAAAGTGGCACGCGGCCCGGCTGATACGGAGATGCCCTTCCTCGATCACCTCGAGGAGCTGAGGCACAGGCTCTTCTGGATTGTTGGGGCCATCCTGGTCGGGATCGTCGCGTCGTTCGTGGTGCTTTCCCGTGGTGGCATCGACATCGTCGCCATTCTCGCGCATCCAATCGAGCCGTATCTGCGCGGACACAGGCTGGTGTTCACGCACCCCGGAACATCTTTCTCCATTGTCTTGAATGCCTCGCTCATTCTGGGGATCCTGTTCGCCACTCCGGTGATTGGATACCAGCTCTGGGGATTCTTCGCTCCGGCGCTTCATTCCCACGAAAAGCGGATAATCATTCCCGTGATTTTCGGGATGATCTTTCTTTTCCTCTCGGGCGTCACGCTCTGCTATTTCGTGGTGATGCCGTTCACGCTGAAGTTCTTCATGGGCTTCGAGTCTTCGGCGTTGACGCCGATGATCGAGGCGACGCAATACTTCGACTTTGCTTTCAGCATGATGCTGGCGTTCGGGGTGGCTTTCGAGCTGCCGATAGCCATCCTGCTTCTTTCGGCGCTCGGAATCATCAAGCCGCAGTTCCTGAGCAAGTACCGGCGTCACGCGATTGTCGTGACGGTAACGGTGGCGGCCTTTATCACCCCGGACGCCAGCCCGACGACTCTGTTTGCGTTGTCGGTTCCGCTTTATCTGCTGTACGAGCTGGGCGTTGCGCTCTCGTACCTGGTCACGCGCCGCCGCCGGCAGCGAATCGAAGCGGCCGAGCTGGAGGAGCGGATGGCGGAGCAGCGCGCGGCTGCCTCGGCCGAGGCGATGGAGCGCGTTCCACGGCGCCTTGGAGCGAACACATGACGCGGCGAGTGCTGGCGCTCGCCGCCATTGCCATTGGAACCGCCGTTGCCACCGGCGGCCTCGATGCCCAGGTAATTCCGCCGACGATCAAAGGGGTGAACCCGGCCCGCGAGCGCGATTCGGCGCAGCTGGATTCAATCAAGAGGCTTCCCGGCAGGCAAGCGGCCGGGGTACGTGATACGACCGGAAAGGATTCGGTGAAGGTCAAGGAGCTCATCAAATGGGCCGATGCCGACTCCGTTACCACTGCGTTGCTCAACAAGCCCGGGTATGAGGCGACTCGATATCAGGGAGTTCGCGTGCGCTTCGACGCAAAGACGAGACTCCTTTATCTGGAAGGGAAACCCGCCGGAGTTTCGCGGGCGCAGACGCTGCTCGTGGGCGACACGATCATTTACAACGACCAGACCAAGCTCGTAGTAGCGCGTGGGGACACGCTGGTGCTGAGAGATCCCTCGCAGAACACCGCCGACGTCGTGTCGCTCGGGGAGCTGAAGTACAACGTCACGGCCCACCGCGGCAGCGTCACCAACATCAGCACCGCGATCACGAGCGGCGAGAAATGGTTCGTCAACGCGCATGAAGCGGCGTTCATCAGCGACACCACTCGCGGGCACCAGACGGCCTTTTACGCGCGCAACGGCTCGATTACGAGCTGCGACGACTCGATTCCTGACTACCACTTCGAGTCCAAGGAGATCAAGATGATCGCCAAGGACATAATGGTCGCCCGGCCGGCAGTGCTCTACATCGCGGACATTCCCGTGATGTGGCTGCCCTTCATTTTTCAGGACATGCGGTCAGGACGGCGAAGCGGCGTTCTCACCCCCCAGTTTGGCCTGAGCGAGGTCTTTCGCAACAGTCCGACCTACCGCCGCCACATCGAAAACCTCGGCTACTACTTCGCGCTCAACGACTACACCGACGCCCAGGTCTCGCTCGACTGGCGGAGCGGCGCGAACCCCGCTCCCGGAGACCCGGGTTGGGTGAGAATGAACACCGAGTGGCGGTACCGGTGGCTCGACCGCTTCCTCACCGGCCGGTTCGCGGTTTCGAAGCTGGCTCAGCGGGACGGTACGGGAAACACCGCGATCTCATGGGCGCACCAGCAGGATTTTTCCCAGTCGACGCATCTCTCGACGGACATCAACTACGTCACCAACACGGTGATTCAGCGGCAGACGACATTCGACCCGCGGCAGGTTCTGGCCACCATTCAGAGTTCCGTCAACTACCAGGAAAAGTTCGGCCCCGCGTCGTTTTCCATTGGTGGCAGCCGGCGGCAGTACCCGGGCCGCGACGAAGTGACGCAGGATTTTCCGAATTTCAGCATCTCCACTCCGACACTTTCCATCGCGAAATGGCTCGACTGGACGCCGTCGCTCGATGTACACAACCAGGAGCAGCTCAAGGTCGACCAGATCGGCGAGTTTGCTTACCGCTATTTCGAAAAGAACGGTGTGCGCGACAGCACGAAGACGCAGGGTGACGCGAGAGTGACCGGCCTTACCTTCCAGACTCCGCTGAAGATCTTCGGGTTCACGCTCACGAACTCCGTGCGTATGTCCGACCAGGAGAACAACGCTCCCGTCACGATTGCCGTAATCGACCGCAACGATCCTACGAAGAAGGCCAACCGCGTGTTTGCGAGGACATACAGCACCGAGATGGACTGGCAGACATCGTTCGGCCTGCCGACTCTTCTCAACAACTCCTGGAAGCTGTCGCCCAACATCGGGATATCGAACGTCGATCCGGCCGGCTACTGGGTGCGTACCGAGCAGTCGGACGGGGTATATGTGCATCAGTCGAAGCGGCTCAACTACTCATTGTCAGCTTCGCCGACGTTCTTTGGGCTTTTCCCCGGGATTGGCCCAATCACCCGCTTTCGGCATTCGATCTCGCCCCGGATCAGCTTCCTGTACGCGCCGGCCGCGACAGTGAGCCGGGAGTTTCTCGCCGCGCTCAACCGCTCGCCGGCCGGCTACATCGGCTCGCTGGCGCAGAACCAGGTGTCGTTCCAGCTGTCAACGGATATCGAGGCGAAGCTGAAGGCAACGGATACCAGCGCCACCGCCGAAGGCCGCAAGCTGAAGCTTCTGTCCCTCAATTTTTCTCCCGTCACGTATGACGTCGAGAAGAGGCGAAAAACGGGCGGCTCGGGATTTACGTCCGATAATTTCAACTATGACGTCAGCTCCGATCTCCTGCCGGGCTTTCGACTTGGCGTTCAATACTCGCTGTTTCAGGGCAGTGTTCTGAGCGATTCGGCGGTCTTCAAACCATTTCGAACGGGACTGGACGCTTCATTTTCCATCAACGGACAGTCAGGTATCTTTGCCGCGCTGTCGCGCATCTTTGGAAAGGCTGTGCCCGAGGGCACGCCACAGATCGAGAAGCTCGGGCCGGGAGCGGACGACGCACTGCTGCAGCGGCTTGCTTCGACGCCCGTTGCCGGCTCGGCTGTCCGCAACAAGCAGTACTCACTCCCCGAAACCCAGGCGTGGCAGGCATCGTTCACCTTCAACGAGTCGCGCCAGCGAGCCCCTACGGGTAATGGTCAGGTCGTCCTGGAAGACCCGCGGGCAAAATGCGCCGTCTACGTCGGGATACCCCTTGTCTACGATCAGTGCATTCTGACCCAGGAGACATATCCCGTCGGCGCCGTACCCATTGGCCGCTTGACGTCGGGAGGCCCGTTCATCAGGGTTCCGCCCCGCGAATCCCTGCGGTCGCAGATGAGCTTCAACCTCACTCCAAAATGGTCGGCGCAATGGGGGACGACGTTCGATTTTCAATCGCACCAGTTCGCCGATCATTCAGTGACGCTTCAACGGCAGCTCCACGACTGGCGGTCGATCTTTGCCTTCACGCGCGGACCGAACGGGAACTTCGCCTTCAATTTCTTCATCGCGCTCAACGCGCAGCCGGACATCAAGTTCAATTACAACAAGGCGACGTACCGGCAGCCGGGCCAATAGGCTTGAGCGCCGACCGCGGTGGAACCCCGAGAGCCCAACCGCAACTGGAATGCGGACCGCATGACTGAGCTGGCTGCGATCGTGACCCTCGACGGCGAGAGCCTGACACTCGAGCAGGTTCGCGCAGTTGCGGTGGATGGAGCGAATGTCGCGCTCGCCGATGCGTCACGCGCCCGGATGCTCCGCACACGCGACATTGTCGCCGCCATCGTCGAGCGCGGAGACGTTGTCTATGGAGTCACGACGGGCTTCGGCAAACTGTCGGAAGTCGCGATTCCACGCGATCGACTATCGGAGCTGCAGGTGAATCTCGTGCGGAGCCATTCGTCAGGAGTCGGCCCGCTGCTTCCCGAACGCGAAGTGCGGGCGATGATGCTTCTCCGCTCGAACGTCCTCGCGAAGGGATACTCCGGTGCACGTCCTGACCTCGTGGATCTGCTCGCGGGAATGCTCAATGCGGGCCTCTATCCGCCCGTTCCGGAGCAGGGAAGCGTCGGGGCAAGCGGAGATCTCGCGCCTCTTGCGGCGCTGGGCGTCTCATTGATCGGGGAAGGCCTCCTGCGCTCGGGTGGCGAGTCGGGACGGGCGGACGAAATGTTGAAGGCCCGGGGTCTCGAGCCGGTGACGCTCGGCCCGAAGGAAGGAATCACTCTGATCAACGGCACGCAGGCTCACACCGCCATCGCCGCTCTTGCCGTAACTGATGCGCTCATGTTGTGGCATGCCGCGCACGTCGCCGGAGCGATGTCGCTGGAAGCGCTGCTTGGCACGCCGGTGCCGTTCGATGGGCGCATTCAGGATGCGCGCGGACAGACGGGCCAGGCGATATCGGCGGCGCTTCTGCGCGCGCTGCTCGAGGGAAGCGAGCTGAGGGAATCCCACCGCCATGGGGATCCACGAGTCCAGGATGCGTACGCACTGCGCTGCATGCCGCAGGTTCACGGTCCGGTTCTCGACGCGCTCAAATGGATCGAGGGCATCGTCAGCCGTGAGCTGAATGCGGCCACCGACAATCCGCTGGTGTTCGAGAATGGCGAAATATTGAGTGGCGGCAACTTTCACGGGCTCGCCGTCGCCACCGCGCTTGACCTGCTGGCGATCGTGCTGACAAACGTTGCAACCATGTCCGAGCGGCGGATCGATCGCCTGGTGAACCCCGACTTGAACCAGGGATTGCCGCCATTCCTGAGCCGCGATCCCGGAGTGCATTCGGGATTCATGATGGCGCAGGTCACTGCCGCAGCTCTCGCCAGCGAGTGCAAGGTTCTCTCGCATCCGGCGAGCGTCGACACGATTCCCACGGACGGCAATCGTGAGGACGTGGTGCCGATGGCGATGGGCGCTGCGTGGAAGGCCCGGCGCGTGGTGAAGAACGTGCAGCACGTGCTGGCGATCGAGCTGATGTGCGCGGCACAGGGAATCGACTGTCGCGCACCGCTCAAGCCGGGCCACGGCGTGCTGCGCGCTCACGCGGTGGTGCGGTCGCTCGTTTCGCCTCTCGACGCGGATCGGGTCCTGACTCCCGACATCGAACGACTCGCGGATGCCATCGGCGCCGCAAGCTTTCAAGGGGTGTGATCGAATGTCCCGGGTAATCATCGCAGACTCCGATTCCGTGGTGGCAGCAAGTCCAGCGAGCGCCACGCAAAGAGCGGCGGTTCGCGCACCCCGTGGCACGCAGATCTCCTGTCGCGGCTGGCAGCAGGAAGCGGCGCTCAGAATGCTGATGAACAACCTTGACCCGGACGTCGCCGAGCGTCCGGAAGACCTTGTTGTCTATGGCGGGACGGGAAAGGCAGCGAGAAGCTGGGACGCGTTCGACGCCATTGTGCGCGAGCTCCGGCAGCTCGGAAATGATGAGACGCTGATCGTTCAGAGCGGAAAACCCGTGGCCGTGTTTCGCACCCACGCGAGCGCGCCGAGGGTACTGATCGCCAACAGCAATCTTGTCGGACGGTGGGCGACCTGGGAACACTTCCGCGAGCTGGAGAGGAAGGGCCTCATCATGTTCGGCCAGATGACCGCCGGCTCGTGGATCTACATCGGATCGCAGGGCATCGTACAGGGGACTTACGAGACGTTCGGCTCCGTTGCCCGGCGGCACTTCGGCGGTTCGCTCGCCGGCCGGTTCATTCTGACATCGGGACTTGGCGGAATGGGCGGCGCGCAACCCCTCGCCGCGACAATGGCAGGCGCGGCAATACTTGCAGTGGAGGTCGATGAGTCGCGCATCGACAAGCGCCTGGCCACGAAATACTGCGACCGGAAGACAGCGAGCATTGACGAGGCCCTCGGCTGGATAGACGAAGCGCGCGCGGAAAAGATGGCGTTATCGGTAGGGCTGGTGGGTAACGCCGCCGACGTTCTGCCCCAGCTCGCCGCCCGCGGCGTGGTGCCTGACATTCTCACTGATCAGACCAGCGCTCACGACATGCTGAACGGCTATGTGCCGGCGGGCATGCCTCTCAACGAAGCGCTTGCGCTCAGAGTGGCC
>Ga0097691_1002267_pt1 | contig 13119 bp, 13 predicted proteins | sample NGESurdeep072012_8_FD_72858 | JGI IMG/M metagenome (GOLD analysis project Ga0097691, IMG submission 72858) | Arctic peat soil microbial communities from Barrow, Alaska - NGEE Surface sample 210-1 deep-072012 | ecosystem: Environmental > Terrestrial > Soil > Wetlands > Peat ...
TGGAAGCGCATATGGCGCAACGCTTGGCTTTACCACCTTTGCTTCGTATCTCATCGTTGGCTTTTTAGGAGCACCAATCTTTGCCGCTGGAACACATGGATTTGCTCATTTCACCGGAGCAACGGGTGGTTACCTGGTTGGGATGCTCCTTGCCTCACTTATTACCGGGTACCTCGCCGGACGCAAGTGGGATCAGAAGATTGCAACCGTTATTCCAACTATGTTGATCGGTGAAGTTGTGATCTACGCCGCTGGACTTTTCTGGCTTCATCATTCAATTCACGCTAATTGGAGCACAACTTTTAAGTTTGGATTTACTCCATTTATTCTCGGAGAAGTGATCAAGATCGCTATTGCTAGCACCGCTATGCCAACGCTTTGGCGTTTTGTTCCAAAACGATAAAGGTACTTAACTTAGACCTATGGCGCTACGAATCACGACCGAACTTCTGGGTGATCATCCACGTCTCAGCGAGATTGCAACAGAGCTTCCACTCACCGCATCGTGGATTCGTGGCGCTGATGGGTTCATAGCATTCGGTACTTACAAGACTCATAGCGTCCAGGGTAAAAAACGTTTCGCCGACGCATCGGCCTGGTGGCAGAACGAACTCTCACAACTGGAAATTAAAAATAATGTTCACGGAGTTGGCACCGGACCTATTCTCTTTACCTCTTTCGCTTTTTCCGATGACCAACCATCTATTCTTGCTATCCCACAAATCGTTGCCGTGCAAAAAAATGGTAGATCATGGGTAACGTGGATTGGCGGAGAACAACCAGAACTGAGTAAGCGAACTATCGAAAAGAGCGGTCTAGCGCTGACCTGGAAACAGGGTGCACTTTCAGATACAGAATGGTCAGAAGCTGTTAACGAATCCGTTGCTCGGATCAAACGCGGGGATCTCGAAAAAGGTGTCTTGGCTCGCGATTTGATCGCAGATTCGGATGCGGAAATCGATCCTGCCGCGCTCATTCAATCCCTCGAGACCGAATATCCTTCGACGTGGCTCTTCTTAGTTGATAATTTGATAGGTGCGACACCAGAACTATTGGTGCGACTAAGTAAATCGTTGGTGACTTCCAGGGTACTTGCCGGAACCATTAGGCGCACTGGCGATGAAGATCGTGACTTTGCGCTCGCTGGTTCACTTGCTAAATCTTCAAAAGATCTGGAAGAGCATGAATACGCCGTTCGCTCGGTTGCAGAAGCGCTCGAGCCATTCGCATCATCTACCAACGTTCCAGATGCTCCCTTTGTTTTACATCTACCAAATGTCATGCATTTAGCCACTGATGTCACAGGAGTTATTAATGACAGCGCATCAAAGGTGGATATTTTCAAACTAATAGCGGCGCTTCATCCCTCTGCTGCTGTATGCGGAACTCCAACCGAGGTTGCGCGCGATCTCATCGGTGAACTCGAATCGATGAACCGCGGTCGATATGCGGGACCAGTCGGCTGGGTCGATGCACATGGGGATGGCGAAATGGGGATCGCCTTGCGCTGTGGCGAAATTGCCGAAAATCGCCAGTCAATTCGAATCTTTGCCGGATGTGGAATTGTCGCTGGATCTAGCGCAGATCAAGAGCTTGCCGAAAGTCAGGCTAAGTTATTGCCGATCCGAAGCGCACTAACCAGACTCTGAGTAACAGTCTTTAGATTCGAGGCATTTGTTACGCGGTCTGGCACTTCTACTACAACAAAATTGAGTCCAGGCGTAAAGTGCATAATGGAACGTATCAAATCAGATTGGTTCTTCACTTTCGTTACCCGCGAACCAAATCCATGAATTACATTTTCAAGATCAAGGTTATGCGGAGTTCCGAAGATTTTCTCAAAACCATCAACACCAGATTGTGGCAGAGTATTAAAGATTCCGCCGCCATTGTTATCAATAATGAAAATGGTCAAATTTGCCGCACTTGGATTAGCCATCGCGGAAATATCATGTAAAAAAGTAATGTCTCCTATGATCGCAAATGAACGCTCGAATTTTTCGGCGATTCCAAATGCACATGAAAGATTGCCATCAATTCCCGCTAAACCGCGATTGGCAAAAGTACTGATCCCCGATCTGGGTCTAGCAAATGCCTCTATATCGCGAATCGGCCTACTGCTGCCGACAAAGAGCGCTGCTTCATCAGGAATATTTTCAACAATTACTTTGATCGCAGCTTGTTCTGACCACGATAGTTTAATTGCCTTATCAGCAATTGCTGCTGCTTCATGCCATCTCTTCAACCAGTTTGCGTCTGATGTTAAATGAAAATCTGGAAGGTCATTAAAGATCTCAGAGGCGCTACGAGCGGTGTCGATCGTTAAGGCTCGCGGATCAACAACGATCACGTCCTCACACTCACTGATCAGCGCGCTAATGCTTCTCGAAAGCGTGGTTCGACCAATAATAATGATCTGTTCTGGTTTAAAACCAGTTCGAATTCCCGAGTCACTCAGAAAGAGCGCGGCATGGGCAATACTTGTTGGAAAAGATAGTGGGTCTTCAGCAATCAATGGCCAACCGAGAGTGGTCGCAAAATGAGTAATTGATTCCTTATCCAAACCGGCACGATCATGACCAACGACGACAACACCGTGCGGAAGTGGATAGAAAACCGAATTGTTTTTCTCTTTTGAATACTCCGTAGCATGAGGCGCCATTCCGGCCAGCCAATCACTTCTATCGTCCGGCATCAGAGGCTCGTCAAATTGAATATTGAGATGGGCTGGACCGCTTGTTATGAGATGAGAAATATCCGCGGCCTGCGCAATATCGAAAGTCTTAACTGGTTCAAGTAAACCAACATGGAGAGTGGTCTGGTTCGCCCCAGTTCGACGTAACCGCGCTGGACGATCCGCGGTAATCACCAAGAGTTTATTTACCGAGTGATATGCCTCAAGTACCGCCGGATGAAAATTTGCCGCGGCGGTGCCGCTTGTACAAATGACGGCGACATAATTATCTGTTGCCTTGCTCAAACCCAAGGCAAAGAATGCAGCCCCGCGTTCATCAATTCGAACATAAACGTTGATAATTCCAGCCGTTTCGGCCTCGTAGAGCGCAATAGAAAGAGGGGCATTCCTCGAACCTGGTGAAAGTACAAAGTCGCTGACACCATTTTCTATCAACTGGCGAACCATGTTTCGAGCTAACATCGTGGCATTCATTGCGCTCGCCTTTCAATAAGTTCTAACACTCTAAGAATACGTTGCCTCCAATATTGGGTGCGCTCTGGCGATGCGAGGTACCTCTCATGATCGACTGGCTCACGACGTTTAACAACAAGGAAACCATCGTCGACCAGAGTTGCTGGCTCACAAATATCATCCTCAAAGAGTGCAACCGTTCCAAGCCCGCAGACAGAAACCGAGTCTTCAAATGAGGCAGCTAGCGCTAAACCGTGCGATATTCCGATACCAGTCTCGAGTGCACTTGAAATAACTACCGGTAAGCCAATTTGTTCCGCGATTGTATGTGCAGCTTTTATTCCGCCTACTGGCTGCCACTTAAGAATTGCAACATCCGCGTATTTCGAGAAGTGTTCGAAATTTGATCCCAGGTTCTTGCGAATCGATTCATCTGCAGCAATCCGAATGGGAGTTTCAGTTTTAACTCGTGCTAATTCGTTCAAAGAATTACATGGTTGTTCGACATAATCAAAGACGTTGCCAAAGCGAAGATGGTATTCGAGCAAGTTACTAATCGCCGTGCTCTCATCCCACCCGCCATTTACATCAAGACGAATCTTCATCTCGGGATTGATTTCTAAGACTTCATCAAGAATTAGGGCACCTTTTTCGAAGTCGTCTACCTTAATTTTTACGGTAGTACTTCCCGGGAATCGGTGAAGAATCCCCTTCACTTCTTTGGGATCAACGATCGGTAAGGTCGCATTAATTGCAATCTTTTCGCGAAACAGTTTGGGCCACGGTGAATTCGCAACTTCGAGTGCCGCCTGCATCCACGCGGCTGACTCTGCGTCAGAGTATTCAAGAAATGGACTGAATTCTGACCAACCTTGCGAGCCTCGAAAAATTGCAACTTCGCGAGTAGTAATTCCTCGAAATTTATTTCGTAGTGGAATTGAAAGGACCCGAAGATCAGGGCAGTAATCTGCGAGCATCGTTATGGACGGCGAGGGAATTTATTGAAGTCTGGGTCACGCTTCTCTTTGTAGGCATCACGACCCTCTTGTCCCTCTTGCGTCAAATAGAAGAGCAAGGTGGCATCTCCGGCGAGTTGTTGGACACCTGCCAGACCATCATCAGCGGCATTAAGACCAGCCTTCAAAAGTCGCAGCGCCATCGGTGAGTGACGAAGCATTTCGCGACACCATGAAACAGTTTCAGCTTCGAGTTCGTTAATTGGCACGACGGTATTTACTAATCCCATTTCGAGTGCTTCTGCTGCATCGTATTGACGACACAAGAACCAAATCTCGCGTGCTTTCTTCTGTCCAATATGGGCCGCGAGTAGACCCGCCCCATAGCCGCCATCAAAGGATCCGACCATTGGACCGGTCTGACCAAATTTTGCATTTTCGGCGGCAATTGTTAAATCGCAGACGACATGAAGTACATGTCCCCCACCAACCGCCCAGCCCGCAACCATCGCCACAACTGGCTTGGGCAATCGACGAATTTGAATTTGAAGATCGAGAACGTTAAGACGACCGATACCTTTCTTGCCGAGCGCATCGCTGCCGATATATCCATCATCACCACGCACATTGATATCACCGCCTGAACAAAATGCTTCGCTACCAGCGCCTGTCAAAATAACGACTCCAACAGATTCATCATCGCGAGCAAGTGAAAAAGCTTCTTGTAATTCATTAAGCGTTTCTGGTCTGAACGCATTGCGAACCTCTGGACGATTAATCGTGATTTTTGCTATTCCCTCACTGACCTCGTAAATAATGTCAGTAAATTTCTCGCCACCCGCGCCTGTCTTCCAGCTTGGAATGGTTCGGCTACCTAGTTCACGTTTAAACGGCTTACTCACACTTGCTCCTTATAAACACCAAAATTTAAATTCCAGTAAATCCTGCCAAGCCGATAGCCTACGGGTGCTATGGATAATAAGTCACCGCGAGAGTTGCTTGAAGTCCCCGCCACGTGGTCCATCACACAGGTTCTGGCCTCTCTTTCAGCCGCACTTGAAGGCAACGGACCGGCCCTTGCATTTGGTCGATCCGATTTCACCACTGTTGAATCAGAGATCGCGGTAGTGATTCCTACTAGTGGTTCTAGTGGTGCACCTAAAGAGGTAGCGCTGAGCGCTGTGGCGCTCCTAGCATCAGCAACTGCTGCACATAAGTTTCTTGGAGCAAAAAAAGGAGAGTGCTGGTCGCTAGCACTTCCCACCCAACACATTGCCGGCGTAAATGTTCTGGTGCGAGCTATAGCGCTGGGAAGCGATATCACGCAGGTGGATTTCGATTACACATCAATAGTTCCCACCCAACTCTATAGAGCACTAGGAAGTGATACCGAATTACTTGCTTCTTTGCAAGGCGCCAAAGCAGTGCTAGTGGGCGGAGCTGCCGTTAATAATAATTTGCTCCAGGAGGCGCGAGTCGCCGGGATCAATGTTGTTACGACTTATGGCATGTCAGAAATGAGTGGCGGTTGCGTTTACAACAATGAACCACTCGCTGGTGTAGACGTTGAGATTCGAGATGACCATCGCATTGCGCTGCGCGGTCCAATGCAAGCGCTAGGTTATTTAAATTCACCTGAACGGCTTTCTGATGAATCTGGCTGGTTTCTAACAAATGATTCTGGATACGTGCACAATGGAAAACTTTATATCGAAGGACGAATCGATGATCAAATTATTTCGGGTGGCGAAAAAATATCCCTTAGCGCCATAGACAATTTTCTTAACCTGGACGGTCTTCACTATATGAGTTGTGCTATAAATGATCCGGAATGGGGTCAACAACTATGTTTAGCATCGAACGAGGTGATCGAAATTGAAATTATTAAAGCGATTTTGCGAGAACGCTTTGGAAATCATGGTGTCCCTAAAAAGTTCATCAGTAATATCAATTTGCCAGTCACGCTAATCGGTAAGCCAGATCGAGCGACATTGGCACAAAGATTTGAGAGGATAGAGTCATGAATAAATGGATCGCTGGAGCTCGTCCTCGAACACTTCCAGCCGCGATAGCGCCAGTATTTGTTGGAACCGCTTTGATTCGCCGCGATCATCATTCAATTAATTATCTGAACGCTCTACTTGCTCTTGCAGTAAGTCTGCTCCTTCAAGTCGCTGTTAACTTTTCCAATGACTACAGTGACGGTATTAGAGGTACTGACAGTAATCGTGTTGGACCAACTCGACTTGTTGCAAGTGGTTTGGCCGAGGCGCGTGCCGTTAAACGAGCGGCAATTATCTGTTTTGCCCTCGCCTCCGTATTGGGAATTATTCTTGCCGCACGTTCCTCTTGGTGGTTGATTTTTGCTGGCGCTCTAAGCATCCTCGCAGCTTGGACATATACAGGTGGCTCAAAACCTTATGGCTATCTCGGATACGGTGAAATTTCAGTATTCTTATTTTTCGGCCTAGTTGCAACCGTCGGTAGTTATTTCGTTCAGGCTCATCGAATTACCGGGCAAGCTATATTAGTTTCTCTTCCAGTGGGTGCACTTTCTTGCGCAATTCTGGCGGTTAACAATTTGCGCGATTTGCCCAAGGATTCCTTAGTCGGGAAACGGACGCTTGCGGTTCGCCTAGGTGATAAACGTGCTCGCCAAATGTTCATCGGATTGTTGATTCTGGCTCATCTTGCAGCGCTCATCGCTGCATTTATCACCCCTTGGACCTTAATCACCCTGGCCTTCCTACCGGTAACTTTAAGAATCGCAAAGAGAGTCATCGCTGGCGCAAAAGGCGCTGATTTGATCCCCGTTTTAGGGCAAGTCGGAAAGTTACAACTCTTGTTATCAACAACCTTGGCAATCGCGCTACTGGTTTAGCCAGTAAACTTAGGCTTATGTTAGATGCTCTGGTCTCTTTAGGCTTCCTAGCGGTTTGGCTCTTTGGACTCATTGATTGCGCCAGAAGCGATCAAGATGCTCCACGCAATCTGCCCAAATGGGCCTGGCTCTTAATCATCATCTTCTTATTTCCATTAGGGGCAATTGCCTGGTTGGCCATTGGACGCCAAAAGAGCGTTGGACAACCACGGTTGCGCCCAACAAAAATTCTTCCACCAGATGACAATCCAGAATTTTTGAAAAAACTTTAGTTCTTACATTTCTCTTAAGAGTCTCTTACAATCCCGAGTACGTATGTAGGCCAGTACCCCAAATATTTATATATACATAATTAAACAAGAAAGTTGAGCCTGCAAATATGCAGAGCCAAGCGGCCCGACGACCACGCCAGCCAACTGTCACACGAGCATGTAAGTAAGCGGCGTAAGCAACCCAGGTAATAAATGCCCATGTTTCTTTTGGATCCCAACCCCAATACTTACCCCATGCCGATTCGGCCCAAATTGCACCGGCGATAATGGCAAAGGTCCACAGTGGAAATACAAAGGCAATTAATCGATAGGAAAGTTGATCCAAAGTATCAAGTGATGGAATTCGCTGCGCCCATTGTGGGCGGCCACCACGTAATTCGTAGCGCTCCATCAATAAAAATGTGGCAGCAATTAAATTGGCAACCAAGAAAACTCCACCAGAAATAATTGCGGCTAAAACATGGATAGCAAGCCACGGAGATTTCAGAGCGGGCACAAGTGGCGCACTAGGCCGATACAGAACAGTGATGGCAGTTCCCAGCGTAAGTAAAACACAGAGTGATACCGGTAACCCAAGCCAACGCACTTTATATTTAGCAAAGGCAAAGAGATATGCAGCGGTGAGCATCAGCGCCCCAGTGATAGAGAATTCATACATGTTGCCCCACGGCACGCGGTTGGCGGAAAGACCACGCGTAACAACAGCTATGCCTAAGACAAAGAATCCAAGAATCATCATGGCGGTGCCGATACGCCCTGCACTCTCGGTCTTCGAGAAATCAAACTCAGTCTTGTCGCTGGCTTCTTCATTCCTAATTGACCATGAGACTTCGACCGCATGAGAAAAGAATGCAATTGTGAAAATAATGAGCGAGGCATAGATGGCGCCATTGGAAAAATAGGCAAGGTTGGTAGATGTCATGCTGACTCTCCTTTAATTCCACTAATTTCTTGCAGCACCCGCGCAAGTGCTGTGAGTTCTTCTTCAAGCCCAGGTATACCGTTCTTTGCCAAGCCCGCTATTTCAACATCATCGCCTACCTTTACCCAAATCCGGCGCTGGCGTGTAAAGAGTGATATCAGCAACCCGAGGATTGCAAAGAGCGCGCCATACAATGCGTACATTTTGCCTGGGTCATCAACTATCTGCAGATTTACCCATGATTTCCAACCATCAAAGGTGATTGATCCGGCGCCAAAATCATAAGTACTCCCCAAAGTCAGCGCTTTTAAGCCGATCTTGCTCATCTTTGATGTATCAAGGGAATAAACCGATTGCGGGTTGCCTGAGTCCAAACCAAGATTTCCCTGCCAGGCGGATAAAACCAGGCGAGGATCGAGTACTTCGGGATAGGTCGAAAAGATTCCGCGCGCTTTACTACTGCCTGCTGTTGGAATAAAAGAGGCGATAAATCCGATCTGTGGAGTCATATCGGGAACTTTGATCGCCCCGAGTGAACTGAGGTTTGCATCTTGAGGCAAGAAAATTACTGGACCTTGGAAAGAGATGACACCTGCCTTATCACGCACCGTAACAACGGGTGAATAACCATTGGCTTGGAGATAGACCTTGGTACTACCGATAGTCCAAGGATGATTGACCCTAATGATTATCTGTTTAGCCGAGGTACCGATGGGATTTGCAATCTTTGTTGTGAGTACATAATTGCTTGGCTCGCTAGTTGTTGGATCATAAGTTGCAACGAAGTTTGTTACCGTCAATGAAAATGGAACCAAAGAACCTTGACCTTGAAATTTTCCAAAAGTGATGTTGTCATATGAAGTTGGCGTGTTAATAAAACGATCTCCCACATTGACGATTGCTTCGCCCTTCATCCCAAAAAGTGAGCCGAGAGCGACCCCTACCAATATTAAAATGAGCGACAGATGAAAGAGTAGATTTCCACTCTCTCGACCGTAACCTTTTTCTGCGGAAATCGAATTGCCTTCAACACGAATTCTGAATCGGTTGTGCTTTAACCACTTCTTGGCAACAACGAGTGCAACAGCCGGATCGACGGCAACAATTCGATACCCTTCCATGCGGTTGAGATTGCGCGGTGTGAGCGGTGGTTTCTTGCCGATCGCCTTCAGATGATGAAATGTGCGTGGCAACACACAGCCGATTAGCGAAATGAAGAGCAGTAGATAAATCGCGCTAAACCAAGGCGATGCAAAAACATTAAAAAGGTGAAATCGATCCATCCACTTGGCCAGAGTCGGATCTGTTGTAAATAAGGAATCAACTTTCTGTGGATTTTGATTTCGTTGCGGAAAGAGTGAGCCTGGGATCGCTGCAAATCCTAAGAGCATAAGCAAAATCAGTGCCGTCCGCATACTTGTTAGCTGGCGCCAGCCCCAGCGCAGCAATCCCATCAGTCCAATATCGAGCGGTTCGCTCCGCTTATCTTCCATTAGAGCACCGGCACGAAGCTAGAGATCGATGAGCGTAACGAATTAATAAGATGCCCCCACAGTCCAGTCGCTTGAAGAAATCCAATAATAATCAAAAAGATGCCGCCGAAAATCGTCAAGAGATTTCCATGTTGCGAAATAAAGCGGCGCAATTTTGCGGATTGATCAAAGAACACTCCTACCAAGATAAATGGTGCGCCAATTCCAAAGCAATATCCAACTGACAAGATTGCCCCGCGCAGCGCACTCGAACTCTGAAAAGAAAGAGCTTGAACAGCCCCCAATGTCGGGCCAATGCACGGAGTCCAACCGAGCCCAAAGAGAAATCCAAGTAATGGTGCACCCAAAAGGCCGGCACGGGACTTCCACTTAGGTTTAAATGAACGATAGAACTTTTGATTGAAGAGAAAGACAGTTCCCATAGCGATGGTGAGAATACCTAAGACGATTTCTAACCATCTAGATCCATTAGAAATTTTGGCACCGAGTGAACCAAAAAGCGCACCATAACTAATAAAAAGAACCGAAAAACCAGTGACAAAGAGAATCGCACCAAGGGCGGTACGTCCCTTATTTTTTACATCTGTCATTCCTGCGGAATATGCGAGATACCCAGGAACCAACGGAAGAACACAAGGAGAAAAGAAAGAGATTAGACCCGCGATGACAGATACAAGCAGAGCTAGCAAGAGGTTTCCGGAGAGCACTTGGTTAACAAAGAAATTATGCATGCGCGGGACTCTTCTGAACTTTGTCGATCAACTCTGAAAGGAGGGCGACAGATACTTCTCCACTTATTCGCGCCGCAACATATCCATGCGAATCAATAATGAGAGTCGTCGGAATAGCGTTGGGAACGAGTGAATTTCTAAAACTTGCTAAAACAGAATCATCAATAAATGTTGGATAGTTGAGTTTAAATCGCTTCGCGAATTCAAGTGCCGAAGAGACATTGTCGCGAGTCAAGATTCCTGCAAATTGGATTCCGAGTGCCTGGTATTTAAGTGCAAAGTCAGAGAGCAGAGGTGCTTCAGCTCGGCAAGGGGCACACCACGACGCCCAAATATTAAGTACTGTGATTTTGCCAGTTGGCAATGTAAGGTTTCCATTTTCAAGAGTTGCGCCGGCGAGTGTTGGGGCAAGTTTTCTATCTTGAGATTTCACAAAAACTGCAACACCATCGCCAGAGACAAAAGCGTTTTGATTAGATGGTGAAAGCCCTCCCGTTGAACATCCCGTAAGGAGGAAGAGACTGCCGACGATAACCAGTGCCAGCCGCTTCATTTCTTCCCCGGAAGTAAATGGCGTGCCGGTTCAGAGTAACTAACGCCCTCAATCGCGCCATCCGAATCCAAGTGAAAACTAGTTACTGAAGCCAATGTACATTCCCGTCGTCGGGGATCATGCATCATTGGTCGCCCTTCGACTGCTCGGCGAAGTGTCCAGATCGGAAGTTGATGCGATACAGCAAAAGCATCCTTCCCACCAGCGGCATCGCGCGCAGTAAAGAGAGCAGTTAACATTCTGGAAACTTGGATCTCATAAGGTTCGCCCCACGAAGGGACCCAAGGTTTCGTTAGGTATCTCCATGATTTTGGATGGCGCAGTACGCCAGAGCCCATCTCAAATTTCTTGCCTTCAAAAATATTTGCAGCTTCAATCAAATTATTGTCAGTAATGATCGAAAGGTTGTGGGCCGCGGCCAAAGGTTTTGCTGTCTCTGCAGCTCGTTGTAACGGTGAGGCAAGAACCGCTCCAACATCAAATTGCTTGGACCACTCCGCCACAGTTTCAGCCATTTCTTGACCACGTTCAGTTAGATACCAGCCTTGCTGACGCCCATAAAGAATTTTCTCAGGATTAAAGACTTCACCATGTCGCAAGAAATGAACGGTAGGAGTCATAGGTCAAGCATAAAGGAGGTGATTGAACCCTCTCCACAGTAATGACATAGGAGTCCGTACGGTTGGCTAGGCTAGTGATATGGCGCTCACCCAGAAGCGAGTTGCTTTCTTTGATGTCGACAATACTTTGCTGCGAGGATCTTCTTTCTTCTTTCTCACTAAAGGTATGTATCAAAGGGGCTTCTTCACTAAGAAAGACATCTCTAACTTTGTGGTGGCCCATTTGCGATACCGATTATCAGGTGTCGAGAGCACGGAAGAGATCGCAAAGGTTCAAAACGCAGCCTGTGAATTCTTTCGGGGCCACAATGCATCTATTATCGAGAAGATGGGCATCGACGTTTATGACGAATTCGTCTCCCCCGCCCTCTGGCAAGGCACAATTGAAATTGCAAATAACCACCTCGATCATGATGAAGAAGTTTGGCTGGTTACCGCAACTCCAAAGGAACTCGCAGCTGTGATCGCCAAAAGACTCGGATTCACCGGCGCGCTAGGAACGGTGGCGGAAGTAAAAGACGGCGTCTACACCGGAAAATTAATCGGTCAACTACTGCACGGACCGAACAAGGCAATAGCTATCAAGGAGTTGGCGGAACAACGGGGAATCGATTTGGCGAATTCCTACGCCTATTCCGATAGCCATCACGATATTCCACTTCTCGAAGCAGTTGGCAATCCCCGTGTAATTAACCCAGATACCTTGCTCCAAATTCATGCGCTCCGAGAAAATTGGCCAATCTATGATTTCCGTAGATTGCGCGCCATAAAAAAGTTCGCCGCCCCCATCCTTGGACGAATGGTCAAGCTTAGGACGCTCCTTTCGCCCCGAAGTTGGCGTCGCGGCAGGTAGGAAAAGCCCAGTAATGTTAGGCAGTTATGTTGAACACGTCTATATCCTTCACTGAAGAGCTACGTAAGCGATCTGATCAAGAGATCACGACTCTATTTTCATCGCGTCACGACCTCATCTCTCCGGTGCCATCGGATCTCATGGCCCTTGCGGCGCGTGCTAATTCAACGCCAAGTTTGATGAGAGCTCGTGAATCACTCGATAAGTTTCGACTCAATATCTTGACGGCTATTTGCACTCTTGAGGAACCAGCATCTTTGATTGAAATCTTGGCAATCACTTCGAAAGAGGCTAAAGAAGCTGTGGATTCCTTATGGGGACTTGCGCTCATTTATAAAGATGGCGATAAATACCGGGTCCCCACCAATGTTCGAACGATGGTGGGTGAAAATCCGGCGGGACTCGGACCTAAGAGCTCCAAGTCAGTTGATTTTGATCTGTTGTCGACTGCCCCCAAAGGTGCCACCGAGACGATAGCAAAGATGGTGTGGGGGCCTCCCAAGGGGCAAGTTGCCGATATAAAAAAGGCGCCTCCGGCGATTAAATGGCTCATTGATAATAACTTTCTCATCCCATTCGACTCACAAACGGTTCTACTGCCCCGCGGTGTTGCAATGCATTTTCGCGGCGGAAAAGTATTTAAAGATCTTCAATATTCGTGCCCAAATATTGAGGGCGTTACCAGAAAGC
>Ga0097691_1002268_pt1 | contig 13118 bp, 18 predicted proteins | sample NGESurdeep072012_8_FD_72858 | JGI IMG/M metagenome (GOLD analysis project Ga0097691, IMG submission 72858) | Arctic peat soil microbial communities from Barrow, Alaska - NGEE Surface sample 210-1 deep-072012 | ecosystem: Environmental > Terrestrial > Soil > Wetlands > Peat ...
AGAGAGTCAGGATATTGCACCGGGGCACATTGGCAATGGCCGGTAAAACCGCCTATGGGTGCCGGAAACCTGAACTCCAAGGCAACGGCGGCAATTTGAATCAAATTATATCGTGGATTCGCCGACCTTCGGTTTAGGAAACCGAAAACTCCCGAAAATAATTTTTCGCACTGTTCCTCATAGCCACCCTAACCCATTGCACAACCAACGGTCTCGGATAATTCAGATGGTATGCTTGACCATGGAAGTTCACCTCAGCACGCATGGTTTGAGAGCCAAATCGGAGCCAAAAAATGCCGGTCGCGCACCTGACAGATGTCATGGTGTCGCGGCTGCGCATGCCCGGCACCTACTTTGACGAAACTACGCCAGCCTTCGGCATCCGCGTCGGCAAGAATCGCAAGACGTGGATCGTAATTCGTGGAACCGAGCGCGTGCGCACGCGCATCGGTCACTATCCAGCGCTTAGCCTCGCCGACGCGCGTAAGGAAGCCAAGAAGCTTCTCACCCAGCCGGTCACAAAAACCGGGCGAATGACTTTCCAAGCGGCTTACGATGCCTTCAAAGTGGACCACGTCGCCCAGAAGAAGGCCCGCACCCAGGCTGACTACGAGCGCATGATCGATAAATACTTTGTTCCGAAACTCGGTACGAAGAAGCTATCCGAAGTCACCTACGAGACCGTCACCAACATCACCGACAGGCTCGCCGGAACACCCAGCGAGCAGTCTCATGCGTTGGCGGTGGCCCGAACCTTCCTGCGGTGGTGTGTTCAGCCACCCCGGCGGTATCTAGCGTATTCGCCGCTGGAGGGCCTTAAAGTCGTCAACGGAAAGCCTCGTAAGCGCGTCCTGAAGCCCGAGGAGCTCGCTAACGTCTGGCGGGCGGCCGAGGTTGAGGGCTACCCGTACGGAACGGTCATCCAGCTTCTCATTCTGACGGGGCAGCGACGTGGCGAAATCGCCAACTTGCGCTGGTCCTGGATCAACGAGAAGGACAAGACCATTACCCTTCCCGAATGGATCACCAAGAACGGCCGCACCCACGTCTTCCCCTATGGGAACATGGTCGCCGCAATTCTCGAAACCGTCCCACGAAGGAACAGTACCGACTTATTGTTTCCGTCGAAAGTCGCCGATGATCGGCCAATTTCCGGTTGGAGCAAGTACAAACTTGAACTGGACGAAAAGCTGACAATACAGCCTTACGTTCTCCATGATTTGCGTCGGACGTTTGGGACGAAGTTGGCCGAACTGAAAGTGCCCCCTCACATTGTGGAGCGCGTTCTCAACCACACAATGGGAAGCATCGGTAACCTAGCTGACAGCGTCGTGAGCGCGGTCGCCGAAGTTTACAATCTGGCGACCTACTTGCCGGAGATGCGGCTTGCCATTACTGAAACGTGGGAGCCGTATCTCACAAAACTTCTACAGCCCCGCTAAACGGGGCTTTTTCTTACAGTTCGTCCCTGTGGCAAATGATGCACCATGAAGCACCACGCGCATCTTGAACACTAAGCCCCGCTTGGCGTACTCTTCCCCCATCGGCCGCAACCCGGCCGTTGCAACGGCTCCTCACAGGAGCTTTGCAATGGACGAGCACAAAGTGGTTGATTGGAAGGGACTGAAAGCGCTTGGAGTTCCGTACTCGCGCGCTCACATTTGGCGGATGATGGCTGCTGGTGATTTTCCTCAAGCTTTTAAACTTGGGAAGCACCGTAACTCTCACCCCGTGTGGTGGCTGTACGAGATCATCGGGTGGCTACAAGCCCACGCCAGCCGCAAGGCGAGCATGCAGACTCCCTAACGGGAAGAAAGGGACGGGGTCCAACCCGTCCCTTTTTCCATTCCATACCCCACCATCACTTATACCAACACCCGTACTTACTGGTGGTATCCCCCTACCCCCCACAAAACCGCTAACGACGGCCATTTCCGCACACCAGCCGTCGGGCTCACGCCACGACCAATCTTCTTCTTGCTGGTCTCCTTCCGCTTTGCTCCTTCCGACACAGCACAAGCCCACGTCGCTAACGCTCGGGGAGGATAAGATTGGTCGTGGCGCTCCGCTCCAACGACGGACTGGTGGCGGAACAAAACATGGTGCAATTACAAAGCCGCGAAGCGGCGACTAATTTCCTCAGTTCCGCGCAAAAGTTGCCGAACACACGGCGACTTTTGCGCGCGATTTTTTCACAAAACAAAAACAAAACTTTTTCGCGATATAATTATTTTGGATTTGTTCTTTTGTTCGCACCCTGCCGCGCGCCACCGACTAAATCCCTGTTACCATTCGGGGTAAGCACGGCTCGTGCGGCGGGTTATGTACGAAAGACACCTTTACATCGTTGGAAAGACCGGCACCGGAAAATCAACATTCCTACAAAACTTGATCCTGGAAAATGAAGGCGGTTTTGCCGTCCTCGATCCGCATGGTGATTTGGCAGAAGCAGTCGCCGATAGCATGGATTGTATCTACTTCGACCCTTCTGAAATTCCGATCACCTTTAATGTCCTCGAAAATGTTCCAGCGCACCAAAAGCATTTGGTAGCCGCACAGGTCGTCGCATCTTTTAAGGCAATATGGGCTGATAGCTGGGGTTATAGACTCGAATGGATACTCTACAATTCGGTTCGCCTCCTTCTAGATAACAACCAAACTCTCTTAGACATTTCAAAACTTCTGACCGACCATGCTTACCGCCAGCGTTGCTTGAGACACGCTTCTTTCAAGCAGTTTTGGGAGAACGAGTTTGATCAGTGGGATCAACGCTATCGAAATGAGGCTATCGGCCCAGTCCTGAACAAAGTCGGCCAGCTTACCGCTGACCCCGTTCTATTCCGCACGTTCGCGCCACGAAGCACTCTCCATCTTGAGAAGATAATGAACAAAGGTCAGCGGCTTGTCGTGAACCTCTCCAAAGGAAAGCTTGGAGAGGCGCCGTCGCATTTGTTAGGTGCTCTGCTCGTATCCGCATTCGCGCAAGCGGCTGAGAGACGGGCTAGCATCCCAGCTGACCAGCGCGTGCCCTTTACCTTGTACGTGGACGAGTTTCAGAACTTCGCCACCGACAGCTTTGTTCATATCCTCTCGGAAGCGAGGAAGTACAAACTCTCGCTCGTTCTAGCACATCAGTTTTTGGGCCAAGTGCCGGAGCTATTGCGGCAAGCTGTCTTCGGCAACGTCGGCACAATGATTTCATTCCGCGTTGGGGCGGAGGACGCGCCGCTCATTGCTAAGGAGTTGGACATCAGACTCCCCGAGGTTCTCAGTGACCTTCCAAACTTCGAAGCCTATTCACGCAGCTCCCCTCAGAACCACTTCCTGATTAAGACACTGCCGCCTTGCCCACCCCTAGGACGATTGGAGGGCGTAAAGCGACATACGCGAGCCCGTTATTGCAGACGAAAAACCGCAAATTACGATTAATTTGAAAACAGTACGAAGTTTTCTAGCCAGGCTACGATGCTGAACTGCTGAAATAACCACTAATACCCCCTTCAAACGCAATTCTAAAACGTGTAAACAAGGCGATCTGCTATCGTTATTTTTTTGGGGGGTGACCGATGTCTTTTCCAAAGGATATTTATTGCTTCGCCTCCGGCTCGACCAGAGAACGTCGAACTTATGGAGCAGAAGAGCGGCACACATTAGACGGGTGGCATTACTACTGCATTTACGGCGTTTCACTCAGACCCGACGGCGCCGACCTGCCGATCCAAAATGATCCATGGATATACAAGGGCAGAACCCTTAGGCCAAAAGATGCTGACATGGATTTTGACAGAGACGCAATAATTGAAGCCTTAAATAAAACAGGCTGGTGGGTAGGTGAGGTAACGTTTGCACTCACGGGAGGTCCGGCACCCCTCGACATGTACAATAAAATTTACGACCTGGAACCCGCCGGCTCTCTCTCTCCGGCCGCAAAACAAGTCGCCCGGGAATTTGACAAGTTACCCAAAAAATGACCGGCTTTCTGAATTGGCTGTTTGGCCCTCCACCTCCACCACCTGAGTTGACGCCAGAACAGCGCCGGCACCAAGAACTCGAACAGAGGAAGCAACAATGGCTCACTTCCTTCCCAGCCCGCGCCCAATTGAATTACGATTTAAGTCGCCTGTATCTGCGGGCCGCGCCTGGTTTCAATAATCTAATTCTTCCGACGAAATATCTTACCTCTATTATCAATATCATCGGCGACATATTCATTGCTGAATTTCCTCCTGAGCTTCCTACCGACCAGCGCCACCTCAATAAACTTAACAACCCCGAACAGACCTATATTCTCTTTCTCAAAACATTTCTAAGTAGTCTCATCAAATTCACCATCAACTTTCCGCGCGAAGCTCGCCTCCCGATCGGACCGACAAAGCCAACACCTTTCACGCGCGTGCTGCCCGTATTCACCGAGGACGACAACTTCACACCCGAACTGCAAACAGCATTTCGGGCCCTCTGTGACCCCATCCTCGACAACCGCCAACTATTGCAGGACTACGGCATCTTCGACTGGAGCGACATGGTGCCGTTCGCTTGGTACGAGTTTTCAGAACCAAAGCCCCGCTTCCATGAGCGTTACTTTAGTGAACAGGAGCCGGTCTATGGGGACCAGCACGATCGCCGTGAATGGAGAAACCGTAAGCGTGACTTTGAGCAGGATCAAAAGTTTGAAAAGGACGTCTTTGGAAGCAATGAACTTCTCGGTTGGGAAACCCGCAAAAAAATTCACGACAAAGCCCACAAAGAAATCCACGCTACGATACTTCCGTGGCAAACGACCTTCTACACGACCCCCTACTATCCTTTTTTCAACCAACTCATTCCGGACATCCGCGTCCCTTTCGAGTTTCCCCAAGAAAAGCGTTTTGGAGGGCACTACATCATTGCCCCTTCCCAGCGCGGCAAGACCACCCTTATGACCGCCATGCTGATGCCCGACTTCGAGCAGGTCATGCAGAACAAAGCTTCCGTCGTCATCATCGACCCCAAGGGCGATTTAATAGACACCATTCCCCGTCTCTCCATCTTCGCCAACAACGACAAGCTTATTTACATTGATCCCGACGACAACATCGCTATCAATCCTCTCGACATTGACGCCGGCTCCATTGACCACACCGTTGAAAATATCAACTACATCTTCTCTTCATTCGCAGAAACCCTCACCAAGTTCCAAAGCACCCTCTTGCGCCCCACCATCCGTGGATTGTTACTCGATTGGCCCAACCCCACACTCGCCACTCTGCGCGATATTCTCTCTGGCGGCCTGAAAATGGACCGACAGGGCCAACTCCTAGGACCGTTCGCAGACTTTGCCCGCAATCATTCTGACCCCGACCTCCGCACTTTCTTTTGCACCGAATTTGGCACCACCACCTACTCAGATACAAAAGACCAAGTACTTCGCAGGCTCCGTGACTTGAGTGACAACCAAATCATCAAACATTGGTTCACCACCAAGAAAAACAAGTTCGACATCGGCAAGGAGATTGATAAGGCCAAGGTTATCGTCATCAACAATAGCTACAACAAGCTCACATCCGCAGGCTGTGAGTTCATGGGCCGTTTTTTTATCGCCCAGCTTCGCGCCGCAGGCGAGCGCCGCAAGACCTCTGACGCTAATCTTCCGGTCTACCTCTACATCGATGAATGCGACCAAGTGATAAAGACGGACAGCAACATTGAGACCGTCATAGACAAGCTCGCCTCAAAACGTATTGGCCTTGTAGCCGCCCACCAGCGCCTACATCACTTTAAAGGCAATGAAGGTACACTCGACGCCTTGCTTAACTCTGCCATCAAGATGACTAACGCCCGTGACGACGCTGAAGCTCTAGCCAAACGCTTTCCGGTGCATGACGGCGACAAAATTCACCTCTCCCCCGCCGAACTTCGGCAACCAAAAGGAACTTTCGCCACCTATGTGGCCGACAACACACCTGAAAGTGTCATCGTGCAGGTGCAAAGACCCGACCTCACGTTTATGACCGATGCGGAGCAGGGCGCCATTCGCGCAAAAATGCGCGAGCGCTACGGCAGGGACGCTGACCCTGTTCCTGCAGCCGGTTCTGCCGATCCCACGCCAATCCGGCCGTCCAAAGTTGATAGCGACGGTCTCGAAGAATGGTAACGTGAGATATTTGTAGTGCTCACTGTCGCCCCGCTGCACCATTCTGCACTCCCCAACCAACGAACCATGGGTTCTGGGGATAGCGGTTTAAACGAGTGGGGCTAGGTGATAATATTATTTTATATGCGCACGGCTTCTCATACCGAACACCCTTCACCACCGTTCTTCACCGCCAACGTTTTCAATTCCAACTGATTTTTGTACCAACCATGTATGAAGCGACACGCCATTGAAGCATTAGAAGTTCTCAACCGCCGTCGCTACGCGAGGCGCAACTTCCTTACTGCGCTTCTTGGCGGCTCCGAGCAAAATCGTCGAAAGGAAATCGGCGCACTTTGTGAAGAGGGTTATCTCACCCGGCACTCACCGAACGGCGCGGGCGCGATTGAACGCGCCTATCCGCATTACTTTTTTCGCATTTATGAAAAGACGCCAAAAGCCGACAAGCTCCTGCGCGGCAACGGTATTGAACCGATAAAGCAGACGATCTCCCAGCAATTTTGGCATCAGGTCCTGGTGGACGACATTCTGTTGTCGATTGAAACTACCTGCAAGCAAAGCGGCTTCACCTTCCGGGACGAACACCAAATCCTTCAAGGTGTCCCGCGCGAATTGCCCTGCAACATTTCTCACGCGTTCAAACGCGGCCAAACCCACCATTCGACCAAGGCACTTTCACCCGACGCGCTCTTCGCGATCAACAATACCTATTTCGCGCTGGAAGCCGACCGCAACAACGAGCCGATCGAACGAAACAACCTCAACGAAACGAGTTATCTCCGAAAACTTTTGCAATATCAGGACGTATTCAAAAACCACACTTACAAGACGCACTGGGGCATTCCCAATCTTCTCGTTCTCAACGTTACAACGAACGAGACGCACATGAAGAATATCATGGCGTTCATGCAGGACGGTTTGAAGGGTAAGTCGAGCTCGCTGCTTTTCAATGCCCTCCCCGTTCTCAGCTCTTCGGAGAAATCCCCGCAACCCGTTCTCTCGTTGCTCACAAATCCCTGGCAACGAGTCGGCCACGAAGCATTCATCATAGGAAAGGAGGTGATCTAATGGAGAACAAGCTGGTACGCATCAAACAGCTCATTGAACTCAAGGAGCAAACCGACGCCGAACTTGAAACCCTCATCGGCGGCGGCAGCTACGCCAAGAAGAAAGTAACCTGCAGTATTTGCAACACTGAAGGCCACACCGCGCGAACCTGTCCGCAAAAACCGGCTGAATAAGGAAAGGCCCGGCGCGAATGCCGGGCCTGATTTTTACGCTTCGGACGTCTCTTCCGTCGGAAGCGGCGGGAGCAGGATAAACGTTCCGTCCCAGTTGCCGACCGGCAGCGCGTTGAGCTTCACCGAAAGCCCTGGCTCGCCGTTCTTGAACTCCCACGCGGCACCGAGTGTCTGCCACCCGTTGCCGATCTTGGCGCGGGCGATGAATTTCGGCCTACGCTTTTCACGCGGTTTTATCTGCCGCGTAGCCTGTTCGCTGATGGACATTGTCCACCTCCATGCACGAGGTACTTACAGATGTAGGATATAATTCCTAGTAGATTTGTACAGCATCGTATCCACAGGAGGCAGCAATGCCATTCGTCGATTTTGCCGAGTTGAAGTCGCGCGTCAGCATCGAACACGCCGTTCAGATGCTTTCACTCTCGCTCAATAAAGCAGGTGCCCAACTTCGCGGTCCCTGCCCTGTCTGCAACGCCGGAGGCGATCGAGCCCTGGTCGTTACCCCCGAGAAGGGCCTGTTCTACTGCTTCGCCGCCAAAACCGGTGGCGACCAGATTGCACTGGCCGCTCACATCAAGGGCCTCAAGACCAGCGAAGCGGCCAGCTTCCTCGCCGGGAACAGTACCGTACCAGTTCCACGGAACCGTACAGTTCCCGGTACAGTTCCCCCAGCCCCGCCGGAAAAGGGATTCAGACCTCTGGATTACCTCCAGCCGCAGCATGAGGCGGTCCAAGGGCTCGGCGTATCCAAGGAAACGGCAGAGGCGTTTGGGGCGGGCTACGCACCCAAAGGAATCTTGCGCGGCCGGCTGGCCATCCCGATCCACGATCGTGATGGAACGCTCCTCGCCTACTGCGGACGCACCGTAAAGAACGAGAGCCCCACGCTCACCTTCCCCAACGGCTTCAATCCGCACAGCGTGATCTTCGGCGCACACAAGGTTCAACCCGGCGAGCTGTATCTTGTGCGCGACCCGCTCCAGATTCTCACAGCCTACGAAGCGGGGGTCGAAAACGTCGTGGCGTTCTTGACCACCATCACGGCGCAGCAGCTTGAACAGCTCGCTTCATTGATGGATGAGAAAAAAGTTGAGACGGTCGAATTATTTTAGAGCCCTTCGGGGCTCTTTTCTTTTTTCAAACTCTTTCAATTAAACATTGTGCCACAAGGCTTTCCTAGCCGGCACATAGCATCCCAAGGTGACCTTCGACTCTCTGAAAATGCTGTAGTTAATAGTCCTCTCTAACCAGGAGGATCTGATGCATGCACCTGTTGAGCACTTGAAGGCCATCCCAGAGCGTATGCGAGGCCCTAAAACATCGGATAACTCACACGACTTCTCCAAATACGGAATGACCGAAATTGAAATTGCCGCGTATATGGAGAACAAGAAAAAGGAAAACGCCGCTTAGAACTAGGCCCCTTCGGGGGCCTTTTTCTTTGCCGTGGTAAAATTAGGAGCGGACGTTCCACAACAGGAGGTTCGCATGTCGACAGCAGTTCTTTCCCATAAGACCGCTACCACACAAATGCTCAACGACACCTTCCGCAGAACTTTCGCGGGAGGGAAAATCATGACCACCTGCGGTGTGGCTGAATTGCCGGTTGAAATCAAAGCTGCAGCCTTCATTGCCGTTCAAACATTCAATGACTTCACCGAGGACAACGACCCTCATGGCGAGCACGACTTCGGGAGCTTTGAAATTGGTCCCCGCAAGTTCTTTTGGAAAATCGACTACTATGCCCCCGACATGGAGAATGGGAGCGAAGATCCCAGCGACCCCAAGCAAACCAGCCGCGTCTTAACGATCATGCTCGCAGAGGAGTATTGATATGCGGTATGTCGTTATTAACGGCCAGCGTATCGCCTGGTGTGAAGTCTTAAAGCTCCGCAGAGAGCAACGGAAGGCAGAGCACCAGCCTCAACCGACGCTCTTTGAAATGAAAGAGGACAAACGTCCCCCCTCACAAACAGACGCAGATGGTCGATACTCCTCGCCACTGTTGTTTGATTAGTTACTCACAGCCCTTCGGGGCTGTTTTCTTTGCAATATAAAGTCACGGTTTTGCATTCCGGCTGTAGCGTCAATCCCTGCACCGCCACTCACGTGTGCGGGGCTTTTTTCCTATCATTTCGTGCATATATATATATCGTGCGTCAACGCTATAGGCCCGCGTTCCTGCGCCCGTAGCAGCTTTAATCAACACCGCAATGAAAGGGGTTGTGTCGGAACAGACGCGCCGAAAAGGAGATGATTGTGATAAAGACTTCAAAGGAAGTCCTGAAGAAGCGAGCAGAGGCACGCTTCAGGCAGGAAGCGCGCGCGTTAGATGGTCGATTGGCGATGACCGAATATGAAGCTCAAGTTCTCGCCATTCACGAAAAGACCGCACGTTTGAAGGCACTTCGATTAGCTACGGAAGCCCAGACGCAGAATGAGGAGCACGCCGCGCCGAAAACAAAAGTTCGGCCGCTCAAGAACCGCGACAAATAACAGCTCTTTGAACTTCGCAGCTCGCATCAGCGCTACGCAGCGAACTCAGCCCCGCCACTCACGTGTGCGGGGCTTTTCATTTCTATCCCCACCAACTCTCTCTCTTTATTTCGAGGGAGTATAATAAACCTCATATGAAATCCGTTTTGGGCCGTTGCGTACCCCGTACACCGCAATGTCAGGTCAGTCCGAGCCACCCGAGACACAAAGCGACTTCTTCCGACAAGTGGGCTATTACGAGCCCTAGGCACACGTACACGATGCCCGCTACTTCCCATGCGCTATCGCCGATCATGCCCTCTTCGACTTGTTTGCTCACTCCTTGGTCACCGGCTTGCCGTGCGGCGGCTTCCCTATCTATTTCGGTCCGCAATTCCTGTTTCTGCTGATCTACCTTTTGGTCAAGCTTCCCGAGGTTAGCTTGTAGCTCCTTCATTTCCTTCTCAAGTTGGTCGACGCGTTCCTCCATGGATTTATCCGCCGTGTTGACTGAAAGCACGCCAACACCAGCCATCGCGTCAGCCCCCTCAAATATGCTCGCTGACAGGTTGACCGACGGGCGACGGAAAAAAATGTACCGAAAATCTCCAAGCAAAATCCAAATGCCTCGAAGCACGGATGGCTTACCAAACAAAAACCGCGCCCGGTTGATGCTAAATACGACCGCACCTACGCCCGTGAACTCAAAAACCGTTCCTGCCCAGCGCACGCGATCGGGTAATGGACCTGGGAGGAAATAGAAGGTGAGGAGAATGACAACAGTCAGTGCGAACCAAGCCCAAAACGTGTTTCCTTCGCGAAACCACCGGCACGCCTCAGATGCGCTGCGATTGACGTAACTTGCCACATTGCAAAATAGCGTTTTTATCCATTTCATCGCGATCTGCCCTCTCAGCCACACACGGCGCGCGTCAACGTCTGTTTTGTTTCAATCACCGATCAAATACAACTGGCCTGCACCCGGTTTATAGATACATGCGCCGTCTCATGTTCAGATAGATTTCGCGTCCGCTCCGATTTATCGTCCTGAAATGGTAGATGATTCTAAATATCTAGTCCTTTATCCGGATGAGACTCGTGGCTTCGGAAACGGTCCAAGCTCGCCCATCCCCACGCTTGGCGCTGCCGCGACTGCACTCGACCAATATCGAACTGTTGCGGTCCACTCGACCAATCTGCCGACCTTGGGAGCAGCCTTCACGGACGTTTCTGCAGTAACCGCTATTTCGCATATCGCCGAGGGTGGGATTACCGATGTTGCGCAGCTAGAGGCTGCTGAAACAGCTCTCCAGGCCCTGCTTCTCCACGAGATCGTTCACGTTCTTGTACCTTATCCCAAGGTCGACATGGGCAATGGATTTATCTCTTATCGCCGGCAAGACCACAACCAACGAACCGCATTCGGCTTCGAACTGTTCTCATTGGCGCAGTCTCGTGATTGGCTCATTGCGCCAGAATTCGTCCGCGCGACGGACGGCGTCGTTAGGAGTTCCACGCTTCCTAACAGTTCATTGGTCGGCACGCCCGTCAATGCGATCGATCTCGGCGCGAGATACTGGAACGATGATGTCGCTGAGGCGATCAGCGTCACCGTCGAATCCCACGGGATCCCGGGATATTTCACCGACCCGGCCTTGGTTAGCTCACGTCGTGGAGACGGATTTTCCAAACGCTTCTACCGCCGCATTCGGCAATCCTGGGAAACCTTCTGTTGAGAAGCGTTGCCCCTGACCTAGGTCGGTCGGGTAGGGAAACGCATTTCGTCCGCAAAGCTCCGTGAGCAATCGGGCCCGTTCGAGACGATCCTCGCGAAACTTGGGTTCGGCCTTTTGCAGCAGCTCAAAGACAACGTGGTAGGACAGGCCAATTTCAATTCGTCCGCTCCGCGCCATTTGTCTAAGCGCATCTCGCACGCGCTCTGGCATCGTTCCCGGCACAGCGCGATACATGACCGAGTAGTCGGAAGTATCGAGATGCAATCGAATGGGGCGCATCGTGGGTATTCCGCGTGGTGGCGAGTGATTCGGGTTCCCGGCTATCCCACAACCAAATCCTATTCCGCGTCGCAGGCTATGGCCACCAGGTGATATTCTTCGACGGCCAGTCGTACATCTCAGCCAAGGATGCAAGGCGCAAAATCGGATTGACCGGCTCTTATGCCGCCCGACTCGCAAAGGCCGGTGGATTTTCTGCTCGCCGCCTGGGTCATTACTGGTTTGTCGATCAAGAAGCTGCAGAGAAACGCGCCGAAACGCCCGGCCGGAAGGACGTGAACACCAAGTGCAATGGCGGCAACGTCACGCACAAGCCTCGTTGCTTCCACCGATCTCAAACTCGACGACACGCGCTGCAACCTCAACTTCGCAATAGCGCGGGCGTCGTCCGCAATTCGTTCTTATAGATGCGATCTTCCGAGCACCCGTATAATGACTCGGAATCGTCACAATGCCTTTATGTTTCTGTCGCACAAGGTCTGTATCCGATGCGCGTCCGCATAAGAGAAGGAGCGCCTCAATGGGTATGGTGATGATCCTCTGCCCCAAGACACGGCGAGCCATTTCTACCGGTATCCAGGTTGACCGCGAGACCTTTCACGCGACGCCAGTATTTTTCAGCCGCACGCTTTGTCCATTGTGTCGCGTAACACACGAATGGTTCGCCAAGGATGCATGGGTATGCGATTCCGGCGCCGCGGATTGCGACCCGAATCATGAACGGCAGGTCGCCTAGCGCCCCTGCTGTTGGCGTGCCGCCGCGCCAGCTTGCGCGAGTGCATCGGCTCTATAAGGCTCTCTAAACTCAAACCCCGCCACCAACTTGTGTGCGGGGTTTTCATTTCGGGTAAATCATTTGTAGCGAAACGTATCCTTTACTGAGCCCAATCGAGCCCGCGCTCTATTGTTCCTCCTCCTTCCTTTCAGCAAGACCGGAGCCCTCGCCGCCCTCAGGAAGTGGGGTGGTCGTTTGAACCGACTCGAACTCTGTGATGACCACGACGCCCGGGGCCGGCTCCTCGATTATATCGACGATTACGGCTTCTTCGGTGGCTCCGGCCGGCTGTCTCGGCGGCTCGACCAATTGCGGCGTAACTTTCTTGAGCACCCCGCGCTTTGCCCGTGGTTTAGTTGTCTGCTTCTTGGCTTTCGTCTTCGCGGCGACGCGTTTTGCTACTTTCCTGGCCTTCGTCTTGCGGCCGGCACGCTTGGCTACCTTTCTGCGAGTTGACTTGACTCGCGCGCCAGCCT
>Ga0097691_1002269_pt1 | contig 13108 bp, 14 predicted proteins | sample NGESurdeep072012_8_FD_72858 | JGI IMG/M metagenome (GOLD analysis project Ga0097691, IMG submission 72858) | Arctic peat soil microbial communities from Barrow, Alaska - NGEE Surface sample 210-1 deep-072012 | ecosystem: Environmental > Terrestrial > Soil > Wetlands > Peat ...
CAGGCCATTGATGAGGTGCAGGTTGCCCGGCCCGCACGACCCCGCGCACACCGCGAGGGTGCCTGTGAGCTCAGCCTCAGCGGCAGCGGCGAACGCGCCGGCCTCCTCATGGCGCACTTGCACCCACTCGATACCCTCGGTGCGCCGCACTGCGTCGACCACAGGGTTGAGGCTGTCGCCCACGATGCCGTAGATGTGGCGCACCCCTGCGGCAATCAACTGGCCCACCAGTTGATCGGCAACGGAACGGGTGCGGGCCATGAGAGCTCCTCGGGTTGACGACGGGATCCGCCAATTGTCCGCCCCTGCCCAGAATCGATGCCAGGGGTTGTTCACAGTCCGCTGTGCGGTGGTCGCCCTGCATAACACGTCAAGCCGATTCGTCGGAATCCGCCTGCGCCGACTGCGTAGCGCGGCGCGGTCTGTTCGATTTCTCGGCCCGTACGGTGCTGCGGGAGAGGCTGGCCACGCATTGCGACGGCTCGACGAAGGGATCGAGCTGGTTCACCTCCAGTGGTGCGTCGAGTTCGGCCAGAAGTCCGTTCATGAGCCCCAGATGGATCGAGCACACCACCTCCGGATGTTCTTGTGCCACCTCTCGGAACGGGCAGCGGTGCAGCAGCACCTGGCGATGGCGGCCCCTGGTAACCGCTTCGGGGGCGAACCCGATGTCCTCCATCGCGCTGACCAGGCGCCCCGTCGCCTCGTCGGCATCCACTCGTTTGAACGGCGGCGGGCCCTCGCCGAGGTAGCGACCCCATTCCCGACCCGCATTGATGGAGGCTTCGCGTGGGTGTGATACCTGAGCCGCCATCGAGCTGGCGAGGATCTCCGCGAGGAACCGGTAGTTCCGCCTGCCGGCGCTGGCACTGTTGGCGTTGGCGCTGTACAGCATCCGCGGGCGTCCACGCAGGTCACTTTCCTCGGCCTCGCTGTCGACGAGCCCGGACGCGACCAGGGCGTCAAGATGGAAGCGGACGGTATTGGGGTGCAGGCTCAACCTGGCCGCCACCTCGCTTACGCCCAGCTGCGCCCCTGTGTCCTGGAGGATCTCCAGGACCCGCGATCTGCTCTCTCCCAGCATGCCGGATGCTGGGTCAGGATCAGTGAGATGCTGCCGCTTCATGTCCCAAATCTACATGGCGCGTACCCAGGTGTCGGTGAGTCTGAGTCGCCGGGAAAACCATAATCAACCAGGAAGATCAAAGAAATGGCTCATCAGCTGCAAACAGAGGAGCTCCAAGAGCTTCGGCTAGATGTTGTGGGCGCGCAGAGAAGACGAGGGGCCGAGCTGGTCCCATCTGGTTAACTGTCCCCTGACTCAAGCAGGTTATTTTCTACTAATGGTTCGTGAACTTCGGCGATAGTGGGAACAGGACGATGGCCGCCGTGACACGCGCCGGATGGCATAGCCGGAGTCCACCAGCAAATCGAGGTGAGACCGCACCGTGTTCAGGTGCAGCCCGACGTGCTGGGCGACCTCACCGACACCGAGCGGCTGCGCCCGTAGGCGCAGCAGATCCAGTACCCCCATCCGGCTGGCCCTGGCCAGCACCTGGTGGTGGTTCAAGGCTGCGCGGCCGGAAACCGGATGGCCCTACTTGAAGCCGCCCAATGCGAGCACACCTGGGCCGGGGCTCATCACCGTATTCCCGTGATGCGTCACCATGGCAGTTTCCACGCTCGTCGCCATAGAAACAAGTCTCACCGTGTTAAATGATGCAACACCACCGCTGCGGCAGGGGAGACCGGTTAGCGTGGTTCCGTGAGTGAGACGAGGTGGGCCACCGAGCACAGTCCCGGACATGCCCAGATCGACCGGTTCCGCCGGATGGCCGTCGAGGGAGCGATGGCTTGTTTTCAGCTTGGACGAGCCGCGGCTCGTTGACTATTGGGCCGTCGCGGAGCGAGGGAGCATATCCAGACGGCAGGCCCCTGGCTCCGAAAAAGGCTGCAGCGCCGTCCTTTCGGTTCGCTCAGGGTCGGCGCCAAGCGCATCGAGCGCGCCACGTACAAGCCCGAGATGAACGGAGCACACTACCTGTGGATTGCGATGGGCCGCCTCGAGCAAGGGACAACGATGCAGCTTTACGACGCACACGCGGGCGTCCGTACTCGGAGCGAACCCCAGTCCCTCCAACACGGTGACCACCGTGCGGCGAGTGGCCACAGCACTGTGCGCCACCGCCGGGGTGACCTGACCCTTGTTCAGGTTGGCCTCACGGACCAGCTCGCGGCCCCACAACCGGCCTGCCTCGATGGCATCGGCGCTCGGTTGTGCGCTGGTCCGCCGGATGTGCGCAGCCAACACGCACGCCAGGGCGGCATACTCCCGCGCTCCATGGTCGGAGCCGACCTCACGAGCCGCGCTGTACAACCAGGCGGGGCGCCCACGCCCCTGTGAGGCCGCCTGGGTCCGGACGACCAGGCCGCCACTGGACAGCTTGTCCAGATGTTCGCGAATCGTGTTGGGGTGTTGACCGATCTGGGCAGACAGGGCCGCCACGGTGCAGGGCTCTGGCTGGTCGATCAGAGCCTCGAGGATGGTCGCCCCGGCGGTGGAGAGGTGGGATCGACGACGGTTCATCTGTGCCGTTGGTAACGGTCCATACCCCGGACGGGAGGCCGTGATCGACGACAGATTAGTTTTCACGGAATTAGTATAGTTAATTCAGCCGGGCTTACCACTCGCGCAGTGGTCGGGTGCCTGTCTCAGCCCCAGTACGATCCTTATCGCTTTCCCGCCCCAGCCGCCTCATCACCGGCACCGTTCGCCTTTGCGGCAAGGGGTTCTGAGCCGTTGATAAGCCGGCCCAGCGCGCCGCCCACCGTGGAGAGGTCCACCCCCGGCGCGGCCTGTTCGCCGTCCGTCTGCCTGCTTGCGCCCAGGAACGGCTTGATGAGGTCCATCGGCAGCGGGAAGACGATGGTGGACTTTTCGCCGCCGAGCTCGAGGAGGGTCTGGAGGTAGCGCAGCTGAAGGGCTGCCGGGTTGCGGCTGAGAATCTCGGCCGCGTCATAGATCTTCTGAGCAGCCTGGAACTCACCCTCCGCATTGATGATCTTCGCGCGCCGCTCGCGCTCCGCCTCGGCCTGGCGAGCCATGGCCCGTTGCATCGCCTCCGGGATCTCGACGTCTTTGATCTCGACCGTGGTGACTTTGATGCCCCACGGCTCGGTCTGCTCGTCGATGATCCTTCGCAGACTGTCGTTGAGCTGGTCGCGCTCGGCGAGCAGGTCGTCGAGCTCAGCCCGGCCGAGCACGGAGCGCAACGTCGTCTGGGCGATCTGGGAGGTGGCAACCGGGTATTCCTCCACCTCGGTGATGGCCCGGGCAGGGTCGGTGACCCGGAAGTAGGCCACCGCGTTGACCCTGGCCGGCACGTTGTCACGAGTGATGACCTCCTGCGGCGGGATGGTCATCGTGACGGTACGCAGGTCGACCCGCTCCATCCGGTCGACGAAGGGAATCAGGAATACCAGACCTGGCCCGGCAAGAGGGCGCAGCCGACCCAGCCGGAACAGCACCCCCCGCTGGTACTCCCGCAGCACCCGCGTGTTGGCGGCACTCAGCCCCAGCAGGACGACTACCACGACTACTAGCGTGATCTCGATCATGACAACTCATCCCTTGCGTCGGAGCCCCAGCGGGTGCGCGAGGTACGCGTCACCCGCAGCCCGGTCGCCGGGGTCGGCGCCGGGAAGTTGGCCGGTGTGGCCCGGAAGTGGGCGCTGTAACGGAGCCCGAACCAGGCCGTTAGCAGTAGCGGCAGGCCCAGCACCAGGGTCGACGGCTCGAGGTGTCGGGCCGAAGCGACGAGCATCAGCACCCCGGCAAGACCCACGAGGACCAACGAGATGCCGCGGTGGAACCGGCCTGCCTCCGAGTGCGGCCAGGGCGCGACCGCCCGGGTCACCTCCCGCCCGTTCGACGAACTGGTGCAGTCGGGTTTGATGTGGCAGGAGTTGCAGACCGACGCCTTGGCCCGGTAGCGCACGAAGTGGTGCTGCTCGTCATAGTCCATGGGCCAGAGCATCTCGTCCTCAGAACAGGTCCACGCGTCGTGTTGGGGTAAGTAACGGAAACCTGCGGTGCGGTACCTTTCCGACCGGCGCTGCGTGTGCTTCCCCAGAGAGTCCAGGACAGCGGCCACCCCAAGCAGAACCACGGCATAGACCCCGACGATCAGGACCTCCGCGTCGATGTTCACGACTCGCGCTCACCTGCTCCGACTGGGACCCGTTCGATGATCTCGGTGAACAGCACGTCCTTGGGCAGGGTCAGCGTCGACCCCGGCACCCGGTATCGGACGCCAAGCCAGCAGATGTAGAGGAAGGGCAGGACACCGCCGAGGATGAGGATCAGATCGCCGGGCATACGCATCCACTCGAAGACGCTGTTGGTCGGGTCGGTGATGAACGACAGCTGACGGGCGGCGAAGTAGCCGTCGTTGACCGACGCGAAGAGCTGCAGGATGCCCAGGGGCAGCAGCGTGGCGAAGGACATCCAGGCGAGGCCGATGTTGGCTGACCAGAACGAGATCTTGGCCAGCCGGTCGGGCCAGCGCTCGGCCGGGATGAGGTAACGCAGGCAGAAGAGCGCCAGCCCCATCGCGAGCATCCCGTAGACACCCATCATCGCGGCGTGCGCGTGGTTGGCGGTCAGGGCGGTGCCGATCTCGTAGTACGACACAATCGGCAGGTTGACCAGGAAGCCGAAGATGCCGGCGCCGAGGAAGTTCCAGAAGCCGACGGAGACCAGGAACATCACCGCCCAGCGGTGCGGGAACGGCGTTGTGGACTTGGACTCCTGGCGGGCACCCAGCTGCAGGAACGACCACGCCTCGACCGTGAGAAACGTCAGCGGAATCACCTCCATCGCCGAGAAGAACGCGCCCAGGGCCATGCCCTCCGCGGCGCTTCCGGAGAAGTAGAGGTGGTGCATGGTGCCGATGACCCCGCCGGCAGAGTAGAGCAGGATGTCGAGGTAGATCACCTTCAGCGCCACGCGCTCTCGTACGACGCCGAGCATCACGAAGATGTAGGCCACAAGGACGGTGGTGAAGATCTCCAGGAAGTCCTCGACCCATAGGTGCACCACCATGAACCGCCAGAAGTCGGCCACGGTGAAGCTGTCCTCAGAGCTGGCCAGCAGCCCGACCGCGTAGAACGCCGGGATGGCGAGTGCCGTGAAGAAGAACATCCACGGCATGTTGCCGCGCGACTCGTTCCGCAGCCTGCCGCGCAGCCCGCGGTACAAGATGATGACCCAGATAACCAGGCCCACGGTGAGCAGGACCTGCCAGAACCTGCCGAGGTCGATGTACTCGAAGCCCTGCATCCCGAAGGTGTGCAGCGTTCCGGACAGCAGCCCGTGAATGTCGAGGTACTCCCCCGCCATGCTGCCGAACACGACCACAGCCAGGACGCCCAGCAGGCCGTAGGCCAGCCAGTGCTGACGGCGCGGCTCCCGCCCGGCGATCATCGGGGTGAGGAAGATTCCGGCGGCCAGGAATGACGTCGCAGTCCAGAAGATCGACAGCTGGACGTGCCAGGTGCGCACCAGGTTGTAGGGCAGCCAGCGGGCGAGGTCGAAACCAAAGAAGCTGGTGATGTCGGCACGGTAGTGCTCACTCGCGGCACCGACCATGGTCTGGATGAAGAAGAGCAGACCCACGACGAGGAAGTAGTAGGCGCAGGCCCGCTGAGCCGGCGTGAGTACCACGCTGCCTGGTGGTCGGAAGGAGATCGACTCGGCCTGCCGGCCCTTCCAGCCAAAACGGTCGCCCCAACGGCCGAAGGCCGCGAACAGCGCACCGATACCAGCCAGCAGGGCGATCAGGGACAGGACGCTCCACACCAGTACGTTGGCGGGGGGCGAGTTGCCGACCAGCGGCTCCGGGGGCCAAGAGTTCGTGTAGCTGTAGTTCTTGTCCGGCCGCAGCGTCGAGCCTGACCAGGCGGTCCAGGCGAAGAACGACGTGAGCTGCCGGATCTGGGTCCGGTCGCTGATCGCGTTGGTGACCAAGCCCTTGTCATGGGAGGTCGGACCGAAGTAGTTGGCGTAGTAGCCGACCATCTCCTCAAAGGCCGTCGCCTGAGCGCTGGTGTAGGTGAGCGTCCGCGACGCTGCGTCGTACTGGTTGGTCTTGAAGTCCTTGATCACCTGCTTCTGCGCGGTGTCCGATGCGCTGCCGCCGTACTGGCCGGTGGCGATCACCGCGGCACGGTGGAGGTAGTCGGCGGTGAAGTCGGGCCCGAGGTACGCGCCGTGACCGAAGACCGAGCCGTACTCCATCAACCCGTTCTTCAGGAAGAGCTCCTGGCCCGCGGTCACGTCGGCACCGGTGAAGATCACTGTGCCGTCCTGACTTAACACCCGGTCGGCGATCGGCGGGCCGGTCTCGTAGGTGCGAAAGGCAAGGAAGCCGAGAACCGTGAAGCCGAACAGCACCACGAGGGCAGCGACCTGCACCCAGGTCCGCGACACCATCATTGACCGCTTGCCATCCGACGAACGTTGGTTGGTGCTCACTTGCGCCACGCCTACCTCCTGGGTTCAGCCGGCGCGCGGCAGCCTACGGCTCTGCCCGACGCCCGACCGTCTCTATGGGCGTGTTTGTTTTACCAGAGAAATGAGGGGAAAAATAATTGATCCAGAATAGGTGGGGAAAATAAGTGGGTCAGACTCTGACGAGATCTGTCACGGGCTCGTAGGCGCAGCTTGGGTCCTCGGCCAGCGGGTCCCCCGTCGTGGCATAGGCATGTGAACGCGAGCCCCCGCAGACGGCTCTGAACTCACATTGACCGCATCGGCCGCCAAAGGCGTCCGGATTGCGCAACGCCTGCAGCAGCTCAGAGCCCCGGTAGATCTCGGGGAACGACTTCTTACGCACCGAGCCAACGGCAGTGGGCAGGAACCCGCTGGGGTACACCACTCCGACGTGGTCGACGAAGGCGAATCCGCGGCCCGAGTTGACGTCGATCGGTGGACGCGGCCGGCGCCGCCGTGGCTCGTGCCCGCTGAGCAGCTCCGCGGTGTCCGCGCGCAACTGGGAGCGCAACGGCCCGACCGGGAACGCCTCGTCGAGCTCACTGACGCCGCCAGCGTCAAAGCCCGCACGTTGTATGGCGATTCGCCGGTAATGGGGAGCCTCGGTGGTCTTGATAGCGACGAGATCCGAGACGTCATGCAGCCAGTGCAAGACTTCTTCCTCTTCAACCGCAGTGAGGGGTTGCAGGTCCTTGCCACGACCGGTCGGGACGAGAAAGAACACGCTCCACAGTGATGCGCCCAGATCGAGTACGTGTCTCAGCATCCGTGGTAGCTCAAGCACATTGCCTCTGGTGACAGTGGTGTTGATCTGCAGGCGAAAACCGATATCAGTGACAGTTCGGGCCGCGTCCAGCGTGGCGTCAAAGACTCCCTCGACGCCTCTGAAGGAGTCATGGCTGTGGGCTGTTGCTCCGTCCAGAGACAGCGACACCGCCTTGGCACCTGCCTCGTGAAGCTCTTCCAGGACCGATCGGGTGAGCCGGTCAGTAACGGACGGCGACAGGGCCATGTTCAGCCCGATCCGGGTGCCGTGTGCGACCAGCTCGGGCAAGTCGGGTCGCTCGAACGGGTCACCACCAGTGAGGACGACCAAAGGACGTGGTGTTCCGAAAGAGGCAAGGTCATCCAACAGGTGTCGGCCTTCATCGGTGGTCAGCTCGAAAGGGTTGCGGGTACGGATGGCATCCGCACGGCAATGGGTGCACACGAGCTGGCAGGCGCGGGTGACTTCCCATATGACGATGAAGGGCCGCTCCGATGCGTCGTGACGCATGAACCGCACGGGCCGTGACTGTGCAACGGTCATGAAGCCAACCTCTTTCTCTGGACCTCAGGTGACAGGCAACGCGGTAGCGAGCAGGACGACAACGAACGAACCGGCCAGGGATGACACCGCAAGGGATCGGGCCAGGTTGCGGCGCCCCGCCGAGATGGCCAACCCATGAAGCCCTGCGGCCAGCATGACCAGAGCGAACGCGACCAGCTTCCCGGCGAGCATGCGCCCGTACCCGGGTTCGGCCAGGGATGCCAAGGTGACCCCTTTGTGCTGGGCCAGGGCAACCCCCGTCGCGAGCTGTAGCGGGATCAGCACCGCCACAGTCGCGATGCCGAACCGCATCCCGAGGACACGCATCAGACCCGCGCGAGCCTCCTCGGGGAGGCGGTCGCGCGCGACGGGCATTACCAGCGCGGAGAGCGTGAGCTGTCCTCCGAGCCACACGACCGCGCCGACCACGTGCAGAAATCTCACAAGGGACCACAGATCAAGCACCTAGAACGCCTGGAAGATGCCGTGGGCACCGCGCTGGCCGTCGACCATGGCGTGATCGGTGAAGGGGTAGTGGCCCGCCTGCGGCAGCACGAACTCGACGAAGCCTCCCTGGGCGGGGGCGAGATCCAACACCTGTGACGCGCCGTGCTCGGCATTGCCGGCCTTGAGGAGATAGGCGCCTTCCTTGAACACGGTGTCGAACTGGGTTCCCACGACGTGGAAAGCCGTCGCTCGCTGCGGTCCCGCATCCACCACCCATACCCGGACCCGTTCCCCGACCGGGACGCGGATCGGTGCATGGTCGTACTGGTTGACGTAGCCGTTGAAAAGGATGGCGTCGGGCTTCTCGGCCGCGATCTTGGCCTCGTCGGCTGTGCCGTTCTGTGGTCCGAGGTAGAGCTCGGACTGCACGACGACAAACTCGTGGGCGACGGCCGGGAGGTCGGGAGGGTCGATGATGACCGCGCCATACATCCCGTTCGCGATGTGCAGGGCCATCGGCATCGTGCTGCAGTGGTAGAGCCACGCCCCCGAGTGGTTCGCGACGAACTGGTAGGTCAACGACTTCCCGGGGTCGATCGTGCGCATCGGCAGGTCTGGTGCCAGGGAGCCGGCATGAAAGTCGATGCCGTGGCCCATGCTCGCGTCGTTGACGAAGGTGATGGTGAAGACGTCGCCGACCTTGCCGTGCAGGGTGGGGCCGGGCGCGGTCCCGTTGAAGGTCCACAGGGTCTGGCGCACGCCGGGGGCGATCTCGACGACCGTGTCTCGCACCGTCATGGTTAGTCGGTGCTCCTTGGCGCCAGGAGTCGGTTGTAGGGCAGGGTCGTACGGCTTCCAGCCCGGTCCCGGGGAGGCTCGGAAGTCGATGACTGGTGCGACCTCACCTGCCGGCGCTGCCTTCGCCATGGCCCCCATCTCGGGCCCCGACCCGGGGGCCTTCGCGGCCGAGCTGGCTGCGTTGCCGGTCCCGGTCACGACGATACTCAGGGTCATCCCCGCGACCCTGTGTCCGGGGACGCTGCACCAGCCGGCGATCTCGGCGTTGACGACGCCGACGGTGAGGGTCGCATTCTCTCCACCGGCAAGCAGCGGAGTGCGTTGCCCGGTGGCCAGGACCAGGTCGTGGCGCATGGCGTCGGCGTTCGTGACCTTCAGGACGAGCCGGGTTCCCTTCGTCACGTCGATCACCGCGGGCGTGATCCGCATCCCGGCGAGGCTGACCGCGACGGTCTGGGTCCCGCCGGCCGGGACGACGATGCGCGAGTCGAGGCCAGAACCAGCACTACCACCGGTCAACGCGACCACGAGGGCGACGACGAGCATGACGGCACCCAGAGCCAGACCCCCCAGCAGGCCGGCTCGGTCCTGTCCCGGACCCGGTTCTGTGAGCGGGCCGACCCGCTGGTCGGTGGTGGTCATGCTGACCGTCCCTTCCTGCGCGCCTGTCGAACGGCGATAACGGAAGCGGCGAGGAAGCCGAGTACGGCAAGCTCGGTGCCCACTCCGCCGACTCGCCAGCAGAGTGCGGATCCGAGCCCGTCGCCCTCGATCACCCGCGCCAGGAGGGACGCGTGAAGGAGCCCCACGTGCACGTAGAACCACGGGCGAAACGGAAGCCGGACCCGAAGGACGGCAGGCACGATGACAGGTGCGTGCCCGAAGATCATCGACATCACGAAGCCCAGGAACACCGTGTGCAGGGCCGCGTCGTAGATCGCGACGCTCGCGCCGAGGTTGCCCGCGAGCAGCCAGATCGCACCACCGATGAAGAGCCAGACGTACCCCGCGAGCAGGCAGACCGCCATGAAGCGGGTAACACCGGCAATCTTGACGGTTCGGCGTGCGACATCGTGCACGAAACCCCACACAGCCAACGCGATCATGCCGGCGCCCGCCAGGCGGACCCCTGTGGACCCGGTCGTGGCCGTCGTGGTGAGGATGAGCCCAACACCGAAGATGACCGCCCCCGCGAGGAACTGGCGCACCGAGCTTCGCGTCAGGAACGCGACCCGGGCCAACTCCAGGCGTTCGCCGATGATCGTCAGGACGAGGAACCCGGCGATCCACGGCACCAGCCGTGGCAGCGACCAGCCCATCAGCCACAGCAGGGTCGCCACGTACCAGCACACCGCCCCCGCAGCCATCACCCGCAAATGCAGGGCGGGTTGGATGCGGTGCACCACCACGTACACGACCACCAGGACGATCGACGCCGCGCACAGCAACAGGCGCCCCACCATGGGCGGCAGGCTCACCAGGACCGCGATTCCGCCGGCGCCGGCGAGGGCGGGGGCCGCGAAGGCCCAGGCGCGACCGAGCGCGACCGCCCGTTCGAGTGAGATCACCGTCCCGAGGAACCCGAGCGCCATCAGGATCCCGTGCTCTTCGGCGGTAGTCGCCAGAAGGGTCGGCACGGGCAGGCCGAGCAGGAGGAGCCCGCCCCACAGACCCGCGAGCAGGCACGCCAGGGCAGCGATGAGCACGGGCAGCCGGCTGCGCGCGATAGTTGGCGCCACGCGCCCACCGGGGCGTGCGACGGGTCCCGTCGACGTCACCATCCGAAAACTAGCTTCGTCTCGTCGGCCATCATCTCAGGAGTCCAGGCGGGCTCGTGGGTGATGACCACCTCGACCCGGTCGACCGCGCCCCCGGCCAGCAGCACCCGGCGCACCTCATCAGTGAGGTACTCCCCCAGCGGGCACGCGGGCGTGGTCGTGGTCAGCACCACCGCCGCCACCCGGTCGTTGACCTCCAGACCATAGACCAGGCCCAGGGAGACGATATCGATCCCGAGCTCAGGGTCGATCACGTCCCGCAGTGCTTCACGCAGGTGGCCCGTCTCGGTTCCCGGGCCGAGGAGTCGGGCCACAGACAACGGGTCGCGGCTCACGACCGCGCCCCAGCGCCATCGATGACAGCGGGCGCCATGTGCACCAGGCACAGGTCTGGGCGCACGAAAGGCTCAAGGCGGACTGTGAGGGGTGGGGCCTGCATCTGATCCAACGCCCCCTGGATGAGACCCAAGTGCACCGCGCATACGACCTCGGTGTGTCCGCGCGCGATGTCGTAGAAGGGGCACCTGTTCACCTCGATGACCGTGGCGGCCCCCGCGGTGTCGGCCGTCGCGTTGTGGCTGTCAGCGATTCGCGGGGCGAACCCGATGTCGTCCAGAAGCGCGACGATGCGATCGGTTGCCTGGCTGGAGTCGACCGGTTCGGCGTTCGCACCACCCTGCTGCTCGAGGTGCTGACCCCACAGCCGCCCGGCCTTCGCAGCCACCGCGCCCGGTGCCGGTTCGCCTTGGCTGATGGCGCTGGCGAGGATCTCGGCGAGGACCTTGTAGGAGTCCTGCGGTCCGTCGCCCGGTGTCTCGGTGGCGCGAAAGAGCAGGCGTGGGCGCCCGGGCGTCGTCCGTTCCTGAACGGCACTTTCAACAAGACCGGCTTCGATCAGCTGGTCTAGGTGCGCGCGCACCGTGTTGGTGTGCAACCCGACCTGCTCGGCGATGGTCTGCACGTCAAGCGACCCGGCGTTGACCCGCAAAGCCTCGAGGACGGCGACCCGACTAACGCCGGCGAGCACACGGTGCGTGCGGGAGTCGATCGGTTCAGGGGGCATGGACATAGTTTTCCCTTAATCTGTCAGTAAAACAACCTGTGGGTCTTTTTGCTGCCAACGGTTCGAGACGGCTTCCTGCGCTGACCCCGCGGGCGCGCACCACGATGTCTCAGCCCTGTAGGCGTGAGTCGAGCATCGTGAGCAGAAGCCTGGAGGGCTCGACAGCCTCGAGGGCATGCGGCAGACGCGCCGCCAGGTGGACCAGCCTGCCCGGGACCAGGTCGACGGTACGGCCGTCGGCGGTGATGCGCAGGTGCCCGTCGAGCACTTGGAGCAGCGCGGGTACGGCGGCGGTGTGCTCGGTCAGGACCTGGCCCGTGTCGAAGTAGAAGAGCACGACGCGCCGCTCCCTGAGCCTGCAGGACCGTCCAGGAGACGGTCGCCTCCGGCTGGATCTGCACGAGGCTCGCGACGTCGGCCAGGTCCTGCATCCCAGGCTTCGCGGCGGCCCCGGACAGAGTGTCTTCGGTCATGCCGTTGCCTCTTTCGATGGGAGATCGGGTGGTGGGCATGATTGTAGTTTTCACTGAAAGTAGAGTAAAAACGAATCGTACTCGATAGTCCAGAGCCAACGACATGCCAGGAGACCCAGATGTCGCTCCATACCCACCAGTCCTCCCCCACGCCGCCTGCACCCGAAGAGCTGGACGTCCGGAGCCTGCCGCACAGCGGGCGCCACGACATCATCTTCGCCAAGCTCGACCAGCTCCTGCCGGGCGGCACCTTCGTCATCCTCAACGACCACGATCCCAAGCCGCTGCTATACCAGACCGAGGCACTGTGGCCCGGACGGTACGCATGGAGCTATCTCGAAGCCGGACCGCTCCAGTGGCGGGTCGCGATCACCCGTGCCGACTGAAACCGCGGGTCACGAGACCATCGACGGACTCACCCGAGTCCTGGCGCGGGCCTGTCGCCATCTCGCCCACGCCGGGCAACCCGAGGAAGCGGGCCGGCTCGCGGCGGACGCATGGGCCCTGCTCCGCTACACCCATCCCGTTCAGGCCCAGCGGCTGGACGGCACCATGCACCACGTCGCGCTCCTGGAAACCAAGCCCGAGGCGACGCCCTTGCCCCACCGAGAGGAACCCACCATGCCCGTCACCGACCGCATCGTCGATGTCCGTACCGAGATCCCCCGTATCCGCCACCAGCTGATC
>Ga0097691_1002270_pt1 | contig 13108 bp, 12 predicted proteins | sample NGESurdeep072012_8_FD_72858 | JGI IMG/M metagenome (GOLD analysis project Ga0097691, IMG submission 72858) | Arctic peat soil microbial communities from Barrow, Alaska - NGEE Surface sample 210-1 deep-072012 | ecosystem: Environmental > Terrestrial > Soil > Wetlands > Peat ...
CCCGCTACCACGGGATGCCCTATGCCGACATCGCCCGGACGCTGAACATCAGCGAGGGCGCCGTCAAGACACGGATTTTTCGGGCCATGGAAACGCTCAAGGCCCATTTCTCCGGAGGAGATTCGCCATGGATTGCCGCCACGCACTGAAGGTTCGTGAGCTCGCGCTCGAACGCCTCGCCGGATGCCCGGCGACGGAGGCGGACGAGACGTTTCTCGCTTCCCACCTCGCGTCGTGCGCCGCCTGCCGCGCCGAGGTCGATGGGATGTCGGCCATCTGGACCCGTCTCGGGGAGGACGACGGGGCGGATCTCTCTCCCTCGCCGGTCTTCGTGGCGCGCACGACCGCCGCTATGGCCGCCATCGCCGCGGCAGCCGGCGCGCGGGCGGGCAACGGCGGCAACAGCGGCAGCATCGTGCCTTTCCCGACCCGCCATTTCGGGGAGAATTTCCTGAAGGCCGCCGTGGTGCTCCTCGCGGGCGGGCTCGGCTTCCTTGTGGCGCGTGGCACGGATCGTCCGGTGTCGTTCAGCGCCGCCACCGCGCTCCCCACGCCGAGTTCGCGTGCCGGCGAGCACGTGGCGCTCGTGTCGAACCGGACGGTGGACGCCTCCTGCGCGGCCCTCGATCTCTCCGGCAAGCCGCGTCTCGCGAACGTCTCGTATCGCGCCGCGGACGGGGTCGGGAAAATCGCGGTCTCGTTCGACGTGACGACCCGGTACACGGTCGTGGGGCGTCCCGAGGACAAAGGCGTGGCCGATCTCCTCGTGTCGCTCATGTCGGGCGCCGCGGAGACGGAAGGCGCCAAGGGCAAGGTGCTCGACTTCGTTTCGGCGACGACGCGCGAGGGCGCCGCGATCTCCCCCGAGATCGTCAGCCTGCTCCGGCGGACGCTCGCGACGGACAAGAATCCGGGCGTCCGGAAAAAGGCCACCGAGGTCCTCGCGCAAATGCCGCCGTCGCCGGAGATTCGCGACGCGCTCGCGCAGGCGCTGAAGGCGGACACGAATCCCGCCGTGCGGATTCTCGCGGTGGAGGGGCTCGCGAAGGCGGCGACCGTTCTGAAGGATCAGTCGACGATCGAGACGCTGCGGCAGAGAGCGGGAGACGATCGCGAGAACGGCTACGTGCGCAGCCAGGCCGCGCTCGCGCTGAAACGAATCGAAATCTGATGTCGATACCTTTTGACACACGGAGCGTCTCTTCCACATGAGCACGACCTCTTACTCCCACTCCCCGAAGGGGGCGCCGGCACGCCGCGCGAACCGCGTCGCGGTCTGGGCCCTCCTCATCGTGGCCCTCGTCTTACTGACCCTGGCGGCGGGCCTTCGCGCCGATGCCCGGGAACTGACCGCCCACGCGAGCCGCACGCAGAACTTCGTCGCGTCCGGGAACCTGAAGTCCCTGGCCGTCGAGAACGTCAACGGCAGCGTCGAGATCGTCTCCGGCCCGACCCTCATGGCGGTCGCCGACGTGACCGTGTACGCCTCCACCCAGGCGCTCGCGAACAAGAGGCTCGAGGACGTGAAGGCACGCTTCGAGAACGACAATGGCGAGCTCATGCTCTTCACGGAAGAGCCGGGCGTGACGGTACGCCGAAGCGGGCGGGGCTGGAACGTGCGCAGCAATCACGACGACGACGGCTGGCGGACCGAGGTGAGGTACCGCATCACGGTGCCCACGGGCCTCTCCGTGAGCGTTTCGACCGTGAACGGAGCGGTGAGCGTCTCCGAACTGGCCGCGCCCCTGGACCTCTCGACGGTGAACGGAAAGATCGACGTCACCGGCGCGCGCCGCGAGTCGAAGCTCAATACCGTGAACGGCGTGATCCGAGCCGCGTTCGTCGACCTCCCGAAGGGCGCGAACGTGGACGTCAGGACCGTCAACGGCGGCATCACGCTCACGCTTCCCGCGAAGGCCGGGTTCCGGTTCGAGGGCCATACGATGAGCGGAGAGATCCTCTCGACGTTCCCGCTCCCCGCGGCCCCCGACGCGGACGAGGCCATGCGCGAGCGCGATGAGACGAGGGCCGCCCGCGAAAAAATCCGTGCCGAGAGCGCCAAGATCCGGGCGGAGATCCGGGAAAAACAGCGCAAGGCCCGAAAGAGCGAGGACTCCGAAGACGGCGTGGTGATTGACCTCTCCGACTTGAACGAGACGCTCGCGGATCTGAACCGGGAGATGGCCGAGATGAGTCGCGAGATCTCGCGCACGGTCACGTCTCACCTGAACCGCGCCTACGAGGGCACGGTCGGCGGAGGCGGCGCAAACGTGCGCTGCTCGAATCTGAACGGACGCATCCTCCTCCTCGCGGAGGGGACGAGCGAGGCCCAGGCGAAGAGGCTCTCGTCGGGCCGCGGGTTGCGCGTGATCGTGGCTCCACGGGTGATCGTCACGCCGCGCGTGATCGTCTCGCCCCGCGCGCCCGTGGCGCCGGAGGCCCCCGTGGCGCCCGAAGCCCCGAGGACACCGGTAGCCCCGAGGGCCCCCGTAGCGCCGATTCCTCCGGATCCGTGGGGCCGCTCGATCACGAAGGGCGACATGGACGGCGACTTCGTCCTCACGTACGCGCCGAGCGACGTCTCGGCCGGCCGCGTCGGCGGACGCGTGAAGATCTCGACCCAGTCCGGCCAGATCAGCGTCCGGTCCGCGGGCAAGGGCGCCGAGCTTTCTTCGGCGGGCGGCGACATCCGGATCGAGACCGTCACGGGCGATCTCAAGGCGACGACGGCCGGAGGCGACGTCCGGGCCGGCGCCGTCAGCGGAGACGTGCGCATCGAGACGGCCGGGGGCGACGTCGTCGTTCGGTCGGCGGGCGGATCGGTCGCGGCCCGAACGGGCGGAGGCGACGTCACGCTGAAGAAGGTGCGGGGTCCGGTCACGGCCCGCACGTCCGGCGGCACGATCAGCTGCGAGATCACGAGCACGGCCGCCGCCGGGGGAGACCTCACGACGAGCGGGGGCGACGTGACGATCACGCTTCCCGCCAATTACCGCGCGGACCTCGACGTGAAGGTGTCCGGCGTGGAACCCGACGCCGACGCGATCATCTCGCAGTTCCCCGAAGTCACGGTTTCGCGCCGGCGGGGGGCTATCTCGGGCGAGGGAAAACTGAACGGCGGCGGTCCGAAGCTCACGATCCGGTCGAATTCCGGCACCGTGACGATCCGCAAGGGGCCTGCCGCGTGATTTGAAGGACGTTGAGGCACGAGTCGAGCGGCTTCGTTACAATCAACCAAACATGGGTTCGACTTCACCACCTCCGACGTCGCGGCCACCCGCCGGCCGCCCCCCTTCGGGCGGCGATCCCCTTTCGCAGGCCGCGACCACGTCCCGCTTCCGGTTCGAGGAGCGCAAGATGCCGCTGGGTCCCTCGGGGGCCTCGATCCTCCTCGTGATCCTCGCCGCCATCGCGGGGACCTGGCTCTATCTGAAGCCCGTCGGTGAGGTCGGCCCTCAGGCGCTCCAGAGGTACGCCGGTTTCGAGTCGAACTTGGAGGCGGTGTCTCTCCGCAGCTGTGCGCCGCCGGGCTGCGCGGCCGTGTATCTGACGCCCACGATCGGCAAGGGTTCGCAGGAGGCTCTCCCCGACGCGATCAAGCTCGCGAGCGAGCTCGAGCAGCAGGGGATCGAGTGCTTCATCGTGCTCGGCGAGGAGCCCGTGAAAGAAGCGGTCAAGCGCGCGCGGGGAATCCGCAGGCCCGTCGTTTTCGACCCGCACGGAGAGTGGGCGAAAGAGTCCGGAATCGAGAAGGCGCCCTATTGGATCGCGTGGCGGACGGGCGGAAACATCCGGCTGCGAAGTCGAGAACCCCTTTCGGCCGCAGAGATCGCAAACGCAATCCGCTGAGGAGGACCCATGGCCGCTCCAGGACCCGTCGTGCCTTCCCGCTACGCGGTCGCCCTCGGTGACGACGATCCGGTCGCGGTGATGGCCGAGACGCCGGACCGCATCCGGAAGCTCCTCCGGGGGCTCTCGGAAAAGCAGCTCCGGGCAAGACCCGCGCCCGGCAAGTGGTGCATCCAGGAGATCGTCGCGCACCTCGCGGACGGCGAGGTGATCCTCGGAAGCCGCTACCGATTCATTGCCGCGCACGACCGTCCCGCGCTGATGGGGTACGACCAGGACGCATTCGTCGAGCGCCTCGGTCCGTTGAACGCCAAGGCGGCCGAGCTGGTCGACGACTTCGCGATGGCGCGCGCGGTGAATCTCGGGCTCCTCGATCGCCTGCCGGAGGAGGCGTGGGACCGCGTCGGTCTTCACGCCGAACGGGGCGAAGAATCGATCCGTTACACCGTGGCGACGTACGCGGGTCACGACCGCATTCACCTCTCACAGATCGAGACGATCCGCACGGGACTGTTCCCGAAGGCCGGAAAGAAGCGCCCGGTGCGAAAAAAGGCCGCGCGCCGGCGTTAGCGCAGCGGTTTTCCCCGGGTGACCTTCGCGGCCCAACGCGCGAGGGGCGCCGCCGCCGGATGAATGAGGCGCGAGAGGGCGCCGCCCGAAAAGAACGGCCGGAAGAGGCGGGAGTAGAAGAAGCGTCGGTCCGCGATCTCGCGGTGGCGCCGAAGATGCTCGCGCCGAAGACCCTCCGCGTCGAGGCTCCCCGCGAGAAAGGCGGCGAGCGGCGCCGCCGCGGAGTCGCCGAAGAGCAGCGCGAGGGACATTCCGGTGCCGGTGTACGGGTCGATCACGCCCGCGGCGTCGCCCACGCAGAGCACGTCTCCCGCGAGCGCACCATGGTCGCCGAGGAACACCGGCTCGGAGAAGAGCGCGGGGCCCGGGACGGCCGTCAGGCCTTCGAGATCCCGCGCGAGAGCGGCGCTTTCCCTCGAGAGGAAGGTGAGAAGTCCTTCGAGATCGTCGTGGGCCTTGTGCACGACCGGGCGTGACGCCAGCGCGGCGAGGTTGACGAGGCCTCCTTCGACGCGCGACAAGCCGACATAGCCACCTTCAAAAAAATGCAGGACGGCCCGGTGCGTGAGGTGCTCGCTCCTCCCGGCGAGTGTCTTTCCGAATCCGAAAAGCGAAGCTTTTCTTCGAATGAAAGCTCGATCGAGGCGGCCGTCCAACGGGCTGTAGCGTCCCCACGCGCCCACCACGGCGCGGGCGTGCACTTCCCAGTCGATGCCCCGGACGAGAAAACCCTTCGAAAGATCTCCTTCGAGGGCGAGAACGGTCGTACCGAAACGCATTTGGGCGCCCGCGCGCTGTGCTGCGGCTGCGGTCAGCGCGTCCAGGCGCTCTCTCGAGATCGAAAGGACGGGCGCCGGGAGATCCGCTTCGACTCTCTGCCCGCCGCGCTCCACCAATGCGAATCGCGTGATCGTCTCCGGATTTGCCTTTCTAAGCTCTTCCTCCACTCCCATTTTGCGGAGGACGGGAAGCGCCTCGTGGGAGAGAAAACATCCGCAGACTTTCGGGCGTGGGAACCTCGCCTTCTCGAGGACGACGACGCGCGCTCCGGCCCGCGCGAGCGCCGTGGCGGCGGCGGCGCCGGCGAGGCTGCCCCCGACGACGGCCACGTCGCAGTGGTCTACGCCGTCTACGCGCGCTTCCACACGAGCTCCCACACGAAGCGCGAGATACGGGCTACGCGCGCGCCCGGGAGAGCCGTCTCGGCGACCTGGGCGATCTCTTCGGGCGTATAGGCCTGGCGGACGGAGATCTTCCCGTCGAGGACGGAGAGTCGACTCCGGAAGGCCAGGGGGCCGACGACGGCGATCGCGGCGAGGGCGAGCCGGTGGCGGGAGAGGTCGAGCGCGACGACGGCCGCCGCGGCGACGCGGCGCGACTCGGAGAGAAGCGCGGTCATCTCGGCGGGAGTGAAGTGATGCAGGAAGAGAGTCGACAGGACGACGTCCACGCTCCGGTCCTGGAAGGGAAGCCGGAGCGCGTCCGCGGTTACGGCGGTTCCGCGGTCGACGAGCCGCGCATGCGACGTCTTGCGGTCGAGGCCGAGGACGCGGAGGCGCACGCCCGATTCCGCGGCTGCCGCGCGAAGGTCGCGGCCCACGTGCCCGGAACCGCACCCGAGATCGAGGACCGAAAGCGCGCCCTGCCGCGCCGGCAGGGCCTTCAGGAGCGGCAGCAGCCGGCGCCGGACGAGAGCGCGCCCGCCGAGCCGCCGGTGCGCCCATTCCATGTCGGCGAGGCTCGCCTCCGCCTCGGACGACGACACGCCGTCGCCATCGAGGAGCTCCGGTTCGGGACGCCGCTCCGGAACCCAGAAGCTCATCGCCTGGGCCCGGGCCTCAGAGGGCCCGGCCGTTCTTGAGGACGAGCGCGGAGTTCTTGGACCCGAAGGCGATCCCGTTGCACAGCGCGAACTCGATCTCGGCCGCGCGCGCTTCGTTCGGAACGTAATCGAGATCGCACTCGGGGTCGGGCGTCTCCAGGTTGATCGTCGGCGGAAGGAAACCGCCCATCATCCCGAGAATGGTCGCCGCCATTCCGGCCGCTCCCGAGGCGCCCTGGGGGTGCCCGATCTGGCTCTTCACGCTGCTGCCCGGGATGCCGGCGGCGGCGGCGCCGAGCGCCTTCTTCGTCGCGCGCGTCTCGATGCGGTCGTTCAGGAGCGTGGACGTCCCGTGATACTGGACGTAGTCGATGTCGGAAGGAGAGAGGGCGGCGTCGGCAATGGCCTCCTTCATCGCGCGCGCCGGCTCTTCGCCCGATTCGTCGAGGCGGACGCGGTGGTAGGCATCGCAGGTCGTGCCGTAGCCGCAGACCTCGGCGAGCACGCGGGCGCCGCGCGCGCGCGCCCTTTCCAGAGGCTCGAGGACGAACATCCACGCGCCCTCGCCGAGAACGAATCCGTCGCGCCCGGCGTCGAAGGGCCGGCTTGCGGTCCGAGGTGCGCCTTGACGGGACGTCGAGAGGATCTGCATGAGCGAAAAACCGGTCATGATGCCGGGGGTGATCACGGCGTCGCCGCCGCCCGTGAGGACGAGGTCCTCATCGCCCCAGGCCACGAGGCGCGCCGCGTAGCCCATCGCGTCCGCCGACGACGTGCAGCCCGTGGTGATCACGTGGGAGCGGCCCTTGAGGCCGAAGCGCATCGAGATCTCGGAAGAAAGCGTACCCATCGTCCCTGTCGGGATCGAGTAGACGGACGCCTTCTTGAGGTCGCCGCGGTACCAGTGGCCGTACATTTTCTCGAAGAACTCCACCGGCCCGCCGCCCGTGCCGAAGACCACCGCGATGCGGCGGCGTTCCTCGAGGGACAGCGATTCGGTGTCGATCCCCGCGCTCGCGAGCGCCTCTCCGGCGGCGGCGATCGAGAGCGGCACGACGCGCGCGACGTGCCGGAGCTCCTTGGCGGGAAGGGCCGACTCGGGGTCGAAGCCCTTCACCTCGGCGGCGATCGTGACGTCGAGAGCGGCGGGATCGAAGAGCGCGATGCGCCCGACACCCGAAAGACCGCTCCTCAGCCCTTCGGTGAATGCGGGGACGCCGTTTCCGATCGGCGTGAGGCAGCCGAGACCCGTCAGGGCGACGCGGCGACCCTTCAAAACGTGCTTTCGGCCGTCCCGCGGTGCACGGGGACGAGATCGCCCTCGTCGAAAAACGACGCGGGGGGAAGCTCGAGGAAGGCGTTCGCCTGCGCGTGCGCCAGGACGTCGTGACTCCCCTTCGTGGCGAGCGGCTCGACGATTTCCACGCCGTCGCGAAGGGAGAGCGACGCCGGATGGAACGCGAGGCGGGGCCCCTTGTTCCTGACCGAGGCCGCGAGGCGCGCGGGGAGCGCGGGCGGGAGAGGCGGCCGGATTCCGGCGGCGGCGCGCAGCGCGGGCCGCACGAAGAAGTCGAACGCGATGGCGGCCGAGACTGGATTGCCGGGCAGTCCGAAGACGAGCGTCGCGCCATGCGTCGCGAAGAGCACCGGTTTCGCCGGACGGATCGCGACTTTGTGGAAACGAATCGAGGCGCCCGCGGCCTCGAGGGCCGCCGCCACGAAGTCGTAGTCGCCCGCCGACACGCCGCCGGTCGTGAGGAGGACGTCATCGCCGCGTGAGAGCGCGGCGCGGAGCGCCTTCAGGAGGACGACTTCCGTGTCGCGCGCGACGCCGAGGTCCGTGACTTCCGCACCCGCGCGCCGGAGCGCGCCGATCAGGAGGGGCCCGTTCGTGTTGCGAATCTGCGCGGGGCCAGGAGTCGCGCCGGACGCGACGATCTCGTCCCCGGTCACGAGCACCGCGGCCCGGACGGGGCGCGCCACCCGCAGCGTGGCCCGTCCGGCGGCCGCGGCGAGGACGAGGTCCGCGGGTGTGAGGCGGCGGCCCGCGGGAAGCAGCAGGGCACCTTTCGGGAAGACTTCTCCGCGGAGGCGGACGTGCGCGCCGGGACGCGGCGCGACGTCGAGCCTCACGACGCCGGTGTCGATTTCGACCGCGTCCTCGACGGGGACGACGGCGTCGCTGCCGGGCGGCATCGGGGCGCCGGTCATCACCTTCCAGGCGGCGCCCTCGGGCAGCGTTCCGGGGATGCGGCCCGCGCCCGCGGCGCCGGCGCGCGCGACGAGCGCCGGCGTCCTCTTGACGTCCGCCGCGCGAACGGCCCACCCGTCCATGGCCGTCGTGTCGAACGGAGGGAGCGGCAGATCCGCGGCGACGTCCTCGGCGAGCACCCGGCCCGTGGCGTCGGCGAGGGGCACGACGACCGAGGCGAGCGGCGTGACAGTACCCAGGGTGATGGCGAGGGCGTCGTCGAACGCGAGCACGAGTGTGATCGTAGCAAGGCGGCGACCCTCGTCCGTGAGTAGAATCCATCGATCGTGACGGAATCCCCGTTCCAGTACACGGGCGATCTCGGGGAAGAACCGCTTCCCGAGATCCTCCGAACGATTCATCATTACCGCGTCCCCGGGGTCGTCACGGCCACGTCCGGCGACGTCGCCAAGAAGATCTACCTCATGGGAGGAAACGTGATCTTCGCGACCTCGTCGGATCTCAGGGATTCTCTGGGCGCCTACCTGAAGCAGAGCGCGCTCATCTCGTCCGCCGAACTGCGCCTGTCGGTCGGCCGGATCGACGCCTCGCACGGCAAGCGCCATGGCGAGCTGCTCGTCGAAATGGGCGTCCTGACGCCCGAGCGGCTTCGGGAGATCGTCACGGAGCAGGTGAAGGCCATCCTGTATTCGGTCTTTTCGTGGGAGAAGGGCAGCGTGACGTTCGAGGTCGGGCACTTCCGGAAGGACGAGCTCATTCAGCTCGACGTGCCCACGCCGCAGGCGATTGCCGATGGCATCCGCGTGCTGCCCGATCCGCGCCGCGTCGTCCTGCGCCTCGGGCCGTCGTGGACGGTGTTCGACCGCGGCGAGGTGTCCGCCGAGACCTGCGGAGTCTCCTGGAACGCCGCCGAATTGAAGCTTCTTTCGCTGGTGGACGGACGGCGGACACTGCGCGACCTCATTACCGCCGGGCCCGGCGACGTCTCGACGAATGCGAAGCTGGTCTATGCTTTCTGGGTGCTGCACCTCGTGGCGCGCCGCGACGTCAATACGAGCGGCATCAAGCGCATTCAGTGGAAAACGGGCTCCGGCGGCTTACCCGCCGCGGGCAGCGGCTCTGCCGGCTGACGGCGCCCGGCACCGAAAGGAAAAACAGGACCCATGCCTCTTTACGAATACCAGTGCGCGAAATGCGGCAAGAAGTCGGAGTTCATCCAGAACTTCTCCGACCCGCACGAGACGAAGTGTCCCCGGTGCGGCGGCGTGCTGAAGAAGCTCCTTTCCTCTCCGGCGGTCCAGTTCAAGGGCTCGGGCTTTTACGCGACGGATTACGGGAAGTCGGGAAGGACGGACCGGGAGAGCGCCTCGAAGGCGAAGGACGCGAAAGAGGGCGGCGAAACGAAAAGCGAGGGCGGCGGCGAATCGAAGGGCGTCTCGAAGGGCGAATCGGCGGGGGAGAGCACCGCCGATTCCTCGAAGGGGAAGAAGGACGGCGGCCCGGGCGCGGCACCGGCGGCACCCTCGGGATCGTCTTCCCCCGCGCCTTCTAAGAAAAAAAACGGCGACGCGAAATAGAACTGGCTCCTCTCGAAAGCGGGTGCCGATGCCTCGGGCGTTCTCCGGCTAGACTCTCTCATGCGTTTTCCGGCTGCCCTCATTGCCGCGGTTCTCGGCGTTTCGTTCCCGCTCGCGGGGTCGCCGCCGCGCGGGATGGCGGGTTCCTGGTATCGCTACCCGCTGCCGGGCGCGGAAGTGAAGTCCCTGGTCGCCGACCCGGGCCTGCCCGGCGTCTTCTGGGCGGGCACGGCGCAGGGGGGCATCTACCGGTCCGCAGACGGCGGGGTGTCCTGGACCTCTCCGCCCAGCGGAGCGCCTTTTCCCGGCTACGCGGTCACATCGCTCGCCACGGATCCCGCTCGGCCCGGGGCCGTCTGGGCCGGACTGACGGGCGTCGTGAAGGGCGGTCTCCTCGCGCGCTCGACCGACCTCGGGAGGACGTTCGAGGTCGTGCGGCGTTGGGAAGACCGCGCGGGCGCACGCGTGGTGGCCGTCTCTGAGCGGGGGCGGAAGACCGTCGGCGTCGGCGGCGACTGGGGCATCGAGCTCTCGGAGGACGACGGGGTGACATGGCGCGCCTCCGCGCCGCCGCTCGACCCCGGAAGCGGGGTCTCCTTTCTCGCCTTCGATCCCGTCCTCCCGGGCGTTCTGTACTGCGGCTCCTTCCGCCACCCCTTCCGGTCCCGGGACGGCGGGCGGACCTGGCTGCGCATCGCGAACGGCATGGTGGAAGACACCGAGGTCTTCGCGATCGACTTCTCGCCCGACGACCCGAACGACTTCTGGGCGGCGACATGCGGCTGGGTCTACCGCACGACCGACGGCGCCGCGAACTGGATGCGCTACCGCGAGGGACTCGCCGACCGCCGTTCGCAAGCGGTCCGCGTGGACCCGCGGGATCCGAGCCGCGTTCTCGTGGGCACGACGGGCGGCCTCTTCGAGAGCCGCGACCGGGGGAAGACCTTCCGGCGCATCTCCGCGGACGTCGTCGTCAACGCGATCGTCTTCGATCCGCGCGATCCCTCGCGTCTCATCGTGGGCACGGAGGCCGATGGCGTCCTCCGGTCCGAGGACGGCGGCGTCACGCTCACGGAGTCGAATCGGGGCCTCTCCGAGGCGCGCGTGTCGGCGGTGACGCTCCTCCCCTCGGGACGCGTCGTCGTGGCGCGCGCCGCGGATGGGAAGAGCGGCGGCCTCTGGACCGTGGACGCGGCCACCGGTGACGTCGAGCGGCTCGCGTCGTCTCCGCCGGCGACGGTGCTCTCCCTCGCGTCCGCCGGAGAGGCGCTTCTCGCGGGCGCGCCGGACGGAATATACCGGGCCGCGCGCGCGGGCGCGGCGTTCACGCGCGTGCTCGCGTTCGGGACGCGCGCGTTCGCGTCGGACGGCGACGGGCGAATCCTGGCCGCGACGAACGCGGGCGTTTACGAGTCGATGAACGGCGGCGTCACGTGGCGGCGTCTCGGCAGCTTGAAGGCGCGCGTCGGGGACGTGCGCCGCGCGCGCCTTCCCGATCGCGGCCTCAAGACGTGGTCCGCCGATGCCGAGGGGCTCACGCTGTGGTGGGACGGCGTCGAATGGGCCCGGCGGCCTCTGCCGGGCGCGGGGCGGACGTTGTCGGGCGGCTTCGGGCGGCCGCGCGCGGCCACGCACTTCGTGCCCGAGCCCATAGGCGTTGCGCTCTCTCAGGAACGCTCGGTTCTCGTCTTTCGGCCCGAGGACGACGCCGATGGCGAGATCGCCGTCACGATGCCGGAGACCGGCCTCGTCGTCGCAGGGTGGGCGGGCGACCCGCGCACAGCGTCGGGCCTCTATCTCGCGACGATCGGCCGCGGCCTGTTCCGGTTCGTGCCCGGGGGGTGACCCGACGATCGAACAGGCATGAGTTCTGACGACCACTTCAGAAGGCTCGAGCGCATGTATGCGTCGGCGCCCATCAACGCCTACTTCGCGCCGCGTCTGACTGTCAGCGACGGCCGCGCGGAAGTCTCGATCCAGGTGCGCCCCGATTTCTTTCACGCGGCGCACGCGGTCCACGGTTCGGTCTACTTCAAAGCTCTCGACGACGCCGCTTTCTTCGCGGTGAACTCCCTCGTGTCGGACGTCTTCGTGCTCACCGTCACGTACAACGTCTACCTCACGCGCCCGGTGACGGCAGGCATCATGTCAGCGACCGGACGCGTCGTGAACCGGTCGAAGAACCTCTTCATCGCGGAAGCGGAGATCGTCGACGGCCGGGGGCGAAGCGTCGGGCGGGGAAGTGGCTCCTTCATGCGCAGCGCGATTCCGCTGTCCCCCGCGGTCGGCTACGCGTGATTCAAGCGGCGGGCGCTCCCAGCGGTTTGTTTTCGACAGGAAGGCGACCTACGGAGCCGGGATGCTCGCCTCGACGAATGCGCCGTCGCCGCTGCGCTGGCCCGGCGCAGCGCCGTCGTTGAGGACCGCATAGGCAAGGAAGGGATTGTTGCCGGAGGTTCTGGTGACGAGGGCGTAGCCGCTGCTCGTGCCGGGCGCGTAATTCGCGAGGATGCGGTCGATCTGGACGAAGCCCCTCGCGGGTACTGTCGCGACGAGGGAGCTGGTCTTGGCACCGGTGGATCCGTCGAATAGGTCGATGCGGAAGGTCGAAGGTGAGGCGTCGGCCGAGCCCGTGTTGACGAGGGCGAGATTGGAGCGCGTCTCGGCGTTCTGCTGGAGGCCGAAGAGCCAGGCCGTTGTCGTCGCCTCGGATCCGCTCGGGAAGGCGGGCATGAAAACGCCGTAGCGGCCTCCCGCCGAGGCGGACGTGATGCGTGCGGCGATCGAGACGCCGCGCAGGTCGCCAGAGTCGTCCGAAGCGAAGAGGGCGCCGGCGAAGGACCTGCCGGGAGAGTCCGTCACGGCGCCGCGGTCACGCAGGAGCTGGACGAAGGCCGGGAGGACCTGCTGCTCGCCGGGAAGGAGCGAGATCGAGAAAGTCGTCTGCCCTCCCGTCAGCGAGGCCGCGACCCACGCGAAGCGCAGCGTGCGCGGAGAGGAGGAGAGATTTGTCAGGATGAACTCGGTCGCGTACGCCGAGGTTTCGACGAGAGCCGGCAGCGTCGTCGAGGTGATCGG
>Ga0097691_1002271_pt1 | contig 13107 bp, 15 predicted proteins | sample NGESurdeep072012_8_FD_72858 | JGI IMG/M metagenome (GOLD analysis project Ga0097691, IMG submission 72858) | Arctic peat soil microbial communities from Barrow, Alaska - NGEE Surface sample 210-1 deep-072012 | ecosystem: Environmental > Terrestrial > Soil > Wetlands > Peat ...
ATTGATCTGTTGAAGCGATACATGCCCTGCGCCCACGCGAAAACTGCAGGCCAAGGATCTACTTATGGACCGGCAGCGCTGAGCGACTGCGGGCAATGCGGGCCGGCGAGCCGCTCTCAGTGACTCTTGATGGTTTGTGGTCACTCCCTGCGACCGGAACGATGGTGCCCATGGGCTCATCCGCGGAGCACGTGCTTGAAGGCGGAAACGTCGCGGAGGTGGTTTGGCCGCGTCGGCTCGACCGTGCGCAAGCCGGCGAGTGATGCCACCGCGGCTGTCGAGGCGCTGCTTGACCACTTCGCCGAGGTCGGCTTCTCGGGTGCGCCCCGCTCGCTCGGGCGCGACGAGCTGGGGCGCCACGTCCTGGAGTACATCCCCGGCAAGATGGCCTACGCCCTTCCGCCGCTCGCGGCGAGCGAACTGCGCCGCCTCGGTGCCTTTGTCCAAGAGCTCCATGATGCCGTCGAGAGCTTCAAGCCACCGCCCACGCCTCAATGGAATGTGGTGATCGCTCCCGATCGCGAGGATCTGGTCTGCCACCGCGACCTCGCTTCGTGGAATCTCGTCCGGGATGGGAACCGCTTGGTTTTCATCGACCGGGATGGTGCAGGCCCGCGCTCGCGGCTGTGGGACCTGGCCTACACCGCGTCGACCTTCATCCCCTTCGGTGCTGGCGGCGACCCCAAACTGGACGGGCCGAAGCGGCGCGCACTGGTCGATGGGTACGGCCTTGACGAACGACAACGACGCGCACTCCCGGCCTTGATCGCCGCGCACACGCGCGGAATGTATGACCTTCTCCACTCAGCTTCCCTCACTGGGGAGCAGCCATGGGTCCGCCTGTACGCCGAAGGCCACGGCGAGCATTGGGGCCCGGCCGCCAACTACATCGAAGCGCACCTTGAGCGGTGGACTGCCGCGCTCTTGGAATGAAGCCCTGCACTTCCGGCGGACCGTCCGAGTTGAGGATGGCTGATCGGTTCGGGCACCTTGCCGCACGCGCTGGGCAAGAACGTGGCGAGACTAAGGGTATGAACTTCTCGCCCGAACCGGTGCTCATCGAGGTCGTGGCGCCAGATGCCTCGGCTGCCAGCGAAATCCTGCGGTCCTACATCGATGCCGTCGCAAGCAGGTACTACGGGCGGCGGCGACCGATGAAGAGATCGACGCTTCACTGCGCGAGCACCCCAGCATCGACCTCGCGTTACCGTCCGGCGTGTTCCTCGTTGCCCGTCAGCGCGACGCGGTCCTAGGTTGCGCAGGGCTGCGCTTGTTGCCGGAGAGGATCGGTGAGGTGAAGCGTCTCTTCGTTACTCCTGCAGCCCGAGGCATTGGGCTCGGCGCCCGCCTGATGGGCGAGTTGGAACGCCTCGCCCGCGGGCACGGCCTGTCAGTACTGCGCCTGGACACCCGCCACGACCTCGTCGAATCCCGCCATCTGTATGCGACCCTCGGCTACGAGGAGGTGCCCGCCTTCAACGACGGCCGGTACGCCGAGCACTGGTTGGCAAAGCCGCTGGCCTAGTGGCCGCTGGCGCGAAGGCTGCACCCCGTACGCCGATCGGTGACCGGTCAGCGATCCCGCAGCGGAACGACGAAAACCATGTTTGTGCCAGGTGGGCGCAGCCTCCGCGCGTGCCCGAGGGCCGTTGGCTATCGGGAATCACTTTGATAGCCGATGAGAGTGCGACGTTGAGGACCTCTGCGCGGTGCCTCGAGCTAGCCGAATACTTCTTTGGTGGGCTTCAGATCTGAAATACCGCCGGACAGGGAGGTCAGGTCGAGGGTGTCGAACTGGAACTCCAGCACGTTCCTGTCGTCGGACCCCGGCGAGTCCTTGACCTCGCCTCGAACCAGTACACGCCCGCTTTGCCTATAAAGGAGGGCGTGCTGACGCTAGACTGAGCACGCCCTGAAGGCCTCGAGGGCAGTAGCCCATGCGGACCTCGCGGCCCCTGGCTCCCGGTGGGATGGCAGACGCTGGTGAATCGTTGGGGGGTATCCGATGACGTACCAACCTGACCAAGGTGGCGTGCTGAGCGGGCCATGGATATGGCTGTTCCCCGCAAGTTACGCCGTCCACATCGCCGAGGAAGGTCTAGCCGGCGAGCGTTTCTACCACTGGATACACCGGGTAGTCGGACGTGAGGTCGGCGGACGCACTTTCCTCGCGGTTAATCTGGCCTACGAGACCGCGATGGGCGCGGCCGTCTGGCGGGCGCGAAACCGCGCCGACTTCGGATGGATCGTGGCAACGATGGGAACCATCACGGCTATCAACGGAGTCGGTCACGTGGCAGGCAGCGTAGCCACCCGAAGCTATTCGCCCGGATTGGTATCGGGAATAACCGTGTGGACCCCCCTCGGACTGTTCGCCGTGGTGCGAGCTCGACGGCTCTTCCCGCGCGCCGTGTGGCGGCGCAGCATCGCTGCCGGAGCAGCTATCAATGCAGGCATCGGACTGCTCGCACAACCGCTCAGCCACAAGTCGTAGATCCCCCCACGCCGCCTCGGTCGAAAGCATCACGTGGCCCGCTGGCGTCCCGAATCCGCCAATCACTTAGGACTGGCCCAGGACGGTCGGATTGATTCGATGCCGGCCGCCTTGGCGGCGGCGACCAGTCGGTTGTCGTACGCGACGAAGGCCGTGAGGTCGGCTTGGATCGAGAGCGCGCTCGCCAGGTGGATCGCGTCCAAGGTGGCCAATAGTGGTTCGCCGACGTCTGCGGCCTCGTCGAGGAGACCGCTATTCAGCGGGATCAGATCCAACTGGGACATCAGCACTCTTGCTGCGGGCACCACGTCCGCATCGAGACGTCGCGCGGCACGGACTACTTCCACCTTCGCGAGTTCGCTGCTCACCATGGGCATACCCGCCTGGTCGGAAATCCACAGCGCCAGCGCGGCGCTCTCGCTCTCCTCGAACAGCAGCTTGAGCAACGCGGCTAGATACGGACGTTCGCGTCGTTCACCCGCTCCACATCTGGTGTCGACGGTTGTGGATACCAGACGATGCGAAAACGGCGGGTGTCGGCCGATTCCACCAACCACGGTCAGTTCCAAGATTATGCTGCGGTGTGCTGCGTCCTAACCGGGTGGACATCAGCCGCTGCTGCTGGCGATGGATGACCGCCGCTAGCTTGGCGCGCATAGGAATCGGTCCAACGGTTCTGCTGGTCGCTGGCGCAGTCGGCACATGCGTCCCTACGTCATCCGGACAACCACGCGTCCTCCCGGCCATAGTCGAAGAAGTATGCGAAGTCTGAGTCGTCCGGTGCCGGCAGTATGCACGTCGGATCACCTGTCCGCTGGGCCGTGGCCAGCCAATCGACCACGGGCCCGACCATGTCCCCATACGTCCCGACGGGCACAAACCCGAACCGCCTCGCCGCCGAGGTGTCAAGCACGAACGGCGGCAGCGTGTTCCAAGGGTGGTCGCCCATGCCTTCGGGGGCGGTGGCGTCAAGGAGAACCTCCTTCCAGGTGTGCCCGAGCCGCGCGGCGATGATCCGCGAGATAGCGAGTCCGTCCGGGGCGTCCGGGTCGGCACTGTTAAGGACTCGCGTCCCCGGCCGTAACGCGCAGAACCCCACGAGGGCCGCCAGGTTACCCGCTGCCGTCGGGTGGTTGATACCGCGCCCACCCCGGGCAAGTAGCACGTGCGCCCGCCCGTCGAGCACGCGCTTGACGAACACCCACTCGCGCGGCCGCGCGGCACCGACGCCATAGACGCGTGACGGCCGTAGGACACTAACCGCCATCCCGGAGTTGAGGACGACGTGCTCCGCGGCGACCTTATTGGCTCCATACCCCTGCCGAGAGTTGTAGTCGACGTCAGAGGGCGTCATCGTCGCCTGCTCCTCGGTGACGGGCCCGGAGAACACAGGCGGCTCGACGGAGTTCGAGTGGCGCCCCTGCTCGTCAACGTAGACAGCCTTACTGGAGATGAAGACGAGTGATCCGATGTGGCCGCGGAAAGGAAGAAGCATGCGCGCATGATCGGCGGTGTACGCCACGCAGTCGACCACGACGTCCGCGCCCTCGTACAGCAGGTTGCGCAGGTCCGGGACGTCATACCGATCAGACCTGATGAACCGGACCCCTGCCTCCCGCAGGTCGGCTGGAAACCGAGCCTCCGCCATGCCGCTGCAGGTGACATCCCAGCCAGAGGCGAGCAATGTGCGCGCTGCCGCACTCCCCACCTGCCCGTTCCCACCCAGGACCATGGCCTTCGACATGGAGTCACCGTATGGCACAACCGAGGCAAGACCTGGTGACCTGTACGTCATAGCGGTGAAAGCCCACTGACGCGGCACACCCGGGTCACTGCAGTCTTCACAGCTCGACAAGAGTGGGCAGAGATCCGTACCGCAGGTCTTTCGACAAGTACGTAGCAACGAACTCACATCGGCTACTTGAGCGGTCATGTTCTATCGACCGTCCCGTCACCGGGAACGGTTATCGACACTGTCAATTCCTGTGGTGTTGTGACGACCGCTAGAACCCAAGGAGCATCAGTTGCCGGTTCCCTTGCGATCCCAACCTCACCGGAACACGGCGACCAAGACGCCGGACACGGCCCCGATCGAGATCAGGTTCAGACGCCACCTTGATCGCCAACAGCACGCTGCAAAGCTGACCACCATCAGGACCAGCACGGCGACGCCGCCCACGGCGACCACCGGCCAATGATGGTGTCCTGAAAGGTGAGTTGGCTGGCGGTCGTTCCAGCCACGTAGACGGCGGCGCCGCTGGGCTGCTGCGCGATCGGCTACCTGCGATCGGCTACGGGATGCGAGTCCGGTTGTAGCCTGCTGTAATGGCGCAAGGAACGAGCGTCGTCGAGCGGGTTGTCGGCTGCTGTGGTGAGTTGGTGCTGGCGCGAAGCGGCGGGCACTACGAGATCGTGGCGAACGGTGTCTTCCTCATGGACACTCGGGGCAGCGACTCTGAACGGCTGCACGTGACCGCGGCGGCTGACCGCATGCCGCCGCCAGGTCGGATGCTGATCGGCGGACTCGGCATGGGGTTCTCGCTGGCTGCTGCACTCACCCATCCCGGCGTCGCGAAGGTACACGTCCTCGAGCGGGAGCCGGCGGTCCTGCGGTGGAACCGGGGCCTGTTGGCGCCACTGAACGGGTACGCGTTGCGTGACCCACGCGTCCGCACCCACCAGGCCGACGTGGTCCGCTGGCTGGCTACCGCACCCGCGTGCTCGCTCGATGCGATCTGTCTCGACGTCGACAACGGTCCCGAGTGGCTGGTCTCACCCGGTAACGCCTGGCTGTACGCCAATGACGGGCTGCGTACCGCCGCGCGCGTGCTGTCACCGGACGGCGTCCTGACGATCTGGAGCGCCGCACCCACGCCCGCCGTTGTCGCGCGAATGAATCGACACTTCGCCGAAGTGGAGGTAATCGAGGTGCCCGTTGCGCGGGGCGAGCCGGACGTTATCGTGTTAGGTCGTGCGCCAGCCGAATCTGGAGTAGCGCAACCGCGTTCCACCACTGCCGGGTTCCCTCGCATCGACCACTCACGGCACCAGTAGCCAACAACACGTCACCACCGCCAGGCTACGGGCGCCAAACCCCGGCCAGCGGCGCGATCATGCAGAGCGGGCAGATAGGCGAGGTTCGCATATCTAGGTAGGCGAGATTCGCTATCAGCCGAACGTGCTCAACGTCGACACCAAACCGGACAGTCGCCGATGGGCTGATCCCAACCTTGGCGAAGCACCAGCCCGTCGCCTCCGGTAGGTCAGGGGGCCGTACCTGGGTCACTGCGAAGGTTAAGCGTGGTCGTAGGCGCCGCCGAAGATGCGACTCGCCACCGTCAAGGGTCTCGCCCGGGTACGCCGTCGCGGCTCCACTGCTGCCTAGCCTTCTAGCTGCTACCGGTAGATCCCGTCACGCGCCAACGCTGCGGGATGCCCAGACCACGAGGGGGCACACCCTCAGCATGTCGGGGCGACTCGGCAGCGACAGAAGCTATGCCACCCTCGAGGTGCTCGCCCACTGTTGTCCACCCGCCCGTCGGTTATGCGGTCAAGTCCCTGAGCGCCGCGTGGAAGCCAGCTTCGCTTTGGGCCATGTCGATGGGGACCCGAGGCCCATCCAGGTCTACGTCCCAGCGGTCATAGGGGCTGGCCTGCACTTCGTCCCAGGTCGGCACGTACTGCCCTGGCATGTCTGGCTGTCGGCTGCTGACACGTCGACGATGCTCGGTCTCGTCATTGATGAAGGTCTCGAAAACTGTGAGCTTCACGCCGGTCATGCTTGCGAGTCCGTACCAACCTGCTCGTACCCCATGGACCGGGTTGACCGCGTCAACGACAACCGATGTGCCCAAGGCAAGGTTGCTGGCCGCGACCTCGTGGGCAACGACATAACCGACGGGTCCGACGGGGTAGCTGGCCAGACCACTGCGGACGACGGCGGTCTCGATGTGACATCAATGCGCAAATAGGCCGCGCCCAACTCGGTCGTCAACCTCCGAGACAGGGTCGTCTTGCCCGTGCCAGGGCGCCCGGCTATGACGATGAGCTGAGTTGTAGCCATGTCGGTCAGGCTATGTCGCCCAGTGACCAACGTCAGGCTCTACCGCTGAGCGGGACAAATCACCTCACCCGGTGCCGGTTCTGCTGCCATCCGGGCGATCTTCGGCAGGCAGCCGGAAGCGGCCGGTGCTTGCGGCTCCCAGCTGCCCTGCGCGCCGCAAGCACCAACGCGCTCGAACGACCGTTGTGATCGACTCGGCCGGGCAGTGACTTGACCCTGTCCGCCACACCTGGGACCAAGAAGGTTCCGATGGCCCGTCACATGTTCATCGCGCGCAACGCCAGCGACGGGGCCAACGGCTTACCCAGATCCGGCGGAACGGCGCGGCGCACCGGGATCGAGACCATGGCCCTCCCGCTTGGCGGCCGGACGAAGTCGTAGGACTTTGCCGTCGGCCAAGACGACGTTTGCACCATCGCCGAACTCCACCGGTCTCACCAGCATGCCCGCTGTCGTGCTCATGACCCCCGAGGATATCGACGCCGCCGCCGAACAGACGGTGAACCACACCCGCCGGGCGACCGACAGCTCGTGCCAGCAACGCCTCGGGCCAAGGCTTTGACATAACACCCGGCTCGCCCCTTCGCCGCTGCCGTGAATCCACCGTGAACACTCGTATTGCGGCGGCGTGACGCTGAGATTTGCGTCCGTGTGGGCGACCTGACTGGACGCCTACTGACAACAGAAACACCGGCCACGCCTGAGAAGACGAAGCCGGGGTTCTGTCATACGCAGCCCTGTGCCGTCCTTCGGGTCAGTCGTCCCACTCGATCAGGACCTGGCCACTCTGGACGGCGTCGCCGACGGCCACCTCAACCGACTCGACCTTGCCATCTTTGGGCGCAGTCACCTCGGTCTCCATCTTCATGGCCTCCACCACCAACAAGGTGTCGCCGGACTTCACCTCGGCGCCAGCCTCGACGAGCACCGTGACAACGGTGCCGGCGACCGGGGACGTCAGCGCACTGGCGGAGGTCGCCGGAGCCTTGGCTGCGGTAGGCGTCAGGTTGAAGGCAGACGTGCTGCCCACCAGGACGGTCCCCAGCGTAGGAAGGGGCTCTTCCTCAACCTCGACGTCGACGTCGTAGACCGACCCGTTCACGGTCACTTGCAGTTTCATGTCGTCCCCCGTCGTGAGTTCAGTGTCGGTGCGGCCTGCCGGTCACCGTATCCGTGCAGGTCGGCGTGCGACTGCTGGGCGGCTGCCCGTCCCTGAGAGGCCCACGTGTCCCCACGACGCAGATGAGCCTGCTTGATGGTGGCCCTCTTTCCCAGATAGGCCGCACACGCGGCGGAGATGGCCAGCAGGATCTCCTCGCTGACCTCGGGATGCCGCTGCGCCGCCTGCTCCTCCAGCGTTTGCACGCGGGCTGCCAGCTCGGCCACCTGGGCCTTCAACTCGGCAACGGTGTCGTTGGTCTCGCTCATGGTGCCTCCTTTCTTCGGCGTGAAGTCGATCAGAGCGGGATCAGGCCGTGCTTCTTCGGCGGACGCGGTTCGCGCTTGGCGGAGAGATTCTCCAACGCACGAGCGAGCTTGCGCCGGGTGTCAGATGGCTCGACGATGTCGTCGACCAGACCACGGGCGGCCGAGACGTACGGCGTTGAGAAGGTGTCGCGGTACAGCTGCACGAGCTCTGCCTTCTTGGTGACAGGGTCGTCGGCGCCGGCGATCTCCTTGCGGAAGACCACTCCTGCCGCGCCCTGGGCGCCCATCACGGCGATCTCGGCCGTCGGCCAGGCAAACACCCGGTCGGCGCCCAGGTCCTTGCCGCACATGGCCAGGTACGCGCCGCCGTAGGCCTTGCGCAACACCACCGTGATCTTCGGGACGGTCGTGGCGGAGTATGCGTACAGCAGCTTCGCCCCGTGACGGATGATCCCGCCGTACTCCTGGGTGATCCCGGGCAAGAAACCGGGGACGTCCACCAGGGTGATCAACGGAATATTGAAGGCATTGCAGAACCGCACGAACCGTGCGCCCTTGTCTGAGGCGTCGATGTCCAGCACCCCCGACAAGGCGATCGGCTGGTTGGCCACAAATCCGACCGTCCGGCCGGTGATGCGACCAAAGCCCACGACGAGATTGGGGGCAAACCCGGCATGGACCTCCAGGAAGTCGCCAAGGTCGACAAGCTTGACGATGATGTCACGGACGTCGTAACCCTTCTTCGGGTCATCGGGGATGATCTCGTTGAGGCTTTCGTCGCGCTCCACATCGTCATGTCCGGGGATGAACGGCGGCTCCTCGGTGTTGTTGCTGGGCAGGAAGCTCAGCAGCTTCTTGGTGATCAGGATGGCCTGGTGGTCGTCCTCCGCCACGAAATGCGTCACCCCAGAGCGCACCGCGTGGGCAGCAGGGCCGCCCAGCTCCTCGGCGGTCACCTCTTCTCCGGTGATCTGCTTGATCACATCCGGACCCGTGATGAACATCCGCGACGCCGTGGTCTGGATGATGAAGTCCGTCAGCGCCGGTGAGTAGGCCGCGCCACCGGCGCATGGCCCGGCGATGATCGAGATCTGTGGCACCGCACCGGACAGCGCCACGTTCTGGAAGAACACCTTGCCGTAGCCGGACAGCGAGTCGATGCCCTCCTGGACGCGGGCGCCACCGGAGTCGTTGAAGAAGACAAACGGGGTGCCGTTGTCCAGCGCGGAGCGCATCGCGGCCGCCACCTTGATCGAGTGCATCTCACCGGCAGAACCGCCGGCGACGCTGAAGTCCTGGCTGGCCACGTGCACCGGGCGACCGAGCACGGATGCGGCGCCGGTGACCACTCCGTCGGCCGGCATGACCGCGGTGTCCATCCCGAACAATGTGGTGCGGTGCTGGGCGAGCATCCCGCTTTCCTCGAAGCTGAGCGGGTCGACCAGCTCGGCGACCCGTTCGCGAGCGGTCAGCTTGCCCGCGGCATGCTGTTTGGCGTGGCGCTTCTCGCCACCCCCGGCGATGACCTCTTCGCGGCGCGTTCGCAGTTCAACGATCCGCTCCTGCATGGTCCTGGGCTTGGTATTGGGCATGGCTTGGGTGGGGTGTTTGGACATGGCCGAAGTCACCTTTCCTAGGCGGGCTTCACGGCAACGGAGTTCTTCTTGCCGTTGATGGTGATCTCGTACTTGATCGGGCCGCGTACCGGGCCCGTCTTGGAGTCGGTGACAGAAACGGCACGCTCTGCCTCCAGCTCGGCGGGGTCCTTGCCAACGTTCTTGGGGCCGTCGGCGCGGGTGGTGAAGAAGCTCGGCGCCACCTTCGGGAACATGGCGTAGGTCAGCACGTCCTCGTCCGAGCCATCGAAACCGTCGATGGCCTCAGCCTGGGTGCGCAGGGCAGCCCATTCAGGGGCGATGAGGTCAGCCGGACGCTGGGTGATGATCTCCTTGCCGGACTGGGCCTTGGCCAGGGCGACCACCTCTGGATCCTTCTCACCCATGGTGTACCCGTAGTACCCGAGCATCAGGTCAGCGAACTCACCGGTCAGCACCTTGTAGGGGCCCATGATCACGTTGAACACGGCCTGAGTGCCCACGATCTGGCTGGATGGGGTGACCAACGGTGGGTAGCCGGCGTTCTCGCGGACCCGCGGCACCTCTTCGAGCACCTCACGCAACTTGTCGCCAGCGCCCTGCTGCTTGAGCTGGGACTCCATGTTGGAGATCATGCCGCCGGGAATCTGGCTGTCGAAGATGTCGGTCTCCACGTTGAACGAGGACGTGAACTGCTGGTAGCGGGGCTTGATCTGGGCGAAGTGATTCTTGATCTTGCCCAGGCGCATCTTGTCGAGGTCGGCGATGTAGCCCGTGCCCTCCAGCATTTCCTGCAGTGACTCGGTGGGGTTGTGACCGGGGCCGAGCGACAACGAGCTGATGGCGGTGTCAACCACATCCGCGCCAGCTTCAATGGCCTTCATCAGCGAGACCAAAGTGACGCCGGTGGTCGCGTGGCAGTGGACATTGATCTGCATGCTGGGGATCTCGGCCTTGATGGCCGACACGATGTCGTAGGCCGGCTGCGGCTTGAGCAGTGCAGCCATGTCCTTGATGGCCAGGGAGTCGACACCGACATCAGCCAGCTCGCGGGCCTGGCGCACGAAACCGTCGACCGTGTGCAGTGGGCTGGTGGTGTAGCAGATGGTGCCCTGCGCGTGCTTGCCGACCTTCTTCACAGCGGCGATGGCGCGCTCGACGTTGCGGGTGTCGTTGAGGGCGTCAAAGACCCGGAAGACATCCATGCCGTTCTCGGCCGCCTTCTCGACGAAATGATCGACAACGTCGTCGCCATAGTGGCGGTAGCCCAACAGGTTCTGGCCACGCAGAAGCATCTGCAGCCGACTGTTGGGCATCAGTGTGCGGAACGTTCGCAACCGTTCCCAGGGGTCTTCATTGAGGAACCGGATGCAGGCGTCGTAGGTGGCACCCCCCCAACACTCGACGCTCCAGTACCCGGCGTTGTCGATGTCCTCGCAGGCACCCACCATGTCTTCGGTCGCCATTCGGGTTGCCATCAGGGACTGGTGCGCATCCCGGAGAGCGAGCTCTGTGACACCGATCTTTCGCTGCGTATCCACGCCACCAAGTATGTCGCACACGCGTTGAGGTACTTGGTGTGCGGGTAGGGACTCTTGCCGCTGCCCGGGCCCGCAGAACCGCCAGAGGATGAGCGCGCCAGGAAGGATCATCGTGCAAGGGGCAGCACTATGGGCTCAGCGACAACTCGTCCGCGCCGACCAGAGCACAGTCGGCGTAAGACAAGCCGGCGGTACTGGACAGCCAGCGCCTTTCCGTCCCTCTCTCTTGCGCTCGCCACAGTGCCACTGTCCTGGTACTTGCGGAACATCGACCGGCCACCGTGCTCGAAGCGCCTTGTCAGCCGAGGGCGAAGTGAGTCTGCGGGGTCGCGGCGGGACTAGTCTGAGCACTGGCTGCGCTGGCTATTGGCATGACCCTCAACGACATCCCGTTCGTCACCATCGATGGCGAACCTACCTCGCTCGCCCAGTACGCCGACAAGGTCAAACTCATCGTCAATGTGGCCTCCCGCTGCGGTCTGTCGCCGCAGTACGAGAAGCTCGAAGAACTGCAGAAGACCTACGGTGAGCGCGGATTCACGGTGCTGGGCTTCCCGAGCAACCAGTTCCTCCAGGAGCTCAGCAGCTCTGAGGCCATCAAGGAGTACTGCTCGACCACCTACGGGGTCACCTTCCCGATGTTCGAGAAGGTCAGGGTGAACGGACGCTCCCAACATCCCCTCTACGCCGAGCTGACCAGGTTCCCGGACGCCGGCGGCAAGGCCGGGAGGGTGAAGTGGAACTTCGAGAAGTTCCTCGTCACGCCCGCCGCCGAAGTGCACCGCTTCCGACCCAAGGTCCAGCCAGATGCCCCCGAGATCCTCGAACTGATCGAGAATTCCTTGCCCTCCGCCAGTTGACCGTCGACCGGCCAAGCTCGGCAACAAACGGGCGCAAAGCCCTTGCGGCGTAGCGGCCTGACCTTTGCGCAAACACAGTCTCAAGCGAACTCGCTGGCGCCAGCAGCCCAGACTCCGGCTGGGCCCCGGTCCTACAAGTCCGTGGCGTGCCGCTGCGGCGACGGCGTCTCTGGCACGTCGGGTGCCTGGGGCGAGTGGGCGAACATCTTTGTCGACACCGGACCCCAAAGGTAGTCGCGCGTATGCAGCACGATCGCCGCAGACAATCCGACACCAGCCAGATAGCGTGCCTTGGGGGAACGGGCCTCGATGGCACGTTGGACCACCCGGGCAACGGTGTCCGGCCCGGTCCGCCTTCTGCGCATGGAGGTGGAAGCGCGCTCTGTCGTCGCGTAGAGGGCACGGTAGGGCGAGGCCGGGTTGGCCAGGATCGCCTCGGAGTGCTGCTGCGAGGTCAGATCGAACTGTGTCTCGATTGGGCCTGGCTCGACCAGCGACACGAATACCCCGAACGGCCCGAGTTCCAGACGCAAGGCGTCGCTGAGCCCCTCGATGGCGAACTTGGAGGCGGAGTAGTGACCGTTGCCTGGTGTGGACATCTTCCCGGCGATGGAACTAATCGTGATGATGCGCCCGGCACCCTGCTGGCGCAGAACGGGAGCGACCGCGCGAACCATCCGCAAGACTCCGAAGACGTTCACGTCGAACAACTGCCGCACTGCAGCGTCCGGAACTTCCTCGATCGCTCCGCGGACGGCGTACCCGGCGTTGTTGACCAAGACGTCGATATGGCCGTGCCGCTGCAGAGTTGCGGCGACGACGGCCTCCACATCGCCGGACTCGGTGACATCGAGAGGCAGCCTGGTCGTGGCAGCAACGCTGTCGAGCGATTCCACTCGTCGGGCCGTGGCCACCACGGTGTACCCGCTAGCGGTCAGGCGCTGGGCGACGGCCCGTCCGATGCCGCTCGAGCAGCCAGTGATCAGAACGACCTGAGACATCGATGCACCGTTCCTAAGGACTAAGCAGGAGTGAGTCCTGCCCGGTCTGCCCCGCGAACGGTTTTCGGGGCTGGCGTGGAGTGGTTCCGGTCGGACCGGGCAACCTCGAGCGGGCTGTCGGTGGG
>Ga0097691_1002273_pt1 | contig 13102 bp, 13 predicted proteins | sample NGESurdeep072012_8_FD_72858 | JGI IMG/M metagenome (GOLD analysis project Ga0097691, IMG submission 72858) | Arctic peat soil microbial communities from Barrow, Alaska - NGEE Surface sample 210-1 deep-072012 | ecosystem: Environmental > Terrestrial > Soil > Wetlands > Peat ...
GGCCGATACGAAGACCGGTGGTCGTTTTTGTGTGAAATGATGTGGTCCCTTACGTCGCCGCGTACGAAACGTATCAGCGGTCTTTAAAATTTTCGTTCTTCACCCGAAAAAGACTTTTTCAACACTATCTGCCAAACGCAGACGTGATGGGGCGGGTCGGTCGACGCTCTCTCGTGTCATCGAATTAGGGCGTCGGCAGCGGAGGCGCGCTGGCCTCATCCCTTTCACGAACAGTGCGAAGCTCGTACCAGAGCGCGTTGAGGATGCCGACGGTGGCAGCAAGTCCGAGGCCGAGGATCCAGGCAAAGTACCACATCGTTTTGTCTCCGCTTTTCCTTGCTCAGTAAGCCGACGATCCGGCCCTCTGGATGGTCGTTCCGCTGACTTTGCCCCACAGCACCTTGTAGACCCAGGCGGTATAGGCGAGCACGATCGGCAGAAAGATCACCGTCGCGATCAGCATGTTGCGAAGCGTCGCATGGCTCGACGAGGCATCGAACACGGCGAGCGAATCGTTCGGGTTGGTGCTCGACGGCAGGATGATGGGAAACATCGACAGCCCGACGGTGGCGATGATGCAGGCGATCCCAAGCTTGGAGGCGAGGAAGGTCAGGCCCGACCGGCGTGCGGCAAAACCTGCCGCCGCCAGCAGCGGTGCGACGATGCCGAGCAGCGGCACGACCGCAAGCCAGGGCGTGGAGCGGAAGTTCTGCAGCCATGCCGCCGGATTGAGCGCCACGGTCTTGCCGAGCGGATTGGACGGGCCATTCCACACGATCGGACTGGTCACCTGATAGCCGCCGAACGCGCCGAGCCAGATCAGGATGCCGCCGCCTGCGAACAGGATCGCAGTGATCAGCGCCGCCTTCAATCCGAACGCCGCTGCGCGCTCCGCCACCGGGCCTTCGGCCTTGAAGCAGAGCCAGGCCGCGCCGTGCATCACCAGCATGGAGAGCGACACCAACCCGCAATAAAGCGCCAGCGGATTGAGCAGGCCGAACAAATTGCCTTCGTAGATCGGCCGCAGGTCGTCGGTGAAGTGGAAGGGCACGCCCTTCAGCGCGTTGCCGACCGCGACCCCGAAGATCAACGCCGGAACCGCCCCGCCGACGAACAACGCCCAATCCCAATTCCGTCGCCAGGCAACCCCCGGGCGCTTGGAACGATACTTGAAGCCGACCGGACGCAGGATCAGCGCGAACAGCACCAGAAACATCGCGAGGTAGAAGCCGGAAAAACTCAGCGCATATAGCGCGGGCCAGGCCGCGAAGATCGCTCCGCCGCCCAGAATGAACCAGACCTGATTGCCTTCCCAGACCGGGCCGACGGTGTTGATGGCGACGCGCCGCTCGGTGTCGGTCTTGGCGACGAACGGCAATAGCGCGCCGACGCCCATGTCGAAGCCGTCGGTAACGGCAAAGCCGATGAGCAGGACGCCCAGCAACACCCACCAGATCAGGCGCAGCGTGGTGTAGTCGAAGATAAGTTGGATCATGATCGTATTCCCTGACCAGGCCTCATGAGGATCACTCGGCCGGCGCGATGGCGCCGCCGCCGGTTTTTGTTGCGAACTGACCGAAGGAGCCCATCTCGCTCACCGCGTCAGGGCCCTTCTTGATAGCCTGCAGCATCAGCGTGCATTCGATGACGGCGAGCACGCCATAGACGGCCGTGAAGCCTATGATCGTCAGCACCAGATTGAAAACGCCGAGTTCCGAGGTTGCCAGGAAGGTCGGCAGCACGCCGTCGATGATCCAGGGCTGCCGTCCGAACTCGGCGACGAACCAGCCAAGCTCCGCGGCGAGCCAGGGCAGCGGGAAAGCCAAAAGCGCGAGCCGGAACAGCCACCGCGGCGCCTCCGCTTCCCGCATCGTGTACCAGAGCGAGATCAGGAACACGGCGAGCAGCACGAAGCCGAACAGCACCATGAAGCGGAAGGTGAAGAAAATCGAGGGGACGCTGGGGACGGTCGACCACGCCGCATCGTGGATTTGCTCCGGCGTCGCCTGCAACGGGTTCCCGACATAGCGTTTCAGCAGCAGTGCGTAACCAAGATCGCCACGGGTCTTGTCAAAGACGGCGCGTGCTGCCGGGTCGGCATGGTTCTTCTTCAGCTTCTCGAGCGCGTCATATGCGACAACGCCGTTACGGATGTTCCCCTCCGCCCTCTTCACGAGATCGAAGATGCCGGGGATCTGCTGGTCGATTGAGCGGGTGCCGATCACCCCCATCACCCAGGGGATATCAACGGCATAATGCGTCGCATGCGCCTGCATGTCGGGAATGCCGAACGCCGTAAACGAAGCCGGCGCCGGTTCGGTCTGCCACATCGCCTCCATGGCGGCGAGCTTCATTTTCTGGTTGTCGGTGATGGTATATCCGCTTTCGTCGCCGAGCACGATGACCGACGAAGCGGCTGCGACGCCGAAGGCAGCCGCAATCACAAACGACCTTTTCGCTAGCTCGATGTGACGGCCGCGCAGAATGTAAAAGGCCGAAATGCCCAGTACGAAGGCGGCGCCGCAGACATAGCCCGCGGACACGGTGTGCACGAACTTCGCCTGCGCGGTCGGATTGAACAGGACCGCCACGAAATCGGTCACTTCCATGCGCATCGTATCGGGATTGAAAACAGCGCCGACCGGATTCTGCATCCAGCCGTTGGCTATCAGAATCCACAGCGCCGACAGGTTGCTGCCAAGCGCCACCATCCAGGTGACGGCGAGGTGGGCACGCGGGGACATTCTGTCCCAGCCGAAGAAGAACAGACCGATGAAGGTTGCTTCCAGGAAGAAGGCCATCAGCCCTTCGATCGCGAGCGGCGCGCCGAAAATGTCGCCGACGTAATGCGAATAAAAGGCCCAGTTCATTCCGAACTCAAATTCCATGGTGATGCCGGTAGCAACGCCAAGGACGAAGTTGATGCCGAACAACAGGCCCCAGAACTTGGTCATGTCGCGCCAGATGGTCCGGCCCGTCATCACGTAGACGGTCTCCATCATCGCCACGATGACCGATAGTCCGAGCGTCAGCGGCACGAACAGAAAGTGATACATCGCGGTCAGCGCGAATTGCAGCCGCGAAAGCTCGACGAGCAACGAATTGGTCATGGAGACGCACCTTTCGAAAGGTTTGCATTTACCTAGCCATTTCGAGCGGCGATCTGTTGACGTGGATCAAAAGACGACGGCCGCAATTGGTGCAGAAATTATCGATGCGGAAATCGAATGACGGAAAGCTGACTCAGCGACGCTGGAAGCGGGCAACCACGGCGCCGCTCGCGGAAACTTCAACTGACCGTGATCACGCGCTCGGTCTTGCCCACAATCTAGGCGTGGCAGGCCTGCGCGCCACGCTATGCTGGCAAATCGCACGCACGCTGTTCCGGATCGGTTTCGCAGGCTCGCTGGCGGTGTTCGCGGGGCGCCTGATCGAAGACGCCAACTTCGACGTGACCGCAATGGCTGGCGCGCTCGCCTGCCTTGCTCTGTCGACCTGTGCCGGCGTGTTCGCCGATCTTGCGGCGGCGAGCGCCGAGGATATTGTCGTCAACCGGTTGCGGGCCGCGCTGCAGGATGCGCTCTCTCGAAAATCTCCGGTGCGGATACGCACCAAGCCCGCCAGCGCGCTGGTCGCCGGACTGCAGCGTTATCCGGGCGCGCTTGCCGGCCTCGTGATCAGCCACAGCGCGGCAAAATCCATGCTGGCGATCGGCCCGCTGCTCGCGGCGGTGGCGGTGGCCCTGGTCTCGTGGGAGGCGGCCCTTACGCTGTTTCTCGCGATTCCCGTCATGATCATCTTCTTCGTGCTGCTCGGCGGCGTCGTCCGCAGCAGGGCTGAGGTCCAGGAAAAGGCCTTCGGCCGGCTGGCGGCGCAGTTCTCGGATCGCATCCGGACCTTGCCAAGCATCCTGGCCAATCACGCTTTGCTGCGCGAGCACGGCAAGCTCGAACAGCGGATGACCTTGTATGCCGACAGCACGATGGGCGTACTCAGGGTTGCGTTCCTCAACGCCGGCATCATCGATTTCTTCTCCGCCATCGCGATCGCCGTGCTCGCGGTGTTCCTTGGCCTCGGCCATCTCGGGCTGGTGCATTTGCCCGGATTTTCGGGTCTGCTGCTCTGGCAGAGTCTGTTCATTCTGATCATCGCCGCGGAGTTCTTCACGCCGTTCCGCCGCTATGCCGAGCAGTACCACGTCAAGGCCGAGGGCCAGGCCGCCGCCAAGGAACTGGACTGGTATTTCGACCAATCCGACACGCCGGAGGAGAAGCCTTTCGTCATCTCCGGAGCTTTCGACGTGGCAGGCCTGCCCCCGGCCGGCCTGATCGCGATTTCGGGGCCGAGCGGCTCCGGGAAGTCGACCTTGCTTCGCATGCTGGCCGGCATCGAAACGCCGTCGCTCGGCGTCAAATCCCTGCCTCAGGTGACGGCCCAGGGATGCGACTGGATATCGACTGACATTTACGTGCCGGCGGGCACACTGGAAGAAGCCATCGCCTGGAATCGCGGCGCCCATGATGGCGCCGCACTGCAGGAGGCGGCTCGGCATGTCGGATTGCTCGACGAACGGCTGCTGCCGGGCGGACTCACGGCCCGCATCGCCGAAGGCGGCGACAATCTTTCCGGCGGGCAGCGGATGCGAATCGGCATCGCCCGCATTATGCATTCCGACGGCGTAGTCCTCGCCGACGAGCCGACGGCCAAACTGGATCCGCGGACCGCGAAGATGATCCGGCAGGTACTGGTCGAAGTGGCCAGCCGGCGTCTGGTCATCGTCGCCACCCACGACCCGCACCTGATCGAAGCGGCGAGCCAGCATCACATGCTGCAGCCCGGATCCCGAGCCGAACAGGCAGTTGCCGCATGAGCATCCGATCGATCGCGCCTTCAGTCGTCGCCGCCGCGCCCGCGCCGGTTTCCGCGCGCCAGAAATCACCCTGGCCGTTGGCCATCGTGCTGGCCGTCGCCGCCCTGGCCTCGGGCATTCTGCTCACCGGCATATCGGTCTGGTTCCTCGGCGCGGTTGCGCTGGCGGGACTGGGACCGGCCGCCATGGCTTTCAATTTTCATACGCCGGCGGCCTTGGTGCGGCTGTTCGCCCTGAGCAAGACGCTCGGCAAATATGGCGAACGTGTCGTGGGACATCGTGCCGCCCTGCTCGACCAGGTGAAACGTCGCGCGCGGCTGTTCCTGGCGATGGCGCAGGCCCCGGCCACCCGCGCCGCCGGCTGGCAACTCGGCAACCAGGACCGGCTGTCCGACTATATGGAGGACGTCGAGGACGTCGACTATGCACGCTTGCGCGTCGGCATGCCGGCGGCGGTACTGCTGGCTGGAACCGCCCTGCTCGCCGGGGGGACGGCGTGGCTGGCGCCACTGGCCCTGCTGCCGATCGCAATCCTGTCGATCGCGGTGATGGCGGCGTGGCACCGCCTCATGCCGGCTGTGAGCCGGCAATGGGCCGCCGTGAGGTCCTCGCAGCGCGCTGCGGGCCGCCTGTTGGGAAGCGCGCTGGCCTCGGTCGTACCGCTGCAGGCCGAGCACGCCTTTCCGGACATTTTGTCCGCCGCCTCCCGTTATTTCCGCAATGCGGAGGCCGGACGGCTGGCCCAGCGCCGCGCATTTGCGATGCTGGACATGCTTGCAGGATTAGCCGGCCCATTGGCGGCGCTCAGCGTCCTGGTCGCGGCCTGGCAGACCGGGAGCCGCGGCAGCGCGCTGCTCGTTCCCGCCTTTCTCGGCTTCGGCTGGCTCGCCCTCGGCGAGACCGCGAACAACATCTCGCGCATCGTGCTTGGAAGGGTGCGAGAGCAGGCCGCCCGCGACGGACTCAAGGATTGGTCGGCGGTCACCGCCGTGAAGACAGGGTCAGCGTCATCCCCTGCCGCCTTGCAAGAACTATTGCTCAAGAGCGTCCCGCAGCAGGCGCCGGACGGCCGCCGTCTCGGCGAAGCCATCAACCTGACCTTGCGCGCCGGCCACCCGACCGTGCTGGTTGGCGCAAGCGGCACCGGCAAGACGACCCTGCTCAAGCAGATCGCCGGCTGGATCGGCGCCGACAATGAAGGCCAGTTCGTTGGCGATGGGGTGGTGATGCTCGGCGCCTACCGCCGCGCGATATCGCATTTCTGTCTGCACGATGCCGCGATTCTTTCCGACACCGTTCGTGAAAACCTGTTCGCGCCCGGAGCATCCGACCGGCAATGCTGGCTGGCGCTTGCCACGGTCGAACTCGACGCCCGCATCGTGGACGCAGGCGGCCTCGACGCCTGGATCAGTCAGGACATGCTGTCGCTCGGAGAAGCGCAGCGGCTGAACCTCGCCCGCGCGCTGCTCAGCGATGCTCCTGTGGTCCTTCTCGACGAGCCGGCCGAGCATCTGGACTTCGACCAGGCGTCGCGGATCCTACCACGGGTGCTGTCGCAACTGGCGAATCGGATTGTCATCTATTCGAGCCATGCCGACTACGCCGCGCCCGAAGCAAATAAGATCTCGACTGGCGCCGGCCGATAAATCATCCGATGATTCCGGAGCTTAATGTTCGAGATTGGTCATTAGCTTCGTTTTACCCCGATAAGCAGGTGCTCTCCTTGTCCGTCGGAATGTCTCAAAGATGCCGAGCTCGGACGTCGCATCTCTGCCACGCGTTTCATGCCAGGCGCTATCACGCTGCATCTCAAGGTGACCTTGACCTCTCCGACGATTTCAGCCCTTCTTTACGACAGGGCAGGTCGACAAGCCGTTCCTCCAGATTGTTGATGAATTCCTCCTACTTAACAAACATCGATGGCCTGACATGGAAACTGAAGCTGCAGGTGCAACCGGCTACCGCCTGCGTGACCGTGTTATTGCTGCTGATTGGACGGACTTCCACCGCACTCACGCAACGCTGGAAGTCGTATCGCCCGAGGAAAATCTACAAGCCGGTACGAGCGGATACCATATGTCCTTCAAGGCGCCGTGAGGGGTACTAACCGGATAAGCACGGACGACTTACTGCCGATCAAGCCTTTTGTAGAACTTTTTCATGGGTGAACGTTGACTTGTGTCGGTCCAAGTGAAGCAGTCCGCAAGAGCGTCAATGTTTTGCAGCACTCCCAGCAACGCGTACGCACCAGCCTGATACAAATCTACCGCATCCACGATTGCATCAATATATGTTGAAAGGGTGCGCTTATCGCCCCGTGTCGCATAATCTGGCGGGCACGGTATCTCCAGCTTGGAAATTATGTGACCGAGCTTGTATTCAAGGTATTGGCGCACGAAAGGTGCCCCGAGATCAACCTGCCCGCCATTCAAGAGGCTCTGTGCTTGCACTTTTAGGCGGTCGGCTTCTTGCGCAGATACCATCACCCTGCCGATTGGCGGCATGCCCTGGAGTTTCTGGTGGCTCCAGTCGACGGTTCCGTTCTGCTTGTCGAAGTATTTTTCTAACGCGCTATCATGGCTCAAGATTATAATTTGAAGTCCATCTGGGTTGGCCGGCTGCTGCAATTTCGTCCGTATCGCTTCCATGAGGCTGAATTGGTGCCCAGCATCAAAGCTCGACGTGACGTCGTCAAGAATCACAAAGCGCGGGGTTCCGTTGTACCGAATTGCGGCAGCGAGAAAGATGGAGGCAGCCACAGCGTTTCGATAACTTTCGGAGAGTACTGCCCTGGCATTTATGTCGCTTAGGCCGTGGAAGTCTGAAAGCTTGAGGTCAACATTCTCGCTGCCGGCGGCACGCTCCAGCGTAGGCCGCATGTTGGGGCCGCCGCGAACCAACTCAACAAATAGGGCTTGGTATTCTGTTTCAATTTGTCCGATACGCTGATTTGCCAGTGCAGTCTCGGCAGCACTAAATGAATCCCGCGCCTTTACTATAAAGTCCTGCCATCGCTGACGAACGGCCAAGTCTGCGCTGGTAGCAGAGAGAGTGCTGGCGGATTTTTCGTGCGCGGCAAGTGCTTCACAAAATTGCCTAACGGACGCGAGCGTCTTGCTTACGGCGACGAGCGATGGAGGAAGCTTCTTTTCAATATCAGCGCGTTCCGTTTCCAAGCCCTGCACGATCTTCGCACGATTGGCTTCGAGAGCGTCCAACCTGGCGAACGCGGTATTCAGCTCCGCCGTCGGTAAGGTTTGATTGTGAGCCGCCTGAGTGGTCGACCCGTGAATCTTATCGGGAGCAGGAACTCCCATTGCCGCCACGGTTTCCAGCGCTCCAAGCCTCACTATGCACGTCGCGGCATCAACTGCACTTTCGAGCTTGGTATTTGCATCATCAGCGGCTGCATACTGAGCAATACGCTCGCGGAGGTGTTCGGAAATACTCTTTGTCAGTTTAGTGTCGCACACCGGGCACTGCCTCGGATCTGACCACGAGGCATCAGCAACGACCACATTTGCGCGTTCGTACAGAGCGCGCAGCGCCGGACTGCCAACCTTGGCCATTGCCGTATCGCGCTCAGAGGCAAGTTGTAAAATCTCTACCCTTTCGGCTGCCTCCGCGGCTCCGCCCGCCAGGGCGTTCAGATCAGCAATCGATTTTAAAACCTCCGCGTGGCGGGCGCGCATCGGCCCGCCCTCTTCCTTTTCGACCAGTTTCTCAGCTGGCTGCTATATCGACTTTACGCACATCGCTCGTGCCCACCACGGGCTTGAGCAACTCTAGATTTTGAAGGGCTGCGGTCACAGTCGCGCACAGAACTTCCACATCCGCCAGATCGGCTGCTGTCTGTCCGGTAATTTCCTTATATGCAACAAGTACGCGTGACGTTGCCTCAGCGACCTCACGCTCACGAGCCGTCTTATCCGTTTGCAGCGCTCGCAGGTCGAAGTCGGTATTGAACGAGCGGGTATCGGCTGCGCCCTCAAGCAGCTGCCGAAGCTGAGAATATGCGCTCAATCCGACGAGGGTCGCGAATGAACGGCCGCGCTCAAGCGCCGACGCGTCCACGAAATCGGCAAATTTTGTGTAGTCTACCAGCACAAAGTCTTCCCGCAATTCACGCAAGAATCCCTCTGGGTCAGGATGGTTCGAATTTGAAGTGGCGGTGCGGTTACCGGCGGCGTCCCTCTTGATTGTGATTTCGACCGTTCCAGAGCCGTCATCCGCCTCGAACCAAAGGCTTACCACCGCCTCGCCGCTCGGATGGAATCGGTTCACGACGTACGCTTCTGGATGCTCCGCTCCCTGCAATCTAGTTAGACGCGGGACATCGCCGAAAATAGCGAAGTGAATAGCTTCGAAGATGGATGTCTTGCCGACGCCGTTGTGAGCGTGGATCGAATTTACCGCATTCGGTTTGAACTTTATGACGAGAGGATCGCCATCGTTGTTGATGCCGCGAAATCCCTCGATCGATATCTGTGCAAGGTAGTAGCGGGCCATAATCAGCTGCCAGCCTTAGGCTTCAGCGCTTGCAGTTGTGCGAGTACGGCTTGGTTAAAAGCGGTGCGATTTGCACGGGCGCGGGATGGATTTCTGTCCCCTTCTAGGGTCGATAAATTGTCGAAGAAGATTTTTGCGCACTCCGGATCGATAGCTTCCAGATGCGCGCGAAATTCGGTGAGATGCTCATCGAGCGCTTTGCTGGGATCAAATTCAAGCGGCATACCAGTTACAATATTTCTGAGATAAATTTGCTGAAGTGAAATACGATAGCACACTATGGTTGAGATACCGGCAGTGTACTACCTTATGGCCGTCCGTCCAGTGTTGCGGCCGGAATTCTCAAGCGGCTGTTACCGTTGCGGCAGATGAGTTAGATATGTGGGGCAACCCAGCCGGCTCCTGATGTGCAATCTCTATTCAATAACGACGAACCAGGCCGCAATCATCGCCTTATTCCGCGTCGTGAACCGGTACGTCGGCAACCTGCCCCCAATGCCTGGAGTCTTCCCTGATTACCCGGCTCCCGTGGTGCGCAACGCGGGGGCTGAGCGCGAGCTAGCCATGATGCGTTGGGGCATGCCGCCACCGCCCCGCTTCGGCGGCCCACCAGTGACCAACATACGCAATACCTCTTCCCCGCACTGGCGAGCTTCCCTTAAACCGGAAAGCCGCTGCTTGGTCCCGGCAAACAGCTTCGCGGAATATGCGCCGGAGCGAAATCCCGCAACCGGCAAGAAGGATGTCGTTTGGTTTGCACTCAATGATGAGCGGCCTCTGTTTGCCTTTGCCGGCATCTGGACGGAATACAAAGGCGACCGCGGTACGAAATCGAAACCCATCCCCGGCCCTCACCTTGTCTATGGATTTCTCACGACAACGCCGAACTCAATCGTCGAACCAATTCACCCGAAGGCGATGCCGGTGATCCTAACGACCGAGGAAGAGCGCGACGTCTGGATGCGCGCGTCATGGGATGAGGCAAAAACGCTGCAGCGTCCGTTGCCCGACGACGCCTTGAAGATCGTCGCACGGGGAGACTTCAAAGAAGATCCAGCTCAAGCTGCCGCTTAGCGCCTCTTGATTTACAAGTTGTCGGGAGTGCGCAACGGGGAGGATTTGTCCTGATTCCGCAATTCTTGTTCGGCCTGATGATAGAACTCTTGGTCCTTGCCATCGGGCTTGCCCGCTTGCTCCCAAAGTTCGTACGCGCGTCGAACGATGTCCATTTCGGTTGGTTGCGCCATTTCTTACTTTCCAGTGGACGCGCGACCCTACCCGACGCAGGGCTGGAGTCGAAGGGTAAGGTCGTGCAAGCCACAACTGTCCATAATGGCCTGGCAACCTAATTCCAGGTTGTGAAAGTAGTTCCAATAGCCTTAGGGGATCTTGTCATTCTTCCCACCAACGCCGTACGGCTTGTTCAAAAAGAACTGCCGGTTACCCAGCGCGGTTTCCGCGTACTGGTCTATTGAAAGCAATATCGCCTGGACATGCTCGAAGCAGTATCCCTCCCGCGTACCCAAACGCCGGACATCGGCCAGCGCCTTAATCCAGGGCGAGTTGTCCGCCTTATCGTCATTACCAAACTAACTTCACCGGAAGCGCCGCTCGATTGGTCCGTTGATGACCTTGTTAGTACCGGGATACTTTCGGCGCTGCTCCCCTATCAGCCGGTCGCGCTCGACGCACAGCCCGTCAACTTTGCCCTGCATCCGGCCGAGTAGCTCTTCGGCCGCTAAGGTAGGAATGCCGGCCCGCTGAAGGTCCCGGATCTCTTTGCGCTGCCGCAGGATCTGGCGGCGCATATGCTCGATTTCTCCCCGGATAAAACTCAAGTCCATCGGCCCATCCTCCTTGGCCGATAAGAACAAAAGTAGAACAAACATTCAAGGGTGTTCATTTGGTGGAACACCCTAAATTGACTGTCGGAACGATTGCGCCAGGATCGTCTTAAATCTGAGTTCTGTAGCGTTTGGAGTATTTGAATGGCCCCCCCGCGCCAACTGGAAGGGCTTTTTGCGCCTTTCCCTTGTTACCTGCCCGGTCGCTTTGTATCCGGCCACTTCCGATTCCGAGAAGATCAGCTTCAACCAGATCAATAGGAATACCGGCCACCGCATCAAATACATGAAGGTGGACGCCGACACGGGCGAAGAAGTTTCCAACGAGGACATCACCAAGGGATACAAGGTCGATACCGACACCTACATTGAAGTGTCGAAGGACGAGCTGGAAAACATCGCGCTCGAATCCACCCGTACGATCGACATCGACGAGTTCGTGCCGAAGAGCGACATAGATCCGCGCTACCTCATCCGCCCGTATTATCTAGTCCCCGACGGCAAAGTCGGTCACGACGCTTTTGCGGTGATCCGGGAAACCATCCGCAGCATGGATAAGGTGGCCATCGGCCGCGTCGTCCTGACCAGCCGTGAGCACATCATCGGCCTGGAGCCTGTGTGTACCGAAAACCATATCCGAGTTTATCAGGTAACAGAATCGGCTAAGTTGGCGCAATGGTAGCGCTGATCTGCTTCGTTCTGGCTGTGCTGGCCTCGCCATTCAAGTCGAAGAGCCGGCTTGAGGCTGAGAATGCAGACGCGTGCAGCTAGAGGGAGGTCGGAATGTCCTCGTATTGGTGGCAGTGCAATACATGCGAGATCGCGAAGCCGTTCAATGAGGTGAGTGGGTCGACCGGCATTGTCCGCTTTATTCGAAATGTTCTTCTTGCATCTGATTGGGATCAATCGAAGCTCGTAGTAAAATGCCCGAAATGCCTGAAACCGACGCTCCGCATCACCTACGACTTTCCACGAAAGGAAGGTCGCGTTCGTCACAGCATTGTTCATATTGTTGGCCTGGCACTCAACGATGCATACTATTTGCCGATGATGTGGGAGACGCAGCCGTCTACGGACAAAAGCACGTGGTTTGATTTCAAGTATATCAACGGCAACAGCATCTGGGGGTTGAATAAGCCTGCCGTTTTTAATCGCGCAGAATTGAAAAAGCTGTTTCAGGTTTATGAACAGAAATGTGGAGGTGGGCTATTCCCGTAATGAGAGCGCACTGTCTTGCCCTATGCAAAAGTCGCCACTGCCTTATTTTTTTTCATCAAATTGAAAAGGGCCAGAGCGCAATCATTTTCACAGCTCGTGCTGCTCGCGCGGCACGAGCTGTTCATTCGCCTAAGATCGACGGCGACGGTATGAAATAGCGCTGGAAAGGGGTCTTCAAAGAAGCGGGGGTACAGGAGGAACGATACATGCGCAGCATAACTGTTAATGCGAACGACGTTGAATGCCTAAGCAGCTTCCAACAATTCCATTCGGCAAACACCGTAGAGGTAACGGGGAGTTCTCGGAGAACCGAGGCAAGGCGGTCGCGCTGTTCTCCATTCATCTTGTCGCGAAGAGGAAACCGGAATGCCGTGTTCCTCGGCGCGGTCTGCCTCACGGGCGGCTTCTGTAGCGACCTTGCGGGCACGTTCGGCGTTCATCTTCGCCGCACGGACTTGGCCACCGTAAAGAACCTCTCGTGATTTCGTGCCCATGGCAGGATTACAGCGGGCTTTGCGGGGCCGGGCAATGCCACTAGGATTTGAGGCTAGTCGCTCGCTTCAATTCATTTGAAAGGACTATGAATTTGTGATTCGATTCGGTCTCGACGCGAGCGACGGAGAGGATCATGGCTGCGAAGGAGATTTCGGTAAAGAAGTAT
>Ga0097691_1002274_pt1 | contig 13101 bp, 13 predicted proteins | sample NGESurdeep072012_8_FD_72858 | JGI IMG/M metagenome (GOLD analysis project Ga0097691, IMG submission 72858) | Arctic peat soil microbial communities from Barrow, Alaska - NGEE Surface sample 210-1 deep-072012 | ecosystem: Environmental > Terrestrial > Soil > Wetlands > Peat ...
GAGACAACAGTCGCCAAGTACATGGTGCGGCACCGGCACCCGCCTTCCCAGACGTGGCGCACCTTCTTGCGCAATCACGTCAAGGATCTGGTCTCCGCCGATTTCTTCGTGGTTCCGACCGCTACGTTTCGCTTGCTGTTTGTGTTCGTCATCCTTTCTCATGACCGTCGTCGCCCGAGTTTGGTCAAAATGAGATTGAGAAGCAGAAGCAATGGGTTCTCACTTGACGATGCGTAACAGAGCCATTGATCCCCCTGAAGTGGATAACTGTAAGGGTGGCCATTGAACTTAATGAGGCTGTTTTGACCGCATACGATGAAGCCTGCGCCATTATCGGGCGAGTATTCATCCCCCGACAGTGGGACGAATCGGTTGAACGCAGAAAGGGGGCCGCTCATCCGAGAGCGGCCCCACCAGAATCACACCCCCGAAATGGCGCATGTGAGACAGGCGGAATAAGTATGGCCGGTTCGGACCATAAAACAATGCGACTTAAGGGGCGGGGGAATTGGCGCTGTCAATTGTGATGCCCCTAAGAAAGAAAATAAGCGCGCTGGACTCTCTCGATAGGTGTACAGTGCAAGGCTGCTGGGAGCTAGTACCGAAATTCCGGTAGTGTCCTAAAGGTGCGTTGACGGAAGCAACGCCCGTCTTATGTGATTGTGTAGTCGTCCCCCACCGAGAAGGCATCGCCAGTTCCTCGGCAGTCTGGACATATTCCAGACCCATTGCAGTTCTTACAGATAGGCTCATCCTGGTTGAGATGGACGTTTACACCACTGCCGGAGCATTCCCGGCATTCACCGCTGCCTTGACATGTTGGGCATCCTGGGGTTGTGCCGGGCATCTGAGTGGCTCTAGGATAACAGTTCCCGAATCTTCCAGACATGATCGGTCAACCCGGCTTCCATCGCTGGCGTGACACGCAACGATTTGTGTATCCGGCAAAAGTTGTAATACGCGAAGTGCAGCGCACACGCGGCTTTATGATTGTCGAGCTTCTTTGAGAACGCATTGGTCAGACGTGTGAACCTGCGGATTGCCATGCGGATCGTGAGGTTCTGCCGTTCGACGTAGCTGGTAGAAATGTGGCGCGGGTCTGGGCGACCGTCCCGTATCTTGACTATAGTTTCTATCATCGGAGCGGGGGAGTAGCGTCCAGCGGCGTCGTGCTGCCCATAATCGCCATATATCTTTGTGATCTGAGCAAAGTCGGCTTGACCCGCGAACACATCCTCGACGCCGCGACGATAGAATACGAAACCGTCAGTCGTTAGCTGGAAACGGTGTTCTTCGGTAATCCGGTCACGAAGATCGGTCAGGAATTGATAGGTTGTTTCGCGGTTGCGCTTTCCGACCGTAAAGGCCGGAATCAGTTTCGTCTCCGCGTCAATTGCCACGAACACCCAGGCATCGCCAAATTCATCGGGATCGTCGGTGCGCACGTTGCGCTGTTTCTTGGTCACGAACGACCAGATTTCGTCGGCCTGAATCCGCTTGCATTGTAGATCACGCATTCGCGTGTCCATGAGCGCTATGCAACGCTCGCCAGCGAGCACCAGCAACCGGATGATTGTGTCGCGATGCAGCTTGGTGATTCGCTCGGTACTGCGGATGCTGGTTCCCTCAATCAGCAGTTGAATCGCCAGCAGAGCTTTATCTTCCGGCACGGTCATCCGGCGTGCGGTGTAAGGCAGGCCGGGCCATCGAACAGAGTGTTGATCCCTGAGGAATTCCGAGTTACAAATTTGACTACAGTGGCTCCGGGCTTCTGCTCGCGTGGGTACCCAAGTCGTTGAAAAGTGGCGAGCACCGGGTTCACAGGAGCCAATGGCCACTTCCACCAAGGCCAACGCGTAACGTCGTCCGACAAGTGATTCAGAGCCACCGTGTTCACAGCACGTGCGGCTCTTACTGTTTGGCCTCTCGGCAAGTCGGATTCTCCTCCACCCATCGATCTAGCTCCGAACGGCGGAAACGAAGTATCTTCGACCCGACCCGCGCAAAAGGAACCTGCCGCAACCGAACTGCTTTGCGGAGGAACGCAACTGAGACCCCAAGGTATTGAGCAGCCCTCCGAATGTCCCACAGTTCAGCGTCGGCCTGCGTTGCAATTTGCATGTTCCCTCCATTCATGTCGTGCTAAGACATGTTCCCACGAGATTTTCAGATCACCTGAGGAACGTTGCCTGTATGTTTCACATCTGTTGTTTCAGTACTTTAGGGACTTTTGGAACAGAATTATTCCCTTGACAGGTTTTTATGGCTGGAGGCAAGAACCATTACTTACTGTCGAGCCTGCGCTCTGGCTTTTCGCTGCGGCTGACGGCGGGCGCGGGGAGAAGCAGTCTAAGTGAAGTGCTCTGAGGCGCAACGCAAGTGAATGTCGGCGGAAGTATGCGAGCGCTGCAAGAGGGATGAGCTCTCATTTAAAAACTAGTGGCTGAGGTCACGGATGTGAAGGGGAAAAAAATCGCGCCGGAATCCCTCAGTGGGTATATCCTTCAGCCCTGGAGTCCGGATGTCTCACTACCCGCTCTAGAGAGAGGTTCTGCCATGCGTCCCATCTGCTTTGCTCTTGGCCTACTTCTCCTTTCAACCTTTTCAGCTTATTCGCAAGTCAGCCAACCATCCCAGGCGGAAGGGAGAGTGGTTGGCACGGTGCTCGATGAACAAGGTCAACCCATCAACGGCGCACAGGTTTGCACACAGGTGTCGCTGCCTTCGAAAATAAATGCGAATTGCGTCGTGCGATCGGACAAGACCGGCCAATTTCAAGTTAAACACCTGGCTATGGGCACGTTTGGCGTGTACGCAGAGAAGAGGGAAGATGGCTACGCCGGCTCCGACCAGCTTGGGGGAATCCAGACCGTCACCCTCACACCCGATGCACCGCTTGCGCAAGTCATTCTCAAGTTCGCTTTAAAGAGCGGCATCCTGGCTCCCTCTGTGAAGGACAAGGTCACAGGAAAACCGGTGTGCAACTTCCTCATACAGTGGCACGCCATTCCTGCCGATTCTGTGAGCATCGCAGGCGGGGCCGGATTCAGTCAGTGGACTACTCGGACGTCTATCCCCGCCGAGAAAGATGTATTCATTGATGAAGTCTCGGCTCGCGGCTACCAGAAGTTGCTGTGCACCGATCCTGCCGATCCATCAAAGCCACTGAAGGTTCACTTGCAACATGGCGAGGTGAAGTTGCTGACCTTTGAACTGGAACCCGACAACACCGCGGCGCGTTAGACCAACCACCGATCCTTCGACTCGGCGCGCTGATCGCATGCGCCAACAATTCCGTCGTCCCCGCGTGCACCTGCATGCGACCGTGCAAACGATTCCTGTCTAATCCGGGACCCTCAGGATCGGCGAAACCTTACGAGCCGAACCAAACCTCGGGAAAGGTAGGAGTTGCTGTTACAATCCCCGAGGTGTTCACAGGCATATCTATTTACGAATTGAGCTCCCAAGAGGGCAAAATCGTAAAATCACCGGGAATGGAAACGCCGGGGGAAACGGTCTCGATCAACGCAGGTCGCCCCGACAACTGACCTTCATCTGGGGAATCGCAGGTTCAGGACCGCGTCCAGGTGGCCCGCGTCCGGGTGGCCAAGCGAGTGGCAAGCGGAGCCGAGATCGAAAGGGTGAGGGGAAAAGCGGAACCTTGACCAGCGCGGATCGAGATCAGTCACACGAGCCAGTTAGCCTTTGCGGTTGGCTGCTTCTTCCTTTCTGTGTGGCTTTCTGCTCGCTCTCCTGACTAGGAAGCGGATTGGTGAAGAGATGGCAGTCTGTCCGCCGCCATGACTTTTTTATTCGTCCTTAGCCTCATCAAGCGTGCGGATGTGGGTTCTGCTATCAGCGTTCGGATGCGCGGGGCTTAGCCTGCACTTTCCTCGATTGCACTCAGTCGATGCAGATTTCACTGACGAGAAGTCGCAGTTCGCGGTCGAGACTTCCACGATCGCCACCCGCAATCATGCCAAGCAAATGAGTACTGGTGTTGTCATCAAAAGGCATCACCAATCCGCGATCATCACGGAATGTATCACGGCAGCGCTGCACGAATAGCGCACGATCTTCAAAAGAGCGACAAAATAACAGCCCAACCTTTCCTCGGTTGACCGAGAAGCGACCCGCCAGCTGATCTAATTCGGGATTACCCACTTCTCGTCCATAATTCTTACACTCAATCGGAACATATGCGCACGGCATCTGCCGCACATTCGGAAGATCAAAAAATACACCTGATCGAGCGCTATTTTCCATCACGATGTCAATTCTCTTGCGGCCTTCGTGTATTTCCTGTTCCTTTCGAGGATGCAACAACGAGGGATAAAACAAGAACTCGACGACACCAATCATTAGATTGTGGAAAGCGTTGGCGTCCGCATTGCCAACAGGAATTTGCTGTAAGACGGCCACCAGTGCTTCTGCGATGGCTCGCTCATCTTCTGTATCAGCATCACTTGGCAGGCCAGCTTGTTCCCGACGCTCCAGCTCTGCGCGATATTGGCGTAGCACTTCCGGATGATCGCGAGAAAACTCATACAAAAACTGCTTGGACTTTGGATATCGCTCTGCGAGATCTTTTTTAAGCACCACCCGTCTTTCTGTCTGGGTTCTTTGATTTACGATTACTCTCACAAGACCAGAAGCGTTGCGCCTCAGCTCCTCCGCCTGCAAGTAGTTCAATACGAAATGCTGATAGTACTCGCCATGTTCGTAGGCGGGATTGAAACGGACAATGCTCTTTGGGACCAACACAACTGGCCTGCTGTTCCACACCGGAAGCCTTACGAACGTGGCGCTCCATTCCATTGATTGGTCATCAAAGATCGGCGGTATCGCAACTTCTTGTGTGTCAATGTCATAAAGAGTGCATTGATCTTGCGTGTATTCAACCAGGTGTCCCCTTATGATGTGCAAACGCAAGAAGCGCACGTCGAACAAGGAGTGGAAGAGTCCGGCGGACGAAGATGCGCGGGTGGCGAAGATGAAGGACGGGCGCACCCACTTGGCGCACAAGGCGGAACACGCGGTCGATCTGGACACGGGTGCGGTGGTGGCGGTGACGCTGCAGGGGGCGGACCAGGGCGACACGACGACACTGGACCAGACGTTGTGCACAGCCGCAGATGAAAAGGAGATTCGATGCTTCCGTCTTTGCGGGCGTAAGAGATGAAGACGCGCAATGGTTCAGACGGTGGCATGGGGCGACAGGCCATTATCGACCCAGAAGCTGGCGCCGCCAACTATCTGTTTACGATGTCGGCCTAAGACATTCCCAAGTCATTGATATTGCAGATGTACGATGTTTTGATGACCCACAAGGCCACAAATGTGGCAATTTTGGGCTATGCTACTGCGGATGGCAGATCGTCAGGAGTGCTCCCGATGAAAGATCGTTTTACGGTGTCGCGAACAGGCGAGACGGGTGTACTATGGTGCCGTTCTCGAGGCCAAAAAGGAAATTCCGGCTAAGTGGTTTGGTTCATCCGGTGTTGAACTGACTTACAAGGCGCGACGGCAAAGTCGCCAATCGTAATACTCGGAGGCTTGAGAGTTGAAACCGCCAACTTTCGAGGACTGGAATCTTTATAAGCTTCGCCGTTCCCTAATTCGGAAGTGTTTCGCCATACCAAAGCTTCAGCGCAACTTTGTTTGGAACGGTGGCCGTGCGGCAAGACTCCTCGACAGCATGTATCGCAGCATGCCGGTCGGGTCTTTGTTCCTGTGGGAGATGGATCGCAAATCGGCCAATCTTATCCGCTTGTCTGAAGCGGAGTTGTTGCCCCTATTTAGCCCCAAGAACAGCAAAATTTGGTTCGTCATCGACGGTCAGCAACGTCTTTCAGTTGTGTACCAATCGTTTGAAGGAGAGACCTGCCAGAATGACTCCGGCCGTGAGATTGACTTTTCTAGGCTCTGTTTCGTTGTTCAGCCAGACAAAGGCAAAGATTCTCCGCCTCGAGTCGCGTACCGTAAGCCCGTCGAACGCGAGTTCCTGCCTATCTGCGACATCTTAGCTCCAGACTGGAAGGCGCGTTTTCGCGGCCAGCCTCAGTGGATATTGAAGAAAGTGGAGGACTGTCGATGGCGCCTAATGAAATATCGGATTCCTATCGTCATCGTGAAATCCGCATCGTTGGAGGAGATTGGTGACGTTTTCGTCAGAGTGAACTCTGAAGGAATGCGAATAACTTCAGCCGACCGAGCCATTGCGCTGATGGGTGAGCTAGACGTGCGTGCTATGGCGCAGGAGCTACGGCAAAATGTGCGCGACCAAATCTTCGCGCTTGGAAGCATTGACTCGATCTTGATGGGATTTAATCTAATCTCGGAACGGCCTTCGCTGGACGGCGACCCACCTAAGCTTGATGCAATGGCTATTCGCTGGTCCAAGAAGATCGACAACGATGGCAAGGCCCTCGAGGAGTTCAAGAAGCAGTGGTATCGATACCGAAAAGCCTTTCTTTCCGCGGTCGATTACCTGCACGTGCGATTTCCTGTTTACAACGAATCATTTTTGCCGTCTGCCAACATGCTGGCGACTTTAGCGGTGTTCTTTTATCACCAACCGGGGCAACCGAATAAACTCCAGGCCGGAGAGATTCGTAAATGGTTTTGGGCTACGGGTGTCGGGAAGCGTTATAGCGGCGGTGGGTACCATCGCAACATCGTCGCAGACGCACGATTGTTTGAGTCCCTCGCAAACGGAAAGCCACGCAAGTTCATTTTCACTGATCTCCTTGATCCGGTCTTGGACATTCAGGCGGAAGAATACAACTCCGGCTCAGCCAGGACAAGAGCGTTTTTCTGCCTGCTTTCGACCCAGAAACCTTGTTATCTTGAGAGCGGCCAAACGTTTGCTCTTCGGCAAAACGTAATCAGCTATGCGAACAAGAAACATCGCCACCACGTGTTCCCGCAGGCTCAACTCAAACAGTACTTCCCGGCGCGTTTTTACAATAGCTTGTGCAATATCTGTTACCTTGTGTCGAGCGAGAACCAGACGATCGGCATGAGATTGCCAGCAGGTATTTGAAGGAGTTTCGAGAAGAGCACGGCAACTACTTTAGCCGGACGATGCGAAGCCACCTGATACCGGTCGGGCAGGATTCTGGAGTGTGGGAGAGATCCCCGATGCGGGCTTTCAAACGATTTCGCGCTCAGAGGCTGGCACTCATCTGCAAAGCTTTTGAGAAAGAGGCAGGGATCAGGCTCTTCCGAAAGTCTTGATAGACCTCGTCGAGGCAAGATCGGGTTCCGATTCTGCCGGTAGGCATATTGTTCTGACGGCATGTCGGCCTTCCGAGTAGAGGAGTCCCCGGTGTGCTTTAGAGATGTTCTTTGGCTGTGTCCGCCGTTTCCAGCTTCGTGCCCGTTTAAGTTCACCATGGTTCACCGGCTTCTTCCCCCTCACGGATCCCGCCGTGCAGATTTCCCGCAGCGGGTTCTTCAGGCGTAACTCCCCTTCCCCTGGGACACCGCTCCGCGTTATTTGTTGCGCGATCGTGACGGCATTTACGGCGACGTATTCCGTGAAACGGCCCTTGGGCTTGGGATCAAGGAAGTGCTTTGTGCTCCGCGCTCACCCTGACTAATTGTTGAGTGCAGTTCCGTGGGACTCATCAGATCAGTTGCAAGAAGACATCCTTTTTTGTCCAGTGGAAAACAAGTCAAATGAACCACCACGGTCCGATCATCGCGACATGCGATCCAATGGACGAAACTTTTTTTACTCGCGATGTTTGTCATTTGTTTGTGATCCAAGAATCCCATGTACCCATCCTTGAAGTATCCTCGGGCTTCACTAGATTCTGCAGTAGGCACTGCACTCGCCAGTAGATATACACGAGGACCATCCCAAGACTGACATTCGTGTTGAGCAGATATGGCAGCGGAACGGATGAGCCGATCCATCATTTTGCAAGTTACCTGTAGAGCGATTGGATCCAACAGTTCTTCCCAAGCCGCTGCGCCTAGCTTTTGGGTACGGCCTACTCTCTCAAGGTGCGATAAGAGCAAGTTCCATAGAAAGCGCTCCGCTTCCGACTGTTCGTTTATAGCTGTCGCACGAAGACTGGATATTCGACCTAGCACTGCTTCCGAAGCTGATCGACTAGTCTTTGTGGCTACTATTTCATCCCGATCTGATCTTGCGCTCATCGAATAACCAAAAGCCTTCACAACACAAACACGTAAGCCATTTTCATCTGACAGATTTGCCGTCTCAGTTGGAATCGAGCTATTCCATGAGGCATCCCCGTCGTTAACTCGCTTAGCAAGGATGGCCATAGCAAGACTATCTGGGTCGCTTGGCCACGCTCCGGCCGGTACTGCAGTGATTAGTGGATGACCTTCAAATGCATCCGGGCTTATCTTCTTGAGAAGTTCCTCAACATAGGATGGTTCCGGCCGTATTGGTCCTTCGCGTAAGATGACTATGGCGCTCACTACGCATGCGCTCCGAGCGAGTTGGAGCGGAGGTCGTCCGGTGGGTATTAACGGTGGGGCTAGCGCTTCTTTTCCACAGTTGGGGCACTTCGTCGATATGTTAGCGAAGTCTATGACTACCCTGTGTCGCTCAAAACATTGTCGGCAGACCACGTAGCCACACTCTGTGCATTGTAATCCGGCCGGGTTCCACACATTAATGCTCTCATATTGGCCCATCATGCAGTTTGGTACCCAAAATGCCTTTCTGCAATCATTGCAGAACACGAAGATAGGGTCTAGGCGCCTATCAAGATATTGACTTTGCGTGATGGGCTCCTTAGACTGTAGCTGCGACGTTCTTGTTGCAGCATTTAGTGTAATAGTCGCGAGCTCCAACGCTTCCTGGTTTCGCGGATTGTCTGCCAACATGTCCAGTAGCTCGCTCAGGGCCGTTCGGAATCTAGTGTCACCGACCAGCTCTTCTATTCTTTGAGCCAGACCAGGCGCGGGTTCGTATTTTTGCCACATCTGGAAACCACTCGGCGAAAAGCGGAAAGCGTCTGATGATCTGTACTCCTTGGTTCCGTAAAGTATCCGACCAACGCTTGCTTTCACCTTCTGTATGATGGACATGCCAAACCTCCAAGAGCTGTAGAACCGGGGTATGTAGGTGGTGAGCTCTCTGTTAAACTTTTAACTAACAATGGGATTCGATACAGTCACCCCACCGATGAGATGCCTCCACTGTCAGAAGATGGATTTCCATTTTCTGAGCCTGGTATACCAAGATGAGCCGCTGAGATGCAGCGCCTTCTCCTCGAACTCCCTCGCTCGTTCTGACTCTCCGGCGGCCTCCAGGGTCAACGCTGCTTCGTGCCATACTCCTGAATCTTTTGGATACTTAACAAGTAAGATATTAAACCTCCCCAACGCTTCTTCAACACGTCCGAGAGTGCGTAAAGCAATCGCGCGCTGCAAATCCTCATCTCGTGACAGCGACTCTACAGGTAAATGACTCCGCCCCGGCTTTAATATAAAGGTTATCTTCTCTAGAACATCCGCGAAATTCCGTGGCCTTTCAGACTGAAAATGTTGCAAGCAAGCGGACAGGAAGATGCCAAGCTCCTGGTTGTGGCGACCCGTGCATCCCCGTACCCCCTTGTAATAAAGATCTTCTGCGATGGCCTTGATTCCACCGCTTCGATGAAACATAACCATCTGGCTGTAAGCAGTTGCAGGATCATCACTAAGCTCAAAATCAAATGGCAGATGGCCAGTTAACATCTCGTACATGACGAGGGCAAATGAATAGATGTCAGAACGGGAGTCACTTACGCGGCAGTCAATAACTTCTGGTGCTGCATACTCCCAAGTTGCAGCTTTTATAACAGGATATGCCCCAGAAACCATCTTAAGTGTGTGAGCCAAACCAAAATCCGTCACCTTTACGTGCTTGTCGGGCGTGATGAGGATGTTCTGCGGCTTCAAATCCGAATGAACGACTTCGCCCCTGCGATTCGCGAACTCCATGGCACTTGCAATCTGATAAGCGAATGCAAGAACTGTTGTTTCCGGCAAAGCACCAGAATCTAACCATTCTCTAAGTGTCGCAAAGGGACTACCTCCAACATACTCCATAAACAGAGCAGGTTGATCATTAACTAATTCGACAAAAAGTGCCTTCACAATGTTCGGATGAGGATCTAATCTCAACCAGAAGCTAACCTCGTCTTCGAATACCCCCACGGAGGGAACTGGATCTTCCTTGGGTATCTTGATTGCGAAGTCTCGTCCGGTGCGTTGATCGGTAACGCACAACACAAGCGCGAAGCCACCCGCGCGGACTTGAAACACTTCGTAGCGGCCAAGCAGAAGATCACCTATCTGCGCGGAGGCACTGTCATATCCCGGGGGCGGCGAGTCAGATTCTCCGCTAGGTGCATGAATGCGTGTTTTGCCACGATTCATAAATCGCTACGCCTCATCAGGGGCCTTTGCGGTCGGACGATATCCTGTATTCGCTCTAACTAAGGTAATCTCCACAGTCAAAATCGTCATTCCCACTCTGATCCGATCTTGGTCGTAAAGTACCACCTCTTCAGCTTTGGCTGGTCTTAGCTTTATGCTTGCCCCGAATCTTTCGATTACTGTCGGATTGGTCGCACTAAGATGCCGATAGTAATAAGAACCTTTCATCCTGACGATCTGCCCATGTTCCCATGAAACCTCTGGATCATCGATTATGACGAGATTGTGAGGGCTTCGTCCGATGCCAGCAAATGGATCACTGCAATCTATCCACTCACGGTCTTGCACTGGAGAAAGTCGGCGAATTCTAAATGACGACAGGTTATCGGCGTGGTTGCGCGTCGAGCCCTTAGACTCCCAGTTCCGAATAGCCGCAATAACCTTCGTGGCGAGTTCATCACTCCCAACGAAGCGTGTGACAATTCGTCCCGTGGCTAACTTATCTCTAAATGCAAGTTGCCTTGCTCTTTGGTCATCCGGTTCCCGCAGATTATCCGGAAGGGGAAAATCGTCGGCCGACAGAAATATCAAGCACGGGTGGCCAGCACTTATGGCTGCATCATATTCGCACTCTGTATAGGATCTGCCAGCAGGACTGAGGCTCCCGTAGAGTGGACCGGCGATGCATACGACAATGTCACACCGATACACCGTGACCATACAGAAGTCAACAGCTGAGTTATCCCATGATCCAAAGTCCTCCATGCGAACGCAATGATAGCCTTGTAGGCTCTCGATAGCGTGATAAGCTACCTCTCTATGCTTCGAGAGGTCCTTGGTTGTGGAGCTTAGAAACACTGTTCTCATACGCTATTCGTCTTCTTTGCCGAGATCGTCTCCACGCCTATCGACGACAGGGCTCACAGGCAACACAGCAGGCTCAGCTTTTCGCTTTTGCACTTAGGACACCTGGGTAAGCCGCGACTCACAATTGTTGGTTGTATGAGGGCACCCAATATGGAATTCCGGTATGCTACACCGCAACCGCCGCAGTACAATCGACATTCCTGAAGAGCGTAAGCCTCTGGGGAGTTCAGGCCAAAGCAGTTTGTAACCAAAGCAAATAAGTCGTTAAATTGACCGGTGAAGCGCGTTGAGTCTGTCAGCAATACAGCTCTTCTTTGTCTACATATCTGTTGACGGAATTGGTGGAAATCACGAAACACGAGATATGGTTGACCCTCGAAGATAACCTCCTCGTCCCTCTGAATAGGCATAAATAGCACCTTCGCAACTCCCCAACCATCTCTCGAAGAGAAGAGCGCTGCTAGCACCCGGAATTCTATCTGTTTCGCTTTTACCAGAACAATGTTATTACTCTAGTTACCCCAACACGTTTGTGGGGGGCGACCGAGTTGGGTTCGATGAGAGCTCGCATCGAAGACAACGGCGAGCGGCTTTGGACGCTTGCTTGCTTCGCACGAGATGCTTGTTGCCCCATCAGAGGGCAGTGTTGCAAGTTTCAAATGCAGACAAGTTTGTTGTCGAGCGTCTGTCGTGCGTTCTTAGGCTGCCAAACCGAAGAGGCTGTCGATGAACCGAATCTGTCGAAGAAGATCATCTCCTGCCACCCATCGAACTTGCCCCTTCCGGATCATGTGGATTGCTTCGTAGCCTTGAATTGTTCGCCGAGCCGCCTGGAATTCTCGGAAGCCCTGCTTCGCATTCACGCGACGTTTGATGGCGCGATGATCCTGTTCGAGAATGTTGTTCAAGTACTGCACCGGTCGGTGTCGACAGCGGGTGCGTAGCGTCCCTTCCTTCTTACTGTCGGGGATCGCGGAGCTGTAAATCGGTGCCAGGTCAGTGTTGATCACTCGAGGTTGGGGATGGGATCGATCGCCGAGTGCCTTGCGAAACAGCCGCTTGGCAGCATCGGCGTCACGAAACGCTGACAGCAAGAAATCGATGATTGCACCCTTGGAGTCGATGGCCCGATACAAGTAGCACCAGCGACCCTTCACGCGGACGTAGGTTTCGTCGACCCGCCACGACTTGTTGGTCGGCTTCAGATGCCTTCGCAGTCGCTGCTCCAACTCAGGGCCGTAATACTGCACCCAGCGCCAGACCGTTGTGTGAATCGACATTGAGACCGCGCTCCTCCAGCAACTCTTCAACATCGCGCAGCGAGAGAGAATAGCGAAGATACCACCGGACGGCACAAAGTATGAGGCCGGGTTCGGTCTGCCGCCATTTGAAGATCGCGGGTTGAGTTCCCATTTCGCAATTCTTTCACGTTACAGCCAGCAACCCTGAAAGTCGCAACACATCCAAGGCTAACACCTCGCACCAGATACTGCTGGGGGCGAGCCAACGCCAGGCGCAGCCCACTTATTACTCTGGCGTGTTCAGATAGCATACTGAGGAAGAACAACCCGTGGAGGGGGCTGTGAGGACTTACGGAACAGATAACGTCAAAGCTATCTCTCCTTGGGTGCGTTGTGCGGCATTGTCTGCGCGGAAGCTATCGAGGAACAACATTTGGAGTGACTCCACGGGCTATTATTCAATTTTGTTGTAAGCGGAGTGTGAGCCGTCGATCTGCTGGCTGTCTGTATAGTATTGAACACACCGACGAGAAATCGGTTCAGCTTTCCCCAAAATCCGTGGGCGGTTTAAGACTATCGACGCCTA
>Ga0097691_1002277_pt1 | contig 13093 bp, 11 predicted proteins | sample NGESurdeep072012_8_FD_72858 | JGI IMG/M metagenome (GOLD analysis project Ga0097691, IMG submission 72858) | Arctic peat soil microbial communities from Barrow, Alaska - NGEE Surface sample 210-1 deep-072012 | ecosystem: Environmental > Terrestrial > Soil > Wetlands > Peat ...
ACCCGCGAGCGCGGCGTACGCTTTGTCGAAGGCAGCTACGACGCCCGCGCTTACCGGCGCGATCTGCGCTCCTATAATCACGCAGGCGCCTGGCGTGATCACGCCGGAGGAGCCCACGTTTCCGGTGATGGTGGCGGGGCCGACGCAGGTCACCGCCCCCAAACGTCCGTCCGCTGCACTCAAGATTGCGAAGCTTGACGCCGTACCCAATGACGGCGCGGATCGCGCCCCGGCCGATTGGCTGTTGCTCGAACTGGAGCTGAGTGGGGGCGCGTTGATGCGGGACGCGGAGTCGTTGCTGCACGCCGCGGAGAGCAGCGCCAATGTGACGACGACTCCTGCGGCAAATCTGGGCGCAAGCGCTCGTGCCAGACGTTTTGGAACATTGTGCGCGTACATGTGGGCCTCCTTAGGGCTCTGGTGTTTTTCAGTCAGCTAATTTCCGAAAGGAGCTGGGCGCGGTCTCCCGCACCCGGCGAATCCTCTCGGTGTCCAATCTTTTATTTTTTCGGCGCCGCGAGATATGGATCGGCGATCCGGAGCCGGAACTGGCCGCGCCGATTCGCCGCGTCCGCGGCTTCCTCGGGACTTCGACCACCAACTTGCCATGGGCTCGGTAACGGAGAAGTCCACCTTCACTTGCTTCAACTCCTTTATTTGCGACCAAACAAACTCCCGGCAACTCCTGAATCAGAAACGGTCGTGCCGTCTCAAACTCGCGTGGTAGTGTTTCGACCTTTAAGGAAATGCCAGATGATTGCTACGATGGCAATGAGGAGTAGGATGTGAACTAGTCCACCGGCCACCGGGAAGACAAAGAACCCCAATGCCCAGAGAACGATTAGCACCAGCGCTATAGTGAGAAACATGGCTTCTCCGTAAACGTTGCGGGCTTGCAATCCTGCGTAAAACAGGCCACTCGTGGCCCAGCGTACCTTACACCTTGCGCTCGATCTTACCGAAATCTTTCTGCGTCTTGCCCTTGGCTTCCTCGACCCGACCCTTCACATGTTCGCTCGTGTCGCCGGTCGCCTTACCGAGATCACCACGAAACTTGCCCTCGGTTTCCTTGATCTTGCCCTTTATCTCGTTTTCGAGACCGCGCTTGTCGATGGTCATACATCCCCCGACTGAGAAATGGCCGCCCAAAATGAGCGGTGCTTAGTGTAGCTCATCAATGCAAGGGTCGGGCCTGAGGCGTCCGCCTACTAGCTGCGCTTCGTCCCGAGTCGCGGACAGTCGCCGCGCCGTCACACCATCGCCGCCGATCCCACCTCCGGGTGCGCGCGCATGAAGCTCACGAGCCGGTCCGAGTAGTCGCGGAACGGCGGGCAGGCGATGCCACTCCCCGCCAGATCCGCCCGTGCGTGCGACGTCGCGTGTTGCGTCGGCAGCACGAAGTAGTCGAGCGCGCTCGACGGGATGCGGAGCAGGGAGTACACCCCCGGCACTTTCTCGATCGACGCCTTGGCCACCTTCAGCGGGAGCGGAACACGCAGCAGCTTGCGGCCGGTGCGTCGCCCCAGCTCTGTGAGCAGCTCGTCGATCGTCAGCGGGCCGGGGTCGGCGAGCTGGTACACCCGACCGAGCGATGCGGGTCGCCCGCTCAGGTACGCGATCGCGTCCACCACGAAGTTGCGCGGCACCACGTTGAAGCGCGTCTTGCGGCTGTCGCCGACCATCGGCATGAGCGCGAGCTTCGGCTGGCGCAGCAGCCACTGGATGACGAAGTAGGGGCCGTCGTACTTCTGCGTCGCGCCGGTGGTGCTGTCCCCCACGACCACGGCCGGACGATAGATCGTCGCCGGCAGTCCGCCGCGCATCGCGCGCTGTACTTCCACCTCGGCGAGGTACTTCGTCTCCTCGTAGAAGTTGTTGAACGCCTGCCCCTCCTCCAGCATGTCCTCGGTGAAAGTGCCGGGGTAGCGGCCGCTCACGTAGCAGGTGCTCACGTACTGGAAGCGGCGCAGCTTCGGACAGCGCGCGGCGAAGTCGAGCATGTGCCGCGTCCCCTCCACGTTCACGCGCATCGCCGGCTCGCGCTTTACTGACAGGTCGTAGATCGCGGCGAGATGGAAGATCTCGACGACGCGCGCCTTCAGCTCGTCTGCTGCGCCGAGCCCGAGATCCGGTTGGACGATGTCCCCCTCGACGATGCCCGCACGGCCCACGAGCTCCGGATGCTGCGCGACGAGGGCGTCGAGGCGCGCTCGGGCCAGCGGCGCATACTTGGGCTGCACGAGGCACACCGCCTCGGCGAGCGGCGCGCGCGCGAGCACACGCGGCAGCAGCTCGCTGCCGAGGAAGCCGGGGAATCCGGTGAACAGGATCGCGTCCATGAGAACCTCAGCGTAGCCCGGGAATGTGCCGCATGAGCCGCAGCAGACGAGGCATGAGCGACGCGTACACGCGCACGGGGATGAACGGCGGGGGCGCGAGCGGCAACCCCCGCTGGATGGCGATCGTCTGCGACTCGGTGTACTTGAGGATGCCCTCCGCGCCGTGGCGCCGGCCGGAGCCCGACTCCTTCATCCCGCCGATGGGCGCCGACGTGGCTGTCCACGTGGCACCGTAGCTCTCGTTCACGTTCACCGTGCCGGTCTGGATCCGCTTCGCCACTCGCACCGCGTGCCGAATGCTCCTCGACCAGACGCTGGCGTTCAATCCGTATCGCGTGTCGTTCGCGCGGGCGATCGCCTCCTCGTCGCTCGCCACGCGGTAGAGCGCCACCACCGGCCCGAAGGTCTCCTCGGCGAACATCTTCATCTCCGGCGTGACGCCGGTGAACACCGTCGGCTCGTAGAAGAGGGGGCCGATGTCCGGCCGCCGCCGTCCCCCCACCAGCAGATGAGCGCCCTTCTCCACGGCGTCGCGCACGTGACTCTCCACCGTGTCGAGTTGCCGCGGCACCGTCAGCGAGCCCATGTCGGCGTCGTAGTCGAACGCCGGCGAGAGCTTCATCTCGCGCACTCGCTCCACGAGTCGCTTGGCGAAGCGGTCGAACAGCGCGTCGTGCACGTACAGCCGCTCGATCGATACGCACACTTGCCCCGCGCCCACGAACGCGCCGCGCACCGCGCCGTCCACCGCTGCCTCCAGGTCGGCGTCCTCGAGCACCAGCATCGGGTTCTTCCCGCCCAGCTCCAGCGAGTAGCCGCGCAGCCGCTCGGCGGCTTGCCGCGCCACGATTCGCCCCGTGCGCGTGCTTCCGGTGAACATGATGAAGTCCGCGCCCTCGATCAGCGGCGGCCCGAGCTCGGGTCCCGGTCCGGTCACCACCTGCAGGACGTCTGATGGAAGTCCCGCTTCATAGAGCAGGTCGACGGCCCAGAGCGCAGTGAGTGAGCCCTGCTCGTCCGGGCGCAGCACCACTGCGTTCCCCGCCGCCAGCGCGGCGAGCGCGTCGGTGATGCCCAGGATCAGCGGGAAGTTCCATGGCGAGATGATCCCGACCACGCCAACCGGCTGCCGATACTCTCGCGTCATCGTGAGGCCGGGGAGCGCGCCCGCACGCCGGCGGACGCGCAGGTACTTCGCGGCGCGGAACCCGTAGTGGCGCGCCACGAGCGCCGTATCGAGGATCTCCTCGAGTGCGTGGCGCCGTGCCTTCCCCGACTCGAGCTGGATCAGGTCGAGCGCCTCCTCGCGGCGGCCGAGCAGCAGATCGTGAAAGCGCACGAGCACGGCACCTCGGCTCGAGGCGCGGCGCGCGGCCCAGCCGGGTTGCGCGTGCCGCGCGCGGCGGATCGCCTCGTCCACGTCGGCCGGAACGCCGACGGGAATCGTCCCGATCACGCCACCCGTGAAGGGTGCGAGCACCGGCGCCGTCTTGCGATGTGGATCGGCGAGCGCGATGCGGCGGCGTAGCCGCTCCAGAACCGCGGGAGAGAGGTAATTGCGGGAAATGTCGCTCGTGAGGTGCCCGCGTTCGTCCGCGCGCATTCCAATAGCGTGCTCATTCGTCATCTACGCCTCCTCTGAGGAATTGCTCGCCGAGCGTAAGCTATTGCTCCGGCCATCAAATAGGCGGTATCAGGCCGCGCAAGTCCCAGCATCTGCCACTGCTGGCGCGAGCCCTCGCCAGTGAACACATTGAAAACATCGATACAACTTCACGAGATGCAGCTGCATAAAGCATCTCACACTCGAGACAGCACCCGAATTTCAACTGAAATCGGGACACTCCCCGGCGGGGGGGCGACGTGAACGTCGACTCGGGCCTGAATCTAATGGCCGCCTGCTACGGGGCAGGCGCGCTTTCGGCCCTGCTGGCGCGGCGGTCGGGGCGACTCGCTCTCAGCGTGGGTCACCTGGCCACACTTGCTGGGGCCGTGGTAGGCCTCGGCGTTTCGCTCAGCGTTCTCCTCGGCGTCCCGGGTCGCACGCTGACCCAGCCGCTGCCGGCCCTCTTCCCGTTCGCCCGGCTTTCGCTCTCGGTAGACGGGCTCTCGGCGTACTTTCTGCTCGTCATCTCCCTCGTGGCCGTCGCGGCGGCCGTCTACGGTCCCGCCTACCTGCGGACATACTCGCCCGACGCGGGACCAGCGCGGCAGGCGACCCAGGTGCTCGCGCTGAACGTGTTCGTGGGATGCATGGCGTTCCTCTGCTGCGCCGGCGACGCGATGACCTTCCTTCTCTTCTGGGAAGGCATGACGCTCGCCAGCTACGTTCTCGTCGTCTCCGACGACCGGGATGGCGAGAACGCGCGGGCAGGGCTCCTCTACATGGTGATGGCCCACGGAGGGACGGCGTTGCTGCTCGTCGCATTCCTTGTCCTGACCGAGCGGGCCGGGGCGTTCGACTTTGCGGCCCTTCGCGCGGCGGCGGGTGACCTCGATGGCACGACCCGAACGACGTTGTTCTTCCTGGCGCTCGTGGGCTTCGGCACCAAGGCGGGCGTGGTCCCGCTCCACGTCTGGCTCCCGCGCGCGCACCCCGCGGCCCCGAGCCACGTCTCGGCGCTGATGTCGGGCGTGATGCTCAAGGTCGCGATCTACGGGTTACTTCGCTTCGCCTTCGACATCCTTGCCCCGGTGGCCGGGCCGCTCCCCTCCTCCTGGGGATGGACAGTGCTCGTCGTGGGCACGACCTCGGCCGTGCTCGGAGTGCTCTACGCGCTCCAGCAACACGATATCAAGCGCCTGCTCGCGTTCCACAGCGTGGAGAACATCGGGATCATCCTGATCGGGGTGGGGCTGGCGATGATCCTGTGGCGCCGGGAGGGCGTGGGCGGCGTTCTCGCGACCGTGGCGCTTACGGCCGCACTCCTTCACACCCTCAACCACGCGGCATTCAAGGGCCTGCTCTTCCTCGGCGCCGGCAGCGTCATCTCCCGCACGCACGTCCGCAACATGGAGGAGCTCGGCGGGCTCGCGCGGCGCATGCCATGGACGGCGGGGCTGTTCCTGCTCGGAGCCATCGCGATCTCGGCTCTCCCCCCGCTCAACGGGTTCGTCAGCGAGTGGCTCACCTTTCAGGCACTCCTGGGCGGCGCCGGCCGCTTCCACGGCCCGGCCGGGCTCGTCATTGTCTTCTCCGCGGCGATGCTGGCACTCACGGGAGGCCTCGCCGCGGCCTGCTTCGCGAAGGCGTTCGGCGTCACGTTTCTTGGCCGCCCGCGTACGGCCCACGCCGAGCATGCCACGGAGGCACCGCCATCGATGATCGTCGGCATGGCATGGCTCGGCGCGCTTTGCGTGGCCCTCGGTGTGGCGCCGGGCTACGCGATGCGCCTGCTCGACGCGCCGACGGCCGGACTGCTCCACGGCCCCGGAGCGAGCGCCGTGGTGACGGCTCGGGGACCGATGGTGCTGTCGGCGGGACTGACGGCGTCCGGGACGGCCGCCACCGCCATTTCAATGACGATGGTGACCGCGCTCCTCATCGCGCTCACGGCGATAGCCTGGGTACTGCGCCGCGGATCGCGGCGCGGCCCGCCGCGCGCCGCGCCAACGTGGGCGTGCGGGATGAGCCCCACTTCACGGTTCGACTACACGGCGACCGCGTTTGCCAAGCCGCTCCGGTTCGTTTTCGCGACGCTTTACCGCCCCCGCCGCGAGGTGATTCGGGAGACCGCCGGGACGCCGTACGTCGTGCGGCGTATCCATTACGCCGGCGAGGTCGTGGACCTCGCGGAAACGCAGATCTACCACCGCGTCCAGCGGGGCATCTCGTCGCTCTCGCAGTCCATTCGCGCCCGCAGCACCGGCCGCATCCACGGGTACATCGGGTTCGTGCTGGCGGCCCTCTTCGTGGCGCTGCTGCTGTTCGGGGTGGACCAATGATGACCGGCGAGCGATCGCTCGGGCTCCTGCTCTTCGAGATGACCTTTCTCGTGCTGCTCGGGCCGCTGGTCACCGGCACCATCCAGAAGATCAAGGCCCGGATCCAATGCAGGCAGGGGGCCGGGGTCCTACAGCCGTACCGCGACCTCGCCAAGCTATTTCGCAAGGGCACGGTGCAGGCGGATACGGCCTCGGGTCTCTTCCGGTTGATTCCGGTGCTCGTGCTGGCGGCCACGGTGGCCGCGGGCGCGCTCATTCCGGTGGTCCGGGCGGGGCCGCCGTCCTTTCCGTTGGGCGACGCGTTGCTGCTGCTCGGGCTCCTCGCGCTGGCCCGCTTCCTCACGGCGGTCGGTGCGCTCGACGCCGGCGGCGCTTTCGGCGGCATGGGGGCCTCGCGGGAGATGACGCTCGCGCCGCTCGTCGAGCCGGTCTTGATGATGGTCGTGTTTTCGACCGCGGTGGCCGCCGGGACGACGGAACTCGGGGCCCTCGCGGCGCAGCGCGGGACGTCGTGGGTCCTCGCCTGGCACGCGGCGGACTTCCTCGGCTTTGCAGCCATGCTGGTGCTGCTCCCGGCCGAGACGGGCCGCATCCCCGTAGACAACCCGGACACCCACCTCGAGCTCACCATGCTGCACGAAGGCATGCTGCTCGAGCACTCCGGGCCGGGCCTCGGCTGCATGCTGCTTGCGTCGCACACGCGCCAGATCGTGACCCTCGGCCTCGTGTCGGCCCTCTTCTTCCCAATCGGACCGGCGAACGGGGCGGACGCCGCGGGCCTCCTCCTCGGTGTCGGCGCGTTCGCGGCGAAGATCCTGGTGCTCGCGTCCTACCTCGCGCTCGTCGAGTCGTCGTACGCCAAGCTCCGGCTCTTCCGGGTGCCGCAGTTCCTCGGCATCGGCTTCGTGTGTGCCCTCACCGCGCTCGCCCTGAGGATCCTGTGAGCGCCGAAACGGTCCGCACGATCATCGACGACCTCGGCGCGCTGCTGCTGTTCACGATGATCCTCATCCTCGCGGCCGGCCAGATCTACCGTGCCATCTACGCCGTGGCCGCCCAGTCGCTCCTCATCGCCATCGCGGCTGCGGTCCTGGCTACGGCCACCGGGAACACGGACCTCTGGGTGATTGCCGGCATTACGCTCACCGTCAAGACGATCGTGCTGCCGTGGGTGCTGCACCGGGTCGTCCGTCGCATGAACGTGCGTCGCGAGGTGGAGCCGGTGATCCCCGTCGCCGCCACGCTCGCCCTTGCGGTGATGGTCGTGGTGATGTCGTTCCACCTGAGTGCCTCGCTTGGCCCCGTGAACCAGGCGATCACCGGCAACGCACTGCCGGTCGGCATCGCCCTCACCCTGCTCGGGGTGCTCGTCATGGCCACCGGCAAGACGGCGTTGAATCAGATGGTGGGCCTCTTCGCGTCGGAGAACGGGATCTTCTTCACGGCGATGGCGGTGACGCAGGGCATGCCGCTCATCATAGAGATCGGCGTGATCCTCGACGTCATCCTCGCCGTGCTCGTCATGGCGATCATGGTGCTCCGCGTCCGCTCGACGGTCGACGCCGACATTGCGGGCCTGGACCGGCTGAAGGGATGACCAGTGACTGAAACGCTCCTCTGGGTTCTGCCGCTCGTCCCGACCGTCACGGCGCTGCTCATGCTCACCACGCGCGACCGCCGCATCCTCTCGGCCATCGACGTCTGTGGCTCGGCGATTCTTCTCGCGCTCACGCTCGTCCTCGCCCGCGAGGTGGCAAAGGGCGGCCCGCGTGCGCTCGGCGTGCTGCGCATCGACGACCTCGGACTCGTCTTTCTCCTCCTCCTCGTCGTCCTCACGCTGGCCGTGTCCATCTACACAGTGGGGTGGCTCAAGCAGGCGGTCGCGGTCGGCAACATGAAGGCCGAGTCGCTGCGGTCCTACTTCGCGCTCGTGCACCTTTTCGTGGCCACGATGGTCGTGACGGTCCTCGCCGACAACCTGGGCGTACTCTGGATCGCAATGGAAGGGACGACGATCACCTCGGCCGTCCTCATCGGCTACCACGGCCATCAACACGGCCTGGAGGCGGCGTGGAAGTACATCATCGTGACGACCATCGGCATCTCCTTCGGCCTCTTCGGCACGGTGCTGGTGTCTGCCGCCGCCGCCGCCCACGGTGCCGTGGGCGCGGACGCAATGAGCTGGTCTGCGATCATGAAAATCGCTCCCATGCTCAACTCGGGGATCGTAAGGATCGGGTTCATCTTCGTGATGGTCGGCTACGGCACCAAGGCGGGCCTTGCGCCCATGCACCTCTGGCTGCCGGACGCCCACAGTCAGGCGCCCACGCCGGTGTCGGCGCTGCTCTCGGGCGTACTCATCAAGTGCGCGCTTCTTGGGATCATCCGGTTCCAGACGATCGCCGCCGCCGCGTGCGGCCCTGCGTTTCCGGCAGAGGTGCTGCTCGTCTTCGGGCTCACCTCGGTGGTTGTGGCCACTCCGTTCATCCTGGCCCAGAACGACCTCAAGCGCTTGCTCGGCTACCATAGCGTAGAGCACGTGGGGATCGTGGCGCTCGGACTCGGCTTCGGCGGCACCATTGGCACCTACGGCGCGCTGCTGCACGTGGTGAACCACGGCGTCACCAAGGCCCTCGCGTTCTTCGCCGCCGGCAAGGCCATCGCCCGCTACGGCACGCGCGACATGCGGGTCATCCGCGGCCTGCTCGCGGTGGCGCCGATTGGCGCGACACTCCTCATGCTCGCGGCACTGTCGCTCGCCGGCGTGCCGCCGTTCTCCATTTTCGTGAGCGAGCTCATGATACTGCGCGCCGGAATCGGCCAAGGTCACTGGGTGGCAATCGCCATCTTCCTCGCCATGGTCGTCGTCATCTTTGCCGGCCTCCTCCACCATGTTGGTGCGATGGCTTTCGGCGAGCCGACGGAGACGGCGACCCGGGAGCCCGAGGCCTGGTCCCCGCTGCTCGGGATGATGCTGCTCGCGGCGATCATGATTCTGCTCGGCCTTACAATTCCCGCGAGCATCGACGGGCTCCTCCGGCGCGCCACGGAGATCGTCGTTGGCTGATCATCCCCTCATGGTCGCGCTGCGGGCTGGCGCACTCGGCTCCGTGGAGGCGGACGTGGGCCCGCGCCCATCGGACCTCACGGTGCGTCTTGGTCGAACCGGCGATCTCCCTGCGGCGGCCGCCGTGCTGATCGGATCGCACGCGATGGCCCTGGCCACAGTCGTGGCGACCGATGAGACAACGACGCCGGACCACGATCTCAAGGTGCGCTACGTCTTCGAGCCCACCACGCCCGGCACGCCGGATCGATTCGTGACGCTGCTCGTCTCCGTGGATTCGGCACGCCCTGAGGTGCCCTCCCTGACCACGGCCGTACCGGCCGCGAACTGGCACGAGCGCGAGATGCAGGACCTCTTCGGGATTGTCCCCGTGGGGCATCCCGACCCCCGCCCGCTCGTGGTTCACGACGGGTGGCCGCAGGGCGTCTTCCCGCTCCGCAAGGCGTTCGATGCGTCGCGGCGCGTCCCGGTGCAGCCAGCCGCCGAGTTCCCGCACCTCGTCGCCGAGGGTGAGGGCGTCTTTGAGATCCCGGTGGGCCCGATCCACGCCGGCATCATCGAGCCGGGCCACTTCCGCTTTACATCGGTGGGCGAGACCGTGCTGAATCTCGAAGCGCGCCTGTTTTACACGCATCGCGGGCTGGAGAAGCGGATGGAGGGGCTGCTGCCGCTCGACGCGTTTTACGTTGCCGAGCGTATTTGCGGGGTCTGCTCGGTGGCGCACGGACTGGGCTACTGCGAAGCGCTGGAGCAGATCGCCGGCGTCGACGCCCCGCCGCGGGCCCGGCTCATTCGGAGCATCGCGCTCGAGCTGGAGCGGCTCTACAACCATGTAGGCGACGTCGGCAACATTTGCGCTGGCGCCGCGTTCCACTATGGCACCACCACCGGGATGCGCTTGAAGGAGCGCCTCCAGCAGCTCAACGAGCGGGTCGCCGGCAATCGCTTCTTGCGGGGCCTCGTCATCCCGGGCGGCGTGCGACTCGATCTCCCTGCCGACCTGCTCGGAGTCATTGCTGCCACGCTCCAGGACACGCTCGCTGGGCTCGACAGCCTGATGGAACGCATCGAAGCCAACCCGTCGGTCGTCGATCGGCTGGACGACACCGGCGTCCTCCAGCGCCAGGCCGCGCTGGACCTCGCCGTCGCCGGCGTGGCGGCCCGGGCGAGCGGCGTGGACCGCGACGCGCGGCGCGAGCATCCTCACGGCGCGTTCGCGGGTCCCGAGCCGCCCGACCTGCACGTCGTGACCGTCTCGGACGGCGACGTGATGGCCCGCATGAACGTTCGCGCCCTGGAGGCCCGGGAGTCGATCCGACTTGTCGGCGAGCTCGTCCGGCGGCTCCTGCCGGGGCCGCTGGGGGTCGCCCTCCCGGAGCCGCTGCCCGGCGGACGGATCGGGATCTCGGCCATAGAGTCGCCGCGAGGCGAGGCGGTGCACTGGCTTCGCACCGATGCAAGCGGGCGGGTGGAGCGATACCACCTCCGGTCGCCGAGCTATCACAACTGGCCCGCTGTGGTTCTGGCCGCGCAGACGGCGATCGTCCCAGACTTCCCGCTCGTCAACAAGAGCTTCGAGCTCTGCTACTCGTGCACGGATCGCTGACATGCTACGCATCCTCCTGAACGCGCTTCACACCGGGGTGGTCACGACCCGCTACCCAGCAGAGCCGAGCGTGCCGCCGGATCGCTTTCGCGGGCTTCCCGTGCTTCGCCCCGGCAGCCACCTGCCGCCTCCATCGGTCTGTCCCACGGGTGCGCTCTCGGAGCATGTCGACGGCGGCCGTCGCCACGTCGGCCTCGATGTCGCGCGGTGCGTCTTCTGCGGCCGCTGTGCTGAGGATCCTTGGGCCGGTGCGATAACCATGGGACGGGACTTCGAGCTGGCGGCGCGCTGCCGCGACGACCTGCGGATCGAGGTCGTGGCCGACGACCCCGCCGTCCCAGCGGCGGGACCAGCATCCGACCCGGCCGCCGAGGCCGCCCACGCCTCGTCCGAGATCCACCGGGTGCTCGGCCGATCGCTGCACCTCCGCCACATCGACGCGGGCTCCTGCAACGCCTGCGACTGGGAGCTCACCGCTCTCCTGAACCCGGTGTACGACGTTCGTCGGCTCGGCATCGACTTTGTCGCCTCCCCGCGCCACGCGGACGGGGTCGTGGTCACCGGCTCGGTCACGCGCAACCTGGAGACCGCTGTCCGCCGCACGCTCGAAGCGATCCCCGATCCGCGCGTCGTGATCGCCGTGGGAGCCTGCGCGGCCTCGGGGGGCATCGTCGGGGAGAGTTACGCGAGCGCCGGGGGCGTCGACCGGGTTCTCCCCGTCGACGTCTACATTCCCGGCTGCCCGCCGCGCCCGGAGGCCATCATCTTCGGCATTCTCGTGGCGGTCGGGCGACTCGATGCGCGCCGCCTGTCCGCGAGCGGTGACGGGACGCCGTCGCACTTTGAGGCCTAGTACCTACGCCGCACCCTCAACCTTGGACGGCGCGACGGCGTCATCGCCGGACCCAACGCCGTACACGCCGCACAGCGTGTCGGCGATCTGCTGCCACACCGTTCGCATCAGCTCGTGCCGATGGTCGTAGTCGTACCCCGTCGTCTCCACGGGCGGGAGCAGATGCACGTGGACGACGCCAGGCCGAACGCGCCATGTGCCCTTCCGCAAGGCCTCTCGCGTGCCATGGACGACGACCGGCACCACCGGCGCGTTCGCTGCGATCGCGAGCACGAACGGTCCCTTCTTGAAGGGGCGCAGCGTGTATGAATCGCCGCGCGTCCCCTCGGGATAGACGATGACGCTCAGTCCCTCCGCGACTGTCTTCGCGACGCTGCGATAGGCCTCGAACGCCGACGTCCGATTCTCGCGCTCGAGGAACACGACGCCGCAGGCCTCGGCCCCCCATCCGAATATGGGAACGCGGCGAAGCTCGGACTTGGCGACGAAGGTGTAGCGCGGCAACACCGACGCGATGGCGACGATGTCGAACCAGCTCACATGATTGGTCGCATACACGGTGCCGCGCTCGGGCACGATGTGCTCGGCGCCATGCACGACGAGTCGAATACCTGCCGCCCAGCAGATCGACCGTGCCCAGGTGTGCATGCACCAGAGGGAAACGCGCCGCTCCAGATCCTCCGATCCGAACAGGTGACCCAACGCCGCGGTTGGCGCGAGAAGAAGCGTCATCACGGCGGCCGTGACGCCGGTGAGGAGGGTACGCATGCTACGAGAGATGGTCGTGGCCGCGTGAGCCAACAGCACGCGATCCGCGGAGTGTGACCGCACTCGCGCCTGGAGCACTGACGACGCCGATCGCGGTGAGCGGAAGACCGAACTCGCGCTCGAACTCGTCGGCTCGAATATCGGACGCTGGCGGCACGGCGACGAGGAGCTCGTACTCCTCACCGCTCGCGAGCGCATCCTCGACGCTCACGCCGGACACACAGGGAACGGCGCGTTCGTCGAGCGACAGCGATACGCCGGACGCCCGCGCGAGATGGGATGCGTCGGCGACGAGACCGTCAGAGATGTCGATCACCGCGTGTGCGCCATGCTCGGCGAGCCAGGGCCAACGCAGGCCGACCCGACCGGCACGTGGTACGCGTTCGAGAAGGGCGCCGAGAAGCTCGATGGCCACGACGGCTTCGCGGACGTCTGGAAGCGCGAGCGCTTCGCCTGGGAGTACAAGGGCAAGCGCAAGGACCTGAAAGCCGCCTATCTCCAGCTCGTGGGCTACA
>Ga0097691_1002279_pt1 | contig 13082 bp, 12 predicted proteins | sample NGESurdeep072012_8_FD_72858 | JGI IMG/M metagenome (GOLD analysis project Ga0097691, IMG submission 72858) | Arctic peat soil microbial communities from Barrow, Alaska - NGEE Surface sample 210-1 deep-072012 | ecosystem: Environmental > Terrestrial > Soil > Wetlands > Peat ...
GAGAGCGGGGGGCCGAGCGTTAGGCGGGGTGTTATGTGGCGTGAAATGGACCGCTGCTCAACCGGGCGCGAGATCCGGATCGGTCGCTAGCCGGAGTGTTGATTCCGCCCAACTTGACCGTCCTGGATTGGGTCGATTCGAAAGAGTGCTAACCGCTCCGCGGGCCGCGTGGAGCTGATCCGGGCCGGGGCAGCTGTCATCCGTGGTCGTGTCGTAGTTTTCGTGCGTACCGAAGGCAGTAAAGTGCATTCATGAAACCGGATCTGGCCAGCCCCGCTAAGAAGAGAAGTCTTTGGTGGCCATTAAACCTGAGGTGGGTCCAGATCGCGATCATCGCCGTCATCCTCCTCTACATCGTCAATTACGTCCTGGCGATCCTCTTCCCAGGAACGCAGGTTTGAGACTCCCTCGGCTCTTTAACGCCGTGCAGCGCGCAAACGACATCCACGCGGTGTTGTGGCTTGACTGAATTCAGAATCGTGGTAGGCCGCGGTGGACTCGAACCACCTACCTCCGCGGTAACAGGCCCTGAGCGCTGCGCCTAACCCTCGCCCGATCTCAGGAAAAGGGAGCGCTACAGCCGCTGTTATCTGGTGTCCCTCGTAGTGGGCTGGGACGACGGGATACAACTGACACTTGGCTCACTTTCTCCGTTCCTTCGAAGCCTTCTCACTCAAGCGCGTTTGTTCCAGGCTCTCCCACCTGGCTTCTTCACGGGCGGCTGGCGACCCCACCTTGTTCCAATACCAGATCGTCCCAACCGTCCAGGCAATGCCCAAAGTCACGCCGACCCCAATACCGAAGGCGTTTTTTGCGGCCGTGAAGGGGCCGACGAAAATGAAAAGGCCAACTAGCCAAATCAGGCCTAGGCAGCCACCGCCATTCCTGACTGCCTTGAAGTCGCCTCTGGTGCGCACCGCAACAGACTAGGACGGAAGTGGCCACACCGGGGTAGGGCGAACGGCATAGCTAGCTCTAGTGCGGCACGAACTTTCGTCCCTTTGAGGGCGATGTAATAGGGTCAGATTCGCCTCGTCGCTGACGAGTCTCAGGTCGGCGTCGGCTCGGTGGTAAGCCCGCCACACGGGCAGCTCGCCAGGAAGTCTGAGCAAACGTAGCCCGTTTGGCATTGGGTGGACTTTCCATGTCTCCGACACACCAGAATGCCGGCTGCTGGCCCGGCGGATGTTGGATACTGGACCGCCGCGAATTCGTGGTGGGCCGCGGTGGACTCGAACCACCTACCTCCGCGGTAGATCGGCCTGAGCGCTGTGCTAGCGATGGTCTTCGATCTCGGATCAGGCGAACGGCATGCGCCGAGTTATGTGGTGCGCGGCTCTGGCGAGTGACTCCAGGCGGAGAAAGGCTCAGGTTGGCCCAGTCACCATCGCCACCACACGCGAGGCCTCGGCTGGGTGTCGGGAGGGAGCGCCCGGAGCGCCCCCTCCCGCCAAACGAATCGCGTGCTAGCAGACCACCACGGCCACGACCGTGCCCGTACCTGCATGGCCCGGGTCCGGCGCATAGCCAGGATTGGTCTGGACGATGACGATCTCAACATTGTTGCCCGAGATCGTTGAGCCCGACTGATCGGCCGAACTGGTGACGATCACGGCCATAAACGTAGGAAGCGGACCAGCCGGAGGCGGCGTGCTGTTGCCAGTATCGGCACTCCAGCCCGCGAGGCAGCTCGGCGCGGTCGGGTTTTCAGCGAAGCCCTTGAAGCTGCTCGGCGCAGAGCCGCCGCTCAAGGAGTTGGTCTTCGCCCACTGCGCGCCCCAGAAAGTGACCGATTTGCCAACCACTGCGTTCTTGTCGCCGATGACGAAGCTGCCGCCGCCCGGCGCAAACGTGAACCCGAGCGTGCTGCAGGACGTGGTTGCCGTGCTGCCGCCCACGTCAGTGATGGTGGTCTTAATGGTGAAGGTGCCCGTGGTGGCGTAGGTGTGTGTGCCGGTCACGGTGTACACGCCAGCGATGGGACCGGTGATGGTTCCAGTGGAACTGGAAGTGTCTCCCCAATTGATGGTGGCCGAGAAGTCCGAGAGCGTCCCGGACGGGCTGGCCGCATCGGTGAACGTAGCCGTCGTGCCGCTGAAAGACTTGATCATCGAGGTCGCTGGGCAGGCCGGCGTGGCCGTCAGCGCGGCATCTAAGACGGTTGCAGAGTTCGCTGTAGCAGTGGTGATGCCCGTATCGACGTCGGTGATCGTCACCGTGACGTTGTAAGTCCCCTCCTCGAGGTAGGTGTGGACGCCGGATACGGTGAAGGTGCCACCGCCGCCGGCGATGGTGCCAGGAGAGCTGTTGCCGTCACCCCAGACGATCGTGGCCGAGTAGTCGGTCGCCATCGCGGCGAGGTCAGGGTCGGTGAAGGTTGCGACCGTGCCGCTGAACTGCTGTCCCTCGGTAGCGGAGATCGAAACGCCCGCCGCCGTGATGGGCTGCTCAGATGTGGTCACCGTCACCTGTGCGGTGGGGCCGGTTGGTACGACAGCGACGTTGCCGGCGTCTGCCCCGGCGTTGTTGAAGTAGACGCCGGCTATTGAGCTGACAGTCACGCCGAAATGCAACGTGACGTTGCTATTGTTCGGGACCGAGAAAGGTCCCGACCAGGTCAGGTGTAGCCCGGTCGCGATGATCCCTGTCACGACAGGGTCTGACGTGGTGATACCACTGGTCGAACCGAGTGTGTAGCTGAACCCAGCCGGAAGGTCGTCGAAGATGGAGCTCACGGGGACGGCGAATACGTTGCTGTTGGTCAACGTGATGGTGTAGCCGTCCGCGGTTCCGGCCGGAGCTGTCGCTGAGTCGGCGGTCTTCGTGGTCGCCAACGGCGTCGTGCCCAGCGGCGAAAAGACGGTGAGATGCGAGATCGTTGTCGATGATGCCGCCGCGATGGTCACTCCCCAGCTGAGGCCCGCCCAGTTGTCTTCGTTAGTGGTGCAGTCGCAGCTGTTGGGGAAGGGCGCCTGCGAACCAATCCATGCCCAGCCGGTGTCGTAGAAGGTTTCGTAATAGCGGCTCCCTCCGGTGATCGGAACCCACTGCTCGATCCGGCTGGTAGATGTCTGGTCAACGGTGCATGCAATCGCCCCGCCGGGTCCGACTCGGCCGAAGCCATAATCGGAGCTCTGAAGGTAACAGTCGCCCGCTCGGTAGACGAGCACGGGCAGGGCGCTGTTGCCCGAATTGGCGAGCTTGACGTCAGTCCTGTAGACCTCTTGCCCAACCACGTAGGAGTCGGTCTCGGTGAGCTGAATGCCAGAAGTGCCGGCGTCGACGACGGTCACGACTCGGAACGGGTCGGCGCTTGTGCCGGATCCCAGCACGGCGGACTGGCTTACGGGGGTGAAAGGGGTCCTCAGCTGGGCAGAACCGGCTGCGGAACCACTAAACGGCGTAAACCCGTAGAGCGTTCCACTGATGACGACAAACGTTCCGCAATCGCCGGTTTGGTTGTTGGGTGGATAGAACTCGAAATAGACGTCCCCGTTATGGGCCACCTGGCAGTTGAGGGTGTCGCTGATATAGATGCTGTTCAGCGGCCCGGCGGAAGTAATGACCTGCTGAGCGGCGAGGACGGTTAGGCTTGTCCCCAACCCAGCGCCGACGGCGCCAAGCAGCGCGATCGTTGTGATGCCGGCCAGTCGCCTGCCTGAAAATGCTGACCCAATTCGTAGCCTCATGTGCCGCCGTTCCCCCTTTACCCAGCCACGCATGAAGGATCCAAAGGTCCGCGCCGCGTCATCCAGCAATGGACTCTCCGCGGCAACGACAGAAACCCGGCCCTCTCATGAGCCTGGGCGGCGGGCTCGAACAGCCCGTTAAGCCGGGCAGGCTAAAAGCACTGTACACCCGTGCGGTTAAGAGGTCAATTGCCCCGTCGTTAAGTGCGAGGATTACCGGCAGGCTGGATCAGACGAGAGACTTTCCGACGATGTGAGCGAGTCCTGCGCTGCGGTGCGGGAGAGCCTTGCCAGCATCGTGACAATGCTGGTTGAGGGTGGTGGGCCGAAGCTCATACAACGCGAACCACATAGTCCCCGGCCGGCGGATCGAGCTCTGACCAGCCGGGTTGCTTTGGTTCGCTTAGATGATCGCCAGGTTGCGTTGATCATTTAGCTTCGCCGGTTCGTAGCAACCCAAGCAGGTTGAGTCGTACCCCTGTCCGGTCGGCCGTGCCAAGAGTGGCGGACTTAGCGGTGGGCCGGATGTTATGTGGTGTAGGGGGGCAAAAGTCCGACCAGACCCTGCAGATTGACTTTTGTCCCCCCACAGCTCGTTCACACCCTGTACGCCGCCCTCGACCTCCTCGCAAATTCTGCTGTTAGGAGACCGCGTGAGGCCGCGCGTGACAGGCGGCGGCGTCGCTCAGCTCGCAGCCGATCTGCCAACCGAACGCCGCCAAATGAGGATGGCTACCGACATCACCAGGATGAGGCTCACGAGGATGATGAGCTCGGCGCCCTGCCGGTCAAGGCGGAACTCGGTTCCCGATTCGGCGGTGAGCAGGAGCACGCGCCGAATCGCTGCGATCAGTCCGACGATCAAGAAGGGCTCGGCCGTCAGCTCGTGACCGTGGAGGGTGATGCGCACGGTATGCAGCAGCTCGACGACCATGAAGAGGATGAGGCCGCGGTCGAGGAGACTGAGGACAACGGTGAGCGAGTCCGAAGAGTGCTGGAGATCGGTGATGCTCGATGAGACGGCGCTCCAGACCAGGAGCAGCGCCGCCACCGCCAGCAGGATCGCGACCAACGAGTACATGGCGTCCTCTAGGCGGTCGATGGCGCTGACGACTTTCAAGCGCATGGCCACCAGCTACTGTCCCACACCGGATGGCGCTGTATACGCGCCGACCCGGTGGTAGATGCCTGTCTCGTTACCTCTTATCCGTCGACTCGAACGCTTGCCTGATGGATGGCCAGCCTCCGCGAGTCGATTGACCGACTTCAGAAGGGGTAGAAGCAAATGGAGGGTCCAACCCTCACCCGCCGGGCCACCAACCTCAAGAGGAAGTCGGGGTCCAGGCTTCCGAAGAAGTCGGCGAAATCGGCGTCCACCACCCACCGCGCTCCGGCGTTCACTTCCTTACGGATGACCTCCAACGCGTGGAGAGCCGCCCGCTTGGGCCTGAACCCGAACGAACACGGCAGGAAGCTGGCTTGGAAGAACGGCTTTAACACCAGCTTGGCCGCGGTCTGCACCACCCGATCCCGCACCCGCGGGATTCCGAGCGGTCGGCGCTCCTTCGGCTTTCCCGGCTTCGGTATGTAGACCCTGCGCACCGCCTGTGGCCGGTAGCGTCCGGTCTCAAGCAATCCGCGCAGCTCCGTCAGCATCTGCTCCACGCCAGACATCTACGGCAAGATCGAGGTCCACAGTCGCGCCGGAGCCTCACTCGTCGCGATGGAGAACGACCTCCTCCACCGCGCACTGTGAACATCGCGGCTGCCGGCCTCGAGGTCGAGAAAAAGAGACCGCATTCGCACCGTCTGAAGGCGGGCCGCGGAACTGCACGACGCGAAACCGGTTCGCGTTACGTCAGGACAGGTCGCTTGTGGTGGGCCGCGGTGGACTCGAACCACCTACCTCCGCGTTATCAGCACGGCGCTCTGCCAGTTGAGCTAGCGGCCCAAGGCCCAGCGGGTCGAGCAGGCTCGAACCCAGGAATTGTGAGTCTAAAGGGTCGCCTGATCCGGGTGATGCCCAGGCCGCCAAAAAGGCCCGGCCGGCCCCACCCCGGAGCCGGGCAACCAGAGGCAGATGGCAGGGGCGCAAGGATTCGAACCTTGGGCCCTCGGTTTTGGAGACCGATGCTCTGACCAGACTGAGCTACGCCCCTATTCGGCTTGAAGCGCGCCGCGCGCGCGGGCCGGCCGATTCGAATTCTAGCCGACGCCCAAAGGCTCTTTTGCGCGCCCGATTAGCATCGTGCGATGCCGGAAATGGGTCATGACGATCTGCCCGTCCTCATCGTCGGGGACGTCCACGGCGATCTCGAGCGCCTCTTCCAGGCGCTCAAGCCCTATCCGGCGACCGGGTGGCGGACGATCTTCCTCGGCGACATGGTCGACTACGGGCCGTTCGGCGTCGGCGCCCTGCGCTACGCCCGCGACCGGGCCAACACCACCGTTCTGCTCGGCAACCACGAGGTCGCGATGCTCTGGGCGCTGCGCGACCCGACCCGTGTCGGTTTCTGGATTGGAATCGGCGGTCAACGCCACGACCTCGACGAGCTGGCCAAGGATGCCCCCCTCCAGCATTGGTTGCGTGATCGCCCCGCTCTGCTCCGGCTCCCGGACAGCACGCTCGTGCAGCACTGTGGCAGCGACTCTTACGCCAACCTCCTCGAGAAAGACGACACGGACCCGGTCGCCGCGGTCAACGCGCATGTGCACGAGCTGCTCATCACGCAAGGCGAAGGCAAGCTCTGGGACCTGTTGAGCGGCAAGAACATCTTCACCAACCAGCCGCTGCGCCTGGAGCGCTGGCTCGAGGTCACCGGCAGCCGCCGCGTCGTGTTCGGTCACAACCCGCACGGCGCTCCGCGGCCCGAGGAGCACCACGACGGCAGAGCGATCAACTTCGACGGCGGCTTCAGCCGCTATCACCGAAAGTTCCAGCGACGCTCGCCACCAGGAGCGACGGTCGCGCCGCTGCCCCCTTAGGCGACCGCCCCCGGCCTGCACACCTTGCACGGCCGGAAGCCGGCGGCGCGGGCGCTCGCCTCGTCGTGCAGCCACACGATGTTCTTCTCCAGCGCACGGCGCCCCGTGTGGCATGTCGGATAGCAGAAGATCCCCGTCGTCTTGACGCCCTGGTACCGCTTTCCCTGCCGCGCCAGCTCCTCCAGGCGCTTCACGCGCACGCCCTCCATCGTCAAGATCGAGCGCTTGGCCTCTGGACCCCCGCCGCCGTAGTTGCCGATCTGCCCATCCATCCGCACCACGCGATGACACGGGATGAAGTAAGGAATCGGATTGTTGGCGAGCGCCGTTCCCACCGCACGCATGGCCGCCGGGCGGCCGATCTCGCGAGCGACCCACCCGTACGGGCGTACCTCGCCTCGCGGAATTTCGCGCGTCTTACGCAGCACCGCCTGCTCGAATGGAGTCAGGCCACGCAGGTCAAACCGCATTCGATGCCGGCCCTGTAGCTCGTCCTCGATCTTGGCCGCGAGGTCATTCGGAGGATCGGCCGCGATCAGCTGCCGGCCGACGTCCTTGCGAAACCAGTCCTCGAACTCGGCGGCCGAGCCCGAACGTGCGGCGGCCGAGACGCCCTGCCGATTCCACGCCACGTACACGGTCCCGAGCACCGTGGCGAAGCGGGCGTACGAATCCGCCATTCCGACGTGGGCGAGCAGGCGATCGGCGAAACCGGCCGGCGCCTTCACCTCGCCCAGCCGCCTCAGGTCAGTCGTCAGAGTCGTCATCGTTGTCACCTCTCAGCAATTTGAGCCCCCTGTGCACGTTCGCCTTCACCGTTCCAACCGGCTGCCCCAGGGCGTCCGCCGCCTCCTGGTACGAGAGCTCCTGGACGTGGCGCAGAACGACGGCCTCGCGATAGCGGGCCGGAAGGCCCGCCACCCGGACCGCCAGGTCGTCCATCTCCATCTTCAGAAGAGCGCCGTCCTCCGGACCCATGGCGTGGTCGGGCTCGCTCCCGTTCAGCTCGACCAGGCGAGGCCGCGCGCCCCGCGTGCGATTCCGCACCACGTTCAGCGCGATGCGATGAAGCCACGGCTTCTGCTTCAGCTCCCGAATCCGATCCGGCTCGTAGGTGACGAGCGCGCGGTAGGCGCGCAGGAACGTGTCCTGGGCGACCTCTTCGGCGTCGTGGCGGTTTCCCGTCAGGGCCAGCCCGAACGCGAAGACCCGATCCTGGTGCTCGTGCACCATCCGCTCGAACAGGCGCTCAGTGCCGTCCATCACTCACCACAACACACGTTGCCACGTTCGAGTTGCAGGCTACAGCCCGTAAATTGTTCGAACCACTCGATGGCGGCCGGACGGACGCGGTGTTCGAACCGGCGGTCGGATCGCCTAACGGCCAGTTGCGGGCGGGGCCGCCTTAGAACCGTCCTTTCGTTCGTAGCCCCGGCATTCGAGGACGGGCAAGCGGGGATAGCGCGGGAACGAGCGGTCGGTCAGCGACAGCTCGCACATCACGAAGGTGCTCCGGGTCCCCGGAACCCTTCTTGAATGCCTGCATGACGCGCACAGCCCTACTTGCACGATGGCCAATCATGTATCCGCGGCGCCGGCGGAGGATCCAGAGAAGCGTCATGACAAGGGATACGTTGGCCGGGGATTGTCAGATCATCCTTCGCTGAAGATCAGGCCTTTGTAAGCTCAGGCCGGCATCGAGGACAGCGCCTTGACGAGGCGCTCCATCGAGCTCGCCACCCCGTAGCGCCGGCTCAGCTCCTCGACCTTCGCCGGGTGGTCCGGGTAGCGCTCGCGCCGCCCGCGCGGAACCTCGATCTTGAGATCGCGCACCGGCGCCACCACGCGCATGGCCTTCTCGAGGTACTCCGCATCCGAGGCACGGAAGATGCCGGACTCGATCATCGCCCGCACCGATCCATATTTCCGGACGAGGTCGGCCGCCTTCTTGGGTCCAAAGCCGGCGAGACCGGGCAACCCGTCTGACGGATCACCACGGAGGATGGCGAAATCTGCGTAGGCGCGGCCGGGAATCGAATACCGGCGCTCGACCTCCGCCTCGTCCACCTCCGCCACGCCGCCTTTCTCCGGATAGAGCACGATGATCTCTCGATCGCGGATGAGGCTGAACAGGTCGCGGTCGCCGCTCGCGATCTCGATCGGCGGGCTTACCTTCGACGCCAACGAGGAGATGATGTCCTCCGCCTCGTAATCCTCGAGGCCGATCGCGTCCACGCCGATCGCCGCGAAGCACTCCATGATGATCGGCATCTGCGGTATCAGCGCCGGCGGCACAGGCTCGCCGGTGCGGTGCTCCTTGTAGCTCGGGAGCAGCTCCACGCGCCAGTCGGGACGCCAGTCCTCATCGGTCGTCACCGCGACGTGACGCGGCTTGCGCTCGGTGATGTAGCGCGCCAGGTTGTCCATCGACCCGCGCACTGCGTTGACGAGAGTTCCGTCGGGTGCGCGCATCGTTTGCGGTATCCCGTAGAAAGCTCGAAAGATCATGCTCGAGCCGTCTACCAGCAGCCATTCCGGCAAGGCCGCACCATCGTAAGACCTACCATGGCGCTGGTTTTGAAGACCCTCCTAGCGCCGGCCCTCGCCGCCCTCGCGCTCGTTGCCTGCGGGCCGCTCGGCTCGAGCTCCAGTCCGTCAACAAGCCCCGCTGGTTCGCCATCTCCCACCGCGCGTCCGGCCGACTCGAAGGCCGCCGACCTCCGCACGCAGCTCGATCTCCTGCTCGGAGAGCACGTGATGGTGGTCGCGAAGCAATCGGTGGCGGCGTCCAACCACACGGACGAATACTCGGGATACCTCGCCCTGCTCGCGTCCAACGCCAACTCGTTGACTTCCCTCATTCGCTCCGCCTTCGGCAACAACGCGGCCAACCAGTTCGCGCAGGCATGGGGAGTCCAGAACGGCTACCTCGTCGATTACACGATCGGGGTCGTCACTCACAACGCAGCCAAATCGAACGGTGCAATGTCCGGGCTCGTCAACGGTTTCACACCGCAGTTCGCCCAGCTGATCGCGAGCCTGACGCAGCAGCCGTCCGACTCGATGACGGTGATCGAAAGCGAGCAGGTGAACGACACCAAAGCGGTGATCGACGATGAGACCTCGCAGAGCTACACAAGGCTCTACGTCGACCTCCGAACTGCGTACGCGCACAGCTCGGGCATCGGAGACGTGCTCGCGGTCGCGGTGGCCCGCCAGTTCCCGGACAAGTTTCCGGGTGACCCATCGATCAGCGCGGTCGATGCGCGTGTTTCGCTGAACGACCTGCTGCAAGAGCACTCCTACCTCACGACGATGATGAGTGACGCCGGAATCGCGGGTCGCGGCGCCGAAGCGGCCACCGCTCTCGGCGCGATCGCCGCCGTTCGAAACGACATCGATCCGGTCATTGGATTCTTGCTCGGTCCCGACGCGCGAACCGGGTTTCCTGGTCTCTGGGGAATCAGAGACGCCGATGTGTTCGCGTATGCAAACGCGAGCGATTCCACCGCGCGTCAAAGGCTCACAGGCACCTTTGTCACACAGTTCTCAGCGTTGACGCACGTCCCCGCAGCCTCGATCCGCAACCAGATGACAGCCACCCTCACGGCGATCGACGACCAGCGGGCCAAGACTTACAGCAAAGTCTCGGGAGACGACCGCACGGCCGCCGGAGCGATGCAAGCGATCGCCGACCAGATCGGTTAGGAATCGAGGGCTGCCGCGATGATCTCCAGCCCGGTTGCGGCCTCCTCTGCATCGAGGACGAGGGGAGGGCTGATGCGCACGGCGCGCGCGCCGGCGGTCAAAAGTAGAAGACCCCGCTCGAAGGCCGCCTGCACGAGCTGAGCCGCCAGCTCCGGCGTCTTCAGCTCCATCGCGAGCATCAAGCCGAGTCCTCGGACATCAGTGACCTGCGGGTGGGTGGCCGCGATCTCCCGCAGCCCATCCTGCAGAACCGCTCCGACGCGGGCGGCATTCTCCATCAGACCTTCCTCGAGGAGGTCGAGCGTCGCGAGGCCGGCCGCACACGCGACCGGGTTGCCTCCAAACGTGCTGCCGTGCGACCCCGGCGGCCAGTTCATCTGCTCCGCGCGCGCGACGAACGCGCCCAGCGGGAGGCCGGACGCGATGCCCTTCGCGAGACAGACGATGTCCGGCTCGACACCCCAATGCTCGATGCTCAAGAGGCGCCCGGTCCGGCCCATGCCCGACTGGACCTCGTCGGCCACCATCAGGATGCCGTGCTTGAGCGTCAGCTCACGCAGGCGCGGCAGGAAGTCATCCGGCGGGACGAGGTATCCACCCTCGCCCTGGATCGGCTCGACGAACACGGCAGCCACGCTCTCGGGCGGCGCGACGGTGGCGAAGAGCTCTTCCAGGCGCGCCATCGTCTCGTCGGTCGTCACGCCACGGGCAGCGGTCGGAAAGGGTGCGTGAAAGACCGACGACAGCAGCGGGGCGAAGCGCCTTCGCTGGCTGGCCTTGGAGGCGGTGAGCGACAGGGCGCCGAACGTGCGGCCGTGGAAGGCGCCGATGAACGCGATGTAGCTCGGGCGGCCCGTTGCAAAGCGAGCGAGCTTCATCGCACCCTCGATCGCCTCAGCGCCCGAGTTGGTGAAGAACACCTTGGCCGGCGTGCCTGGGAGGATCTTCGCCTCCAGTCGCTCGGCGAGCTCGATCTCGGACTGGTAGTAGAAGTCGGTGCCCGACATGTGGAGGAAGCGCCTGGCTTGAGCCTCGACCGCGGCAACCACCTTGGGGTGGGAGTGGCCGGTCGTGACGACCGCGATGCCGGCGGTGAAGTCGAGGAACTGGTTGCCGTCGACGTCGGTGACCCAGCAGCCTTCCCCTCGGTCCATGACGAAGGGATAAGAGCGCGTGAAGCTGGGCGACATGGCCCTGGCGTCCCGGGCGATCAGGGCCGCCGCCTTGGGTCCGGGGATCGGGGTCTGGAGAAAGGGCTTCTTACGTTGGGTGATCACGCCCGTGAAAATACAGGGGTGGTAGCCCTAACGGAGCAGCAGGTTCGAATTTTGAACGGGAAGAACTTCGCGACCCTCGCCACCGTGATGCCGGACGGGAGCCCGGAAGCAACCGTCGTCTGGATCGAGACCGATGGGACCTACATCTATTTGAATACCGCTTTTCCACGCCTCAAAGCCCGCAATCTGGAACGAGATCCCCGGGTGGCGATCACGGTTTTCGACTGCAACCGCCCCTACGACGAGGTGCTCGCGATCCGCGGCCGGGCCGAGCTGATCCTGGAAGGGGCTGACGAGCACATCGACAAGCTTTCCCGCATGTATGCGGGGAAGCCGTTCGAGAACTACCTCCCGGGTCAGACCAGGGTCATCGTGAAGGTGACGCCGGAGCGAATTCACGTGCAATGATGGCCGTGTGATGGCGAAGACAAAACCCTCCGCGAAGGCGACCAAGGCGTTTGAGATCCGTCCCGCCACGCATGACGACCTGCGGCCGATCGTCGGCCTGTACAACTGGGCGGTCAACCAGACGTTCGCAACGATCGACTCCGAGCCTCTCGACACCGAGGAGGCCGCCGCCTGGTGGGAGGCTCACGGCAAGCGCTCCAGTCTCATCGTGTGCACGGACGCCAACGGGCTGATCGGCTGGGCGCGCCTGTTTCCCTGGAAGCAGAGAGGCTTCGATGTCGTCGAGGACCTCGTCTATGTGGATCCCGTCCACCACGGTCAGGGAATCGGCCACGCGCTGCTGGCCGAGCTGATCAAGGAGGCGCAAGGCCTGGGCTATCGCACGATCGTCGCGACGATCGCCACCGACAACCGCGCCGGCCTGGCGCTGCACTCGAGACACGGCTTCGAGGTGGTGGGCACGATCAAGAACGCCGCCCACAAATTCGACCGCTGGATGGACATAACCCTGGTCCAACGGTCCCTCGAGAGCTAGTCCCTCCCTTCCCGATTTGCCGCGTTCGCCAACTTGCTGTTTCGCGTGTCGGCGCTCTTGGCGAGCTTGCTTAGCCTTGTTCGAGCTGGCTAGCTCCGGAGGTACTTCCTCAATGCTCGGATCAGCAAGTAAGCGATGTAGATAACGATTCCCGCGGCCGCCAGATTCACTATCAGGATTGCGACCATCCAGATGTTGCCGGCTCCAGCGCTCACGTGCGCAGTCTATGCCGATCCTGACGGGTGGAAACCCTCCCTTCGCGCCAACCCTGTCGAAGGGGGAGGGAAGACTACATCCCGCCTGTGATCGGTGTGCCCGTCGCATAAGCCGCCGGGTACACGATCTTCATCACGCCGACCGCCTGCCACTGCCCGATCACCGCTGCGGCCCGCGTGTTCTGCCCTTCGTCAAGCGACCCGTCCGCGCCGAACTTCACCCCGCCGCCATTGATGCTGTCGCCCTTCGGAACGTCGACGGCGA
>Ga0097691_1002280_pt1 | contig 13082 bp, 14 predicted proteins | sample NGESurdeep072012_8_FD_72858 | JGI IMG/M metagenome (GOLD analysis project Ga0097691, IMG submission 72858) | Arctic peat soil microbial communities from Barrow, Alaska - NGEE Surface sample 210-1 deep-072012 | ecosystem: Environmental > Terrestrial > Soil > Wetlands > Peat ...
CCTGGCCAGGGAACCGGCCGCCCTGCAGCTGCGGCTGCTGCAGACCATGGTCGAGGTGGCCGCTGAGAAGAACAACAGTCTCGTCCTTCCGGTGCCGATCGAGCTCTTCCGGTTCTTTCCGGGGGGTGCCCCGACGGCCCTCTCGCTGCCCGACCACCAGGGTGTTCGAGTGGAGGAGAGTTCCGCAGCAAAACGATCGGCGCCTGCTGCGCCAAACCCGCCTTCACCGACGACGACCGTGTCCGCGACATCAGGACCTGTCGGTCCGCCGGCACCTGCACGGCCACAATCAGCGACATAACAGTTCTTTGGGGGTATCCATCTAACCGGCCTAAGCTAAGGGTCTATGGACCGCCCCTGCGTCGGCGTGCACTACCCGAGATCCGTGGGCGAGTTCCAGGCCTGGTTCCGGACTGACGCCGACTGCCTGGACTACCTGGAGTGGTTGCGCTGGCCGAACGGCTTCGTCTGCCCACACTGCGGCCACGCTGGTGGCTGGTGGCTGGTGGCTGGTGGCTGGTGGCTGGCGGATGAGCGATGCCCTGCCCTCCCCACGCGATCTGACAGCATCCGCGGCATGGCCCGGTCCCCGAAGCGGCGGAAGCGGGCACCCGACCCGCCAGACCTCCCCACCGAGCTGGACCCGGCGCCGGCCCGGCTGGAGTCCCGCGCCCGCTGGGAATGCGTGCACGCCGGCGGTGACGTCGAGGTCGGTGCCCAACTGGCCGGGGTCGATATACGCGAGAGCGACTGGGCCGACGCGGATCTCGCCGGTCGCCACCTCAGTGGGTTGCACTGCCGCGACGTGCGCTTCGATCGGTGCGACCTGTCCGGCGCAGTGCTGGATGCCGCGACCCTGACCAGAGTGTTGTTCACCGACTGCCGACTGACCGGGGTAGTCTTGAATGGCGCGACCCTGCAGGACGTTCATGTTCGGGGCGGCCGCGCGGACATGGCCTACCTACGGATGGCCAAGGCAAACTTCCTGCTCGTCGAAGACAGTCCACTCCGAGAGGTGGACTGCTACCAGGCCACGCTGGCGCACACCGCTTTTCTCGGTTGCGACTTGCGCGGCGCGAACTTCCAGGACTGCCGCCTGACCGACGTCGACCTGCACGGCTCGAACTTGGACGGCCTGCGCGGAGCGCTGTCGCTGCGCGGAGCCAGTATCGGCATCGATCAAGTCCTGCCGCTGGCTCCGTCCCTGCTCGCCGACGCCGGCATCAGTGTCACCCCGACAGCTCGCCAGCGGCAGTCATGACTGGCCGAGAACGTCGACCACCTCGTCGGAGCGCTCGCTGGCCACCAGCCGGACGAGCACGGCGGCCGGCACCGCAGGGTCGATCAGCTCGCCTCGGTAGTGCAACCCCATGGAATCGGGTGTAGAAGCCGTCCCCGACCGTGGTTCGGGGCTGGCTGCAGTCACGAGGCGTTCTCGAAGACGAACTCGGATGACGTGTTGGCCGGGTCCAGCGGATCGGGGGCCAGTGCCGGTAGCGGCGTCTGCTGCACTTCCCCGTCCAAGTGGCGGAGCAGGGCGGTGTCCGCCCCCACCATCAGCACCACGGCCGGCCGGCCCGTCCCGGTGGACATGACAGTGCTGCCGGCCACCGGCAGGTGTCCTTCCACCCCGACGGCGTGCACGACGTCCAGTGCGCTGCTGACCGCGGCGTCGGCGACCAGGGCCGCGGCGTCCTCGGGGTCGGCCGCCTCCGGTACGGCGACGGTGACCAGCACCGTGACCAGCCGCTCCCCGGCGTTCACTACGCGGAATCCGTCCGCGGCGCGCCCCGGTCGCCAACCGCTCCCTTGCCGGCCCGCGCTGTCCCCCGGCGCCGTCGGGCGCGCAGTCCCGTCGTCACGCGGACTCCGGTACCACCGTGACCAGCACCGCCCGGCCGCCGGGACCCGAACGGCTGTTCGATTGCCTGTCATGCTGGGACGGTGGCCGGCGGGATGACTTCCAAGCGCGACAGCCTGACGCTGGCCGAGCGGTCGGCGTTGTCCGGGGTCGGCCGCGAGCGGACCGCGGGTGCCCGGCACTGCTGGGTGAGCGGCCTGCCGGGCGACCAGGGTCGGTGGCCGGGCCTGCTGGCCGAGTGGGCTCAGCGCGACGGCAGCTGGTTCGGCCGCGTCGTGTACGCCGTCGACGACGGCGGCCGGGTCGTGCTGGTCGAGGCGTGGGTGGCCGCCGAGCACCTCCAATCGGCTGGCTGATGAGAGGCCAGAGGTCCCGCCGGTCGGGTGAGACGTCGGGCGTGACCTACTGGCGGATGAGCGCCAGCGCGGCGGGGTCGTCGGGCGACGAGGCCGAGCGGGTGTGGCGGGTGGCCGAGCGCCCGCTCACCGCCGCGGCCGAGGCGTTCGACCGGGCCGGCCGGGAGAGCTACCGGCGGGTGCCGGCGCGCACCGACACCGTCACGGCGCTGCGCTTCGCGGCCCGGATGGTGGCGCTGCCGTCACACCCGGTACCCGGGTGCGCAGGTGGCGGCGCTCACCGTGGCGCTGACGGCGCGGGTCCCGGGTGAGTCGACCCGGGCTTGGCCTGGGCTTGGCCCAGCTTGTCGAGGCGGGCGGTGAGGAAGTCGCGCTCAACGGTGTTCTGGGTGAGCAGCAGTGCTTCCTCGTATGCCGTCCGGGCCTCGGAGAGTCGACCGAGCCGGCGCAGCAAGTCGGCCCGGGCGGCAGGCAGGTAGGCGTAGCCGGCGAGCTGCGGCTCCGCGGCGAGCGCGTCGAGCGCGTGCAGGCCGGCGTCGATGCCAGCGGCGAAGCCGACGGCGACGGCGCGGTTCAGGGCCACCACCGGCGACGGCCACAGCTGGACCAGCAGGTCGTAGAGCGCGACCAGTTCACCCCAGTCAGTGTCGGTCCAGCTGGGGGCCTCGGCATGGACGGCGGCGATCGCGGCCATCAGCGCGAACCGGCCGGGTGGCCGCCGGCGCAGCGCCTCGCGGACCAGGGCGACCCCTTCACCGATCGCGTTGCGGTCCCACCGGGTGCGGTCCTGCTCGGCGAGCAGCACCAGCCGCCCGTCGCCGCCGACGCGGGTCGCGGACCGGGCGTCGGTGAGCAGGATGAGCGCCAACAGGCCGGCAACGTCGGCGTCCCGGGGGAGCAGCGCGCGCAGCATCCGAGTCAGGTCCAGCGCGCGTTCGACCAGGTCGCGGCGGATCAGGTCGGCCCCGACGGGGGCGGTATGCCCGGTGGTGAACAGCAGGTGCACCACCGTGAGGACCGCGTCGACGCGGGTGGGCAGCTCCCCGGCCGCCGGCACCCGGTAGGGGATGCGCGCGCCCGAGATCTTCTTCTTCGCCCGAGTGAGCCGGGCGGCCATCGTCGGCTCGCTGACCAGGAACGCCGCGGCCACCTCCGCGGTGGTCAGCCCGCACAGCAGCCGCAGCGTGAGCGCGACCTGGGCCTCCAGCCTCAACGCCGGGTGGCAGCACGTGAACACCAACCGGAGCCGGTCGTCGGCGATCTCCTCCGGATCGGCGATCTGCGGGCCGGGATCGACCCGGTCGTCGAGCAGCAGCGGCAGCGACCGGCGCAGCGTGGCGTCCCGCCGGCCGGCATCCACCGCCCGCCGCCGGGCCACCGTGGTCAGCCACGCCCCCGGCCGGGCCGGGACGCCGCGATCACCCCAGGTCGACAGGGCCTGGGCGTAGGCGTCCTGCACACATTCCTCGGCCATGCCCAGGTCGCCGGTGACCCGCACCGTCGCGGCGAGCACGAAGGCCCACTCGCGCCGGTGCGCGTCGGCGACCGCCGCGCTGACGCTCGGGTCAGCCAGCATCGCCGTCAGTCGAAGACCTGCACCGGGCGGACCTCGACGCCGCCGAACGGCGCCGGCACCTGCTTGGCCACCGCCAGGGCCTCGTCCAGGTCCGCGGCCTCGACCAGGTAGTAACCGCCGAGCGCCTCCTTGGTCTCCACGAACGGCCCGTCGGTCACCGAGAAGCTGCCGGTGGGCTCCCGGCGCACGGTGGTGGCGGTACCGGTCGGCTGCAGCGCGTTCCCGCCGCGCAGGGCCGCGCCGTTGGCGTGGCCGAACGCGGTGTGCTCCTTCATGGCCTGCTCATAGCCCTCCGGTCCGGCGGTAGCCCAGGCCGCCTCGTCCTCGTAGATCAGGATCAGATACTGCGCCATCGTGTGTCCTCCCGGTCACGGCCCGCCCACCGGGCCTCCCACTGCAACCGACGGATGACCACGGGCCGGATCGACAGCGTCCTTCGAGCAATCAAACCGCGCTCCGTCGTCGCGCAAAGAGCGGGAAGGCATCACCGTGAATCGTGAACCCGTCCGCACCGAAGAACCGCCAGCCCGTGTAGGACAGGACCCGACCGAGCGGTACGCAACGGGCTCTACGCCGTTGGCATCGTCGGGGCGTGGTAGGCAGCATCATCTCGATGAGAGCCGACGCGGCCGGCTCGCCGAGGTCACCGCCGCGCCCCAGCGGTCGGAGACCGTGCGGGCTGGCCGGATGGCGGCCGCGGACACCATCGAGCACCTGTTCGTCGTACCGTCACCCTCCGTGCACCGCATCCAGGAAGTGCAGACCACGACGTACCACGTGCTGTGGGAACTGACGCAGCAGGCACTCGGCTGACCGGCGAGCAGGCCCGCGCCCGGGTCCGGGTGCGGGTCGAGGGCGTCGTCCAGGGCGTCGGGTACCGGCCGTTCGTGCACGCGCTGGCCGCCGAGCTGGGGGTGGCGGGCTTCGTGGGCAACGACGTCGACGGCGTCTTTGCCGAGGCGGAGGGAGCGTCTGGTGCCGTCGGGGAGTTCGTCACCGCGCTGCGCGAGCGCGCTCCGGCGCTGGCGGTCGTCGAGCGGGTGACCGCCGATGCGATGCCGCCCACCGGCGACGGCGGCTTCGTCATCGCGCCGAGCACCACGGGCGGCCGGCGCCGGACGCTGATCTCGGCGGACACCGCGACCTGCGTCGACTGCCTGCGCGAGCTGAACGACCCGGCCGACCGCCGCTTCCGCTACCCATTCATCAACTGCACCAACTGCGGGCCGCGGTTCACGATCGTCACCGACGTGCCCTACGACCGGGCCGCCACCACCATGGCGCCGTACCCGCTGTGTCCCGCCTGCGCCCGGGAGTACGCCGACCCGGGCGACCGTCGGTTCCACGCCCAGCCGGTCTGCTGTCCGGACTGCGGACCGGCGCTCGTGCTCACCGACGCGGCTGGCGCACCAGTTGTCGGCGACCCGGTAGCGGCCGCTGCCGCCGAGCTGCGGTCCGGCCGCATCCTCGCCATCAAGGGCCTCGGCGGCTACCACCTCGCCGTGGACGCCGTCGCCGAGCCCGCCGTCGCCACGCTGCGGGCCCGCAAGCATCGCGAGGAGCGGCCCCTGGCCGTCATGGCCGCCGACCTGGAGGCCGCGCGGACGATCGCGGGCGTCGGCGAGGTCGCGGCGTCGCTGCTGACTGGCCGGCGGCGGCCGATCGTGCTACTTCCCCGCCGCCCGGACGCGCCGCTCGCCCCGGCGGTGGCGCCGCGCAACCGCGAGATCGGCGTCATGCTGCCGTACACGCCGCTGCATCATCTGCTGGCCCGGGAGATCGGTCGGCCGTTCGTGTTGACCAGCGGCAACCGCTCGGACGAGCCGATTGCGTACGACGACGCCGACGCACAGCGGCGCCTGGTCGACATCGCCGACGGGTTTCTCCGCCACGACCGCGGCATCAGGACCCGCGCCGACGACTCGGTGGTCCGGGTCTTCCGCGGTCGGGCGCTGCCGATCCGCCGCTCCCGCGGCTACGCGCCGGAGCCGCTGAGCGTGCCGTGGGAGACGCCGCGGCCGGTGCTGGCCTGCGGGGCCGAGCTGAAGAACACGTTCTGCCTGCTGGCGCGCCGGCACGCCTTTGTCTCCCACCACATCGGCGACCTGGAGAACTACGAGACGTTCGCGTCCTACACCGACGGCATCGCGCACTTTCGCCGGCTGTTCGACATCGACCCGGTCGTGGTCGCCCACGACCTGCACCCGGAGTACCTGTCCACCAAGTACGCGCACGACCTCGATGGCATCGGCGGCATTGAGCTCGTCGGCGTGCAGCACCACCACGCGCACATCGCCTCCTGCCTGGCCGACAACGGCCACGCCGGTCCGGTCATCGGGGTGGCCCTCGACGGCCTCGGCCTGGGCAGCGACGACACGCTGTGGGGCGGCGAGCTGCTGGTGGCCGACCTGGTCGGATTTACCCGGGCGGGACACCTGCAGCCGGTGCCGATGCCCAGCGGGGCGGGGGCCATCCGCGAGCCGTGGCGAATGGCCGCGGCGTACCTGCGCACGGCGTACGGCGATGACGTGCCGGCAGCGCTGGCCGTCGTCCGCCGCAACTCCTCGCGCTGGCGGGTGATGACGACGCTGTGCCGGAGCGCGCTGGTCACCTCCAGCGCTGGGCGGCTCTTCGATGCGGTGTCGGCCATCGTCGGGGTGCGCGATGCCGTCTCCTACGAAGGCCAGGCGGCGGTGGAGTTGGAGCAACTGCGCGACCCGAACGAGCGCGGTAGCTATTCGGCGCGGGTCGTCGACGGCGTCCTGCTCGGCAGCGACCTAGTGCGCGCCGTGGTCGACGACGTACTCGCCGGGGTTGCTCCGGAACGGATCAGCGCCCGATTCCACCACGGTCTGGCGAAGGCGTTGGTGGCCCAGGTCGAGGGCGTCCGGGAGGGCTGCGGGCTGGACACCGTGGCCCTGTCCGGCGGGGTGTTCCAGAACGTCACCCTGCTGGCCCGGATGACCGACGGCCTGACGGCAGCCGGTTTCCGGGTGCTGGTGCACTCCCGGGTGCCGCCCAACGACGGCGGCATCAGCCTCGGCCAGGCTGTCGTGGCCGCCGCTCGGGACCGGTCGGCGCGTTGACGGCTGCGTATCAGCTGTCCAGCCGGCTCGCGGCGGCCAGCCCGGCTGACATCACCAACTCCGCCGGCACCACATGGACCTACTGGGACCTACTGGGACCTGACGTCGGCCGGACTGAACCTGGGAAATCGGGCGATGGACTACCCGGACCTTGCCGTGGGAACGAACTCGCTGTACGTCACCCGAGCACCGACTTCTCGTCGCTGTGCCCGGACAACAACGACTGGCTGAACTTCGTCGGCACGCAGTTCGGGGCCGCCGCGGTCATCGGCGCCGTCCGGGTCGGTGGCGAGCTGTGGTTGGCCTGGACAGCCGCCCGCGGCGGTGGATTCGCGCACCCGCACGTACAAGTTCTCCAGATCGACACGTCGACCTGGAAGAAGACCAAGCAGTGGCAGATCTGGAACGCCGACCACGCGTTCGCCTATCCCTCGTTGGCGCTCAACAGTGCCGACGAGGTGGGGATCGCCCTGGCCTGGGGTGGCGGCGGCAAGTACTACGCCAGTTTCGCGGTCGGCATTCTGGGCGACTTCGTGGTGTGGTTCTCCGAGGCCAGTAACGCCACCGACGCCACCAACAGCGGTGCCGCATCCAACGGCCGGTGGGGTGACCACGTCACCTGTCGCCAAGCCCACGCTGACAGCGCCTTGTTCTCCGGGACTGGGTACCGCCGTGCTCCAGAAGACCCCGCCCGCGGTGGGCACCCAGTACAACCCGCGCTACATCCTGTTCGGTCGACGGCCCCACGGTGGCGAGCCCGGTCCTATCGGCTGACCCAACCCCTGGCGGGCGGCGGGAAACCGGGCGCCGAGCGACAAGCTAGGGCATTGTGGGTATCACCGCGCCACCGCGCCGCATGAGGCACGGCGCGAATGGAGGCTGGCCGTGCCCGGTTGTGCCGCCTGGTGAGCGCGGCGTCCCGCTCCGGCGCATGAGCGGGCCGTCCGGCTCCGGCGAAGACCCGCCCATGACGGACCTGCCGCCGGCGGTGGTCACCGCGATGCGCCTCATTCGTCGCTTGGGCGTCGAGTTTGTCCGCCGCTACCACCGGCTCGAGGTCCTGCCGCAGATCGAGCCGTTTCCCGACGAGCCGGTGCTGATCGTCGCCAACCACGGCTTCGGCGGCATAGTCGACCTCAACGTGTTCGCCCTGTTGGCGACATTTGACGCGCTACGGCTTGACCGGCCGGTCACGCTGCTGACCCACCAGTTGGCGTGGACCCTGCAGGTGGGTCGGTTCCTTGAGCCGCTGGGTGCCCGTCCGGCGAGCCGCCACGCCGGCTGGGAAGCGCTCGCGGCCGGCCGCCACGTCCTCGTGCTGCCCGGCGGCGAAGTTGATGGGTCCAAGTCGTGGCGGGATCGCAACACCATCGTCTTCGCCGGCCGCATGGGCTTCGCCGCCTTGGCGATGGAAGCCGGGGTGCCGATCTTGCCGATCGTGACCGCGGGCGCCGGGGAGTCGCTCCTGGTGCTCACGGCCGGGCAAGGACTGGCGCGCCTCACTCGAACGGACCGGCTGCTGCGGCTCAAGGCGCTCCCGGTGTCGGTGTCGCTGCCGTGGGGGCTCAACATCGGCGCGGTCGGGCTGCTGCCCTACCTGCCGCTGCCCACCAAGCTGGTCACGGCGGTGCTGCCGGCGATGCGGCCGGCACCGGGGGAGTCAGCGGACCAGCTGGCCCGGCGCGTGCAGGAGGCGATGCAGGCGAGGCTCACCGCGCTCACCGCCGGACGCCGCCCGTTGCTCGGCTGAGCCTGGCGTGGAGACACGCGGAGTCGACACGCCGAAGATCGCTGAGGCTTGTCCGGCGATGTGTCCTCCGAGCCCTGTGCCGGGTCAGGCACGAACGTGTGACCTCGGAGACCTGATTGAGCACGTCGTTGCCGGGACGCCCGCCGGGCGGCGAGAGCGCGATCTGGCCGACGGCCCGACCGAAGGTCGGAGAACTCCCGCGCGCAACCGCGCCGATGATCGTGCGCCCTTCGTCGCGGGCCTGCCGTCGCGATCGTGGTGCGCTCAGTGCACGGTCGGACGGCGTGTCGCAGACACCAGCCGCCGAGTAGCCGGGGGGAATCTCACCCCCCGGCCCTCACAGATCCGAACGTGAACCTCTCGGTTCATTCGGCTCGTGCCGTCCAGTCGTCAGGTCGTGTACCGCAGCGCCCAGTGCGCGAACAGATCGGGAGACCGTTGCCGGACCCCGCGTAGCCATGCCCGCGTCCGTTTCTCGCTGCGTTCCAGCCGCTTGTACTTCCGCCTCGCCCAGCGCATCAGATGGCGATCCATACGCTTGCACAGTGGGATCACCGCGGTCGAGTAGAACGCAGTGAAGTAGGTCAACCAGCCCCGAAGGACCGGGTTGACCTCCTTTGCGAGGTCATCCAGCGTCAGAGTGGTGCGTCGCTGCAGCCGCCAGGACACTGCCTTGCGGCTGACATCGGTCAGCTTCCCCGGATCCACAGCAGGCATGAAGCCTGTGTAGACCTCCTTCCGTTTCCGGTCGAAGGCCTGCCGGGGTCGAAACGCATACCCGCAGAACGTGAACGTCACCTGCTCGTACTCCTGGCGCCGTCTGCTGTCCTTGCAGTATACGATCTTGGTCTTGTCAGGGTGTAGTTGCAGCCCGATATCGACCAGCCGACGACCGATCGCCTCCCGCACGTGCCGGGCCTGGCGTTCGGTCACGCAATGGACCACCACATCGTCCGCGAACCTCTCGAACTGGACACCCGGATATTCCCGGGTCATCCAGGCGTCGAAGCCATGATGTAGGAAGATGTTGGCGATCAACGGGGAGATGACTCCTCCAACGCAGTTGGCAATCGGGCCGTGTTTCGCCCTCCGAGTCGGTTTCGGGGCCGGGGTGGGTGCGGTTGGTGGCGTTGCTTCGGACCGGGATGGAGTGTCGGATCGTGATCTTGTCGGGGCTGATGAGGACGTCTTTGACGAGCAGGCGCAGGACTCGCTGGCGTTCTTCGACGGTCGCAGTGCGGGTCTTGGCGCGCAGTCCGGTGAGGAAGCCTTCGAGGTCGTCGGCGAGTTTGAGGTAGACCTCCCGGTCGGCGAGTTGGCTGTCGAGGGCGTCGATCTGCTGGCGCAGGCTGGTCTCTCGGGACCGCAGCTCAGGCATCCGGGAACGGAGTTCGTCGAGGGAGATCAGCTCTTCTTGGAAGGCGCCGATGAGTCGGGTGATCGCCGTGGCCGCCTTGGCCAGTCCGGCGTCGAGACGCTGGCGCTGGGCGGTGGCGGGGTCCGCGGTGCGGACCTGCTCGAGTCGCTTGTTGATCTCGGTCCGGATCAGGGCCGGGTCGGTGAGCAGGCCGCTGATGTGGTCCCAGACGACGGTGTCGAGGTAGTCGGCGCGGACCGGCTTGTTGGCGCAGACCCGGCCGTGCTCATAGCGGTAGTCATCCGAGCCGAGGCAGCGGTAGTAGTAGATCTTCTTGTTGGTGGTGCGGGTCGACGTGCGGTAGTAGGCGTATCCGCAGCTGCCGCAGGCGCAGATGCCTTGCAGCAACGAGGGATCGCTGCTGTTGCGCGCGGCGTAGCGCTTGTTGTCCGCCAGCCGTTGCTGGGCCCGGGCCCAGGTGTCAGCGTCGACGAGTGCCGGGACCGGTATCTCCAGCCACTCCTCGCGGGGCCGCTCGGCCACGGTGTAGCAGCGGGGCGTGGTGCGCCCGGCGATCCGAGCTGTCCGGTTCAGCCCGGCCGTCGCCTCGGTGCGCATCGTCTTGCCGAAACAGGCGCGGCCGGCGTATGCGGGGTTGCGCAGCATCGACCATAGGACGGATCGGTCCCAGCGCGGTTTGCCGGTGCGGGTCGCCACCCCCAGCGCAGTGAGCCAGCGGGTCAACTCGCCGATCGCGACCCCGCCGTCGGCGTAGCGCCCGAACAGCTCCGCGACAATCGCCGCCTCGTGCGGCACGATCTCATAGCGTGCCTCGGCGTGGTCGCTCTTGCGGACGTACCGGTAGCCGAACGGGGCACCGGAGAGCACGTTCACCGTTCCCGCCTTGGCCCGGTGGGTCTTGCCGCGGCGGGTCCGTTCCAGGATCTGGGCCCGCTCGTACTCCGCGATCATCCCCTGGAACTGCACCAGCAGGGCGTCTTCCGGGCTGTCCGAACGCGGGCCCTTGACGAACACCACCGCCGTGCCGGCCCTGGCGAACTCCTCGATGAGCAGCGCCTGATAGGCGTACTTGCGGGCCAGCCGGTCCGGGGAGTACACCAACAGCACGTCGACCGGGACCTGGCAGACCAGGTCCCGCAGCCGCTCCAGCGCCGGGCGGACCAGGCTCGCCCCGGAATGGCCGTCGTCGCAGAACATCCACTGCTCAGGCACGTCCAGACCCAGTTGCTCGGCGTGGGCGCGCAGCGCCGCGGTCTGGGATCCGATCGTCTCCTGCTCCTTCTGCCGGGCCGAGGAGACCCGGGCGTAGATCGCTGCGTTGCTCACCGGCACAGCTCACTTCCTGACCGGACCGCACGCTGCGGGCCGGTCGTTCGGGGACAAGGATGCGGTAGGCCGCCGACAATTCCGCGGCCTGCAGGCGGTCGAAGACGAACTCGGTGTCGACCACCCGTTCCGTCACCGCCGCGGATGGTCTCTGTGGGCCCGCGCCAGGAACTCCTCCAACGCCTGCCCGACGACCGCGGACAGCGTCCGCCCCGACGCGGTGGCGTGCCCGCGGATCCGCGCGGCCAGCGGCACCGGCAGCTTGACGGTGAACACCGCGGCCGGGGCCGGCACCTCAACATGTCCGTAGCGACCGGCGCGTTCCACGTACCGGTGCGCCTGCCGGAGTGAGCACTCGAACCGCTCGGCGAGCCGCCGCGCGGCCTCGGCAACCGGAACCCCCGCCGACACCAGATCAGCGGCGGCGTTGACCCGCTCGGCGAACTCCTCGCCACCAGCGCGCGCCCGGCCCGCGGAGCCACCACCACCGCGCATGTCACTAACGTACTACGCGACATGTCACGCGCTCCCTGCGACACGCCGCGGTCGCTCCATTCGGCGGTAGCTCAGCGACACCTCGAAACAGAAGTTGCCAACTGCGTTGGAGGAGTCAGGATGCCGCCCTGGGGGGTGCCCGTCCGCGTGTCCCGGCTGACCTGATCCTCACCGAGGATGCCGGCCTTGAGGAACGCCTTCACCAGCGCGAGCACCCGCTTGTCCCCGACCCGTCGACGCAGCCGGCCCATCAGGGCGGTGTGGTCGATGTGGTCGAAGCACGCCTCGATGTCACCCTCGAACACCTGGACGTAGCCCTGGGTGGCGAGCATGTGCACCTCGGCGATCGCGTCGTGCGCACGCCGGTTCGGTCGGAACCCGTAGGAGCACGGCAGGAAATCCGCCTCCAGGATGGGCTCCAGGACGGTGAGCAAGGCGGCCTGCACGACGCGGTCCCGGGTCGTCGGGATGCCGAGCCGGCGCCATTTGCCACCGGACTTCGGGATCATCCGCTCCCGGACCGGCAGCGGCCGAAACCGCTGCTCCTTCAACTCCGTCCGCAGATCGAAGAGGAAGGCGTCCACGCCACGCCCGGCCTCAATGGTGCGGGCGGTCTGACCGTCCACCCCAGCCGAGCGGGCCCCCTTGTTCCCCCGAACCCGAGCCCATGCCAGCATCAGCACGGCCGGGTCCGCCACGAGGTTGAACAGGTCGTCGAACCGGCGACTCGGATCGTCGCTGGCCCAGCGGTGCAGCTTCGTCTGAATCCCCAGTACCCGGGCCCGGGCCTCGACGAGGTCCGGCCTCGGCGCGTCGGTGTTCACCGGCGACCTCCTGGCATCCCAGTCCGCGAACCGCGAACGTGCTGCCGCCCTTCCCCATGTGCGCGGCTCTCCCGCGCTCGGAGTACTACGGCGGCTCCGCCCCGTCCCGGTCCCATCAGCTGACGGCGCGCCTGCCCGCCGCCGCGCCGGCTGCGCGGTCGGACGGGAGAGGCCGGGACGGTTCCCATGTTCACCATGTGTCGATCGACGGGGGCAGCGCCCAGCTTTTCCCCGGCAGCCTCACCACGAGTACGCCGCAGACCTTCCTCGTGGCCTCCACCGCCGGCGTGAACAGCCGTCGGTGGAGTCGCCTCACCGTCACTGAGTTCGGCGCGCACTGCTGCCCGGCCCATATCCACCAGGTTTGAGCCGGTTCCACACTTGCGGGGGTTCTGCCACTGGTTCACTTGCGTTACGCATTCCCGTCTCG
>Ga0097691_1002281_pt1 | contig 13066 bp, 21 predicted proteins | sample NGESurdeep072012_8_FD_72858 | JGI IMG/M metagenome (GOLD analysis project Ga0097691, IMG submission 72858) | Arctic peat soil microbial communities from Barrow, Alaska - NGEE Surface sample 210-1 deep-072012 | ecosystem: Environmental > Terrestrial > Soil > Wetlands > Peat ...
TGGACGCGGAAAGAATTCTTGGCCGCTCCGTCGTCGCCGAAGATTTAGATCCGTGGACCTGGTTTCTCGTCGAAACTGGCCGCCAGGTGTCGGCGGTGCAATTGATTCTCGCACGTGAATGGATCAACGAATTTTCGCGTGCGACCGCGCGATGGTGGAGCGGAGGATTCGATATCCTCGCGCTCTATCCATCTGAGCTATGGGGTGTCGCAAATTTGCTAACAATATCGCATGGTTACAACGAAGCCCCACCGACCTCTGAAACGCTTTCCGAGTGTTTTTCCGTCTGCTCGGGGTCTAATGCGGAAGCTGTCTTCTTTTCTACGAAGTTTCCGGCCTTGGCTGCAGCCTCACGCAACGCGGAGGGCGACTTGACGTTGTAGCGCCTGAAGATCGAGGCCGTTCGATGGCCGGAAATTTCCATCGCGGTCTGCTCGCTGACACCAGAGAGAATCATGTTGCGCACGCCCGAGCGGCGCAGGTCGTGAACGATCAGTTTTTCCAGCTTCGCCGCGAGCGCGGTGGCGTTCGGGTCCTCTTTGAGAATTTTCTCTGCGGCCGCCTTGCATGCCGTGGCCCATGCCTTTCGGAACGTTTTAATCGGCCGCCCATCGGGAGTGTGGAAAACTCGATCCGTGCGCGGATGCTGCATCGCTTTCGCCTTCGCGATCGCCGTAGCGGCCAGCACGTTCACCGCGAAAGGGAACATTTTGCCCTCTTTGTTTTTGACGCGGCTCGCGTCTATGGTCGCCAGACCCTCAGCGAAATCAACGTCGGCCCATGTCAGCGCGCGAGCCTCACCCACGCGCCAGCTTGTTGCGTAGAGCCATTGGATCAACGGCGCGAGATGCGCGGGCAGCGCGGCCGCCAGCAGGGCAAATTCACCCGGATCGACGAAGCCCGCGCGGGCGTTCTCGGGATCGCTGATTTTGATCGTCGGCTCCGCGCCGTGGCCAATCAGCTGTTTTGCGATCCCGAGTTTGAACATTCTTTTCAGCGCGGCAAGCTCGTTGTTGACTGTGGCGCGCGCCGCGACCGCAAGGCGCCGGTCTTCGTACAAATCCACCGCGACCGTGTCGATTTTCTTGATCGGCATCCCGGCGAAAAATTTGTCGAGATTGAAGAGACGGGACTGTTCGAGCGACCGAATCGACTTCCGCTTCTTGGTTCGATAGTCGCGCAAAATTAGCTCGCGCAAATCGTCGTACCCGACGTGGCCGTGGGCTTCCTTGCCGACCTGTCGCCGCGCGACCTCGACGAAGTCAGCGAGGACTTTCACTGCCTTGCGCTCATTCAGGTTCGTGCCGTTTTCCTTGTCGTAAGGCAGCCCGGTCGATTTGCGAAATTCGGTGCCGTTCACATTGTAGGCGGCATACCATGTCGATGCGTTTTTGTGTTTGAAAACGCGCCCTGCGCCATACGTCCGCGCCCGCTTTGTTGCTTCCATCACGTGTCTCCTTTTTGGGCCGTTTACCTACTGCTTCGTACGCGCTGGGTCGGCTGTTGCGAGAAGGTGGTGAGGTACGAACCACCGTACCAATAGGTCAACAATGAAATTTAATTCAACCATGATACCACCATCCTGTGATCCTGCCGGTAACGAAGAGCAGGACACCACCGCAAAGAAGCCACAAGGCGGAAAGCGCCATTCGATGGCGCCAATAGAGCAAAGTGGCGACGGCGCTATCGATAGACTCGCGCGTCGGCTTCGTGAAGCCGAAAAACTGGTTCTGGTAAATCCAATCGGCTATCCAAACACTAAAGATCGCTGCGAGAATCCCGCCCACGAATACTCCGATCCCGGCCAATTGCAGAGCCTTCCATCGTTTCGCGGTAGCTTCGATAACGATCGCGTGCATCGGATTGCCGCAACCGGGACAGCTAAGCGCGCGGTCGGAGATTTCCCGCTGACATTCAGGGCACGTGATAAGAGGCATCGAATCATCCTATTCTGGCTTGGACAGGCCGGTGTTCTGATCGCGTTTCTGCTTCTTTTATGTGCGGGAATTAAGTTCGGGCGTCAAAGCGCGGCTGAAGTTTTGCTCTTTGGGGGTCCGTGGAAAGTACCACCAAAAAAAGTGAGTCAGGTAAACTTCATCTGGTGGGCCGCCACGATACCGAATCTCTCCATAGACACCCAGCCACCTTGTTTCTTCCAAGATGGCGAGTACATCGGAAGGCCGTCCAAGGTCGATGTCCCGCCGGAATATCTCGGCGCTCTTTGCGGCCCCGAGAATAGGTACATTGGACTGATGTCTATTTTCTGGTCTGTAAATAACTTTCGGCTCGGGCATAGGTGGATCGAAGGCGATGACTTCAACGCTAACGTCGATGATGTCGGCTGGACCCGTCCCGAAGTTTTCTACGCTGATGTGTACGCACTTCGGGACGTGGCGAAACGCACCCTCGATAACCTCGTCCGCTACCTTCATTTCCGGCATCGCAACGATAAGGAACGGCCTATTTATGTGAAGCGCCGCTCGCGTGACTTTCCATTGCTGTTTAGAGGTGTACCAGAGCAAGCCGGTGAACAGGGCTATAAGAAAATCAAAGAGGATCGTGAATAATGGCAGAGCTACATTTGCGGCACCTAGCAACATCCACGCCGCTAGGATCGATGGAAACGCGAGGTTTAAACGTTTCACGGAGTCGTAACCAAGTCGCGCTTCACCCTGAGCCGCTTGCGTTTTAGGCCGCTAAATCCAAGCCTATATCGGGCGCACAGTATTGTCAATCCCTAAGTGTGCGCTTTTGCCCCAATAAACAGGCGGGTTTCGTGCGCCACACTCGGAAAGTTTCCGGGGCAAAAAGCCCGCGAGTCGGGCAATGAGCCGGGCGTGAGCCGAAAGTCTCGCCGCTGGGAGATATTCGCCAATACCCGCGCGGCCTTTCCGCCGGTGTCTACGCGAGTGAGTCGGATCGGTAAAAAGCCCCGTCAGATCGGCGATTCGAGCCGCGTTGACTCGGCGCTCAAGCGCCCACTCCGGCGTAAGTCGTACAATTTTGGGTGAGAGAAAGTACCCGATTACTGACCACCTAAACTTACAGGAGATTTTGATAATGCCCATCCGCTTCGACGCCCACAGAGATGCAGCCCTCGGAGAACCTTGCGAGGCGACAGACGGCCCGAACTTTTCCGCCCGCAAACTCGCGGAGGCATCTGTCGAGGGTTGGATCGACGAGGTTGACGCGATCGCGCGCGACACGGACCTCAGTGACGACACCGCGAGCGGACCCGGCAGCCGAACCAAGGCGTTCGCCAAGTCGCAATCCGCGCGTATGGCGCGGCTGAAGGACGATGCTGATCGACGCCTCGACCGGGAAGGTAAAGACCTCGACGCCCTTGTGCATACCGAGCGCGCAAGCGCCGGTTTGGTTAGCGCATCAGGGGATGCAGCTACCGAAATGAGGGCGGCCGCCATCAGGGCGCAGTTTCAGGCCATGTCAGTCGAGGCACGATTGCAGGCCATACATTCGGGCAGTGCAGAAGTCGGGCGCGCGCTGCTTTTCAGCCCGGACTTCGGCGGCCAGCCACTTTTGGACGCGCGCAGCCGCGACGTTCTTGAGGATCGATTGCTCAGCGCCGCGAATCCGGAGCGCCACGCCAGCCTCGCGATCAGGAAAGCCGACTTTGCTCGCGCAAAATTCAGCGTCGAGCGTGCGAAGGCGTTCGTTTCGCGGAAGAGAATCTAAGGCCGACTAACTGCGCGCCGCGCGATGCGGCCGCCAAACACTAGGAGAACACGATGACAACGATTGCCACCCTCCTTGCCGCATTTGCGGCCAAGGGAGTTCAAGATTCTGACACGATCGTTTATATCAGCCTCACAGGCCCGGTCGAGCCGCCCCTCGTCACGCGGCGGGTGTTGAGTGACGGCACGACTTGGGTTGTCGAGGTCGTGAACTGACCATGATCTATCCGCTCGAACTGACGCGCGGCGTGAGCTTCAAAACCTTCGCGGGCCTCGCGGGGAGAATGAACAACTGGACCGTCGTGGGTCTGTCCCGCAAATTCCCCGGCGGCTTCGAGTCGCGGATGCTCGGATCTGAAACCAGCGCCGCATTCTTCCGCCGAGTACTGGACCGCGATCCGTCGCCCGATGTTGTGATTCCCTACCTGCCGGTCGTCCGGCACTACATTCAATGTTCGCGCGAGATGATCGAGAAGGGCAAGCTGCGAGCCTGCCATTGCGGATGTGGATCGCCGGTATTCGGGCACGACCTGTACGCATGGGAAGATTGCGCGCAACGCGCCAAAGCGGGTGTAGTAGCGGATTACCAAGGAGCGCGCGTTAAACCCCTTCTCCCCGTAGGACCTCAGGGGGCGGGATTGCGCTCTACCGTAGCGCTTTTGGGAGATTTGCAGTGAGCGACCAATCACCTCGACGCTATTATTACGACCACCCCCTTGCTAAGTCGCCAGTATTCGGCGAGCAAGCCGCGCCAGCCGACGATACCGAATCCGCCCGTGCCGATGCCGAAGTCGTGCGCCGCTTCCGGCTGCTTTCGAATTGCGACAAGTTGAAATTCATCGATCGGGCCAATGAGGCGGAGGCTTTCGCCGTCTACTCCGCACCCGTTGGAAGGTGCGACGGATTCTGTCGAGCATACGCAGAGAGCAGGCTCGAAACGCTGGCCGCTCGCGCGAAGGCTGCGATTGTCGCGGCAAAGATCAGCAAGGGGAGCGAGTGAGATGGCGCACGAACCGGCAGACGATTTCGAGCGGAGTGATGCCGATACGTGCATCATTTCGAGACTCAGGGCGGCCTTGCAGCCCGGCGCCGCGAACGAATTTCAGGACTCCGGCCCGGAAATCATCGCGCGCGTACTTGAGCGCTGGCCGCGCACATCGTTCGGTGAACGCTGCGAACTTATCGAGAATCTCGACAGGGAAACGATCTGCGCGATATACGTGCAGATGGTGAAACAACCCCCTGTCACGATCGAGGTGTAGGGATGGCTAAGTGTTCAATTTGCAGTAGTGGGAACGAGCCAGCGATTTCGGCGGCTCTTTGCAAAGGCGCATCGCACCAGCGAGTGGCCAAAATGTACCACCTAACCAAGGCCTCGGTGGGCCGTCACGCCCGCTCGCATATAAGTCTCGCTACCCACGACAAGGCGGCGGCGGTTAGCCTTGGAACCACGATCAAGGACCTCGCAGAACTCAAATTATCTGAGTCATCAAGCCTATTGGCCCACCTCGTTGCCGCAAGGCAGCGTGTTTTTGACATAGGCGATCGTGCGCGCAAGGCCGGAGACCTCGGGGCCGAAACCGCCAGCGAGCGCGGGGTGCTTCTCAACCTAGAGCTGACTGCAAAGCTGTTGGCGCTGCTCGGTGCGCACACGACCCAGATCACGCAGAGCCTTACAATCTCGCCCGACTACTTCAAGCTGAGGGCCGTTTTGTTGCAGGCACTTTCACCCTTTCGCGAGGCACGGTTAGCTGTCTCGATGGCGCTCCGAACGATCGAGGCCGCGCCAGCGGAAGCGCCAGCACAGTTAGCCTTAGGTGGGCCTAATGCTTAGCATCGCGGAGGACCTTTCGCTGGCGTTGGACTGCGGGGAGGTCTTCAAACGCTGCATCGGGGGCGATCCGGACCCTTGGCAGCTTCGCGTGCTGGAATGGTGCGCCAGTGGCGATCCCGCTGGAGCTAATCTTGCCCGCAAGCTTTTCCTGCTTACGTCAAGGCAGGCCGGTAAGACCTCCGTGGTTTCGGTAGCTACGATCATACAGTCCTTGTGGGGCTGTCCGGGTGGCACAACGATTTTAGCGGCGCCCTCGATGCGTCAGTCGTCGTCCGTCATGAGAGTTATAATGAAGGCTTACCGTCGGCTAACAGCGGGGCGCGACGATGCGCAAGACCTAGAGGCCGAGAGCAAATGCTCAGTGACTCTCGCTAACGGTAGCAGAATTTTATGCGTGCCGGGGAGCAACGATGGCAACACCCTTAGGGGCGAAGTGGCGGACACGATTTTAGTAGACGAAATCTTTTTCACGAGCGCAGAACTTGTCCAAAGCTTAAGACCCATGATTTCAACCAAGGGTGGCCGGGGGAAACTAATTTTGCTCGGTACGCCGCGCTACGCCAGCGGGTTTGCCTACGATTTGTGGCGCAGCGGAGACCCAAGCTGGCAACGCGAAAAGATTACGGCGGCGCAGTGCCCGCGCATTGACCCTCAGTGGCTCGAAAATGAGCGGCGCGAGATTGGCGACGCCGCGAAGTCCGAGTACGACTGTGAGTTTGTAGATCCCGGTGCGGCCATCTTTGGCAGTGAAATCTTAGAGGCTGCGCTCAGTGACGACATCAACGTAATTAGATGGTAAGGGGTATAGCTATATGAGTTTCGATCCGAGTGATTACAACATCCCGACCCAAGAGTGGGGGCCGTGTGTTTACGAATGCGGGTATAAACAGGCGAAAGAACGCAGAACGATCGCCGTTGGTCTGGACTTGGCGAGCCGGAATGACTATCCGGCAGTGGCAGTCCTCGAAAAAATTGAGTCTCCCGAGGTTGACGCGGCGGGCAGTCCCGTTTTCGAATCCGATATGGTGCACCAAAAGTTGACGATACCGCGATATGAGGTGCGCAATCTTCGCAGGCTTGCAAGGGGCACGTCATACCTGCCAATCATCGCCGAGGTTGGGAGACTTATGAGCCATCCCGATCTGGCTGGGGCTACGCTTTGCGTGGATCGCAACGGGGTGGGCGACGTATTTTTTGACCTGCTCGTCGCCGCGAATTTCAAGAACCTTATGGCCGTCGTGACCACGGGCTCTACTAATCGCGAAAAGCACATCGAGGATGGGTTTAGCGTGGGCAAGCAGCAGCTTGTTAACGCGCTTCAGGCAGTCCTACAAACGGGGCGGCTGAAGATAGCGCGCGACGGCGAGTTTGTCAAAGAGTTTATGGAAGAGCTAAGGGCGTTCTCGGTTACAGTCAGCGATAGGGGCCACGCATCCTATGCGGCCGCCGGTTCTGCAAAAGACGATTTGGTTATGGCGTGCGCATACGGGCTCTTCCCCCTTTACGATCGCAAGATGGGCGCTTGGACAAGTGAAAGCCTTTCGCTATAGGAGCGGTTATGGCCGTTGAAGAACTGGACATTTGCGAAACGTGCCACGAGTGCAACCAAGCGCTCGAACCGGGCGCCTCGGTGATCGTTGTGGCCTTCCAGAGCGAGCGCGCGCCTAGGGTGCTCGTTCATGTTCATTGCGCCGCCCGCGTTGCTGCGAAGATTCGAGCTAACGAGTAGCGCCTAACACAACGTGGCGTATAAGCGCACACCCGGCCAGTGCTATACGCTACGCCTACTATGAAAACTAAGGATCATATTTCAGGCGCTGAAATTCGGGAGTGCAGAATCAAAATGGGTCTCACGCAGAAAGAGCTTGCAACAGAACTTGGCATTGCGGCCAACTCGATCGCGAGGTTCGAAAACGGGGTGCTTCCCTGTGCGCATCCGATGCTCATGCGCGCAGGATTGTTTTTGGTAGAGGATAGGCATCGTGCACAGCGGTTGATGCGGACCGCTCGCGGGGGTAAGGGCCGGATTGATACGGCGGGCTCGCGGGAATAAGGTAGAGCTATGGCTAAGAACTACAACTATCTCCCGTGGCTCCGCCGACCTCCGCGCCTTCCCCGCGCCGGTGCGCCTATCCCGTCCGCTACGGCGCCGGTCGTGGACGGAATCGAGCGGTTCGAGCGCAAGTCTACGGAAAAGCATAGGGCGCGATCAGAGCGGCGCGTCCCGAAACCGGCCTAAGGCTCAAGCTCGCGCGCGAAATCTTCTAACGGAACGCCTGTTCGTCCAGATACCGGAACAGGTGGAACGGTTCAACGGAAACGTAGGTACCTTTGATGCCCCGCTTGAGCAGCGACCAGAAATTTTCGATGCCATTGGTGTGGACGTTGCCGCTCACATATTGCTCGGCATGGTTCACGAATTTATGGACGTACTCTTTCTCAAGGCCGGTGGCGTTCCGTTACAATGAGCGCAAGCACGAAGATGGCGACGCGGGCCGGTTCATCGAAGCCGCAGGCTCGATCTTCGGACGGCGGCTGACCTACAGTGATTTGACTGGCAAAGATTCCCAAGGCGAAATATCTGGGGCGTGACGCCAAGCCCCGGCAAGGTAGAGGACGATGCAGAACAAAATGACGTTCCCCGCAGTCCCCGGCGACACGCCGCGCGAGCGGTTCACGAATCTTGTGCGCCACGTGATTTCCATCCCCAAGGGGGAGATAGATGGAAAGGCGCGGCCAAAGAGACGGCGCAAAAGAGCTGCCTTGAAAGTGATCGCCAGCATTGGCGTCTCGATGCTTGTTCTCTCTGGTTGCGGTGCAACAATCGGTCGCCCCATGGACCGGCCTCCCGCGCAGTTCACTATGGCGGACACGCCAGAGGCGAAAACCTGCTGGCGCGACTGCGAGTTGATTTATCAAACCTGTGGCGGAAAGTGTCCTAAAGCGGCACTGATTAACGTCGGACATTTCTGCACGAAGCAATGCATTGAGACTTGGCAGGGGTGCCTCGAAACGTGTCCCGGAGCGCAGCCCGTTCACTGAAAGCGCGGTTGATGGCGTATGATCACGCATTAGCATCGTGCCGTTCGACTGTTAGGTTTCCAGACCTTTTGGCAGGAAGAACAGACATTGCGACCGTATGAGTATTCCCCTGCCCGCAGGCTGGAGCGGCTGGCGATGCTACCGGCTCCCAGACACGCGCGGCGCTAAAAGATCGCCTGCTGCTTTGATTTCCGCGAGAGTGGTTTGCGCGCCTGCGCTAACATCTTGTCTAACCACTTGTCGCGCGCGGCTTCCGCCTTGGCGGCTGCCTTGGCTTCGGCTCGGGCTGCTGCGATTTCAGCTTTGCGATCGATCATGCAGATTTGATTCTGCGCGCCGACTTCCAGTTGCAGCAGGCGCAACTTTTTGATGGTCAAGGGTTTGAACGGCACGGAAGGATCGTGGTCGTGAAGTTTCAAACACGGAATGCTGATGCCCGAAATTTCGGAGAACAATTTGCGCGTCAGCCTACGGCCCGCGTAAAAGCCTCGGTAACTCCTTGTTTGCAAATCGAACCGGCGGAAGCGATCGAGACTCATCGGAAGTGCGGGTGTCGGCTGCATTCCAACATCTTACCGGACGAAGGCGGCATGCGCTTTTTGGCGGGCGCGCCTTATACCCGGTGGATAAGTCGTCCCGGTATGTGATTTGCCTTGTGGATAAGTCTCTTTGGGTTGTGAACATCGATCACCAAGATCGCGAGAAATAATTTGACAGCGCGTCGTAATCGGCGGTATTATGCATCAACTTGGGAGCGGTACGGCTGGCGGTCCGCCACGACTTAGGCCGTTCCCAGATACGCGGGCTAAAGCCTTCTACCTCCGGAAAGCGGGATAGGACGCGAAACCCCTCTGCACCCCGAAATTGGGATGGGTGCGAACAAGGGAGTTTTGCGTGCTGCATTCGCCGGACATCGATCCACTCGCCGCGCTCCGTGATCTGGAGCGCTCAGAAATCACGCCGACCATCGCGGCCGAAGTCTTGCCGCGCCTGCTCAACTTAGCTGCATCGCTGGCGCGCGCGTGCGCCTTCCAGACGCCAGCATCCGACGTATCCGATGACAAGCTGCTCAACGTGATCGAAGCCGCCGAGCTGCTTCATGTCAGCGAATCTACGATCTACTCACGTCAGGCCGAGCTAAACGCTCGGAAAATCGGATCGGCCGTGCGCTTCAGTCGCGCTGAATTGCTGAAAAGCGCAGCAAAATCAAGGGAAAATGATGACGACACGCTGCGCGAACGCTCATGCAGGCCGGTAGGAAGGGTGCCCCGGCAAATCGCGAGGCTTTAAAACGGCTCTAAGGGGCCACTTTCAAGAGAGGTGATCGAAATGGAAAAAGCAAAGACCGCGCGCATTGAGTGTTATGTGGGAGTTGCCGATGCGGCCGACTTCAGGGATGCCGAACTTCCGCCTGACTCTACCTACGAGTTGATTCTCAACCACATCCCGGATCATGCGCAAAGGACGATTACGCCGAGCATAGACTCGTAGAATTTTCGGTGCGGATGGGATGGGGAAGTAAGGAAAGCGGTCGGTAGCAGTAGCGCCACTACCGGCCAACAACGGGGCGCGGTTCGATGGGTTTGCACTCTCTTTCCCGTCGGGCCGCGTCCCCACAAACAAAAAGAGAGGTTACGACATTGGACAATGACACCGACCGGATGAAAAATCTGTGCGGCGCGATCGCGGAAGCTGCGCAGGCCGAGGCCAAGCTCCACGAGGATGAACTGGCCGACGATGCCGAACGCGCGGATCAGATTGCCGCGCAGAAAACCGGGATCGCGCAGATTGACCGTGGCTTCGACGAACACTGGTCGGTTGATGCTGCTGGTGTGGCGCATCACCGCGATGAACTCGGACCCGGCAAGCTCGCGCCGATGGTAATCAACGATACGATCGATCTCCGCAATCCCCAGACGCTCGCCAAGCTCAATGCCAAGATGGCCGGTGACAAACACCCGCCGAATTTCAGGCCAGCGAAAAGTGCGCATCGCGCAGACAGGGCGATTCAGGCTTGGGAGGGCTTCGTCAAACACTACGCGCAGGAAGAGGCGCGCATTCTGGACAAGATGGGGATCGCCGAGGGCGAGCGCGTCAAGACGCTCATCGCGATACTCGACAGCGCGACACGCCCTCCGTTCCGGGATGAAAGGGAAGCAAGGCGCGCCACGCCTTCGGACCTCAGCATAGAGGATCGCATCCGCATCCTGAACGAACACGCCATCGATGCGGTGCAAAAAACGAAACCCCCGCTGACGCTGCACGGGGAGCAGGACCTTGCGCAGAAAACCGCCGATCGCTGGAAGAATAACTTGCTCTGGGACGGCAAATCTTGGTGGGCTCGGGACGGGGGTGTCTGGAGAGAGGACGTGACTGAGCTTGCGCGGTGTATAACCGCAATGTGTGGCGCGGCCGCTCGGGAGGCAGAGGCGCTGGGCAAGGGTAATTGGAACGTTACCCCGGTGTCGCTCAGCTCAAGTAAGGTTGCTCGGGGCGTTCAAGACTTCGCGAAACAGCATTTGGGGTTTCCGCCGATTGTGCACGAAGACGGGAAGCTACATCGCCGCGCGTTCGATGAGAACCTGTACCTGTTAAATACGCCCGGCGGTATTATCGACTTGAACGGCGACCTCAGCAAGCTGCGCGAGCCGAGGGTTTTCAAAGACGAGGGGAGGACGCGGGGCTCGGGGGCGGCGGCCGACTATATGACGAAGATCACGGAGGTGACGCCGACCCCCACTGTTGCCGGTTGTCCGCGCTGGATACAGTTCCTCGATGAGATTTTCTCCGGCGACAAAAAGCTGATCGACTTCATGCAACGCTCGGCGGGCTATTGGCTCGGCGGCGCCACGAAGGAAGATAAAATTTGGTTCCTGTACGGCGGCGGCCGCAACGGCAAGGATACGTTCCTTGACAACGTAGCGGGCGCGATGGGGAACTATGCGATGAACAGCACGTCCTCGGCCTTTATGAGCACGCGGAACGCCGGGATTGACCAGCAAGAAAAGATCGCGCGCCTGGAAGGCGCGCGGCTGGTAACCAGCGTGGAGACCGCGAAGGGGAGGGCGTGGAACGAGGAACTGCTCAAGAGCCTGACGGGCGGAGGCAAGGCAACGGGGCGGAAGCTGTACAAAGACAGCCGAGATTTCAAGCCGAGATTTAAGGTGCTGGTTGCCGGAAATCACAAGCCCACCGTCCGAAATGTGGATGTAGCGATTACGGAGCGCCTGATGCTGATCCCGTTCAACGTCCGGTTCTTCACGCGGCCGTCCGCCGAGGCGCCGTGGCCGTTCGACATACCGCGCGATGGACCGTTCAAAGATGTGGACCTTCGCGAGAAAACGCTTCCATTAGAGCGGTCGGGCATCTTGCGCTGGATGTTGGACGGCTATGCAGAGTACCGGCTCAAGGGGCTCAAGCCCCCGCCCTCCGTATTGCTCGCGACCGATGCCTACTTCAAAGAGCAGGACTTGCCAACGCAGTGGCTGCAAGAATGTTGCGGGAGGGGAGACGACCTCACGGCGACCACGAAAGAGATGTTTTTCAGTTGGAGCCAGTGGATGAAGGCAAGGGGCGAAGTGCCCGGAACCGATACCGCATTTGGTGAGGCGCTCGCGAACATCCCCGGACTCAAACACGCCAAGGTTTCGCGCGCCGGTAAACAGGTGCGGGGATTTAGGGGTGTCGGGCTTCTTTCCGAGACGGAGCGCGGAAACGATGAGGGCGGCGACGTGGAGGGTGAGGAAATTCCCTTCTAACCCCATAGCGGGGCTTCCGCGACGGTCCGCTATGACAGGTAGGACAGGTTAGTGACAGGTTGTAGGACAGGTTGTGTTTGCAAAAAGAGCCGCTATTCCCTATGGTTTTAGCCTTTTAGGACAGGTAGTACAGGTTAATGTCAACATTTTTTCTACAAGGAAATGAGTTCTTAGTATTGGAGTGATTTATATAGGGAGCCAATGCCGAAAGAACCCGTCCTACCCGTCCTACCCGTCCTGCCAGCAACAAAGCGCGAAGCTTTAGACGACGCCCACGGGGTGGCATTTTCCCTCGCGGGGTATCGGTGGGAAGCCCGGTGGGACCGCGTCTCAGGCGGTCGTTGGCTCTGCTTGTGCGCCGGGGTCAGCGTGGGGCTTGTCTGGAAGGACGACACCGGCAGTGGCTGGCGGTGTACCGACTTTTGCGGCGACACCAAGGGCTGCTGCCCGAGCCGAGAGGCCGCGATGCGCGAGGTTGAGCGGATGGTGCTCGACCGGCTACAATTCGACAACGCGCCTTAGCTTCGCGGTTCTTTCCGACTGTTTTCTTCCTAACCCCCAAAATGAGCCTAAACCAGCCTAAACTCGGAAAGCGGCCCGTCGAATTTCTCCCGCTGTTTCCTATGGTTTGTGCTGGCTTCGGTGGTCGCACACTATTCGATATCCTCGTCACTTCGACTTTAGCCACTCCCGCGCCGCCGCTAGGATTCTTCAAGCTCGGACCGGGCGAGCATCCAGCC